>MDTB01196694.1_pt1 | contig 19925 bp, 23 predicted proteins | sample 811161 | NCBI WGS metagenome assembly MDTB01 (sample SAMN05326650, study PRJNA326480) | marine metagenome | isolation source: seawater | place: Mediterranean Sea | collected 2009 | reverse complement strand
TGGGACAAACATCATAAAAAGAAAGAGGACAGCCTAAAAATATTTTCGCGGTATTTTGAGAAAGCCAAGAAAGATGGGCGTTTACCCGCCTCGGCCTCGCCTGAGATTCTTACCCTTTCTATACGCTGTTATATGAAAGGGATTATTAGCGAATACCTCAATGACGTTGAAAACTTTAATTTAGAAAAAAATGCAGAGCCGTTAATCGCACAGTTTTTCAGCAATATTAAATAGCGCGCCTTTACACAACAGACACAGATAAAACGTTCCGCACTATTTCTTTTCGCCTGAAAATGCTATTTTCATTATTATTCAGCGTGAAGGGGAAATGCGCCATGCCTAAATCTGCAAAAGATAACTCACAAAGCTATGTTTCAAAGCTCGTCCAAAGCGTAAGCCAGCATTATATTGCGGTTTTAGCTGAAAGCGCACCCGAAACGGTCGAACGGCTTGCGCAAAAAGATGCCATACAGCAGGGCGACGATAAATCTGAACGCATGGCGGCTTATATTGCGTTTTGGAACACGCTTGATGAAACGCAGCAGCTTTCGCTTGCTAGCCATGATGCGAAGCTCAACCAAATTGCACGCATGGCGCGGGTGATTGCGACAACAAAAGTCGTCTGGGCGCATAACGCGCTAAAAACCACAAATGCAGGCTCGATTGATTTTGTATTAGAACATTTCCGCCAAAGCGGCGTCACGGCAGGGCAAGTACAGAAATTTATCAATGAAAATGCACAGGCATGGGTTAGCCTAACGGGACACCCAACCAACCCTACCACCTTAGAATATACAAAAGCGCAAATCAGCCTCGCGCGCGTCATTAGTGATGACCATGCAACGCCAGGCGATCTGCGCCTTGCTTTAATTACCTTGCGTGATACGCCAATCGTCGGCGCACATAAAACGCCACTTGAAGAAGCCGAAGAAACTCTCGCGACGCTGGATGTTATCTTTGATAGTGCGATAGCCCTCAAGCAGTTATTTGAATCCGCACTTAAAAAGCACGGCTATGCGGATGAAGGGGTGACGATTCAGCGCGGCCTTATTCGCCCCTGTGTCTGGACGCTCGGTGATGGTGACGGCAATGAAAACATGACCGCAGAAATCCTTGATCGCGGCATAGCCTTGCATCGCCGCCGCATTGCCACGCGCTATAGCGAAAAAGAAGCCGCCATAATCGCGCAGGCCATGCAAGAAGGCGTGTCTAGCGCGCATATCACGCAAATCGAAGAGCTTTCCCACCATTTACAAACGCATGAGACAGGGCGCACAGAATCTTTTGCCCGCCGCGGTGAACTGCTTGCCAAGACGCTCCGCGCTACGGGCCACGTGCAAACAGCCAAGACCTTAGATGAATTTGCTTTCCTGATACGATGTTTCGGGCGCAATTTCGCCAAAATCGATATTCGCCACAATGCCATTGATATCATGGCATCGGCAGCCACGCTGCTTGAACGCTCTGCATTAATGGACAAAGCTGATTTCACCGCGCTCAGCCTTGACGAGCAAGGCCATAAGCTTAGTGCTTGGTTAGAAGATGAAACCGCGCTTGAAGCTTTGCGGAAGAATGCCTTTAGCGCCATCAAAGACGATAAAATAGCGGCGCGAATTTTAGGTCGCCTGCGCGTTATTGGCGAAAACCCTGATATGTGTGAAAAGCTGATTATCGCCGAAACCACCCACTCCGCACATGCCTTAGCGGCGCTGTTATTGCTCAAAATTACAGGCAACCCCATCGGCAATGTAGATAGCCGCATTGACCTTGTCATCCTTTCGGAATCGGTCGCCGATTTGGTCAGCATTGGTCATACATTAGAAACCTTGCTGGAAAATAAAACATTCCGCCGCCATGTCGCCAGCCGCAAACAGCTTATCGCGATGATTGCTAAAAGTGATACCACGCGCCAAGACGGACGCGGCGAAGCTGAATACGCGCAATATGAAGCTGCCGTGGAAGTTTATCGCGTTGCCGACTTAATGAAGCGCAAACACAAAATATTAGAGCCCGTTTTAGTGTCAGTCAAAAATGGCGGCGGTCACGCTTTGCAGCGCGGCGGTGGGCGGGTGACAGAGGTCCCTGCTGTCCACGGGCGCGCCGCAGCTGATGCCCGCGTCACTGATATTGGCCCCTCAACCCTAACCATCCAAGGCCAGCAGCAAACCATTTTATTTTGCCCCGGTAAAGTCGCCCTTGGCAGCCTAGAAGCTTTCGCAGCGCAGAACCTTTATACCAAGGCCGGCATACAGGGCGAAATGCGCCCGCCGCGTTTTTCGCGTAATGCCAACCGCCAATATGCCCGCGCCGATGCGTGGCTTTACGCCAAAACAGCCGGCGATGCCTTTGACCGCCTTATTAAAAACAACCCTGCCATTGATGAATTATTCATCGCTGCGCCGTGGCTGGCGATGAAAGCTGGCAATGTCAGCTCCCGCCCTGCTAAGCGCGGCGAAAAGCAGGTCTGCCCCGGCATTACGCCCGCTGAAGCCAAAGGCAAGAACCCCAAAGCTTTAGAAGGGCGTGCGATATCGGGCGAGCGCCTAAGCGCCCATGCCTGCGTCCCTGTGTTTTCCGTGCTCGGCCTCCTCGAAGCCATGGAAGCGGTGCGACATGAAGGCACTGCCTGCGCCAACCCTGACAAATATGGCGACGCTTTGCATCATTTATATCGCGCCCATAAAATCCAGCGTGACGCTGCGCGCGCCACAATCAATGTCGTTGCCATGGCTGATTTTGACATTGCATGGCCGCTGCTTGCCGGCTGCCCGCGCCCTAATAAAAAACAGGTCACGGCGCTTGCCAAGCAATTCATCTGTACCGATAAACCGCACGCTAATACGCCAGAAATCACATTGGCCTTTTTAGAACATTATTTTCTGGAAGTTGAAAAGCTGACTTACAGCATGATTTCCGGTCAAACAGCGCCGAAAAATATGCGCCATGGCGCGGCGTTACAAAAATTATGGCCTGAACTTGCCGCGCAGGTCAGCGCCCGTAACCGCAGCGCAGAGTTTGCCCGCGTTATTGAATGTTACCGCTCTCGCGCCTTTGATAATACCCCTGACGCGCCGCTAAGCGCAGAGAGTTTTAGAATTACGCAGGCGCTTTACACATCCGCCAATGTGATTAACGCCCCTGTCGGCATATTAGCCACCCGCACAAAATTAGAGCCCGTCAAAGAAATTGACGGCACAGGCAAAACCGCCTTCATGCGCCCAAAAAGCTATCAAGAAAAAAAGATCAGCCACTTATTAGAAGAACCTGCGGCTTTCAAAGCGCACGCACAAAAAGAGTGATGATTTTTTCTATTTTCTGGCGCTCTTGCGTGCAAAATGCGGCCTTGTTTTCGCGCTCTAAGTTTAGGCGGCAGAGAAAATAGAAAAGGTAGCCACGCAGAACATCTTGGCTTTGCGCTTCATCAATTAATTCTTCTAACGTATCATAGTAACGCTTATATTGCGCGTTTTCCTTGGCGCGGCGTTCAATGGCATAATGCATCTGATCATATTGGGGGATGCCTTGCCATGTACAGCGGTCGAGATCGATCAGCGCGATTTGCCCCTTATCTGTGCGCATGATGTTCTTGGGCGTTAAATCACCATGCATAAAGCCCTGATCGATAATAGCGTCTTTGGGGATAATGCTTGCAAGGCGCTGTAAAGCGGGTTCTTTTTTGTACGCCGCGTCAAACAGCGCCTGCATTGTGGTATTTTCCTGCCCCGTATTCACGCCGCGCAGACGCTTTAAAATATCAGCAATATCATACGCATCTGGGGCGATGGGATAAAGGCGATCTATGATGATGAAACATTTATATGCCCTTTGCTGATAGGGGATCAGCGAGGCGAGCGCCGTGGATTTAAGCGCCGTATACATCGCGCCTGCACAGGCGAGAGCTTCAACGCTCGTGGCGCTTATCGGGTATTTAATAACATGACGGTCCATAATGTATAAAACATTCTCAGTCGGGGTGACGACATAGTGGCGCAGTTTGCCACGCCTACGCAGGGCGCAATATAAGCCCAGCGCCTGAAACACAGGCCGTGAAATCACAGCTTTGAGCCCTTGGCTTTTCGCCGTCCGATAAAGCAGAGTGAGCATAAAGCTTATTATATTATTTCGCTCAAAGCAGCGGGTTTTTATGGCGTTTTTTAGACTCACGGGCACGTATACTCCCTAATTATTTCCACTGCTTCATGGTGAACTTTTTCTGCCGCTTGGTCTGCATTGACAATGCGCACGCCATGAAGCCCCGTCATATAATCTTTATAAGCTTTGTTTACCTCAAGCATTTTATCAAAACTGTAATCTTGCTTTCTTTGCTGCGCAATTTCGGGGCTGACATCAAGGAAGATGGTGATGTCAGGCTGACGCCACATACGCGGGCGCAACAAAAACCCTATAAATGATACAATGCTATGTTTTTTCTTCTTCGGCGCAAGATACGCGGCGTCAATTTTTTGATCATAAAAATAACGGTCTGCCAGCACGATATTGCCCGCAAACATATAAAATAACGCACCAATGATGCGAAACTGTTTATCAATTTGCGCAATGGCAAAAAAGACATTTTTCAAAATAAAAGTCTCTGCGTGTTTTTTAAGCGCCCGATCAAGAAACGGTATCCAATAGGCATTATTACCAAAATACATGGTTTTGATTCCGCTGCGTTTAAAGAAATCTAACTTTTCAATATAGTCAATTGTGCTGGTTTTTCCTGCGCCATCAACGCCAATAAAAGCAACAAGGAAGCCTCTGCGGCGTAGACGGTAGCGCGGGCGTTTCAATATTCTTCTTTTAAACGCCGCAATATAACGCGCCGCAGGATCAACGCAGCTCTTTAATTGTCGAAGGCGGTCAACAGCGCATCGCGATACGATATGGGGGCGGTATTTAGTACAAAAATCCTGCCAACGCGTCGCTTGGCGCAAATCATTGACGATTTCTTGCCATGTGAAAGGTAGCGGCTTGATGAAGTTTTGATAGATATAAGCGCCGCTTGGCGGGGTATCCTGCAGCGCTGTTTTAATTTCTTCAAAAACGCCTGATTTAAGCGTACCACGTAACGTCCCCATTACGATTAAAGTGCAAATATACTCATCATGGTTAAACACCCGCACATTATCATGGCGCGCGCACTGCACCGCATTTAAGTCAATATCGACGCTGTATTGTAGGGAAGATTTCGGCCCCATATATAGTTTGTCGACCACATCAAGCAATATTGTTTTATGCGTGTCTTGGTCTAGGCCAAAATAATAATATGGCCCATTATGCCCCATCTCGGCTTGCAGGCCATGCGCTGTCACAATGTCGTGGAATTTTGTGCGCTGATCGAGCGCAATAACGATGTCAATATCGCCGCCATTACCGGCCAAATCATCAGCCAAATGTGACAAGCCTTTATACACCGCGTAATCAACGCCCTGTGCATCCAAGTCATGAAAGATAGCGGAAAGAAGTTTGAGCATCTTGCCCCCTCGTCAAATAAGCGGAAGGTCTTTAGCACTTATTGAGAAAAGACGACCTTGATACCGTGTTTCTTAAAATAACCTTGCATCAACTTGCGTCCAGATCGGTTATTAAACGGTAGCTTCGCTGCGTCGACGGAAAATTCGGTTAAGCCTTCACGCGCCATCACGGCTTTTAGCCCAGTAATGTGTAAATCAATATCTTCATTGTCAGCCGCCAAAGATTGATAAATTGCGCTGGTGGCCTGTTCTAATGTTAATGTCGTCATATTTTGTATCCTGCCGCATTTATTTTTCTATGCATTCTTTATCGCTATAAATGCAGCGCAAGACAAGGAATAAACACGCCAAGAGCATATCATTTTAATATGAAGCGGCTTTTACTGCGGTGTTGGATCTTTCAGCAGCCATGTAATCTTGGTTATTGCGCTCGATACATTTTTCGAGATCAATAACAAAGTTATCGGCATCCCTGATTAATGGTACAGCAATATTAAGACTGCCAATACCGCCAATATGAACGGTAGAAAACCCAAACATGCGCCCTAAGATAGGCTCTTCCACATAGGCGTTTTCAATACGTTCAAAATTAATAACAACCCAGTCTCGTGAGAAAAACCCGTGGCGCATAATGACTTTTTTATCCGTAAGAACAAGCTTTGTTGTTTTATAATGGATCAGCGCCGCAATTATCGGCACAGATGACATCAGCCAAATCGTCACCATCATAATCGGATGAAACAGAGCCGCCAAAGCGCCGATGATCACATAAACAAACGGCAAAAAGAAAATTGCCGCGCTGACGAGGTTGACGCGGATAACGGTCTCGCTATCATCTAATAAATGTCTAAAATGTTTTATCATCGTTCTCTCCTTACATAATACATACGCATTGGGGCGCATATTCGTTCCATATAATATATAAAAAAAGCCCCACCATCTCAGGTGGGGCCAAAGCGCGTAGTGTGTGTGAGGGTGAGTATGCAGTGGGACGCGCTTGTTCTGTGTTAAATATTATCTAATGTCAATGCGGTCAAACTTTCCAACTTTCCGCTGTGCTTCTTTTTTCAAATCATTCAGATCCAAAATAAGGTCTAATATATAGGGGTCGATATCTTCGCCGCTATTATTATTTGTTTCTATGACGAGGACATCTTCACGCGTCTGTCCAAAGTTACTTTTAAGGTAGATATCCGCGATTGCTGGATGTGTCATACCTGATACTTTAGTCGGCATTAAGTTCATATTATCCATGTCTGTGTTCCCATTTATTGTTTGTGTTATCTAATCATACGAACGGGTTGTAACGTTCAAATGTCGCGTATGTTTCAGTTGTGAAAAAAATTGTATCCGTATTGTAACAGCGCCGATGAGGGAACTTTGCGCCTCTATAAAGCGTAGGCTTGCTGAAGATTAACAATATTAAAGGAACGTCCCATGCAAAGAAGAAGATCAACAGGAGCAGGCCTTTTATCCTTAGCTGTTTATGGACTTATTGGTTATGCGGGCTTTCAAGCTTATACGCATTTCAAAGGTGGCAATGGGGAAGGTGAAGCCGTCATGGCCGCGCAAGCGCCAACGGCAGGGTCTCAGGTCATGCATAATATTGACCAAAGATATGAAACCCAAATCGCAGCGATTCCTGATGATGGCATTTCACGTAGCCTTAATGACTTTATAGGTCTGGATGTTTTTGGTGACGATAAAAGCTTTTTGGGCAGCATAGACGATGTTTATATAGACACGCGCAGCGGCAAAATTAACTTTATTTCCGTTGTGCAGGAAAGTAGCTCTTTTCGTGAAGGCGAAGAAGACAAATATATTTACCCTATATCTTCATTTGCGAAGATTGACGCATTGCAGGCTGCCATTCTTGAAAAAGATGCAAAGATTGCCCCTTCACAAGAAGAATATGCCAAAAGCCTAGAGCTATCTAAAATTATCGACGTTGATGTTATAAATGAAAATGACCAGCGTATTGGATCCGTTAAAAACATTTCAATTGATCGTGACTTTAATATTGGTAATTACGTTGTTCAGGGCTCTGTCATAGATGCAACTTCTGGCACAAACATCATATTATTACCCTATCAACATGCGATGATCACACCGCGCACGGTGGGCCTCAGCTTGAAAGTACAGGCCAATAAACACAAAGCGCCGGTAAAAGAAACTTTATGAGAACAAAAAGATAAAAAGGATAAATAAGACACATGTTTGACGCGTATCTCGGTCTTTCTACCCTTTCACATGGCGAACTTATCTTTCGGGTATTTTTAGCCATTTTATTTAGCCTTATTCTTGGCTATGATCGAGACAAAAAGGGAAAGCCGATGGATTTTCGTGCATATATCATTGTGTGCGTGACGACGTGTCTTATTTCGATCCTTGCTTTAGAAATTTCGGAAAGCCATAACCATTCAGAGTTTCTAACGATGGATTTATCGCGCGTGATTGCGGGTACGTTGACGGCCATTGGTTTTCTTGGGACGGGCGCGATTATAACCAAAGATAATGATAAGGTTGTCGGCACAGCAACGGGCGCTAGCATATGGGCGGCAGGCGGTCTCGGCCTTTCTATTGGTTTTGGGTTTTACTTTATTGCGCTCATTGGCTTCCTTTCTGTTGCAGGTATATTACTCATTGGCGGCTTTTTTATGGAGAAGACGATGGGGCGTGAAGATAACGGCGACATTTAACGGAACTATAGCATGCCTACCGCGTTTGCATTATCATGAACAAAAAACAACATTATGATATATATATTAATAAAGATGCGGGCACTGTCCGCCATCTCGGCCGTGAAGCTTTAGAAAAAAGGCTTGCTGACAGCGCGATCAAGATTAGACATCTTTTCATATTGAGTGCGCCCGAGCTTTTAGAGAAAATTGCGCAGATTGATGAAAATGATAAAGTTCTTATCGGCGGCGGCGATGGCACCATTCGAAGCTGCGCGAAACATTTCATCGCACAAAAAACATGCTTCGGTATTCTGCCATTAGGCACAATGAATTTATTGGCGCAAGACCTTAAAATTCCGAATGATTTAGAAGCGGCCTTAAATGCTTATGCGCAAGACAGCACAACAATGTCGATGGATGTCGGCATAGTTAACGAGGATGTTTTCCTCTGCTGCGCTGGTATTGGCGTTATGCCTTCTGCATCGCAAGAGCGTGAAAGCGCACGCAAAAGCAAAAGTGACCTTTTAGTTTATGCGCAATTAGCTTCACACGTATTTGAACATTTCGACCACGATATAAAATTTGAATTTATTATTGATGGAAAAGCGACGAACATAAAATCACCCTCGGTGGTCGTTTCCAACAATCAATACGAACCTGATAAATCTATCATTAAGAAAATAAATTTCACGCGCGAGCGCTTGCAAGATGGGCTTTTAGGCCTTTATTCCATTGCCCCTAAGGGTTTTTTTGAGAAAATGAATTTGCTCTGGTTGATGAAATTAGGAAACTGGAAAAAAACCCGCGCCATCAAAGCACAAACGGCAAAACAACTATCAATAAATATTCCGCGTCAACGCCAAGCGTTAATCTCTTTAGATGGTGAGACACAGAACATGACCTTACCATTAGATTTCTCTATACAACGAAAAGCGCTTCATATTATTGTACCCAAAGAACTATAGGGGCAATATTATGCAACAAACGCGCGACTTAACAAACCTCATCCAGTATATGTGTAAAAATACGGAAGGTAAGAAGGTTGACCTTGTCACTTTGCTTGAAACACTTAACGCACGCGGCTTTGGCCCTTTATTGGCAGGCCCCTCCATCATTACAATTATGCCAACCGGCGCGATACCCGGCGTGCCGGCCTTTTGCGCCCTGCTCATAATTCTTGTCTGCGCGCAAATTTTATTAGGCAATACGCACCCATGGGTACCAAAAAAAGTTAGAAATTTTTCATTTAGCCGCGACAAATTTTTACATTATGCTGGTAAATGTACCCCCTATACACAATTCATAGATAAGCTTATCTATCCGCGCATGTCTTTTCTTGTCAAAGGAAAGGCTGAATATTTAGTCGCATTAATCTGCATCTTATTGGCGATAAGCATCATCATTTTAGGCTTTATCCCCTTTGCAGCCTTAATTCCCGCCTCAGGCGTACTGCTTCTGGGTTTAAGTCTAATGGGGCGCGATGGACTCTTGTTCATTATCGCGCTTCTCTTCGCGGCGGCGAGCCTTGCGCTTGCGCCATATGGAATCACAAAAATATTAGGATAATCACATGACGCGCATATTACATTTATCAGATTTGCACTTTGGTACAGAAACGCCTGATACTTTCAGTGCCTTAGAACGTAAAATCAACCTATTAGAGCCATCTTTGATCATTATTAGTGGCGACTTTACACAGACTGCGTCGCATAATGAATTTGCAACCGCGAGAGACTTTATTGCAACGTTATCTGTGCCTTGTTTTTGCGTGCCTGGCAATCACGATATTCCCGGCTATAATTTGTTTGAGCGCTTTCTTGCGCCCTATAAACGTTATAAGCATTACATTAATGAAGACATCGAGCCACAGCTGACATTCGACCATACAGACATCATTGGCCTCAACACAGCGCGCCGCGCTCTGCCTCATTGGAACTGGGCGAATGGCGCAATATCAATGAGCCAGCGCACGCGCCTTATGCAACAATCAAAAACAGCAGGCGCTGCGGTCAATAGGCGTATTTGCGTTATGCACCACCCAATATATAGAGCCGAGCACACACCGCTTAACGTCAAAGTTTTTGGCGGCCACAAAGCTTTAGACACATTAAATGACGCAAAGATTGACCTCGTCCTTACGGGGCATGTCCACCATGCCGCAGTTGATGCGCCGCAAAGACCCAATAGCACACACCGCACCATATTCGTCAGCGCATCAACTGCATTATCAAGCCGTACGCGCACGCAAGAAAATGGTTTTAACTTTATCACCTTGTCAGAAAACAAAATACATATTGCAATATATAAACTCAGACAAGGCGAATTCCGCGAGACCGAAACACATAGTTTTGATTAAGAACAACATATATTTACATTAAAAAACGCGTATGCCTCATCTTAGGCATACGCGTTTTTAATAAAAGAGATAATGGCAGATTACGCCGCCATAGATTGCTCCCAGTCTTTAATATCTTTATCAGCCTGTTCACGGCTTTTACCGTAACATTCCTGAATTAAGCCTGCGAGTTTTTCGCGGTCACCATCAAGCCACTTCAGATCATCATGAGTGAACTTGCTCCATTTTTTCTGCACTTCACCTTTGAGCTGCTTCCAATTTCCTTTTATAATGTCTTTATTCATTATGGACCTCCTTATTTAATCTTGCTATGTCTTTTGCCTTGTTTTGCCGTGTGACGTCAAATGGACTGCACCACCGCGCGGGGGAGCGTGGTGGTGCAGAGCCTTCTATATAGAACTTAGTTAGATGATTGTGTGTGCTTGCGGAACTGTGCAGTTTCTGCAGCGCTCAACTTAAATGACAAGTCACCATCGTTATCTTCGATCTGGCCTTCACGGAATGGTATTGCAAGCTTTTCGCCGCCCATGCCCATGAACTGATCATAAGAAATAATAAGCTGGTCTGCCGCGCCATTGCGCAGGAGCACATTATCAATCTCTGCCAGCGTTTCACCATTCGGGCTCACTAATTCAGCGTCCAGAATTTTATTTACGCTATAGCTTCTATTCGGCATGACGCGCGTTTTTTCTGACTGGTCAGTGCGCTCATAAGAAAAGTTCGCCGCTTGGTCGATGCTTTCTTCTGTAAGCGGTGCGATGACATCGCCATCTGATTGACGGTTCATAATAACGTCATAATCAAATGCGGCAAGTTTACCAAGGCCCGTGAAGTCGCCATCACCGAGCACAACCATAGTCGCCGTACCATTTTCATCAACGATAATGTCACGGACTTTCGCAATACGGTCACCGTTCACATTATAAACAGCTTGACCGATTGTGCCTTGCGCTGTCATGCGCTCGTTCACAACAATCTCGTCCATATGCGCTGTGTTATCATCGTCTTTAAATGCCTGCTTCGCATCTTCATATGTATCTTCCACTGTGTTTGATACTTTATCAGCGGCGGCAGACACATCTTCTTTAGTGTTCTTCCAAGCGTCCTTAACGTCCTTTTTAAAACTGCCAGAGCTTTGTTCAGTCGATTTGCTTTTTTCAACCTCTACATTTGCGTTGGCGTTTGCATTTGTTTCAGCAAAACTAGGCGCTGATACGACTAATGCGATTGCAGATACTGCAGTGAGTAATGTCTTTTTCATTGTTCGATCCTTTCGATTATCTTGTTCACTAGCACTAACCATTCGGCGTGAATATCGTTCCAAAAAAATAAAAAAAAGGCCAGCCACAATGGGCTGGCCTTCAGGTGATGCGGGGAGGGAGTGGGATATAGGGGCATCTAGCATCCCCGCAAGGTAGTGGGCTCTTATATGATTCGCACCATATGGCTATCGAACAACCAAGGCCGCCAAGAGTTCCCCCATGATTTATAAAAATATGAGGAACAAAAGGATCAACAGGCGCGTTGTATTAAGTGAAGATCACATACATAAATTGAAAGGATATATATAATGAGTGCATTACATAAAGAATTACAACAACTGGCCGATCTGAATAAAGATGCCTATGAATTTTACCAAGACGCTTACCAAAAAGTGGATAACGGCATTATTCAAATCGCATTTCGCAATTTAGAACAGATCCACCGCTCTGTTGTTATCGACTTACAAGCTTACCTCCGTGCAAATGGTCACAAATCTGAAGCCAGTGAAACTGTCGTCGGCTCTACCCGCGAAGTTTGGGCGAAAGTCATGGCTGCTGTCAGCAATGATAAAGACACCACTTTTGTACGCCATCTTGAGGAAGCAGAAGATCGCTGCTTGCACAAGATTGAAGACATTATGAAAGACAGTGAGTTACCACGCGATGCAGTGCGTATGCTTGACGGTGAATATGAAACGCTTAAGAAAAGCCATGATTATATGCGCGATTTGAAAGCACAGTTAAAAAGCGCGTAAAAAAGCGTCGATACAAAAAACCCGCCTTGCGATAAACAAGGCGGGTTTTTATATGCTTCACACATTTGTATGCAATAGCTATGTCTTAATTTGCGGCATCCTGTATTGATTCGCCGGCATTTTCAATATCTTGCCCTGCGCCATCTACGGTTTGGCACGCGGCTAAGCTTACGCTCGCTAAGGCAAAAATAGTCAGGGTCAGTAAATTCATTCGTTTCAACATTATCATACTCCTTATTTGGGTTCGCTATACCTACCGCCCCCAAGGCAAAGAGTTCCCTATACATGAATAAGGCGACGCTAAGCTTTGTAATCACAATACATATAGCCAACGCCGCGGACGGTTTTGATAATGTTATTATCGTCATCCTTTAGTTTCTTACGTATACGCGCGATTTGAATGTCGATACTGCGGTCAAAAGCATCAAAATTGCCTTCGCGCGTTAGATCAAACAATAAATCACGGCTCAAAGCCCGATTCGGCGCGCTAACCAAAGCTTCAAGGAGCTTAAACTCCCCTGTCGTTAATTCTAATGATTTGCCGTCTTGTTCAAAAGCTTGATATTGGGCGCGGTTTAATGTCCATTTTGAAAAATCCACCGTGTCTTCTTTTGCAGCGGCGCCACCTTCTGCGGGTGCTGCATCTGCAACACGGCGGCAAACAGCCTTGATACGCGCCGACAGCTCACGCATTTCAAACGGCTTGGTGATATAATCATCCGCGCCCATCTCAAGGCAGATAATTTTCTCTGTTGTATCACTTTTTCCAGAAACAACGATAATGCCCGCTTTGGTTACGGTCTTTAAATAGGGCAGCAACGTCAGCCCCTCACCATCTGGTAAAACGAGGTCCAATAGAATCACATCAGGGCGCGCGGTTTCAACATCTTCACGTGCCTGCTGCGTGCTATGTACGCTAATAACGTTATAGCCATCTGATTCTAAATATTCTTTTACAACGATTTGTAAGTCTTGATCATCATCAATACTGAAAACTACGCCTTTATTCATGCTTTATACCACTTCTATCTTTATGGTCGGCGCTTAACAGAGCCAGTCCTGTTATTCCCTGACGTCGCTATAATACACAACTTGTTACATTTCAGAAACAAAGTTTTTCACAATAGTTACATGCGCGACAAATTGGAGTTACGTGGCGGGGCTAACATTGTTAGGTAAACAAAAAAAAAGGATACCATAATGTTTGATACAGAGGAACTTCTAGAACACAATGAAAGATTGTTGAAATTTGCAAGAAAGCTGACAGCTAACCAGCATGATGCAGATGACCTTCTTCAATCCACATTACTCCGTGCGTTGGAAAAAAAGGAGTTATTCAAGTCTGGCACAAGCCTTTATAGCTGGGCATCTAAGATTATGTTTAACTTGTTTGTTTCTGGCTACAGACGCAAAGTAAAATTTGAAACACAATATGACCCAGAGCCATATATTGAACAGCAATTTATTGACGCGACACAAGATACAAAAATTGAAGTACAAGATGTCGGCGAAGCAATGAATAGCCTTTCTGCTGATCATAAAGAAATTCTTGTCATGGTTTGCGTCAATGAAATGAGTTATGCCGATGTTGCGCAAGAGCTTAATGTTCCTGTCGGCACAGTACGCTCAAGGCTCTCACGCGCACGTGATGGCCTGCAAAAAGAGCTCGCCACACCAGGGCACACATATACCCCACACACACCACACCACAGCAGAGCGCCATCTCTCCAAATGGCCGCATAAAACAAAAATAAGGCCGGCATATCGCCGGCCTTATTTTTACGCTGCTTTTTTCTTTTTACTTATATAGCGCAAAATTTCCCTTTGCAGGTCAACTTCAACCAGTGGCTTAGGTAAATAAGCATCCATACCACATTCAATGCATTTATCTTTATCTCCGACCAAAGCATGGGCTGTCATCCCAATAATCGGCGTGCGCTCTAACGCGTTTTGCGCTTCATATTCCCTAATTTCTTTTGTCGCTGTGAAGCCATCCATGACGGGCATTTGGATATCCATCAAGACCACATCATAATAATTCTTCTTCCACAGGTTCACGGCCTCTAACCCTGTACGTGCAACATCATATTCAACGCCCAGCTCATCAAACATATAACTTAGAATGACAATATTGCCTTCATAATCTTCGACGACCAAAATTTTCTTTTCACCGTGCAAAGCGCTGCGGACCTTATCATTGATCTTCATGCTTTTTTCTTCGTCTTTTTGTCGAACTGTGCCTGCCATTTCAATTTTAATCGGCAGCATCAATGTGAATGTCGTCCCTTTATTCAGTTCACTGTTTAAGAAAATATCGCCGCCCATCAAATTTGCTAAGTTCTTTGATATCGGCAGGCCAAGGCCTGTACCGCCATATTTACGTGAAACAGAAGAATCGGCCTGCTTGAAGCGTTGGAACACTAAATCGAAGTTTTCAGGATCAATGCCAATCCCCGTATCGGTTACGGTGATTTTTAACAATTCTGCGTCGTCCCGTGCCTCAACCTCTGCGCTGATACTAACGCCGCCTTTATCTGTAAATTTAATCGCATTATTAATCAGGTTTACCAAAATTTGGCGAATGCGCTTTATGTCGCCATAAAACTCTGCGCCTTTAAGCGCAGAATAATCAAACACAAAACTTACCCCCTTTTCAGAGGCTTTTAGTGACATCATGCTAATGACATTTTCAAAAATTTCATCAAGCACAAAGCCCTGCTCATCTAATTCCAGTTCGCCGCTTTCGATTTTTGAGAAATCCAAAATATCATTGATTAAATCAATCAACGAAGATGTGCTTGATTTTAATGTCCCGACCAAGCTTTGCTGCTTTTCCGTGAAGCTATCACGCGTACGTTCGAAAATTTCAACGATACCGTTAATTGCGGTAAGCGGCGTTCTAATTTCATGGCTCATATGTGCCAAAAAATCACTTTTCGCGCGGTTTGCATCTTCCGCTTCGATTTTTTCGGCCTTTAAGCGTTCTTGGGCTTGCACCGTATGTGTAATATCTGTGTGAATACAAACAATACGGCTGGCTTTTCCGTCTTGTTTATAAAGCGCCTTACCGCGCGATTGAATCCAAATCCAGCGCCCGCTTTTATGCTTCATCCGAAAGGTTTGTCGATATTCAGAAAGGTTGCCCGCAAGATATTGTTCTAAATACGTCCAAGCATTCTCCGCATCATCGGGGTGAAGCAAGCTTTTGAAGTATTCAATATTCACTTTTGATGAATCATATTCTTCGCCAAGCATTTCAAAGAAGCGGCGCGAGAAAAACACTTTATGGTTTTGGATATCCCAATCAAAAATACCATCATCACTACCATCAACGGCGATCGTCAGGCGCTCTTCCATTTCTTTTAAAGATGCTGCCATATGGCCACGGGCACGCTGAACAAATAATAAAAAACCATTGAAAATAAGCAGCAGCACCGTGCCTGTAACAACACTGATAATTAGCGTTTTTAAATATTCTTTTTTCTTTTCGCCAAGTAAGTTAAAGCGCTCATTAAGCTTCATATATGTTTCTTTGAGCATCATTGCATTAATGCGCACGATGTTGTCTTTAATGCTGTCAACGCTTTGCACGTCATATAATATGGTTTTTTCGACCTGTGTTTCAAACGTCGTTGCACGCTCTTCGAGTTTTTTTGAAAACTCCGTAAAATAGCTCCTGATTTCATCAAGGCGGCTGGTTTGAGACGGGTTTTCAGCCGTTAATTCTGCGAGTTTTGCGATGCGCTCTGATACTTCGGCTTTCTTTTCTTCATAATCCTCAATAAACCCGTCTTGCCCAGTAATTAAATAGCCACGCTGCGCAGAAAGCATCCCTTCGATTAAAGAAGATACTTTTTCTGATTGGCTGATCACTTCTTGTGTTTGTATCACAAGGTCGTCAGTCCTTTTAAGACTTCTGTCACCAGAAAGGGCGCTCCATATCAACGTCGATGTGCACGCTAATAAAAGTAACGTAAACAATATAAAGTTACGCAGGGCTGTTTTGTCCATTGGTAAAATCCAAATTTTTATGATTGTGTATAAATTATGCTACGACAGAAACACAAAAAAAGCCACATAAAAAGGCCATCTACATCGCAGATGGCCTTTTAAACTTCTTATATATGATCAAGGAATCATTGTTTCGGTGGCGCAGCAGCAGCGCGAATTACATGCACAACAGCTGATACGATAAACAGCGCGATGAATACGATAAACAACAACTGCGCGATGTCAGCGGCAATCAATGCCACACCACTTAGTCCTAATACGCCTGCGATAATCGCAATGATTAAAAATGAAATTGCCCAACCTAACATGGTTACCTCCTTATATGCGTTATGTTCTCTATGTTCGTTTTATGTGAACGTCTAAATAGTCATACGCATTAAACCCACGCTAAGTTCCCGTAAAAAAACATAATTCCCAAGGAACAATACGCCTCATGCAGACGTTAGTGTGATTAGTACAAATTGAGACAACACAAAACATAAGGAAAAACACATGTTAGACATTAAAAAGATTGCTTTATATAGCGCAGCCATTTTCACAATGGCTCAAGGTGGCCTTGCACATGCAGATGGCTTCACATCACATCAAGCTGTAAGTGAAAAGCCGTATCAACACTATGCGGAGCAGCTTCCCGCTGAGAAAAAATTAGAATTGCGTGAATATTTAGAATATACCGCCGTTGATCGTGAGCCTTGCCAAAATTACCGCCCAGCGCCAGAAGGCTTTGTTAAAGATGGCTGTAGCTTGAAACGCATTGCACCAGAAGCGCCAAAGGTAGCCGCCGTTCCAGCCAAGGTTGAGAATCTGAGAATGAGTAAGGTTCTCAATGATTACGAGGTGAACTTTGCCTTTGATAGCGCAGCAATTGAACCTGCGGCAGGTCATACAATTGATCAAATCGCCACAGAGATCAAAGATTATAACCCCAGAGAAGTCACGGTAACAGGCCACACCGATACGGCTGGTCCATCTAGCTATAATGCCAACCTCTCAAAACAGCGTGCTGATAGCGTTTCAATGGCACTTACCGAACGCGGTGTCACCAACCGTATCATTGATGAAAAAGCGCACGGCGAACAAGACCTTGCCGTACAAACCAATGATGGGGTCGCATTGCGCGAAAACCGCCGCGTTGTGGTTGAGTTTAGAAAATAAAGCTTGATTCACAAGTTAAGCATTGACATAATAACAAAATGGGCGCGGTGGATATTTATAAAACCATCATGCCCATTTTTTATAACGCATAAGAGCAGAAAATGAGAACATTCGTTACAGACCAAGACATACAGGCCCTTATTGACGGGCAGCTTAATGATGATGATGCAGAGCTTGTTATGCTTTACATCTCAGATAAAAGCTGGGCACGCCAACGCTACTTTGAATTGCAAGCGCAAAAGGACAGCATTATTAATTTCTTCATGCACCACTAACATCCGCCAGCACCCAAAAACACGATATAAAAAAAGCGCCCATTTAACGGGCGCTTTTTATGCTTATAAGCACATTTAATTTTTATGCGATGCGTTTATTGCCGATGATAAACCACAGCACCATACCAATAACAGGCAAGGCCAAAACAAGTACAACCCAAACGAGTTTCATAATCGGCTTTAAGCCGCTTTGAATGATACTAAGAATAGCCACGATATCGAGTATTAAAATAAGCAGGCCGAGTAAACCATATTCCATCTTTTTTTCCTTTCAATAAGTTTATCCAATATTGCCAACAGCTTATCAGGCGATAAAGTTCCTTGCGCGCTGCGCAGCGCAGCCTGAACAAGCCATAATTCACAAGACTATTTTTCTGCTGTTTTTTGCGATACACTTGATGCTATGGATATCATAAACGAATTAATAAATTGGAAGAACTGGGACGAATTAAACGCAGCGGCCATCGCCTTGCGCCGCCATTTGCACATGCACCCAGAGCTTGGTTATGAAGAATTTGAAACGGCAAAGCTTATTCGCACAACCCTAGATAAAGCGGGAATCTCATGGCGTAGCTGTACAGAAACAGGAACTATTGCCACATTATGCGCAGATAAACAAAACGCGCCCCATATCGCCTTTCGCGGTGATATGGACGCATTGCCCATGGCAGAAAAAACAGATGTCGCATGGCGCTCAAACAACGCAGGAAAAATGCATGCTTGCGGCCATGATGGCCATAGCGCAACATTACTGGCAAGCTTGCTGTGGATGCACCGCCACCAAGATCAACTTTCACAGCCAGTAAGCTTTATTTTTCAGCCCGCTGAAGAAGGCTTGCATGGCGCAGATAAAATGGTTAAAGCTGGCGCGCTTGAGAATATTGACGCCATATATGGCTGGCATAACTGGCCTGCGATCCCCTTTGGCAAAGCGGTCTGCCCCGATGGGCCCGTCATGTCGGCAAATGGCACATTTGAAATTACCGTGCAAGGCTATGGCGGACATTCAAGCCAGCCTGAACTTTGCCGTGACCCCGTCTTAGCCGCCGCCGCAATTACAATGAACTTGCAGCAAATTGTGAGCCGCCGGCTTGCTCCACAAACTCCCGCCGTCTTGAGCTTAACAAGTATTGACGCGAAAAGCGGGCCGACCATCATACCGCAAAACGCAAAACTTTCTGGTAGTATCCGCGTTGCAAATACCACAGATCGTGACTTTGTTTTTGAAGAAATCATCAAAATAGCTGCCGCAACCGCACAAAGCTATGGCGTTGAAGTCACGACCGAAGTTCTTCCGCGCCTAAACGCCACCATAAACAACGACGAAAACGCAGCAATTTACCGCACGGTTTTGCACAAAGAACTGGGCGAAGAATGGCAGGATAAAAACCTTGCTGTCCCAATTATGGCTTCGGAAGACTTTAGTTACTTTCTGCAGCATTGTGCGGGGGCGTTTGCCCTAATTGGCGCAGATGACGGAACAGGCGAACATCAGAAGCCCTGCCACCACCAAGAATATGATTTCAATGATGCGCTTATTGCTGTAGTCGTACGCATATTTTGTCATATTTCTGGCGCAATCCCCCCAAAATAACATTTAATATCAACGCTTTACAACACAAGCATTCACAAGCATTGTATCGTCTTTTTTTTGCTGTACGGTGATTCGGTGAACGTTCACTTATATATAAACTTAGACAACGCACCCATGATTTGGGTGTGCTGGTTAGTACAATCTAGGCCCTGATATTGCGCAATATTGCACAAATATTAGAGCCTCTTTACGTATCGCTTAAGGAGAAATTATATGAGTGTCGCTATATTCGAAGCATGGGAATCTGAAATTAGAGGTTACTGCCGTGCATATCCAACTGTTTTTAAAACCGCAGAAAACGCCCGTCAGATTGATGAAAATGGCAAAAGCTATATTGATTTTTTCGCGGGGGCAGGTGTCTT
>MDTB01048186.1_pt1 | contig 19926 bp, 27 predicted proteins | sample 811161 | NCBI WGS metagenome assembly MDTB01 (sample SAMN05326650, study PRJNA326480) | marine metagenome | isolation source: seawater | place: Mediterranean Sea | collected 2009 | reverse complement strand
TCCCACTCTATTGTTGCTGGAGGTTTACTGGTTATATCAAAAAGCACTCTATTTACACCCTTTACTTCGCCAATAATTCTTCCTGATAGTTTTTTTAAAAAATTTTCTTTAAAATAAAATATGTCTGCTGTCATACCATCTGTTGATGTTATTGCTCTTATAGATATAGTATACTCATAAGATCTACTATCTCCCATTACACCAACACTCTTAACCGGTAAAAGAACACAAAAAGCCTGCCATATTTCATTATAAAGGTTATTTCTAAATAATTCTTCCATATAAATTTTATCGGCATTTTTTAATATACTAATTTTTTCTTTTGTTATTATTCCTGGTATTCTAATAGCTAGTCCTGGCCCAGGAAAAGGATGTCTTTGGATTATATTTTTTGGTAATCCTAATTGATATCCTAATTCTCTGACCTCGTCTTTAAATAACTCTCTTAACGGCTCAATCAAGCTAAGCTTGAGTCTTTTGGGAAGCCCTCCTACATTATGATGTGATTTTATCGCAGTAGAATTAGATCCTTCAATCTTTTTTGACTCTATCACATCTGGATATAATGTTCCTTGAGCTAAAAACTTTGCATTCTTAATTTTTTTTGCTTCCCTCTCAAAAACTTTTATAAATTCTCTGCCTATAATTTTCCTTTTCTTTTCAGGATCCTTTGTATTTTTTAGTTTTTTGAAAAAAATTGAAGTTGCATTTATATAAACTAGTTTTGCATTCATATATTTTTTAAAGTTTAATATTACTTCCTTTTCTTCATCTTTTCTTAATAATCCATGGTTTACAAATATACATATTAAGTTTTTCCCTACTGCCTTACTTAATAAAGAGGCTACTACTGATGAATCTACACCTCCAGAAAGGCCACATATTATTTTTTCATCTTTGACTTTTTTCTTTATTTCAAGGATTTGATTTTGTAAAAAGCTTTGTATCTTCCAATCAGGAGAGAGCTTCGCAATTTTAAATAAAAAGTTTTCTATAATTATCTGCCCCTGAACAGTATGTATTACTTCTGGATGGAATTGTAATCCATAAATTTTATCTTCTCGCCTCTCTATTGCTGCTATATCGTTATTTTCTGTCTTTGCTAGTCTAATAAAATTTTTTGGTAATTTTATTACTTCATCTCCATGGCTCATCCATACTTGAGATTTTTTTTTATTTTTCCCTATACCTTTGAGCAGTAAATTTTTTTTTAGTACTTTTATTTCTGATTTTCCAAATTCTCTTCTATTTGTATTCTGAACTTTTCCACCCAGGATCTCACAAATAATCTGCATGCCATAGCATATTCCTAATATAGGTATTCCCATACTAAAAATTTTTTTGTTTACTCTTGGTGATTTAACTTCAAAAGATGATGAAGGCCCTCCTGAAAGAATTAAAGCTTGTGGATTATTTTTCTTTATAGATAATTGAATTTGACTGTAATGAACCATCTCACAGTAAATACCTGCTTCTCTCACTCTTCTTATTATCAACTGTGAAGTTTGACTACCAAAATCAACTACTAATACTTTAATAGGATTACTTTTTTTCATTTTTCAAACTACTAGCTATCGCATTCTTTAAATTTATAAATTCATTACACTTGCCTTTACACAGTTCTTCTAATTCCTTCAAATGTATTTTAGATTTTTCTATCTGACCTTTGCTTAGATATGCCATTCCAATATAATTATGAGACCTTAAATGTTTAGGGTTTATTTTTAATGCTTTTTTATAGTTTTTAATAGATAAATCAAAATCTCCTTTTTTTCTATATGCATAACCTAAATAATTATACAAATCTGCATTTAATTTATTTTTTTTTTTTTCTATTAGTAATAACTTTATTGTCTTATCATATTGTTTATTTTCCAGAAGGTTTATAACTTCAGACATACTTTCGTTTTTTATTCCTCCATTGTATCCATTAACTTCTCTAGCAGCATAGGCATTTTTAATAACACAAAATAAAATTAATATTTTAAAGATTTTTTTAAACATATTTTTTTAATAAACAAATAAAAAATCCGTCTGAGTTGCAATAACTTGGAGTTAATGTTAGCCATTTTTTTTTACTCTGAAGGTCCATATTTTGTAATTTTTTTTTAAGATTTAAATTTATATCTAGTATTTTAAATCCTTTGTTTTTTGACACAAAGCTTTCAATCTGATTTTCATTTTCATCTTTAAATATTGAACATGTAATATATGAGATTATTCCATTTTTTTTACAGTATGTTGATGCTCTATCTAATAGTTTTTTTTGGATAACTATATTGTTTTTTAATTTATATTTATCTAGTTTAATCAAATCTTCAGGCCTCCTTCTCCATACTCCAGATCCTGAGCATGGTACGTCTAATAAGATTAGGTCAAAATAATTTATGAGCTTTTTTGTATCATGAAAAAACATAATTTTTTTCTTTATATTTAATGTATCTATTCTTTTTCTTAATATATTTAATCTTTCATTGCTTATATCATAAACATATAACTCTCCCTTTCCTAACATTTGATCATAAAGAGCCAAAGTTTTAGTTCCTTTTCCTGCACAATAGTCTAAAACCTTCATATCTTTTTCTACTGAAGATAAAATGGTTACTAACTGAGATCCCTCATCTTGTATCTCAAAAAAGTTATTTTTTAATTTTTCCAAAATATTTTTTCTTGTTCTTTTTAAAACTGTTATTCCCAAAGGAGAAAAACTAGTTTTTTTAGATAGAATATTATTTTTTTCTAATATATTTAAAACTTTTTCTCTTTTTATAAGGTGGTTATTTACTCTAATATCTAGCCTAGGTTTAGCTAAAATTGATTCATAAATTTTAGCTTTTTCTTTTTTTAAATCGTCATTAAGCTTTACTTCTAACCAACTGGGTAATGTGGGTACAACTTCAGATTTTAAAGAAATAGCTTCCATAAAAATTTTTTTATCTTCTGGCGCAGGCTTAATAGAATATTTTCCTTCATAGATATTATCTAACTTTAACTGCGCATTTATATTAAAGTAGTAAAAAAGTAATCCGTTTCTATAAGAAAATTTTAGATATTTATCTTTAAAAGCTTTTTTTAAGGTAAAATAACTTTTAAAGAAACCAAAGATTAAATCTTTTATTTGTTTTTTATCTTTAGATCCAGCAAATTTATTTTTTCTAAAGAAATTTTTAATTATAAATTCAGTTTTTAAATTATTTCTATTAAGTATTTCATTAATCAGCTCTACGGAAGAGAGAAGTATTGCACCTCTTTGCATGTTACCTTTCTGTTTTATAATTAGGAGCTTCTCTAGTAACTGCAATATCATGAATATGGCTTTCTTTAAAACCCGCCTGAGTAATTTTTATAAACTCGCACTTACTCATCATTTCTTTAATATTTTTATTTCCTGTATAACCCATAGCTGCTCTAAGTCCTCCAACCAGTTGAAAAACTACATCGGACGAAGCTCCTTTAAACGGTACTCTTCCTTCTACACCCTCTGGAACAAATTTCAATTTATCTTCTATATCTTGCTGAAAATATCTATCTGATGAACCACTTTCCATAGCTGCCAAAGACCCCATCCCTCTATAAGACTTATAAGACCTTCCTTGATAAAGAAAAACATCTCCGGGAGATTCTTCTGTCCCAGCCAATAATGAACCTATCATGACACTATTTGCTCCTGCCCCAATAGCTTTTGCCACATCTCCTGAGTACCTAACACCTCCATCAGCTATTATTGGAATATTTTTTTTCTTGCTTTTGCTATAAACTTCTGCGATTGCACTAAACTGGGGAACTCCTACTCCAGCAATTACTCTTGTAGTACATATTGATCCCGGCCCTATTCCTACCTTTAACCCATTAATTGGCTGCTTTATTAATTCACTAGCAGCTGCACCAGTTGCAATATTTCCTGCAATTAATTGAACCTTATCTTTAAACATTTTTCTAATCTCTTTGATAGTACTAATTACTTTAACAGAATGAGCATGGGCTGTATCTAGTACTAGAGCATCAACACCAGCTTCAATTAATCTTTCTGCTCTCATTAATCCGTCTTTACCAACACCTATCGCTGCTGCCACTCTAAGCCTTCCTATATTATCTTTAGTAGCTAAGGGATATTTTTCTGACTTTTCTATATCAGTAACAGTAATTAAACCTTTACATCTGCCATGTTTATCTATAATTATTAATTTTTCTATTTTATTTTCTCTCAGAATGCTCGACGCTTTTTTAATAGAAATACCTTTTTCAGAAGTAATTAATTTGCTTTTTGTCATTAATTCTTTAACAGGCTGTAATTTATTCTTAGAAAACCTTACATCTCTATTTGTAATTATCCCCACGACCTTATTTTTTTATCTACCACTGGAAAGCCAGAAATATTATATTTTTTCTTTAATTCTATCAAAGTATGAAGTTTCGCATCTTCTGGAATGGTTATAGGATCTACCACCATACCAGATTCATACTTCTTTACCTTAATCACTTCAGCCACTTGATCTTCTATAGAATTATTTTTATGAATTACTCCAATTCCACCATTTTGAGAAATCGAAATAGCTAGTCTTCCTTCTGTTACTGTATCCATTGCTGCAGATACTATTGGAATATTAATATCAATTTCAGATGAAAACTTTGTCTTAGTATCAACCTCCCTGGGAAGAACATCAGAAAATGCTGGTCTTATTAATACATCATCGAAAGTTAATGCCTGGAATAGTTTCATGATTACCTTTTTATTCAAAAGTTTAATAGTATTTTTCTTTACTGTAAATTATTAAAACCCAAACAGATCAAATAAATTTCTTTGGAGTCTCTTCTACTTGATTTTGGCTTGAAAAATTTAGCAATATTAAAATTTTTTTTAGCTCTTTCTTGCATATCTTTCTCGCCCTTACCATGAAGTAACTTACAAACGAAGTCTCCATTTTTAATAAGATATTTTGTTGCAAAAGTTAAAGCCTTTTCTGCAAGTATAGCAGCCTTAGTTTGATCTGTAAATTTATGGCCAGTAGATTTGGGTGCCATATCAGACAAAACTAAATCTATGCTGTACTTGTCAAAGTATTTTTTATTTTCTATTAGCTCATTTATATCTTTTTTAATAAAAGTAACACCTTCTATCAATTCAATGTCCTTAATATCAATTGCAATTATTTTGTTTAAATTATTTTTTACTAGTACTTGACTCCAGCTACCTGGGGCGGCACCTAAGTCTATTGTAACTTTTTTTTTTTTAAAAATATTAAATTTTTTATTAATCTCAATAAGTTTATAGGCAGACCTAGCCCTATATCCTTCATTTTTTGCAGAATGATAAAAAAGATCAGAATCTTTTCTTCTTTTCCAAAGGTTTTCACTTAACGTTTTTTTTGACATTTTATAATAAATTATTATTTTTTAATATTTTATATGTAATATTCATGGGTAGACCAACCACATTACTATAAGATCCAGAAATCATGTCTACAAATGCTTCTGCATAGCCTTGAATAGCATAAGATCCTGAACAGCCTTTCCACTCATTAGTAGTTAGATAATTATCTATATCTTTTTCATCTAAAAGTTTGAATTTAACTATAGACTGACATATGTATTGAAAATATTTATTAGAATTTGTAAAAAAAGTTACTGATGTAAACACTCTATGTCTTCTACCTGATAAAAGCTTTAAATTTAATCTTGCCTCGTTAATACTTGCTGTCTTATCTATTATTTTTTTTCTTGAATACACTACTGTATCTGCTGATATTATACATGCATTTTTATATTTCTCTTTTGCCTTGATACCTTTTTGTAAAGAAAGTCTATTAACTAATTTAATTGGACTCTCACTAGGATAAAAGTCCTCATTAATTGAGGGTTCAAATACAGTAAATGGCACTTTTATTTTTTTTAATAGAAAGATTCTATTTTTAGATGAAGAAGAAAGAATTAAATTTATTTTTTTTTTTTCCAAAAGTTCTACTTGTGTCGGAAAATGATCCTACCCTTTGTTAAATCATAAGTAGACATCTCTACATTAACTTTATCACCAGCCAAAATTCTTATTCTGTGTTTTCTCATTCTACCTGCAGTATGTGCCAAAATTTCATGACCATTCTCTAATTTTACTCTGAACATTGCATTAGGTAATATTTCTGAAACAACTCCTTCGTATTCTAAAACATCTTCTTTTGGCATATTTTTCCTTTAAGTTAATTTAGAATGATGTTTTTAACTATTTTGGTCAAGTAATTAAATTTTTGCAGATAAAATACTTATCAAGGTAAATAACCTTCTAGAGGTATCAAGACTTATATCAATATCTGATGCTAATACTTCTTTTAAAATATTAGCTCCCTCATCATGAATTGATCTTCTGCCAACGTCTATAGCCTCTATTTTTTTTAAAGGGGCTGTTTTAATAGCTTCAACATAGTTTTCACATATTATTTGATAATCTCTTACTATTCTTCGAATACTGCTAAGTGAGTATCGGAAGTTATAATTTTTTAAATCCCTACAATCGATTATAGATAAAAATAATTTCCATTCTAGTAACATTAGACTTATTTTATATGGACCAGTATTTTCTTTATATAATTTAAAATAGCAATTATTTGTTAAGTCAAATACTGCAGATTTTCTCTCTTGTTCTAATTCATGGTTCCATGTGATTATATTTTTTTCATCAACTTCTGCTTCAGCTATGTAAAAGTTTTCTTCTCGCAATTAATTACTCTTAAAAAACCTTATATTTGCAGATAATGCATGAGCTGTAAGCCCTTCAATATTAGCTAAATTATTGATATGTAATTTCAGTTTATTCAAGCTAGTTCTATTTGCCTCTATATAAGATGTTCTCTTAAAAAAATCTAATACAGACAGCCCTGATCCAAATCTAGCACTCCCGGACGTCGGTAAAACGTGACTAGGACCAGCCAAGTAATCACCTAAGGCTTCAGGAGTATAATTTCCTATAAAAATTGCTCCAGCATTATTTATTTTTTTTACTAACTCTTTACTTTGTTTGCTAATTATCTGTAAATGCTCTGGAGCAATCATATTAACAATTTTATCTGATTGTCTTATAAAAGGTATTTTTATTGCTAATCCTTTATTTTTGATACTTTTCGTAGCAATACTTCTTCTATCTATTATATTTAGATATTTCTTTATAAAAAAATTTACCTCATTTATTAAATTTAAAGAGTCTGAAACTAGTATCGCTCGAGCTTCCTCATCATGTTCAGCTTGAGATAATAGATCTACTGCTATCCATTCAGGATTACTGGATTTTTTTTCTGCAATTATCATTACTTCTGATGGCCCAGCTATAGAGTCAATACCTACATTACCAAAAGCTTGTTTTTTGGCTTCAGCTACAAAAGCATTTCCTGGTCCGAATATTTTATCTACTTTTTTAATCGTTTTTGTTCCATATGTAAGGGCAGCAATAGCCTGGGCGCCACCCACCATAAAAACTTGGTCTACCCCAGAAAGTTTTGCAGTAGCTAAAATTTCAGGTCTTACTTTTTTTTCTTTTGCAGGTGTTACCATAATTATCCTATTCACACCTGCTAACTTGGCAGCAACTGCATTCATAAAAACAGAAGAAGGGTAAAAGGCTTTTCCTCCTGGAACGTACAGACCGCAAGACTCAATTGGTTTCCATAAACAACCTAATTTAACATCAGCTTGATCTTTATACATTAAATCTTTAGGTAACAGTTTTTTTTGATAACTTCGCACTCTTTTGATTGCTATTTTAGTAGATTTCAAAAATTCTTTTGTACATAAATTAAATGAATTTTCAAATTCATTTTCACTAACTTCTATATCTTTTATATTACTGAAATCATTATTATCATATTTTTTTATAAAACCTTTTAAGGCTAAATCTCCTGTTAGTTTAACTTTATTTAATATATTACTAACTAACTTGGTTCTATTTTTTGATTGTAATACGTCATTTTCTACATAGGTTTTAAGTTTAGTTTTATAATTTTCTTTATTACAACTAATTATTTTTAACATTTACAACCTTTCCAAATTTTTCTACTATGTTATTAATTTCATTCGGCCTAGATTTAGAAATATTTCTATTTGCTATTAGATAAGAGGAAATATCCATTATTTTTTCTATCTCAACCAGACCATTTTCTTTTAAAGTTTTTCCGGTAGAGACTAAATCTACAATTTTTTTTGTTAAGCCTAGCATAGGTGCTATTTCTAATGCACCGTTAAGCTTTAAACATTCAGCCTGAACTCCTTTATCAGAAAAGTAATTTTTTGTTATTTTTGGATATTTAGTAGCAACCCTTAAATGACTCAAGTTTATTTTACTATCAAATGATAATGAATTTTTTGGTTGCGCTACAGACATTCTACATTTTCCAATTCCAAGATTTACAGGAGCATAAATCTCGTTGTAAGAAAACTCTTCCAATACATCTGATCCTACTACACCTAAATGTGCTCCACCAAAAGCAACAAAATTTGCAACATCAAAACTTCTAACTACAATAATGATAATATTTTTATTAGATGTTAAGAACATTAGCTTTCTATTATTATTATCATAAAAGGATTTCTCTGGAACAATATTAACACTATTTAAAATTGGATCTAACTCTTTTAAAATTCTACCCTTAGGTATTGCAATTATAATCTTTTTTTTTATGTTGGATGCTCTAAATTTATCAGTCATTGCGCAAATGTGAAGGAGTTACTGGAGGCCATTTAGGGATGCCAATATCTTCAAGAAAACAGGTCCAGTTATGTACCTCAAGATTAATACTTTTTTTATCATTAAGTAAAATAAGAATATTGTTGTCAACATTACTAATAGATAACACATTATAGATGAGATTGTTAAAAAAAATATTTTTTGCTTCTACCTTTTCTACACCATTTATAATTATTGCAGATTGCACCTGTTTAAGATTAAAATCCTTTCCTTTTGCTATTTCCCAAGTAAACCTTTCTAAAGCAATAGCAAATGATTTTTTTTTTATATCATATTTTACTTCAGATGAGACTAATATAGATTGGTAAATACAGTCTGAAAAAATAGCTAAATCTTTATCATCTATAGCCCTTAATTTTAAAGGTTTCCAATTAATTTCAATTTCATCCATTCTGCTTCCTATATATTTTTGCACCACAACCCGAGAGTTTTTTATCTATTTTTTCATATCCTCTATCCAAATGATAAACTCTATTTACTTTTGTTTCACCTTTAGCCGCAAGTCCTGCTAAAATTAAAGAAACTGAAGCTCTTAAGTCTGTAGCCATTACTTCTGCACCTATAAAATTAGTATTTCCTTTAATAATAGCTTTATTGCCGTTTATCGAAATATTGGCTCCAAGTCTATTTAATTCTGGAATATGCATAAACCGATTTTCAAAAATACTCTCTTCAACTTCTGACTCTCCGCTACACAAACATGCTAAGGTTATTATTTGAGCCTGCATATCTGTAGGAAATCCTGGGTAAGCACTAGTCTTTAATTTTATAGGCTTTAGCTTCCCACTTTCTTTTACTTTTATAGAATTCGATAAAACCTTGAAGTCAAGGCGCATCTTTTCCATTACAACTAAAAACTCTTTTATGTGTCGATGATCAACATTCTTTATATTTAAATTACTTTGAGTAATCGCGGCGGCTATTATGTATGAACAAACTTCAATTCTATCAGCAATAATACTATAACTTATTTGATTTAAACTGGTTACACCTTGTATTATTAATGAAGAAGTTCCTATACCAGTAATTTTAGCTCCCATTTCTACCAGACAATTACAAAGATCTTGGACTTCGGGTTCCTTTGCAGCATTTTTTATTAGAGTCTCGCCTTTTGCTAACACTGCAGCCATTATTGCATTTTCAGTAGCACCTACAGAGACTGTAGGAAAAGAAATTTTATTACCATATAGGCCTTTTTTTTTTGATTTTGATATTACGTATCCATCTTTTAATTCAATATCTGCCCCCAATTTTTTCATGGCAAAGATATGAAGATCAACAGGCCTAAGTCCTATAGCACAGCCCCCTGGAAGAGAAACCTTTGCATAGCCATTTTTTGCTAACAGAGGACCTAATACCAAAAATGATGCTCTCATTTTTCTAACTAAATCATAATTTGCTTCAGAAGAAATTTCTTCTGAAGACTCTAATAAAAGCTTTTTTTTATTATTTTCAAAACTATATTTATTTTTAATCCCTAAACTTTCCAACAAATTGAGCATGGAGTTTACATCTGCTAGATTAGGGATATTATAAAGCTCTAATTTTTTTACCAAAATAGCAGATGCTATAATAGGCAAGGAAGCATTTTTAGAACCAGAACTGTAAATAGTACCAGACAGTTTTCTTTCTCCAGATATAACTATGCTTTCCATTTTATAACCTTGGTAGAGTAACCCCTTTTTGCTTCATATACTTTCCTTTTTTATCTGCATAAGATTGCTTAGGTTGTTCTTTTCCCTGAAAAAATAAAAATTGACATGCTCCTTCGTTAGCATATATTTTTGCAGGGAGTGGACTAGTATTAGAAAATTCTAGGGTAACATAACCTTCCCATTCTGGCTCAAGAGGTGTAACATTTACTATAATTCCACATCTAGCGTAAGTTGATTTACCTAAACAAATTACTAAAATATCTCTAGGAATTCTAAAGTACTCTACAGTTCTAGCTAGCACAAAACTATTAGGAGGAATAATACATGTATTAGCTTTTCTCTCAACAAAACCTTGATTGCTGAAGTTCTTTGGATCTACCAGTGCATTATTGACATTAGTAAAAATTTTAAACTCATCTGCTACTCTAGCATCATAACCATAACTAGAAAGTCCATAAGATATTTTGCCTTTTCTGACTTGAGAACTCTGGAAAGGTTCTATTATATTTTTTTCTTCAACTTTTTTAGCTATCCAATTATCAGACATTATTGTCATTTTTTGCTCCCTTAGGTTTTGCAGAAATTAGATTTCTCTTTTTTTTTTTTGAGACTCTTCTAAGTAAATTTTTTTTCATTTCCTCTTCTAAAATCTTTTTTCTATTTTCTTTGTTTTTTATCATAAGTATTTATTGTATTTTTTAATATATTATGAAATTAATAATTAATACTAATTTATTTTTTAATTTATAGAAATTATAATATGTGGAAAAGAGGTTTGACAAAAGGAACTTTTAATAAGTTTTTTTCTCATTTAGATTTATCTTTCTCCGATCATGGTATATTAAGAGTATTGTGGACTTCATTAGCTAATCTTCCAGGTGAAATGTATAGGTGCAACCAGCCTTCTCCTAATCAGATAGAAAGATATAAGAAAAATCTTAATATAAAAACTATTATAAACCTTAGAGGCGAACGTCATTGTTCATCATACTATCTGGAGAAAGAGTGTTGTGAAAAAAATAATATTAAACTTTGTAATTTTCCTATAACCTCTAGAGATTTGCCCTCAAGAAAGACAATAAATAGATTTTTAATATTGCTGGATAATATAGAATACCCAGCAATCATGCATTGCAAGTCTGGAGCAGATCGTGCTGGAATAGCAGCTAGTTTATATTTAATGTACAAATACAAGTATAATATTGTAGATGCTATTAAACAGCTTTCTTTCAGACATTTGCATATTAAATATGCTAAAACTGGAATATTAGATTATTTATTAGAGTCTGCAATTAAAAAAGGAAAAGTTTCATCTGAAGATTTTTTTAGTTGGATAAACACCACTTACAATAAAGATGAACTAAAAAAATCCTTTAAGGTTTACAGTTTATTTTCCTTCCTTGTGGAAAGAGTCCTTAATAGAGAGTAGTTTTTTATTTGTAGCTTGATAAAAATTGTTTTTTATATTCCTTATTTTGATTAATTAATTGGTTATGAGTTCCTGAACAAGTAATCTTACCGTTTAAGAAAAACAAAATTCTCTTTGCATCTAAAATAGTTGCAGTTCTATGAGCTATAGTTATTGTAGTTATGTCTTTACTAAAATTATTTAATCCAGAAATAATTTTCTTTTCTGAATGATTATCTAATGCACTAGTTGCTTCATCAAGCAATAGTATCTTTGGTTTTTTTAAAATTGCCCTTGCTATCGCTATTTTTTGTCTTTGACCTCCTGATAGTTTTAAACCTCTGTCTCCTACTAAGGTATTATAACCTTTTTTAAGTTTTTTAATAAAATTATGAGAATCAGCAATTTCACAAGCCTTTTCTATTTCTTTCATTGTAGCATTTTGGTTAGCTAGTTTTAAATTTTCTAAGATAGTCAGGTCAAATAGAATAATATCCTGGGAAACTAGTGCAATCATAGACCTAAGATCAATAATATCTAGTGACTTAATATCAATTCCATCAATTTTTATATTGCCTTTAGATGGATCAATTAACCTAGGAATTAAATTTAAAAAAGTAGATTTACCTGAGCCATTGGATCCTACAATAACCAGTTTTTCTTTAGGGTTTATACTAAGATTTATTGATTTTAATGAGTTTATTTTTCTATCATAAGTAAAAAAAACATTTCTAAAAGTCATCTTTCCTTTGAAATTATTAATTTTTTTTGATTTTTTTGGTGATATGATGATATTTTTTTTATTTAAAATTTCATTCAATCTCACTAGGGAGGCCCCTCCTTCTTGTAAAATAGTGTTTAAAGTACCTAATGCTCTGGCTGGTTGTACTGCAATTAATAAAGCGCTAATAAAACCAGAAAAAGCTCCAATATCTATATGTCCTGCATTTATTCTAAGACCCGCAACTACAATTACAGATGATATAGCCAAACCTCCTATTATTTCTAGTGTAGGTTCTACTTTTGATCTTACTTTGATTATTTCTATATTCTTATTATATATATCTAAGAATTTTTTTTCTGCTTTTTTCTTTTGTAAATCTTCTAGATTAAAACTTTTGATTACTGCCATAGATGAAAAACTCTCGCTTAAAAATGCTCCTGCTATAGAAATTTTCTCTTGTAATTTCAGCGAATGTTTTCTTGTAGTTTTTCCAATAAAAATAATTGGTCTGATGCATAACGGATATATTATAATCACACATAACGTTAATAACCAGTCTAAATAAACCATGCTTGCTAATAGGCCAATTAAGGTAAAAAAGTCCCTAACCAAATTATTCAATAACCTCGTAACTGCTTCTTTTAGAATGTTAAGGTCATTTATAAACCTTGACTGCAAAGAGCCAGTCTTAAACTCAGACATAAGTAAAACATCAAAATTTACTATTTTCTCATAAAGGTTTAGTTGTATAGTTTTTATTATACTATTTGCTATTTTACCTACATATACAGTCTGATAAAAATAAGTAAGCCCTTTTACTAAAGTTAAAAAAATAATCACTAATGGTATAAACATTAAATCTTGCATATTTTTATTATTAATAGCATTGAAAGCATAATCTATTACAATTGGATATAACGAAGTCATGGCAGCGACTACTAACATTAGGATATTTGCAATAAAAAAGTTTTTTCTTTGTTCCTTACCCCATTTGATAATCAAATCAAAATAAAGCAAAAAAGTACTAAAACTGTTTTTTTTTCTTCTAAAGGCCATCATTATGTATTATTATAATTGGTTTATATAAAAAAATCATGAAAAACTACTGGACAAAAGCTAAAGTTGATAAATTATCTAGTATGTGGGCAAAAGGAATACCTGCTAGAGAAATTTCTAACAAGTTAGGAGATATTAGCAGAAATGCTGTAATAGGCAAAGCAAATAGATTAGGATTATCAAAAAAATTAAAAGAAAAAGAGCCCTTTAAGAACACTAATGATATTAATATTACTTCTCTAATAGCTAATATGAAAGGTTGCAAATGGCCTATCGGTCATCCTGGTGACGAAGATTTTTATTTTTGTGGAAAAGAGACAATACCGGGAAAGCCTTATTGTGGAGAACATTGCTTAATAGCTTATAGAAGGAAAGATAGCAATCAAAAAATAAAAAAATTTTTCAAACTTAATGCTGATTAATTTCTTGCATTTTTAGAAAGCTTATCTAATGCTTCATTGATTACCTCTTTAGCTATAGTTGCTAAATTTTGGTCTAACCATTCTTTAACCATTTCTCTAGTAGCATTAGTTACAGATTTATATATAATTTCTTTAGTATCATCAGTGTCAAAAACATCAGAATACCTCATAAGCTCCGCCCTGACTGCTAAAGCCACGTCATCGCTTATTAAGCCCGTTAAATCCAAATCTTTTTCATCTGTGGTAGGCTTTAGTTTATTTTCAGGCTTATATTTATCTTCTAGTTTGGAAGGAGGTGAATCCAATTTTGAAATAGTTGGTTCAGAATTGTTGCCTTCTTGATTATCTTCTAAAGATACATTTTCTGCTTCTTCTACTAAAGATTTTATTGATTTTCTGATATCATCTGGGCTTCTTTTATCCATAATATAAATATATATGAAATTTTAATAAATAAGAAATGTTTTTTAAAAAAAATATTAGCTAGTAACTTTAAGCCAATTTTGTGTAAGTTCTCCAAAAAAAATAGAGTTATACCCTGTCTCTAAATAGTATTTAGTTTCTTGGATATTTTCTGTTTCTATTTCATTTGAATTATCTTTTTTAAACCTAGAAAATTCTTTTTTTCTATTATTCTCAAAAGATAAATTATTTACAATATTTAAGTACATATTAAAATAAACGACAAATAATAAAAACATTTAACTTAAGGAGAAAAAAATGGATAAAGAATTACTTAGAATGAAAGAATTAAAAATTTCTAGAGAAAAGAATATTAAAAAATTAACCAGAATGTTGAATGGATTAGTAAACTTAGAGTGGGAGATATCTACTATGGCTACAAAAACTCAAGATAATATAAGTAAGTTAGCCTCTAAATCAGTAGCAGAAAGTGCATCTTACATACAAACTGCTATTTCAAAATTGATTAGCACGGAAATAAACTTTTTAAGTGAGAAAAATAATGAAGAAACTTCTAGCAGTAAAAAAGACGGAGCAAAGTTACAGTCTCTTAGGAAAGTAATTCTAAATAAAAAGTAAAGTATGCAAAGAGAAATGTCTGATATTGCAGTTATAATTGGCTCAGGAGGAGGAATCGGTTCTTCATTAAAAAATGAATTATCTAAAAGTGCTGATTTTAAACAAGTAGTAAGCTATAGTAAGAATCATGATATAAAACTTGATATTACTGATGAAGATCAAATTTATAATAAAGCAAAAGAGCTAAGAGAAAGAAATGTAAGAATAAAATTATTAATTAATGCTTTTGGATATTTACATGATTCAAATTATTTACCAGAAAAACAAATATCTGACTTAAAAAGTACCTACTTGCTTAAATCATTTAAGATTAACTCTATAGGTAATGCTTTGGTAATTAAATATTTTGGTCCCTTAATGGACCATGCTAATAAATCTACAATAGTTTGCTTATCTGCAAGAATAGGAAGTATTAATGATAATTATTTAGGTGGCTGGTTTGGGTATAGAGCATCTAAAGCAGCACTAAATCAAATTATTAAAACTGCCTCAATAGAGTACAGTAGAAAAAAGTCTAAATTAATTTTGGTTTCCATGCACCCAGGTACCGTTATAACAAAGTTATCTAAACCTTTTATTAATAAGGCAAATTATTTTACTCCTTCTCAGGCTGCAAATAATATTTTAAGAGTAAACTCGAGATTAAAAGATATAGATACAGGAACATTCATAGATTACGAAGGTAAAAAAATATCTTACTAATAGTTTTATGAAGATTAAAAAAAAAATTGTAAAAAATATAAATGGTCTTAATTATTTTATTCTCGAAGCTGGTGATTTTAAATTAAAAAAATCTAATGCTATACTATTTCTTCATGGGTTTCCTGAGCTATCATATAGTTACAGACACTTAATAAAATTATTTTCTAAAATAGGCTATTATTGCATTGCACCCGATCAAAGGGGCTATGGAAGGACTTCTCTTATTGACAATATTAAAGATTTCAAAAAAAATTATAGCATAATTAATTTAACTAAAGATATTTATTTATTACTTAAGAGTCTAAAAATATCTAAAGTCAATTTAGTAGGTCATGATTTTGGGTCTTACGTTGCTTGTTTTTTTGGGTTAATTTACCCTAAATTATCAAGTTCTATAGTTATAATGAGCATGCCCTTTAGTGGAACACAGTTAAGAAAAAATAAAGGTTTTAATATTAAAAAAATTAATAAAAACCTTAATGCTTTGAGGCCGGCAAAGAAACATTATCAGTTATATTTATCAGGTAAATCAGCTAATAATAATATAATGAATTGTTCACAAGGTATTTCAAAATTTTTAAGATCTTATTATTATTTTAAAAGTTATGATTTTGATGGAAATAAACCACATAAATTAAAAAATTATTCTACCAAAGAACTAAAAAAAATGCCTGAATATTATATCATGAAAAATAACTTAGGAATTTCACAAACAGTAAGTAAATATATGCCAAGTAAAGCTTATGTTAAAGAATGTGCCTGGCTAACAGAAAAAGATTTAAATATTTTTTCTAATAGTTTTAAAAATACCTCGTTTAAAGGCCCTTTGAGTTGGTATGGAATGATGCTTGACGAAAAAGAAAAACAACAAATCCTCGACCTTAATCTTTCAAGAAAAATTTTCATACCAGCACTTTTTGTTGCAGGTGAAGCAGATTGGGGGATTTTTCAGAAACCAGGAGATCTAATAAAGATGGAAAAAGAATTTTTTAATAATTATTATGGTACTAAGATTATAAAAAAAGCAGGTCATTGGGTTCAGCAAGAAAAGCCGAAAGAAACCTTTAAAGTAATTAATTCCTTTTATAAAAAAATTAGAAAGAGTGAGGATTGAAATGTCTGTTCTAAATATAATAAAAATGGGACACCCTTTATTAAGAAAAAAGTCGCTTAAAGTTCCTTTTGATGAATTTAAAAATTTAAAAAAATTAATATCTGATATGAGAGAAACTTTAGAATATATAGGTGCAAGTGGTTTAGCAGCCCCTCAAGTGCAGGTGAATAAAAGAGTAATAGTTTATAGAGTAAATAAAAATAGAATTCCAGAAAATGCTCAATTTAAAAATATTTCTTGGACTGTAATGATAAACCCTGTAATTAAAGCAAATTCTAAGCATAAAGAAATGTTTTGGGAAAGATGTTTATCTATTCCGGGGCTACATGGAAAAGTACCAAGATACAGTAATATTACTGTAAAGTATTATGATTTAAGAGGTAATTTTATAGAACATAAAGCTAACTCTACCTGGGCAGCTTTAATTCAACATGAATGTGATCATCTTGACGGAAAACTATATCCTATGCGTATGAAAGATTTAGCAAAATTTGGATTTAACGATACACCTGGTGATATAGCTGAGGATAGTAAGTTTAATAAAAAGTCTATTGATCCATTATTTTTAGATTTGGTAAAAAACTGGCCTAAAAAAAATTATTAACTACTCTTATTTTTTTTCCGTTAATATAATATATAATAGATTTTGGAGGAACTATGGTCACCATTGGTGAGGCAATACTGGCAATAAATCCTAATGCTGTATTTGAATATGATGACGTTGATAATATATTTTGGCGTAACAAGACCAAACCTATCAGTAAAGAAGAAATATTATCTAAATATAAAGAACTAAAAGATATAGAGAGAGAAAGAAAAGCTATAGAACTTGCTAATAGAAAAGGCTTGTTTGGAAAATTTTTAGCTTTTTTAGATAAGAAAAAAATATATTTATATAAGTATCGTCAACCTATTGCAAATATTTCTATTATAGTATCACTAATATTTGTACTCACCGAAAACTTTCATAAAGTTAGATATACTATTTTAACAGATCCATATGGCACTGAATTTGTATATGACAGATTTACAGGGAAGATTAAAAAGAAAATAAGTTTCTAAAAATACATATCATAATCTTCTCATGTGAGAGAAATTATGATTTTATTAGATAGTTTTTATAAAAATAAATACTCTTTTTTAACTAAATTAGTCAAATTTAGGCTTATTTTAATAAATTTTTTAATATTTTTATCTTTAAGTTTTGTCCTTCATAAGAATTTATACAAAATAAGATATACATTGGTTATTACTGACGATGGTGAAGCATACGAGCTAGATAGGTTTACTTCCAAAATTAAGGTAAAGAAGTAAATGGCAGAAGTAATTTTTTTAGTAATTGTTGCAATCTGCATAGTTGCGCTATTTGCAATAGAAGGCAATAGAGCTAAGGAGTTAAGTAAACTAGAGAATAGAATAGAGTTTTTACAGGACAAGTTACTTGATTTAGCCACAAGAGCAGATGTTCAAGATGCTTTAATTAAAATTAAAGCTAATGATCCACAAAGAAAATTGCTTAAAGTAACAAATAAGGAAACTGGATCTGTTAAACTCAGAGTAGTTACAAAAGATGGAGAAGAGATAAAAGACGTAAAACTGTCATAGTAATGGCTATTTATTATACTATTGGTTAAATTATATTCATATATTTAAATATTTTTTATTGATTATAGCCCTCTTTTTGTTAAATTAATTTTTTAAATTAATAAAGGAGCATAAATGATAAAATTTGTTTTATTTTTTTTAGCCTCGTTTGCGACTGCAAATTTGGCTTTAGCAGATGGTCATGAAGCAGCTATCGCTGATCCAGCTGAAATTAGCTTCGTTTTTAATACTTTATTATTCTGTATCGGGGGCTTTCTAGTTATGTGGATGGCTGCTGGTTTTACAATGTTGGAGGCTGGTTTAGTCAGAAGCAAAAACACAGTGGTAATTTGTATTAAAAACTTAGGTTTATTTTCAATAGCAGGAGTTGCCTACTATTTGATCGGTTATAACTTAATGTATGCTGGAGTTGACGGAGGTTATATTGGGTCAATTAGCATATGGTCTAGCGGAATAGGAAGTGATAGTGATTTAATAGGTCAGGATTACTCTCCAGCTTCTGACTGGTTTTTTCAAATGGTATTTGTTGCAACTACCGCTTCTATAGTATCAGGAGCATTAGCTGAAAGAGTCCTAATTTGGCCTTTTTTAGGATTTATAACAATATTAACTGCGATTCTTTATCCCATCTCAGGCTCTTGGCAATGGGGCGGAGGCTGGTTAAGTGAAATGGGTTTTTCAGACTTTGCTGGATCTACAATAGTTCATTCCGTAGGTGGGTGGGCTGCTTTAACTGGAGCAATCCTTCTAGGTGCCAGAAAGGATAAATATGATAGCAATGGTAATGTAAATGTAATGCCAGGACAATCAATACCGATGGCAACTTTAGGGGTTTGGATACTTTGGTTAGGTTGGTTTGGATTTAATGGAGCTTCTCAATTAGCTTTGGGTTCTTATGCAGATGCTAATGCTGTGGCAACAATATTTGCCAACACTTCAATGGCAGCAGCAGGAGGTATAATAGCTCCAATGGCTTTAAGTAGATTAGTGTACGGTAAAACTGACATTGCTGCTACTTTAAACGGAGCAATTGCGGGATTGGTTAGTATTACTGCTGAACCTCTAACTCCATCGATAGGACAAGCTATAATTATAGGTGGTATAGGAGGTATTTTATGCATGTATGGTATGAAATTACTAGACAAACTAAAGATTGATGATGTTGTTGGTGCTATTCCCGCACACTTAATAGCTGGTATTTGGGGTACATTAGTTGTTCCTTTCACTAATGCTGATACATCATATGTAACACAAATTATTGGTATTCTTGCCTTTGGAGCATTTACAGTTGTATGTTCTTCAATTGTCTGGTCAATACTCAAAGTAAGTGTAGGAATTAGAGCAAGCGATGAAGATGAAGAATATGGCTTGGATATTACAGAAACAGGTACCTCAGGTTATCCAGAATACGTCTCAAAAAAATAAATAACCTTGTACTTAGATAAAGTAGCAAAAGATTTTACTTTTGCTACTT
>MDTB01214008.1_pt1 | contig 19929 bp, 22 predicted proteins | sample 811161 | NCBI WGS metagenome assembly MDTB01 (sample SAMN05326650, study PRJNA326480) | marine metagenome | isolation source: seawater | place: Mediterranean Sea | collected 2009 | reverse complement strand
TTATACAGCTTTTAGACAATTTCACAATTTCAATTAATGCGACAATTAATGAAAGTTATTGATAAAATTTACTAATGAAATCGCGCTTATTACAGCTGTATCAGATCTTAGAATGTTTCTAGATAACGTAAAAGGTTTTACTGTACTATTTTTCAGGATTAACTCACGTTCAGCCGGAGAAAAATCACCTTCAGGACCTATTAATATACAAAAGGATTTAACATTTTTAAGATCTTCAACTTTTAAGTTTTCTTTTGAATTAACATCCGCAAATAAAATTTTTGAGTTTTCATCAAAAGTTTGTAAAAAATCTTTAAATTTAATTACTTCGGTAATTTCTGGGGGCACAAGTTGATTAGATTGTTCGGTCGCTTCGATAACTATTTTTTTTGCTCTATCAAGATTTAATTCTTTAACTTCTGTTCTATCTGAAACTATTGGTATAATTTTCCTTATACCAAGTTCTGTGGCTTTTTGTAAAATAGTATCCATTGGATTTTTTTTAACTAAACAAACAGCTAGCTCGGTTTTAAATAAATTATTGCCTTCTTTAATTTTTTCTAAAAATCTAACTTCAACTCTATCTTTATTTAAAAAAATTATTTCACTTTTCCACTCTCCGTGTTTATTAAAAAAATTTAATTTCGAGCCTCTTTTAAGTCGCATAACGTTAACGACATAATGAGTGTGTTCTTTGCTTAGTAAACTTGTATTATTTTCTAGTATACTGTCCGGGTGATATAATCTAATATTCATAAGTATCTATAATATAAACAATTTTTAAATATATAAAGGAGCTTTAATGAAAAAAGGTAAAAGAGGTGGAGATTCTCCAATAGGCATTAATGTGATAGAGGGAAAATCTTATTTTTGGTGCGCTTGTGGAATAAGTTCTAAACAACCTTTTTGTGATGGCTCACATAAAGGAACTGATTTTATGCCTTTAAAATATTTAGCTGATCAATCTAAAAAAGTTTTTTTCTGTGCATGTAAACAAACAAATGATCAGCCATTGTGTGATGGTTCACATAATATAAAAAAATGATGAAAACGAAAGTAGTAGTGTTTGACGCTTATGGAACATTGTTCGATGTAAACTCAGCTGCTGAAAAGTGTAAAGATAAAATCGGTAGTAAGTGGGAAACATTTGCAAATTTTTGGAGAACTACCCAGCTTGAATATACCTGGCTTAGAAGTTTAATGAATAGGCATAAAAATTTTTGGGACGTTACTGAGGATAGCTTAGAGAAATCAATGAAAGTATTCAATATTAATAAAAACATGAAAAATGAATTACTAAGTCTTTACAAAATTTTATCCCCTTATCCCGAAGTGAGAGGGGTATTGGAAGAATTAAAAAAGAGAAACTTTAAACTTGCCATACTTTCCAACGGAACCCCTGATCTTCTAAATGAATTAGTTGAAAATAATAAGTTAAATAATTTATTTGATGATCTTTTTTCTATTGAAGAAGTAAAAATTTATAAACCTGACCCAAAAGTTTATGAGCTGCCGATTAAAAAATATAAAATAAAATCTAATGAAATTACTTTTTTAAGCGCAAATACATGGGATGTTTCAGGAGGAGGGAACTTTGGATATAATTCTATCTGGGTTAATAGAAATAAGTCAATATTCGACATCCTTGATTTTCAACCCAAAAATGAAATTAGCAACTTAACCCAACTACTTGATATATTTTAAACTTTCATTATAAGTATTGTTATGTCACAAATAAAAGTAAAAAAAATTATCAAAGCACTTAATGCCTCGGATGGAGCGGGAGTAAAATTAAAAAGAAGTATAGGAACTCCAGAAGCAGATTACATTGATCCATTCTTAATGCTCGATGAATTTGGTTCTGAAAATAAGGATGATTATGTAGCTGGTTTCCCTCCCCATCCACACAGAGGAATAGAAACAGTTACTTATATGCTAAACGGAGAGTTTGAACATCAAGATAGCACTGGGGCTAAAGGTATTATGACATCTGGAGATGTGCAATGGATGAAAACTGGAAGAGGAATTATTCACTCTGAGATGCCTGCTATGAAAGAAGGCAAGTTATTAGGCTTTCAACTTTGGATAAATATGCCAGCTAAAATGAAAAAGAATAAACCAGAATACCTGTATATAAAAGGAAATGAACTTGGTGAACACAAAGATAGTGAGAAAATTATTAAAGTAATTGCGGGTAAATACGAAAAAGCCGAAGGCCCAGAAAAAAATCATAATGTTGATCCAATTTACTTTCATGTGATTTTAAATGAAGGAAAGGAATTCAATTGCGATGTGCCTTTGGGACACAACTCTTTTATATACTTATTAAAAGGAGAATTAAAAATTGGAGAAATGGATCATAACAAAACCGCAGACTCAAACTTAATATTATTAGAGCAAGGCACTAAACTAAAAGTTAAAGCAACTAAAAAATCTGAGTTTTTATTCGTTGCCGGTAAACCAATTGGTGAGCCTATTGCAAGAGGTGGGCCATTTGTTATGAATACAAAAGCTGAAATACTTGAAGCTATTCAGGACTATAACAACGGAACATTTGCTAAATATTAAAAGTTAAAGTACGTTCCAAAAAAATGTCAAAATCTATAGTAATGAAAAAAAACGGAGGTCCTGAGGTATTAGAACTTCAAGACGTAAGTATTGCATCTCCAGGACCTAATGAAATTAAAGTTACAAATCATGCAATTGGTCTGAATTATATCGATACTTATCATAGATCTGGTTTGTACCCTATCAAGTTACCAAGTGGAATAGGTTTAGAAGCTGCTGGTAAAATTGATGAAGTTGGTTCAAATGTTTCTGAATTTAATAAAGGTGATAATATTGCCTACGCCTCTGTGCCATTAGGAGCTTATGCACAACAAAGAATTATTCCTGCTAACATAGCTGTTAAAGTTCCCAAGGGAATTTCACATGAGTTAGCTGCAACTTTAATGACAAAAGGTTTAACTACAAATTACTTACTTACCAAAACTTATAAGCTTAAAGCTGGTGAAATAGTTCTTTTTCATGCAGCAGCGGGAGGAGTCGGTCAAATTTTTGCTCAATGGGCTAATAGTATTGGAGCAAAAGTAATTGGAACCGTAGGCTCTGATGATAAAATCAAAATAGCTGAGGAAAACGGTTACTCTCACGTTATTAATTATACAAAAAATAATTTTGCCAAAGAGGTCATGAAAATCACTAACAACATTGGAGTGCCCGCAGTTTTTGACGGAGTTGGAAAAAAAACATTTCATAGGTCACTAGAATGTCTCTCAACAAGAGGTATGATGATAAGTTTTGGAAACGCATCTGGACCCTTAGATCCTGTAAATATTCCTAAAGAAATTCAACCTAAAGGGCTATACTTAACAAGGCCTTCTATTGGACAATATTTTACAAATAGAAAAGAACTTCAAGCTGGAGCTGATCAAATTTTTGAGAAGGTAAAATTTGGAAAAATTAAAATTAGAATTTCAAAAAAATATAAACTTGCGGATGCTAAAAATGCACATGCAGATCTAGAGGCAAGAAAATTGTTAGGCCCAGCGATTTTAATCCCTTAATGTCAAAAAAAATAATTTCTCCATGTATTAGTATTTGTAAAACTGATCCTGTAACTGGCTTCTGTTATGGATGTGCAAGAACTTATGAAGAAAAAAAACAGTGGAAAGATGAAAATATAAGTGAGGAGTGGAAAATGGAAAATCTTAGGAGAATAAAATCAAGGATGCAAGGATGGCAGTTAAGTACTTTTGAGGAGTCCTACAATCATAAAGTTCATCAAGGAATTTCACTTTTTAAAAAAAAACTTTTAGAGGGTGATCTATAGATCCCTTTTCATAGAGTCCATGTCACTAAGGTGATATTTCAATGCCTCGTTGGACATTCTAACTTCCTGTAAAAATAAAAAAATTGAAATTATCATACATATACAGCAAAACGCAAAACTTAGTCTGGCATAAAATATTAAATCTAAGTATAATAGTAATACCGTTAGCATATTAAAAAGAAATCCAAAAGACGAAAACCCCATTACATATTTTAGATAATTTGTTCTTTTATTTAAAACATGAAGTTGTTTTTCTAATTCTGGTGGAACTTTTTTTTCAAATGTGAATTTGTCATGTAATTGACGAATTAACGCGCTTAAAGTATGGAAACGATTACTATACATCGTCATCATTAGAGGAATAGCGGGAAACATCAAAGCTGCTACTGTGTAATCAATATCCATATCGAATCAAATTGATTATGAAGATAGTGTTTGATATTTACAAGTAATATTTCATGGATCAATTGAAAATTTTTATAAATTTAACAAGGTTAAATAAACCTATTGGATTTATGCTTTTATTTTGGCCTTGTGCTTGGGGCTTAGCGTACGCCTATAATTTTAATCAAAATACAGAATTATTAGCTTTTTATTTAATTCTTTTTTTTTTAGGATCTGTTCTCATGAGAAGTGCAGGATGTATATTTAATGATATAGTAGATAAAGACTTTGACAAAAAAGTAAAGAGAACAAAACAACGACCGATAGCCTCTAATAAAATTACAATTTATCGTGCATTAATCTATGTAGTAACTTTGTGTTTTTTAGCTTTTATAATTCTTATTCAGTTTAATTTGTTTACTATTTTTTTAGGTATGGGATCCATGGTTTTAGCATTTACCTATCCATTTATGAAAAGAATTACTTATTGGCCGCAATTATTTTTAGGAATTACCTTTAATTGGGGAATAATAATGGCATGGACTTCTTTTGATAACGAAATTTCCCCTGAAATTATCATACTTTATTTATCGGCCATATTTTGGACATTGGGGTATGACACGATTTATGGAGCGCAAGATATGTCTGAAGATGAAATAATCGGCTTAAAATCAACTTCTATAAAATTTAAGAAGAATATAAAACTCTTTGTTTCATCAGTTTATTTTATTTCAATTATTTTATTAGTTTTTTTATTTAAAAACATGCTTGGTATAAATTTATTTTCACTTCTTATGATTTCCTTTTTCATAAGTCTATTATTTCAAGTAATAATTTTTAATAAAAATAAACCTGAAAACTGTTTAAGAATTTTCAAATTTAATAATATTTCAGGTTTATTATTATTTCTAAGTATTTTAACAATTAATTTTTAAATGAAAATTCAGGAACTATTATTCATACTAAAAAGACTTTATAGAGAATATGTAAAAAAACATATAAATAGAATTTTAATTGCACTGGTTTTATCAATTATAGTGGCTGCAAGTACTTCTGGGATAGCCTGGTTATTAGATCCAGCTGTAAAAAAAATTTTTATTGAACAAGACTCTGTTTTCGCCTGGACAATTCCATTATTAATTATAATCGCTTTTACAAGCAAAGGGTTATCGCTCTATTTGGCTCGAATAAATATTATAAGAGTTGGTGAAGAAGTTGCTGGAGCAATACAAAAAAAAGTAGCAACAAATATTTTGCTATCAGATATTCAAGTGCTCGATAATAGACATTCTGGAAAATACATATCTAATGTGATGTACGATACTCACCACGTGAAAAATCTTGTAAGTACAGGCGTTTTAAATTTGATGAAAGATAGTTTTTCAGTGATTGCACTTGTATCGCTGATGTTTTATCAAAATTGGAAATTAGCGCTATTTGCTATTCTTATGATGCCATTAGCTGGGGGTTTGGCAAAGTCACTAGGTAAAAGAATAGGTAAAGCAACTTCAAAGGCTGGAGAGTCTTCAGGTAATTTAGTTTCCTTTTTATCAGAAATTCTTAAAGGTTCAAAGATGATCAGAATTTATCAAAAAGAAGATTATGAGACTAAAAAGTCTGTAGAAGTAATAGATGATCTCGTTGAAAAAAATATTAAGATCGGGAGTATAGTAATTAGAGCAACACCAATTATGGAAGCCTTGACAGGATTCATGATAGCAGGTTTCATAATTTTTTCTGGAAAACTTATCGCTACTGGTGAGATCGGAATAAATAATTTTTTTTCTTTTTTAGCTGCTATGATGCTTGCATATCAACCCATTAGATCATTAGCTACAATAAATATGGCGGCCTATCAGGGAGCCGCAGCATTTAAAAGAGTGAGCAATATAATTGATAAAAAAATTCAAATAGTTGAGAATATAAAAAATCCTAAATTAAATTTAAGCAACTCTGATATAAAATTTGAAAACGTGAGTTTTAAATATGAAAATACTGATGAAAAAGCTATAAAAAATATAAATTTAGAAATTAAGGGTAATACAATGGCGGCTTTTGTAGGACACAGCGGGGCTGGGAAAAGCACAATTATTAATCTATTACCTCGTTTTTATGACCCAGAGGATGGAAGTATCAAAGTTGATGGGCAGGATATAAGAAAAGTATCGTTATATTCGCTAAGAAAGAATCTTTCTTTAGTTAGTCAGGACGTAATATTGTTTGATGATACTATAAAAAATAATATTTTATATGCGAAAAATAATGCTACGAAAAATGAACTTGATAGAGCTTGTCAATACGCTGCTGCAGATGAATTCATAAAAAAATTACCTCAAGGTTATGATACTTTAATAGGAGAAAATGGAGTAAGGCTTTCTGGCGGACAAAAACAAAGAATTTCAATCGCTAGAGCAATTTTAAAAGAGTCTCCTATAATACTTTTAGATGAAGCAACCTCTTCTCTAGACGCTGATTCTGAAGAAGTTGTGCAAAATGCAATAATCAATCTTACAAAAAATAAAACTACTCTTGTTATTGCGCATAGATTATCAACAATCCATAATGCAGACAAAATTTTTGTACTTAAAAATGGAAAAATAATAGACTCAGGAAAACATGATTTCCTAATAAGCAAATGTGAAGAATATAAATCTCTATATCAAAAACAATTAAAAAAATAAAAATGATTCTTCTTTACAGAGTCTTGACTTTTTTGCTCTACCCTTTTTTAGTGCTATTAATTTTAATAAGAAAATATTATAAAAAAGAACATATTACACGATATAAAGAGAAGATTTTTTCATCACATTTTAATGTTAAGCGTAAAATACATTCAAAGTTAATATGGTTTCATGCAGCTAGTATTGGAGAATTAAAAAGTATTATTCCAATTATCGAAAATTTGGAAATTAATAACAATAAACTTGAGTTTTTAATTACAACAGTAACACTTACTTCTGGAAATCTTGCTAAAAATGAGTTTGCTAATAAGCAAAATATACACCACAGATATTTTCCCTTAGATATAAAGTTTTTAATGCAGAATTTTTTAAATAATTGGAGACCAAGCATAATTTTCTTAGTAGATTCTGAGATTTGGCCTAATTTAATTTATGAAGCTAAAAAAAATAAAATACCAATTTCTTTATTAAATGCTCGAATTACTAAAAAAACTTATCAAAGATGGAATTTTTTTAAAAAGACGGCTGAAAAGATATTTAAATCTTTTGATCTTTGTCTAACAGCTAACTTAGAAACAAAAAATTATCTAATTAATCTTAAAGCCAGTAATGTTTATTTTGAGGGTAATATAAAACTCATTCAAAAGAGTGCGAGCAATAAAGTTATTAATACTTATGAAAAAGAATTAAAAAATAAAAAAATATGGACAGCAATTAGTACTCATGAAGGTGAAGAAATTTTTTGTTTAAAGTCACATTTAATTCTTAAAAGTAAAATAGAGGAAATTTTAACAATTATTGCGCCTAGACATATTCACAGAGCAAATGAGGTGAGGAAATTATGCGATAATCTTAATCTTTCCTCGCAAATATTAAATGAAAATGATGAGATTATGACAGGTAAAGAAATAATTATTATAAACTCGTATGGAAAATTACCTAATTTTTTAAAATATTCAAAAAGTGCTTTTGTTGGTAAATCTACGATAAAAGGCTTATCGGGTGAAGGCGGTCAAAATCCTATGGAGGCAGCAAAATTAGGTTGTAGGGTTTATCATGGGGATTATATTTATAATTTTAGGGATATATATAAAATTCTCGAAGAAAATAATATTAGTAAAAAAGTTAAAAACCATACGGAACTAGCTAAAAATCTTGAGAATGATTTCATTAATACTAATCAGGAATTCAATAAATTTAAAATATTTATAAATGATTTAGAAAATAAAATTCTAAACAATACTATGGAAATTATCAGAAAATTTATTCTATGAAGATTTTTAAACCTAAGTTTTGGAATTCAAAATTAAACTTTTTTTCAATTATTCTCTTGCCACTAAGTTTTTTGTTTAAAATAATGATTTTTATCAAAAAGATAATCACCAAAGAAAAAAAATTTAAAATTCCAATTATATGTATAGGAAATATCTACTTAGGTGGTACGGGAAAGACGCCACTATCAATTTTTCTTGGCAATGAATTAATTAAAAGAAAAAAAGAACCAGTAATTGTCAGAAAATTTTACCTTAATCATAAAGATGAACACGACTTAATAAAGGAAAATTTTAAAAATTTTTTAACCAACAGAAATAGAACAATTGCTTTATCAAAAGCTGAGGAAGGAAATTTTGATAGTGTAATTTTGGATGATGGTTTTCAAGACTTAAATATAAAAAAAGATTTAAACATACTATGCTTTAATCAAGATCAACTTATTGGAAACGGCTATGTTTTGCCTGCTGGTCCATTAAGAGAAGATTTATCAGCAATAAAAAAAAACTGATATAGTAATAATAAACGGAGATAAAAATAAATTTTTTGAAGAAAAATTACTCAAAATTAATCAAAAAGTTTTGATATATTATTCAAAATATACACCGCAAAATATTAATGATTTTAAAGAAAAAAAATTGTTTGTATTTGCTGGAATAGGTAATCCAGAAAATTTTTTTAAATTATTAGAAAATAACAACTTAAAGATACATAGAAAATTTAAGTTTCCAGACCATTATATTCTTTCTAAAAAAGAACTTATAAATATTATAGACGAAGCAAAAAAGAATAATTGCCAGATACTTACAACTGAAAAAGACTATTATAGAATAAAAGATTACAAATTTGACGAAATAAAATATCTGAAAATAAAAGTCCAAATAAATAATAAAGAAAAATTAATAGATAGGATTTTAAAAGTATATGATTAAGATGATTAAGTATTTTTTACAATCAGTATTTGTATACTTTTTTTTTATCATTGGACGTATTATTGGTTTAAATTTAAGTAGGAAATTATTTTCAAACTTATTCTGTGTAATTGCACCAATTTTTAAGTCTAAAAAAATTATTAAAAAGAATTTAAAGATTTTTAATAAAGATATTTCAAAATTTGAAGAGGACACAATCATCTCTAATGTTTGGAAAAATTACGGAAAAACATTTATAGAATATATCTTTTTAGATATTTTCAGAAGAGAAAAATCACATATCAAAATCTACGGAAAAGAAATTCTAGATCGAATAAAAAGGAGTAAAAAACCTGTAGTTTTTATTTCTGGACACTTCTCTAATTTCGAACTGATGTCAATGGAAATTACTAAAAATGAAATAAAATTGGCTACGATTTATAGACCGCTTAATAATTATTTTTTAAATCCATTTATGGAATATTTAAGAAAGAAATATATTTGCAAATATCAAATAAAAAAAGGCATTAAAGGTGTTAGGGAAGCTATCGAATTTATAAAAAAAAATTATAGCATTGCGCTTATGATAGACCAAAGAGTCAGTGAGGGAGAAAAAGTTGAATTTTTCAATCGACCAGCTCTTACAACAACATTACCAGCACAACTTGCAATGAAATTTAATTTATCTATTATTCCTGTTTTTATTGAGAGAGATAAAAATAAATTTATAATTAAATTTCATGATGAAATAAGACCGTTTGATTTTAAAGATAAGATTGTTCTAACAAAAAAATTAAATAATGAAATTGAAAAAATGATACATAAAAATCCAAAAGAATGGATTTGGTCGCATAATAGATGGAAATAAAGCTATCCTTTTAATTTAATATATCTATCATTAGCTTCTATTGGAGAAAAATAAGCTTCTTGTAAATCTACATTCCAGTAATTTAAATCTTTCAACAAAATTTCTTTTCCGGATATAGCGCACAGGACATAGTCTCCGTCCTCCACAATATCAAAAGAGTTGTGTTTAAAAATAAGTTTGGCTTTTTTTTTACTCATCAATAAACTATACAATAAATAACGTATCATGAATATTGGATTAATTGGAAGTGGTGGCAGGGAACATGCTTTATGTCATAAGATATTTGAGTCTCAAATTGCCAAAAAAATTATATGCTTCCCTGGTAATGCTGGAACTTCTAAAATTGCTGAAAATATAAACATTGATATATTAAATTTTAGAGATGTTTTAAAATATATTAAGTTATACGAAATCGACTTAGTGGTAGTGGGTCCTGAAGAGCCTTTGGTAAGGGGTTTAGTTGACTTTCTCTCAAGAAAAAAAATTAAGGTTTTTGGTCCAAATAAGTTTGCATCAAAATTAGAGGGCTCAAAAGCTTTCATGAAAAATCTTTGTAGAAAGAATAAAATTCCAACTGCTAATTACAAAATTTGCGAAAGAAGAAGCCAAGTGTCAAGTTTCCTTAAAAAAAGTAAATTACCAATAGTTGTAAAAGCTGATGGACTTGCTGCGGGTAAAGGAGTAACAATATGTCAGTCGAAAAAACAAGTTCTGAAATCAACAAATGAAATATTTAATGGAAGATTTAAAACATCTAAAAAATTAGTTTTAGAAGAATATTTAGAAGGAGAAGAAGCTAGTTATTTTCTTGTAGTTGATAAAAATAATTTTAAATTTTTCGGGAGTGCTCAAGATCATAAACGTGTAGGCGAAAAAGACACTGGCCCAAATACAGGTGGCATGGGAGCGTATTCTCCTGCACCAATCATAAACAAAAATCTTGAAAAAAAGATTTTACAAAAAATTGTTATACCGACTTTATCTGCATTGAGAAAAAAAAAGAGAGCTTATAAAGGTTTTTTATACGTTGGATTAATGATTAAAAATAATGAACCATATTTAATTGAATATAATGTACGTATGGGTGACCCAGAGTGCCAAGTAATTCTTCCAAGATTGAAAACAGATTTGGTTAAAATTATTTTAAACTCAGTTAATGACAAATTAAAAAACACTAAAATACTTTGGCACAAAAAAAAGTGTATGACGGTAGTTTTGTGCTCAAAAGGTTATCCAGGTAAGACAAAAAAAAATATAGAAATCAAAAATCTAAAAAAAATAAATAATGAAAAAAATACTTTTATCTTTCACGCAGGTACAAAAATAGCTTTTGATAAAATTTACACTAATGGGGGCCGAATTTTGAATTTTACTGGTGTTGGGTCCAATTATTCAAATATTAGAAAAAAAATTATCAAATTAATAAAAAAACTTAATTTTAAGAATGGTTTTTTTAGAAAAGACATAGGTTGGAAAGTTATAAATAAAAATGCGAATTATTAGTGGTAATTTAAAAGGAAAATCTTTTAAATTTTTAAAGAATAATAATACAAGACCTCTTAAAGACTCGGTAAAGGAAAATATGTTTAATGTTTTAGAACACTCAAATTTCATCAAAGTAAAAATTAAAGACTCTTATATTCTTGATCTTTATTCTGGTGTTGGATCATTTGGACTAGAATGTTTATCTAGAGGAGCAAAAAAAGTTACTTTTATAGAAAAAGAGGATAAAGCATATAGATTACTAGACGAAAATTTAATAAAATTATCATGTAAAAACAGAGCTGAATTATATAGCGGAAAAATAGAAGATTTTGTTACCGAGAAACTATATAAAAAATACAACATAATTTTTTTTGATCCACCTTTTAAAGATCACAGTTTTTTATTAAATCTTAAACGAATAAAATCAAATAAAAATTATCTAGAAAAACATATAGTTATAATACATAGAGAACTTAGTTCAAAAAATAATTATGACAATATATTAAAAATCCTAATTACTAAAAAATATGGTAGATCAAAATTATTGTTTGGGGAATTTTTTTAAATAATAATTTGTGAGCACTTTTACCTGTTCTACAGCTGGTTGATCAAAAGGATTAGTTTTAGATAATTTTCCTATAATAATTGTCTCTAATATAAAATATATAAATAATTCTCCAAGAGTTTCTTCATCAAATTTTTCAAATACAAATTCTCTAAAGGGAATATTTTTTTTTGAGATAGTCTTGATAAATGCGTTTTTTTGAGAAGATTTTATACTACTCAGCGTTTTGTTTTCCAAGTAGTGTATTTCTTCAGTAAGTTTTTTAACACTAAGTTTTTTTTGATCGTTTTCTTTATCGCTGAATACATAAAATAATTTATCTCTTGGACCATCTAAATATAATTGTAATAAGCTATGATGATCTTTAGGATTATTAGATACTATTGGTAAAAAACCCCTTTTTTTTTTACCTAGGCTTTCAGCAATGAGTTGTTGGAGCCAATAAAGAAATTTTTCTAATTTCGGTGAATAATTAACTAATATTAAATTTTGAAATTTATTTTTATTTAAAAAATTTGCTAAATTTATTGAGCTTTCTCTCAAGATTTTTTTACCTTTGTTATCAAATAATATATCTAAATTTTTTCTAATCTTGTAAATATTCACTCCCATTAAATAAGCTGGAATGATACCTACTTCTGAAAGAACAGAATACCTTCCTCCTAAATTGGGATTATGTTCAATGTAAAATAATTTTAGACTCCTTGATAATTTATATAATAAACTATTTTTTCTTTCTGAGATGATAATGACGTTTTTTGAATTTTTTTTAATTACTTTTAAAAAAAGTAAATTGGATAATGTTTCAACGGTATTACCTGATTTTGAGATAACAATAAAAAGAATTTTTTTTAAATTATTTTTTTTTGAAAAATCTTGAATTTTTTCATAATCGATATTGTCAAAAAAATAAAAATTTTTTTTTATTTTTTTTTTTAAGAAACTGTAAATAGCTTCTGATCCAAGTATCGAACCACCCATTCCAATTAAAGCAATATTTTTAAATTTCTCAAATTTTTTGATATCTTTTATTTCAAAATTGAATTTATAATCTTTATTTAATAAATAATAAAAACTTTCTTTATTTTTAATTTCCCCTTTAATTTCAAGCATCGTGTTATCGAATTTTTTTAATAGGGTATTATATCTATTTTTTTTTATCTTTTTTTTTTCAAAAGAATTTTTAATTAATAATTTTTTCATCACTTACGTATCTTGTCTATTATTAATTCTTCAACTGAAGAACTATTATTTATTTCAGCTTCTTTTTTACTTGGAGTTTTTAAAATTTTTCTAATTTTTTCTTTATCGTTAATTTTTTTATCTTCAGATATATCTCCAGGTTTTGGTATTTTGTCATAATCTGGAGGCATTATAAGAGGTTCTCTTTTTTTTACCAAGAATTCGTCTGTTGACGAAGTTTTCTCATTACGTAAAACTTTTCCTGCATCATTCAAACCACTACAAGAATTTAATAACAATATTAGAATTAAAAATTTATAAAGTTTAATCATTTATTTATTTTTTATAAAAAATTCTTTTATTATAAAAGCTATTATCCCAACTGTTATAAAAATATCTGCAACATTAAAGGCAAACCAATGAAAATTACTATAATGAAAGTCAACAAAATCCGGTACAGCTTGATAAACTAGCCTGTCATAAAAGTTTCCTAGAGCACCTCCGGTTATAAAAGAAAAAGCTATCTTATCAAATTTATTTGAATTTATTCCTACAATAATTAAGAAAACAATAACAAGGCCAATTAAACATGAGATTAAATTGTAATATATAGGTGAGTCTGAACTTAATAAACCAAATCCAATACCAGTATTCCAAATAAGATCAAAATTTAAATAATCGTTTATATAAAATGAGTTTCCATTAAAACTGTTTATTATTTGTATCTTTGAATATCTGTCTAAAATAAAGATAATTCCTATAATTATTAATAGAAAGAAATTTTCTCTTATAAATATTTTTTTTGTTATTTCTTTAAAATTAATCAGAATAATTACTTCCTATCTAATTGGACAACTTTTTCTACTACACTTCTTTTCTAAAATTTTCCAACATCTTTCACATTTTTTTCCATTAGCTTTATTCACTTTAATTTCAATTTCATCCTTATTTGATAATTTTTTCTCTGCTCGTGATACAATAAAATACTCCGCTAAATCCAAATTTTTTAATAATTCAAATTTTTCTTTATTAATATTAAGTTGAATTTCTGCTTCTAGACTCGAGCCAATTTCTTTACTTGTTCTTTTTTCCTCTATGGCAATATTTGCTACTTGTTTAATTTTAAATAACTCTGACCACTTTTTATCTAAACGAACATTAGCCCAAACAGGAGGTATTTTAACAAAATAATTTTCGTGTATACTTTCATCATTATTATTAATTAAACTGTAAATTTCCTCTGTTGTAAAAACTAGTATAGGTGCAAACCATTTTAATAGGCTTTCTAGAATTAAATTTAATACAATTACGCAGTCTTTTCTTTTCTTGGAGTCTAAACTATCACAATAAAGAACATCTTTTCTAATATCAAAATAAAATGAAGAAAGATCTAGGGTACAAAAATTTAGTAATTCTTTATACAGTTTGTGAAAGTTATAATTTTTTAAATTTTCATCTACTGATTTACTTATAACACTTAGTTTATGTAATATATATTGCTCTAACTCATCCAGCTCATTTAATTTTATTTTTTCAAAATTTTGTTTTTCAAATTTATCTTTGATATTCCCAAGTATAAATCTAAATGTATTTCTTATTTTTCTATAAGACTCAGCATGTTGTATTAAAATATTTTTATCAATTCTTAGATCTTCTGCATAATCAGATGATGAAGCCCATACTCTAAGTATATCTGCACCATAATTTTTTAAAATATCTTCTGGAGAAATAACGTTTCCCATTGACTTAGACATTTTCATGCCTTTTCCATCAACAACAAAACCATGAGATAGAATACTTTTAAACGGAGCTTTACCTCTTGTTCCGCAAGACTCTAATAAAGAAGAATGAAACCAACCTCTATGTTGATCAGATCCTTCTAAATACATATCAGCAGGCCATTTTAAATCTTTTCTTTTTTCTAAAACAAAACTATGTGTTGAGCCACTATCAAACCAAACTTCAACGATATCGTTTAATTTTTCGTAATCATTAACTTCGTATTCATCTCCTAAAAAGACTTTTGGATCATCTGTAAACCAACAATCAGAGCCTTGTTTCTCATATATTGATGCAATTCTGTCTATAATCTTTTGATCTCTTAATGGCTCTTTAGTCTTTTTATTAATGAAAATTGGCAATGGGACTCCCCAGACTCTCTGCCGTGAGACGCACCAGTCTGGTCTTCCTTCGATCATAGATAATAATCTATCTTTTCCTTTTTTTGGGTAAAAGTTAGTTTCATTGATTGATTTAATAGCTTTTTTTCTTAAATCATTTTTTTGCATGGAAATAAACCATTGAGGCGTTGCCCTATATATTAAAGGAGCTTTAGACCTCCATGAGTGTGGGTAGGTATGGTTCAACTTATCATTCTTTAATAATTTTTTTTGCTCTTTTAATTTTTCTATAACAATATTATCAGCTTTAAAAATATGAGTTTTCTCAAAAAAAGGAATTTCTTTTGTATATAGCCCCGAGTCATCTACTGTATAAAGAGATGGGATATTGTTTTTTAAACATAAATTAAAATCATCTGGACCGTGACTTGGTGCACAATGAACAATTCCTGTTCCTTGTTCAAGATTTACAAATTGAGCATCTAACATAGGCACATCATAGTCATATTTCATTTTAGAAAATGGATGACTACATATTGTTTTAGAAAACTCTGAACCCTTAAAGGTCTTTAGCTCTTTATAACTTTTAATTTCACATGCACTTATGATCTCGTTAATTAGATTTTTTGCAACCACGATTTTTTTTTCATCAAAATTTTCTGTTTTACTTATTTCTAATAATGAATAGTCAATATTACTATTAAAAGCTAAAGCTTTATTTGCAGGAATAGTCCAAGGTGTAGTTGTCCAGATAATTATGTTTGAGTCTTTTAAAAAATCTTTATCTGATTTTTTAACCTTAAAACCAACGTAAATTGTATTGGATGTGTGATCCAGATATTCTACCTCGGCATCTGCTAAAGCAGTCTTTTCTACTGTGGACCAAAGGACTGGCTTAAAACCTTGATACAAACTTCCATCCAAAAGAAACTTTCCTAATTCTCTGACTATTTGAGCCTCAGCATCAAAACTCATTGTAGAATAATAATTATCAAAATCTCCTACTACGCCTAATCTTTTAAATTCCTTAATATGAACATCGATCCAACTTTTGGCAAATTCTCTACATTCTTGCCTAAAATCTTTAACAGGTACTTCGTCTTTATTTTTTTTCTTTTTTTTATATTGTTCCTCTATTTTCCACTCTATCGGAAGACCGTGACAATCCCATCCAGGAACATAAACTGAGTCTTTGCCGCTCATTTGATGAAAGCGTGTAATCATATCTTTCAAAATTTTATTTAAAGCAGTGCCCATGTGTATATGACCATTTGCATAAGGAGGACCATCATGAAGTATAAATTTTTCTTTACCCTTTGATTTTTTTCTTAATTTTTCAAAAATTTTACTTTTTTCCCAATTTTTTAAAATTTGGGGTTCTTTTATAGGCAAACTCGCTTTCATTGAAAAAGCGGTCTTAGGAAGTTGCAACGTGTCTTTTGACATAATTTTTTACTCTTTTTATATCAGTTTTTATTTGTTTTTTTAAATTCTCTAAACTCTTAAACTTCTTTTCTGGTCTTATAAATTTTTTAAAATGTACGCTTATTGCTTTATTATATAAATTTTTATTAATACCAAAGATATTTGTTTCTAATAATAGACTTTGCCCATTAAAAGTAGGCTTGTAACCAATATTAGCTATACCATATTTATCAAAATCATTATTTTTTACTTTTACGGCATAAACACCTAATTTAGGAATTACATAATTTCTTAATTTGAGATTACATGTTGGAAATCCAATTTTTCGACCTCTTTGTTGCCCTTTGATGACTTTTCCGTCTATGGTCCAATTTCTATTTAGTAATTTATTTACCTGTAAAATTTTTCCCTCTCTAATTTTTTTTCTAATTAAAGTTGATGAGATAATCTTGTTTTTTCTTTTATAAGGTTTAGTGATTAAACTTTTATAGTCAAAACTTTTTTCAAATTTTTTAAGTGTTTGAATATTTCCTTTTCTTTTAAAACCGAATTTAAAATTTTTACTTACATAAAGGTATTTACATTTTGTTTTTCCGAAAATTATTTTTTTGATAAATCTTTTAGCAGTTAATTTTGAAAAATTTTTATCAAATTTTATAATTATTAAAAAATCAAGTTTGAATTTTTTAAATTGACTTATTTTTTGATCTAACGAATTTATTCTATGATTTTTCAAAGCCTTATTAAAAAACATTACAGGGACTGGCTCAAAAGTCATAATACCAAAAGGTAATTTATTTTTTATAGCTTTGTTTTTTGCATCATTAATAACTTTCTGATGACCTAAATGTATTCCATCAAAATTTCCAATTGCAAGCACACCTTTACAATGTTTTTTTTTTAAATTAGCGTTATAATAAATCTTCATCTCACCAAGTTAATTCTCTTTGAAAAAAATCTATTTCGACTTTATATTTTTTAGAGAGTTTTTTGAGATCGAAAATTTTACTTAATTCATCCCTATGAACCCCGTCAGTTATAAATATGCAATCTAAATTTAAATTATTAGCACCTTTAATATCTGTTCTTAAATTATCTCCAATAGCTAAAACTTTTTCGTCTTTTTTAAAACATAAATTATATACTTCAGCATATGGTTTACCAAAATAAAATGCTTTTCCACCTAATTCTTCAAATACCTTTGCAATTGAGCCAGCACACAATTCTTCTACATTCCCCCTGTGAACAGTTAAATCGGGATTAGTGCAAATAAATTTTTTGGAGGTATGTTTTTTTAAAAAATCTCTATAATAATTTAAATCATCATCGTGATTATCAAATAAACCAGTGCATAGAATAAAGTCACATTGATCTATGTTGGTTTTGTCTTGTTTTACTTTATCAAATACAGAGGTATCTCTAGGTGGTCCTAAATGAAAAAAAGTTTTCCCAAATTTATTTTGATTAATCGCTTGCATCGCGGCTTCACCAGAGGTTATTACGTTTGAAAGATATTTCTTATCCATTCCCATCCTTAATAAAAAATTTATCACTTTTATACTTGGCCTCGGAGCATTTGATAAAAAAACAATTTTTTTGGAATTATTTTTCAACTCTTTGATCACTTCCATTGCCTTTGAATTCAATGAAATTCCATTATGCATTACACCCCAAAGATCTATTACGAAAGTGTCATAGTTATTGGCTATTTCTAATAAGTGTTTAAGCTCTCTCAATTTTCAACTCTTTCTATTGTTTAGATTATTACAAAATACAGTATTTTCGAGGTTTTTTAATGATTTTTGCCCCTTGAAATCTTATTAAAAACACACCATATCAGCCTTACATCAGAATTTATAGGAGAAATACATATGAAATTTAGACCTCTACATGATCGCGTACTTATTAAAGTACTAGATAGTGAAGAAAAGACTGCAGGAGGGATTATAATTCCTGACACTGCTAAGGAGAAACCTCAAGAAGGAGAAGTGGTTGCGGTAGGACCTGGTGCAAAGAATGAAAATGGAAAAGTTGCCCCGATGGACGTGAAGATTGGAGATATTGTTCTTTTTGGAAAATGGTCTGGAACTGAGGTGAAAATCGACGGTAAAGAATACAGCATTATGAAAGAATCTGACATAATGGGTATTTCTAAAAGTAAAAAATAACATTTAGGAGAATACGATGGCAAAACTTATTAAATTTGACACTGAAGCAAGATCAAAAATGCTTACAGGGGTTAATACTTTAGCTAACGCTGTTAAAGTCACTTTGGGACCTAAGGGGAGAAACGTAGTAATGGATAAATCTTATGGAGCTCCGAGAACTACTAAAGATGGCGTGTCAGTTGCAAAAGAAATTGAGTTAGATGATAAATTCGAAAATATGGGAGCTCAAATGGTTAAAGAAGTTGCTAGCAAGACAAATGATAATGCTGGTGATGGGACTACAACAGCGACTATTCTTACTCAAGCAATTGTCAATGAGGGTTTAAAGTATGTTACAGCTGGTATGAACCCTATGGATATCAAACGAGGGATTGATAAGGCTGTAGAGCACGTAATCAACAAATTAAAAACATCATCTAAAAAGGTCAAAGCCAATGAAGAAGTTGCTCAGGTAGGAACTATTTCAGCAAATGGTGAAAAGTCTATTGGTGAAATGATTTCAAAAGCTATGCAAAAAGTTGGAAATGAAGGAGTTATCACAGTTGAAGAAGCAAAAGGTGTCGAAACAGAGTTAGATGTGGTTGAAGGTATGCAATTTGATAGAGGATATTTATCACCTTACTTTGTGACAAATACTGAAAAAATGACTACCGAACTTGAAAACCCTTTAGTTCTTTTAGTTGAAAAAAAATTAACAAACTTACAACCAATGGTTCCACTTTTAGAATCTGTAGTTCAAGCAAATAGACCATTAATGATAATTTCTGAGGATGTTGAAGGTGAAGCTTTAGCTACTTTAGTCGTAAACAAGTTAAGAGGTGGTCTTAAAGTTGTAGCTGTAAAAGCACCTGGGTTTGGTGATAGAAGAAAAGCAATGTTAGAAGATATTGCTATACTAACAGGTGGACAAGTTATCTCTGAAGATCTCGGGATTAAGTTAGAGAATGTTAAAATCGGAGATCTAGGTTCTTGTAAAAAAGTTAAAATTGATAAAGAGAATAGTACAATTGTAGCTGGAGAAGGTAAAAAATCTGAT
>MDTB01240592.1_pt1 | contig 19930 bp, 17 predicted proteins | sample 811161 | NCBI WGS metagenome assembly MDTB01 (sample SAMN05326650, study PRJNA326480) | marine metagenome | isolation source: seawater | place: Mediterranean Sea | collected 2009 | reverse complement strand
TGTTAAAATTACTGCACCTTGAATTTCAACTGTTAAATTATTGTCTCTTCTCACTTTTTGGACCAATTTATCTTTCATATTCGCCTTTTCAAAAGCAACATTTGAAATAAATCCATCTTGTAAGTTTGGTTTATTTTCAGACGGTGGGTACCTTAATGATAATTTAAAATCTGTCTCATCATCGACACCTGTTGTATCTGAGAAATCTTGAGAAATATCAAATTGTAAAGTTGGGGTTAAATTCATTTCTAAAGATATTTTGTTACCCTCAGTATCATTAGAAGCTTTAATATTTTCAAAGTAATAATTTTGAATATTTAAGGTCGACCATGGCATATATGGCATTTGGGTTGTTAAATTTAATTGATAACCAGATAGTACCTCCTCATTCACACCATCTATATTTTCTTTACCTGATATAGCTTCGTAAAAATTTGCATTAAGATCCAGTATTTTACCTTTTGCCTCTAATCCTAAACTAGCTCTCATATGTCCTTCAGACTCAATATCTATAAATGCATTGGCTCCATACATAAAAGAATTGTCATCACTTAATTCTCTATATCCATAACCAAGATTTGTTATCAATCTATCTTTATTATTTGTCTCTTGAGTATGTAAACTCAATTGAATAAATCTATTAGAATCATCACTCTTATCTAAACTTCTATTAGTTAATATTTCTATATCTGGATTATCTTCTTCATGGACTTGAATAGATACGTCAGTCACACCTTCTCCAGGAATTAATTCATCAAGAAAATTTGACAATTTCTGAGAAACATTTTCTGCATTAGCGTTAAAAGCAATTAAACTAGAAATAATTATACCTGTTAAGATTTTCATTATTTTAAATTAACAAAAAAAATATAAAATTCATATAAGAATTATTAAAAGAAGTTAATAAAGATTTAACACTTTATTTTGGTTTAAAAACCAAGCATACACCGTTATTACAGTATCTTTTCCCAGTTGGTTCAGGACCATCCTCAAAGATATGACCATGATGACCACCACAATTCTTACAATGGTATTCTGTTCTAGCATAACCTATGTAATTATCTGTTTTTGTCTCAAATACATCTGGTAAAGATTCGTAAAATGAAGGCCAGCCTGATCCACTTTCATATTTTGTATTTGATTCGAAGAGTTTAACCCCGCAATTTGCACAATGAAAACTTCCCTCTCTTTTTTCATAATTTAATTCACTCGATCCTGGTCTCTCTGTGCCTTCTTCAAATAAAATTAACTTTTGTTCTGCTGATAAATTTGGATTATTTTTTGACATATTAAATATATTTAGCACAAGTTTTGTGTAAACTTGAGTGTAATTCAATTAGTTTATTAAAATCTTTATTATAACCACCACCTAGTACTCCACAAATGGGTAGCCTTTTTGAGAAAAAATTTTCTATCACGATATTATCTCTTAAATATATACCTCTATCAGTTAGTTTTAACTTCCCCAATCGGTCCTCATGATGAACGTCTACGCCAGCTATATAAAAAATAAAGTCAAAGTTCTCGTCATTTAAATTTGATAAATTTAACTTTAATATATCTAAATATTCCTTATCTTCTGTATTATCTTTAAGCTCAACATCTAAGTCGCTTTCTGATTTTTTTGCAGGATAATTTGATTTTGAGTGCATACTAAAGGTAAAAACATTTTTGTTATCTTTAAAAATGTCTGAATTGCCATTTCCTTGATGAACATCGAGATCAATAATTAATATTCTATTAGCAAGACCTCTATTTAATAAATATTGTGCTGCAACAGCTACATCATTAAACACACAATAACCTGCACCACCATCAAAATTTGCATGATGGGATCCTCCAGCAGTATTGCATGCTATTCCGTAATTTATAGCTAGTTTAGCTGCCAAAACTGTACCACCAGTTGCAACAAAGGATCTTCTTACAACACTATCAATTAATGGAAAGCCAATTTTTTTTATTTCTTTTTCACTTAATTTTTTATTTTGTACATCTAAAATATATTTTTCTGAATGTGCCTCTTTTAAAGTTTCAATTGAACAAGGAGTTGGTTCATAAAATTTAGAAACAACTTTTTTTTCAATTAGGTGTTTAGCAAGTTCGCCAAATTTTTTTATTGGAAATTTGTGGTCATCATCGATTTTAGCAACATAATCTTTATGATTAACTACAGGAAGTTCCATAATTATTCGATAACTCTAATTGGTTTTCCGGATAAACATGCCTCAATATTTTCAATCATTTGATTATAATAGATTGAATAATTCTCAGCTGTTACATAACCAATGTGTGGAACTAATAAAGCATTTGGTAAAAATCTTAATTTGTGGCTAGAAGGCAAAGGCTCTTTGTCATATACATCAATTCCTGCACCAGCAATTTGATTTGTAGAAAGAGCAATGATTAAGTCGTCTTCATTTACAATAGGTCCTCTTGATGTATTAATTAAAAAGGCAGTTTTTTTCATTTTATCAAACTCTGCTAACTTGATGCAATCTTTGTATCTTTCTCCACCTTGAACATGAACAGATATAAAATCCGAATTTTGAACTAAATCTTCTTTACTACACGGTAAAACTCCTAACTCTTTACATTTATCTAAACTTAAATTTTCGCTCCAGGCCATAACCTCCATACCAAATACTTTTCCAATTTTAGCAACTTGTGAACCTACTCTACCAAGCCCAATCAAGCCCAATATTTTTCCTTTTAATTCTACACCAATTGTTGTCTGCCAATAACCTTGAAACATATTATCAATTTCAGTTTTTAGATTTCTTGCTAATCCTAAAATTAAAGCCCAGGTTAACTCTGGGGTTGGATTTAAATTTGAGTCAGTTCCAGTAACAATTATTTTTTTCTTTTTACAAGCTTCAAGATCAATTGACTTGTTTCTCATTCCACTTGTTGCAATGTATTTTAATTTTTTTAAGTTATTAATTAAATTAGCATTAATCTTAGTTCGCTCCCGCATAATCAATAAAGCCTCAAAATTTCTCAATTTTTCTATTGCATCTTCTTCACTTTCAAAAGGTTCATTAAAAACTTCTATTTCAAATTTCCCTGATAATTTTTTAAGATCAACAAATTCTTGAGCAACATTTTGATAATCGTCTAAAATCGCAACTTTAAGCATTTTTTTTAACTTTATTTGAAAGGGTTATACCTGCAATTATAAATATTGCGCCAAGAAAATGATAAAACATAAATTTTTCGCCAAGTATTACAATTGCCATCAAGGCTCCAAAAATTGTCATTAAATGCAAAAAAACACCTGACCTATTTGCTCCAATAATATCAATTCCCTTAATCCAAAAAAGAAAAGCGAATATTCCAGGAAATAAAACTACGTAACTCAAAGTTAAAATAAATGGAAGTTCTAAAACAATTTTATTACCAAGGCTCATCTCAATAAAGTAAATAGGAGTAAGAAATATAAAACCACATATAATTATTATTTCAAGTGTAGCTAATTGAGAAATAGGATGAATTTTCTTTCTAAGTAATGCGGAATAGATAGCCCATGACAGCATTCCTATAACCATTGAAAGATCCCCTTTATTAAATTCTAGTTCCTTAATCAGTTTGATATCTGCTTTTGTAATTATAAACATAACACCTGTTAAAGATAAAATTACGCCTAATATTTGAAAGATATTTGTTCTCTCAATTTTTAACACAGACGCAAAAAACAATATCCAAACAGGTATGGTTGAAATCATCAATATACCGCTGATTACTTGCGTATAATATAAAGAGTAATAAACAATTGAATTAAATATCGTAATACTTGTAATACCAAGAACAATAAATAACCCTATATTTCTCAATATGTAATCTTTGTTATTTATTACCTCTTGATAAGTAAAGGGTAGCAAAATTAAAAAAGCAAAAAACCATCTATAAAAATTTAAGGAGAAAGGTGGAATATTATAAAAACTAGCAACTTTACCCACTATAAAATTTCCAGACCAAAATAGAGCCGCTAAAGTTAAAAATAAGTAGGCTTTTATATTATTGCTAGATTTATACATTTTTTGAAATTTTAATTTGTAAATTAGGATAAATTAAAAGTTTTCTCGCCAACTATTTCTAAAGTCTATTATACTTCTTTGAATAGCCTCTATAACTACAATATCAGTTTTGGTTGCATAATTGGATTTATCAGAAATATTAGCGTAAAGATTATTATTGAAAACAACAACTTTTGATAAAACTCCTGTTCCCACTTTATAACAATCTCTATTTCCAAAACTACTTGCATTTGGAGGATCTAGCTCACTTGATAAGTTTTTTCCACATTCTGCTTCAATACCACAAACATAAGCAACTCCAGAACCACATTCAGTATTGTTTCTTACCGGTTTAAAAATGGGATAATAGGCAACCCCTCTAGCTAAGGTTGGTTCAGCTGTAACTTTAGATGCTCCATCTAAGTTAATATACCAACCTCTTTTTGTAGCTGCATCACATGATGTTGTATCTCCAGTCATATTTTTACAATTAGCTAATGTATCCATTGTATTTCCACCTGTGGAACTTGTGGAACCAAAAAAGGGATAATAAAAATCTTTAATTCCAAACATTACATTTTTTACGTTGTTATCAGGATCAAAAATGCCTGTATCTGACAAATTCATATAATTACCAGTTGATCCGTATAGCCAAAAATTCCCATTTTGACCTATGCCTGCATCCATCGAATGGTACATGTATCTGTTATTAGAACTTGATGCCTCTAAATCAAAAAATGTAAAGTTATCGTAAAGTGCAACTGACTGTCCAGTTCCCTGTGATACTATTCCAGAAGCTGTATTAAAAGCAAAACTTCCACTTAAGTTTGTTAAATTTATTTTTGTAATCTTGCCCTCTAAATCATTCACGTAAACTAATGCACCGCTGAAGTCTCCTTGTACTGCATCCGATGTTATTACAACTGGAGTGGCTGGTATAGAGTTTACGATATTATTATCTTTATCAGCAATTTTTATTTCCTTTAAAATTTTTCCAGTTGTCCATTCTATAATGTATACATTGGATCCTATACCTGCTTCTTGGTTACCATAACCGCCTGTTAAAACAGCTGCATATGTATCATCTATAACATTGTTATCACCAGGTCCAGATGGCATCCTAAAAACTCTAGGAGATGCCCATGTCTCTCCTAAAAATCTATAATCATATTCTAGACCGGTTGTAAGAGCATCTATTTCTACTATTGAAACTATATCTGTGCTAGCACCAGCTGTAGTTGGGTTATAAGTAATATTATTAGCAAATGTAACTCTTGTTCCTCCAGAACCATTATCTGCAAAGCTAGTTAAAGTTGTTTTATCTCGTCCATTTATTGTAACAATTACATCTGCTGAATTGATAACACGTCCTGATATATTCCAAACTTTGTTTGTTATTATATTTAAAGTTTGGTCAGCAGCTTGAGCCTCTACAAAATCTCTTTGATTAAATCTTGATGCTCGATAAGAATATTTGAATACTGTTCCAGTGTGATCAACTCTAAGAATTTGCTGACCATCATGATCATTTAAAATTGAATAAATATGAACAGGATTATTTACATCTGTTATATCAATCATGGAAAAACCAGCGCCAGCTCTGCCATAAGGTATCATTAATAAAGTATACCACCCAGTAGATTTTGTTGGATGATTGAAATAAGTGTCATGAACAACAGGAGAACCATCTAACAAAAACCTTGGAATGGTACCCCCTTGACCTGCTATGTTTAAACTTGGATCTATTATCGAGGGAAGTTTTGAGACTATTAATGGAGGAATGAAGCCCCACAATTCTGAACCATCACTACTTTTAAATGCATGCAGTATTCCATTGTTTGCAGCTCCATAAACAACTTCTGTTCTATTTTTATTTGTATTTGTAAATTGCTCGTAATTATTTCGAGCTCTGAAGTAAGATTCGGTCAATTTACTTTGCGTTGATGTGGATGCGTCCGGTGGACCAACAACTACAAGTGCGGAATTATATATATCTGCTAAATAAGAATCAATTTGACCTGCTGACTGATCAATTGTTCCATCTTCTTTGTACACAGGTCTTTGTCTATTTTCAGTTAAATTACAATCTCCATCGTAATCAAAATAATCTTCACCTCTAATAAAATTAATTAAACCTTTATCCTCATCTCCAACATATCCATCTAATGTGCCCTTATCGCTTCCATGTTCAATAATACTGCATCTTGTACTACCAGGGAAAGAGGATGTACTTTGTGTTTGACGATGATAATCAACAATTGGATAGCTTCCATAGTTAAAAAGATTTTTTATCAAATTTAAGTTCGTTGCATCATCTGCGCGAAAGTTATTTATATCTTGTTGTCCTGCTGCAGGTAAAGCTGTCCATATATTTCTTCTGTTAGGATTTTTCAATTCTTTATTTGCATCCCATAATTGATTGGTAGTGCTCGCTTCACCATTTACTAACTTAGTTTTTATTATTGTGCCAAACCACTCTTGACCTGTACGATTTTGAAATTTTGCTTGATAAAGTTCACCAGCCTCTTCTATCTCACTTGAAATATTTGGAGCAGAAAATACTACTTTTTTTGAAATTATACTTTGAACAATTTGATCAGTAACAGTTTTTAAATCTGCAGGTCTTAAAGCTGCATAATATCCAACTTTACCTGCTGCATCATCATGTGTCCCACCAGCTTCAGCAAATTCAATAAATTGTTTAACATGCGCATGATCTTGTGGTTTACCCGCAATTTCAGCTCCATAACCAACACTATATGAAATTATACCCTTATCATCATACAATTTTTTAAAAAATGTTTTTGTATCATTAAATTGACTAGAGTCATCTTTAAATTCTCCATCACCAATTAAAATTAATGCTGTAGTTTGGCAATTTTTAAATGTTTCATTATATGCACTGTATGGCATCCGACCGATAGATAAATTTGTATTAAAGTATCTACTTAATACTTTTACTAAACCTTTAGTTTTTGTACTGAACCGTAACTCTAACCTATCTTCATTAAAATAGTTCTTTATCTGTTCTGCTCCTTTAGGGTTAATACCTACATTCATGCAAACTTGATGGTCAGCACAAAGTTTATTACTAGTAACATACGATTTAGAGTGATCAATATTTCCATCAGATCCTCTTGCAAAACCATTGTAATTACCGTCATTAGTATTCCAAAAAATTACTCCGAAGTTTGCTTGTTGCAAAGTAGCAGAATCGCTTAATACATTTTTAATAGCCTCTTGCGCGCCTGTTAATAAAGAAACTCCAGAGTCACCAAAATGACTTTTGTAAGAAAGATCATCATTAAGCAGTGCAATTTCTAATCTACTTTTGCTTACTACAAACAAAGTGTCTTCATCAGGTGTGCCTGGAGCACCAAAATCTATTCCCATTGGATGATTTAAATAAAGATTTGGATCTGTTGTGCTATTAGCTGTAAGAGCATCATTTTCACCTACAGTTTTTAGATGAGTAGCTGTAGAGCTACCATTAGACTGATACATGCAAACTTGATGATTATAAAATCCAGAAGTGTATATTTTTTTATCTTTTGCAACTATGCTATTTCCTTGGCCAAGTCCACATCGGTCAGTGGTAACTATTTTTTTAAATGTGCCATCAACAATACATCCGTTACTACCAATTTCAGCTCTCCAAATTTTTGGTAAACCTGCATCATTAGTTGTTAAATGCTTTGTAATATCTTTACTATAAATAAATGTTTTATTAGTACCTGCTATATTTTCTGTAACTACATCAATAGCCTCATTAAAATATTTGTAATGAGATAAACTATTAGTGCAAACTCGTTGTTCTGAACTAAATCCATATTCATCAGCATTTGCTAAATCAACAACATACATGCCACCTATGTCTTGATTTAAACCAGGTATTTCTCCAGTAATTATATATAGTTTGTTATTATGAATGGATATGGCTGTTGAACCTAGCATAACCATTCCCTCATTTCCTGGTGCATTATTTCCAGTTCCTGGTTTCCAAAAATCTTGCCATCCATCCTTACAATCAAAAAATCCTTTAACTTTTCCACCTCCTCCTGCATGATTTATATTAAGATAAGTAAAAGATTTATGGTTTTTTTTGTTACTTTGTCCTTTATCATTCTTGTGCTCACCATCATTTATTGTAGTATCTATAGCGGCAATAGTAAAACCGCCTGCCCTACAATCTATACCGCCCTGTTTACCAAAACTTTTGCGACCTCTGTGGTCTGATAATGTATAAATTCTTTTAGAGGCTGCGTGATATTCCATATTTACTGAGTAAGCCAATTCTTTCCTCGCATGAATTCTTCCCGTTTGCCCAGCAAATACAGTGGGGATAGAAATCTTAGTGTTATTGTCTGCATCCCAATGATAATATCCACCAAGATCCATTGTAGAAACTATGTGATTTCCAACACTTGCCGTTGCCACAGCACCACCAGATTTGTATTCAGTATATCCACTACTATCTACGCTTTGTAATTCAAAAGTATTTGTAGTTACGTTTGCTATTCTAAATTTTTTACCATTTACTTCTGTCATTCCAACAACATGACTAATCCATATTTCATCACCATTTGAATAACCATGTGATGATGCCGTAACTACAGCAGGATTTGATTTGGTTATATCTGTTATCTCTTTTGATGGGAAAATATGTACCACTTCTTGTGGTGGTCTCATTTCAGTCGTACTGTTTCCATTTGCTGCATTGCTCATACTTTGAGATCCATCAACCATAAATAAAATGTTTGCAGGAAGTGTGCTTCCAGTCCCTGGAGGCAAAGGTTTCGCAAATAATGAATTCGTGAAAAAAATCGAGAAGATTATAAAATAAATTACTTTAAACATTTACAGTAAAAATATATCAAATATTCATTACATTAAATAGATTTCATAGAAAAAAACTCAAAATGATTATTTTTTTATGAAAATCTTACTGACTTATAGGGATTTAAATCTAGATTAGTGTTTTCGTTTGCAATCATTTTAGAAATAATTTTGCCAGATATTGCTCCAAGCGTCCAACCAAGATGATGATGACCAAAAGAATAGAAAACATTTTTATAGTTCTTAGAAGGCCCTAAAACTGGTAAAAAGTCAGGCAATGAAGGTCTAAATCCTAGCCATTCATCTTTATGTTCGGGTAATCCATCAATCATATCCTTTGCATTTAAAATGAGATTTTTAATTCTAGATTTTGAGGGTGGATTTTTTAATCCACCAAATTCTACTGTTCCAACAACTCTTAAACCTTGCTCCATTGGTGTCATACCAAAACCTCTATCTGCATAAACAATAGGTCTTGAAATTAAATGATCACAACCTTTAAAATGAACATGGTAACCACGCTCAGTGTCTAAAGGAATATTTTCATGAAGCTTATCAGTAAGTCTTTTTGAAAAAGCGCCACAAGCTATCACTAACTTATCAAAAATAAATCTTTGTGCATCAGTTCTTATAACCGGTTTTTCATCATCAAAATCAATATTTTGAATATTTAACTTTAAAAACTTTCCACCCTTTTCAATAAATTTTTCAAATAATTTAAGTAAAATTTTTCTAGGATTTCTTGCATGTCTTGCATAATCATAAAAAACTCCACCATCATAAAATGGTTTTAAATTTGGCTCTAAGTCATGAATTTCTTTAGGATTAACTAATTGTTGTTTTACTCCTAACTCATCTCTTATTTGAATTTCAAGTTCTCTACTTTTCAAACTTTTATTAGTCCAAACATACAAAATACCTTTGCTTTCAATTAAACCCTCTAAGTTTATATCATCAAATAATTCATCATATGCTGGTAAAGATAGGTCTAATATTTGATGCATAAATTTTGCTGTGTGCATCATTTTTTCTTGTCTACAATTAATTAAAAATTTTAAAAACCAAGGCATCATTTTTGGAACATAGTTCCATTTCAAAGCCAAGGGTCCTCTTGAGCTTATAAGCATTTGAGGAACATCTGCTAAAATGTCAGATCTATTTAATGATACAGATGCATAAGGTGAAAAATGTCCCGCATTGCCATATGAAGCTGCGTTACCTGGTTCATCTCTATCAAAAAGTGTAGCTTGAAAACCTTTTTTTTGTAAAAATAGTGCATTACATATACCTTGAATACCTGCGCCTACAATTCCTATTTTAAAATTATTTTCTGACACAGTAAAATATAAAACTACTACGTTATTATAATAGTAATTATTTGACGCGGGTTATTAATGTATTTAATTTATAATTTTATACAAAATTAATGCCATCACTGAATAATCTAATACAGGTTTAATTTTGTTAAAGTTATCATTTTTTTTACTTAAGATGTCATATCTTCTTCTTATCGTGTCGTACAAATAATGTATGCCAATCATTATAAAAGATACTGAAAGAATAACAAATATAATATCAAACTTAAACAAACCCATAATAATTGTTCCAATAAATGTAAGTAAGGATATGTTAGAGACAAAAATACTAAAAAGTATATTTTTGTTAAAAGAAAATATTTTTTTTATAACAACAAAAAAATAGGACCAAATCAAAAGTAATTCAAAAACTATTATTTCAGTAATCATCTAAGATAATAAAGGTTGTCTTGGTTTAAATAGTTCTTTTCACAATCAAATTCATCTAAAGTGGTAAAGAATATCTGATTTATTTCTGCAGAATGAGAGATTTCACATTTTCTTACCTCTGCATTTATTGTATTATCTGCAACGTGCTCTAAAGGCTGTTTTCCAGTCTGCTCTTTAATAAATAAGCTAGAGCCAGAGGTAAAAATTGCTCTAGATGTGCTTCCAGTTTGTGCTAATGTAATACCTGAGCCAACAAGTGAAGCTGTTGGACCACATCCTTGTAGCATAAACAGAAATATAAAAGCTAAACACGAATTTTTCATAGATGAAACTTATAAAATATTAATAAATTTTGTACCTGTCATAGTGTTCAAATTGAGTAAATACAACCTACAAATTTCTCAAAAATCATTTAAAAAAATACTATGTGTCTATTTGCCAAGGCCAATAATAGTTAGATCGTCCTCTAAAATGTTATCAGTATCAACATCATCAAAATGTTTACTTTTAGTGCTTTTAGTCTCTACATCTTTAATAATTTTCGACAGTTCTTTTTTTAAAGAAGTGTTCTGATAATTAGTAATTAAGTTTTTTACACCATCAATTCCAATTTCATCTCCTTTTTCATTTCTGCACTCTGAAAAGCCATCTGTAAAACAATACAACCTTCCATCCTCCAGTTTGATGGTTTCAAGTTTATACTCTTTATAGTTATCTGCTTTTTTTACTCCTAAGGGCATCGAGGAAGAATTATACTCTATAAATTCTCTCCCTTTTTTAAATAATGCTGGTATGTGTCCTGCGTTTGATAATTCAATAATATCTGTTTTGGAATTATAAGATCCTACAATACTTGTAACATAAACACCTTTTGGGTTAGTTTGTTGAAGATCATTATTCATTTCATAATGTATTTCATTAGGTTTAAACTTATTTTTAGAATAAATTTTAAATAAAGTTATAGCTCTTGCCATCACCATTCCAGCATTTACACCTTTTCCAGAAACATCACACAATGTGAAATAAATTAAATCATTATGTGGGTAAAAATCATAAAAATCACCTGATATTTCTCTTGCTGGGATATTAATTCCTTCAATTGGAAAATGATTTATAGTTCTTCTTGGCATTAATCTTTTTTGAACGTCAATTGCTAATTTAATTTCTTTAGAAACTCTGCTTTTCCAAATGTTTTTTTGTCTTTCAGACTGCTCAAGTTTGTCCATTATATTATTGTATTGACTTGCAACTAGCCCTGCCTCAGTAAAAGGATCCTGTGGTGCTCTTAAACTAAAGTCATCAGTTTCTTGTTGTTTGTTTAGAACTTTTAGTAAATCATGAGTAGCAGTGGATGCGTTGTGTTCAGAGATATTAAGTCCCATATCTTCCTCAATTTTATTTACTCTCAATCTAAATAATAAATTGATCATAAAAAAAATTGCAAATGCTGAAATAAAACAAAAACCCCCAACGCTTACAATACCAATAAGTTGAATATACAATTGATCGATCATAGATCTTTCTATTCCCATGGCCTCAAAATCACCAAATAGTGCAACAGCTATTGTTGCCCAAGTTCCTGCAAATAAATGAACGGGAACAGCGCTAACTACATCATCAACTTTTATTTTTTCTAATAATAAAATTCCAGATCCAGATACTATTCCACCTATTGCGCCAATTATAATTGCTTCAGTTGGATCGACATAAGCACAAGATGCAGTGATTGAAACTAAACCAGCAATTGGGCCTGTAATCATGAACATCGGCTCAGGTTTTTTCATTACATAAATGCCCATAACACTAGACAAAATTAAACCTGCAGAGGCAGCAAGAAATGTATTAATTAATATAAGTGGAATTCTAAGATCCATCGCGCCATTGGCTCCCCCATTAAATCCAAACCAACCAAACCATAAAATTAAAGCTCCAAGTGCAGCAAGAGGTGTGTTACTTCCTTGAAAAGTTCTTTTCCTACCATCTTGAAATCTTCCAGTTCTATTTCCAATAATTAATAGCACCGCAAGTGCAACCCATCCTCCAACAGAATGTACTACACTCGAACCTGCAAAATCAATAAAACCTAATTTTCCTAGCCAACCTGTTTTAACATCTGGATTTGAAAAGTTTAATGACCAAACCCAGTGACCAACAATCGGGTAAATAATACCCGAGGTGACAAATGTAATAATTACATATGAAAAAAATTTTAATCTTTCAGCAACTGCACCAGAAACTATTGTTGCAGCAGTTGCAACAAACATAGCCTGAAATACAAAGAATGACTGATATCCTGCAACTTTTGTAGTAAAGAAGAAAAACTTTGAGCCAAATAAACCCGACACACTAGTTCCATACATCAAAGCAAAACCAAATGCCCAAAAAGTTGCTACTGATATCCCAAAGTCTGTAACATTTTTAAGTGCAACGTTAATACTGCTTTTAGCTCTTGATAAACCTGACTCTAAACACATAAAGCCAGCCTGCATCAAAAAAACTAAAATAGCGCAAATAAGAAGCCAAAATGTATCTAGGTTCGCTTGAAGAACTGCCTCAAGTCTGAACTCTAGAGCTTTGTTTGCACCTTTGTTAGTTAATTCTAATTGATTTAATTGAGACTGTAACTTAAAGACCAGGGCCTGTAATTCAGTTACAGTCATAAAAATTTATTAGTCTAATATTTTAACAGCTTCACCGGCATCAGTAACTATTTTGTCAACGCTGACAACTTTAATTACTTCAAAACCAGTTCCTGCTATTGCTTCTTTGTATTGCTCGTCAGATAAATTAGATTTATCCTGAAAAGCAGATACAGCAACACCTTCAGGCCAAGATACTTTAATATCTGCATCTGGACTTGCTTTTTGTAATGCTTCAGTTACCATTTTTTGACATTTAATACAGATCATACCATTTACTTGAGCAATTTGAGTTTGTGCTGCAAATAAATTTGAACTTATTAAAGTTAAAAATAGGCTTAAAATTATTTTTTTCATATTCTCCTTATTTTAAAACTGCTGAAATCTATATTTATTAAATTTTAAATCAAAATAAATTTATCTATCTTGATTAATTTTTTAATTTCCTAAACCTACTAAAGTTAAGTCATCACTAAGGTTTTTGTCACCCGCGACTTTAACTACCTCTGACGTTACATCCTTGAGTTGTTTTTTTAAATCAGTATTAAAATTATTTTCTATAATCTTAATAGAGCCCTCAACACCTATTTCATCTCCATTTTTATCTAAACTTTCTGATAATCCATCGGTAAATACGTAAAATCTCGAAGAGCTTAATTTATTTTTTTCTAATTTGTAAACACTTTTATCCTTATGTTTAATTACACCTAAAGGTGTTGAGCTTGAAATATACTCAGAGTATTTTCCATCTTGTGTTCTAATCAATGCTGGTTGGTGTCCTGCATTTACCCATCTTATTTCTTCACTTACCAAATCATATTCACCTAAAATGCATGTCACAAACATTCCGGCCGTTTTAGTTTGGTATAAATCATTGTTCATATGAAACATCATTTCATCTGGATCGACTTTATCCTTAGACATTATTTCAAATAATGTTGAAGCTTTAGCCATTACCATACCGGCGTGTATTCCTTTTCCAGCAACATCTGCGATAATAAAATAAATACTTTCGTTATGAGGGTAAAAACTAAAGAAATCTCCTGACACTTCTCGTGCAGGAATATTTATTCCACTCACAGGAAAATTACTTAAATTTCTTTTTGGTAAAAAGTTTTCTTGAACTTTGACTGCTAAATTTACTTCTTTAGAAATACGCTCTCTCCATTTATTTTTTTCAGTTTCACTAGTTTCTAACTTACTCATAAGCTTATTATAATATAATCCTATCACCCCACCTGCAGTAAATGGATCTTGTGGACCTCTAACTTTTAGATCTCCAGATTTTGATTGTTTGTCTAAAATTGCAATTAAATCATGTTCAACAGATACAGCTCCGTGCTCTGCAATATTTAATCCTAGCTCCTCATGTAATGGGCTTACTCTTAGAGGATAAAAGTAATTTACAATTTTAAAAAATATAAATGATGAAACAAATGAAAACAAACCTATTGCACTTATTCCTATTAATTGCGCTTTTATTTGATCCATTCTAGATAAACCTGTTCCTAAAATTTCAAGGTTTGAAAATAATCCAACTGCCAATGTTCCCCAAACGCCAGCCGCAAGATGGACTGGTACAGCTCCAACAACATCATCTATTTCTTTTTTATTAAGTATTTCGTGAACAATGATAGCGATTATTGTTCCAATTATTCCTATTAAAATTGCAACAAGTGAGTTGACAGAATTACAAGCTGCAGTGATTGATACTAATCCTGCTAGAGGTCCTAGTATTACATAGAAAGGATCTGGCTTTTTAAAAATTACAAATGAAACTGTCAGACTTGTTATTAGACCAAATGATGCTGCAAGAAATGTATTAATTAATATAAGTGGAACTGCCTCATCCATTGCACCATTGCTTCCTCCATTAAATCCAAACCAACCAAACCATAATATTAATGTCCCAAGGACAGCGAGTGGAAAACTCGAGCCTGTAAACTTTCCTTTGTTTGCTTCAGAATATTTACCAATTCTTGGCCCTAAAATTAAAATACCTGATAATGCAATCCAACCCCCTACTGAATGGACAATTGTGCTACCCGCAAAATCTACAAATCCCAATGCTGCAAGCCATCCTTCATTTGTTAACTCTCCTAAAAAACTTGAAGACCAGGCCCAATGACCAACGATTGGATAAATTATTCCTGTAGCAAAAACAGTCATTACCAAATATCCAACGAATTTAAGTCTTTCTGCTACAGCTCCTGAAATTATAGTTGCAGCTGTTGCAACAAACATTGCTTGGAATACAAAATAAGTTTGGAACTCTGCAAAGTCAGTTGCAAAAAAGAATAAGTCAGTTCCGAAGAAACCGTTAAAGCTTTTGCCGAACATTAAACCAAAGCCAAATAGCCAAAAAACTACAACTGACACTCCAAAATCTGCAGCATTTTTTAAGGCAACGTTAATGCTATTTTTGTGTCTTGATAAACCGCTTTCAACACACATAAAGCCTGCTTGCATAATGAAAACGAGAATTGCACTATTAATTACCCAAAGAGTATCAACGAAGGATTTTACATCACCCACATTTATTTCCATTAATGTAGTTTAATCTCTTTTTTTCCAAATATAGAAAAAAAAATAAGGAACAACTGCAGGAACAATTCCAAACCAAAACCACTCATCCCACTTAAAGCTTTTATCAACTGCAAAGCCTTTTAGACCATTCCACCACGTTAGATATCCAATTAAGATTATCCAAGCTAAACTTAAAGTTGTAAAAATTTTTTGATTTTGAGTTAAGCTCCCACTAAATATTTTTATGATGAAGCTTTTAATATCTTGATACATTTAAAAGTAAATTAACAGTTAGTTCTTGTTATACTTTGAGTATTACCAGTTAATTTTATTTCACAGTTTCCGCCATTTTCCTTTGCCACTAAAAAATAAAATGCTGTAGCATTTGTTACTGCACAGACAGAGTATCCAAGATCAGATGAAAAAAGTTCTGTGCCTCCAACAAGTTTGGTTTGCACAGTTGTAGTTGTTGCAGATGAAGGATTGCAAGTTGTTCCTGCTGCGGATCCGTAATAAGCTGAATTGTCTGAATAGTATTCTGTTTGACCAAGTGATAATTGCATTAGTCCATTTTCAACTGCTTTTTTTTTTGAGGAACTTACGTAGCCAGAGTATCCAATTATTCCTATAGCAGATACAATACCAAGTATTGCTACAACTACTAGGAGCTCGATTAAGGAAAATCCTCTACTCCTAGTAGTCATAAATATTTTTTTACTCAACCATTGTTTGGCTACTCATAGAGTCTGCAGCCGCATCTGAAAAACAAGTTTGGACAACTAGTTTACTTCCATCGTCGTAAACATAAGTATGGCCTTTTGTGCCTGCTGCACATACTTTTGCTGCTGCTGCACCTTGTTTAATCGCTAAATTATCTCCACCAGTCGGTACTTCTCCATATGGATTTTTAAAGTCAGCTAAAGCAGCAATTGTAGCTGTTGCAACTTTGCCTGCAGTCCCAACTTCACTACACGTTAATTTTTCATCACCAGAAGCATCTTTCATAGCTTTACCTACACCACCATTAATGCTGCATTTTTTCATTTCAGCGGCAGCAAATTTTAAAACTGCAGCATGATTAGATTTAGAAGCAGATTTTTTTGCTCCAGATGTATATCCAGAATAAGCAACTACACCTACAGCGGCAAGAATACCGATAATAGCTACAACAACTAGTAGCTCAATAAGTGTGAAACCTTTTTGTTTTTTCTTCATTTTAGGATTCCCTTTTTTTATTAATTAATAATTTTTATTAGTGCATAATTTTAGATTTCTCTCAAACTTTCAAGTGTTAATTATGGGTCAATTTTGTGAGGAAATGGTTGATTTTAACATAAAATTAATAAATATTCGTGATATAAGCTTTTCATGTCTTATAAAATAACAGAAGAAGGAAATGTAGCTACAGTTCACCTAGACGGTGAAATTGACATGGATGTAACCGAAAAAGCCAAAGAGCAAATAATGCCGTTAATAGAAGCTGGCAAAGAGGTTCACTTGAATCTTAAAGATGTGCAATACATGGACTCTTCTGGGATATCTGTTCTAATTGAAAGTCATCAAAAAGCTGCTGAACTTGGAAATAAGGTTATACTTAAAGAAATTAGCAAGTCAGTTCTCAAAGTAATCATGATGGCAAAATTAGAACAAATATTAATTATTGAATAATGACATTTGAAGAACATAAAGAATTTCCAGTTGAGTCATCCAGTCTGAAACAAATAAGAAATTTTGCAAGAGAAGTTTTGGCAAAAGATAATATGTTCAACGCAACAAAAGACGATGTTGTATTAGCATTAGCAGAGGCTGCACAGAATGTTGTTAAGCATGCATATAATGGTAAGCCAACAGGAGATACTATGCGTGTAGAAATAAGTTTTAAAGATAACCAGTTAATTATTGAAATTTATGATAAAGGAAAACCTGTGATACCTGAAAATATAAAACCTAGAAAAATAGATGATATTAAACCAGGTGGACTTGGAACTTTTTTCATTGGTCAAATTATGGATGAAGTAATTTTTAAAACTTCAAGAAATGATTTGGTTAATCACTTAATTCTAACAAAAAATTATTAATTTATTACTGACCGATAATTGAACCAACGTTAAATATTGGTGAGTACATCGCAATCATTAATCCACCAATCATAGTCCCCATAAAAACGATCATGATTGGTTCAATTAAACTTGACATATTATCTACTGCTGTATCAAATTCTTCTTCGTAATAATTGGAAACAGAAGTAAACATTTCATCTAAGTTTCCAGTCTGTTCACCAACCGAAATTAGCTGACTAAATGTTGGTGGAAAAGTTGGTTCTTTTAAAAATAATTTTGTTAGTGTATCACCTGAGAAAACTCCCTTTTTAACATTTTCGAGAGCCAACGTTACAACATCATTGTTACTTACTTGTTTAGCAATTTCTATGCTCTCAAGTAAATTAACTCCTGCGGCACTTAAATTACCCATTATTAATGAAATTCGTGCAAGTAAAGATTTTAAGATCATGTCTCCAAATACTGGCATTTTTAAAACACGTTGATGCCACTTGTATCTAATTGCAGGAATTTTTGTGGTTAAATATTTAAAGGCAATAAAAGCAATAATTAATACTACTGCTAATGTTAGGCCACCAGATCCCCTCATAAAATTACTTGCATTCATTATTACTGCAGTTGGGGTTGGTAATGCAACACCCATACCTGAATACATTTCTGCAAATATTGGAACAACTTTTACTAACATAAAAACCATTACTGTGATTGCTACTACAAACATAACAACAGGGTAAGTTAATGCACTCTTGATTTTTTTCTTTACTTTTTCTCTTTTTTCTAAACTTTCGACAAGCTTTAATAAAAAAACATCTAATTTACCACTAGCTTCACCAGCCTTAATTAAGTTTATATAAATGTTATCGAAAATTTTTGGATATTTTTCAAAACATTTGGATAGAGTAAGACCTCCCTCAAGACTTTTTCTAATATCTTCGATAATTATTTTTAATTCAGGGTGCTCTAATTGGTCCCTTAACATAGTTAAAACATTTAGGATTGGAAGACCGGCTTTAACCATTGTGGCAAACTGTTTGGAAAAAATCACAACATCTTCAGGTTTAACCTTCTTTTTAAATAAAGTTATTCCTCCACCACTGCTTTTTTTCTTTTCTGCCGCTTTTTTTTTTGTTTTTACTAAGTTTGTGATTATTATTTTCTGTTCTTTTAGCTTAAAAGATGCTTCTTCTTGACTTAAAGCATCTACTGTACCTTCGACATATTTACCAGCAGATATACCTTTATAAGTATATGTTTCAGCTGACATTTAATTAATCCATGCCGAGAACTCTATCAAACTCTCTAAAGTTTAGGTCCCCACTTGTAATCATTTCTCTACCCATGTCAGACATGGTTCTAAATCCTTCTTTTTTTGCAATCTCTTTTAATTCTGGCGTAGTTGCTTTTTTTAATATTGCTTCTTTAATTGGTTTTGTAACATTCAATACTTCGTAAATACCCATTCTACCTTTGTAACCAGTATCTTTACATTTAGGACATCCTTTTCCTCTAAATGCTTTTGCTCTCGATGCTTGCTCTGCAGTAAACCCTATATCCTCTAAAACTCTCGGTGTTACATCTGGATCTGGTTCTCTACATTCAACACAAGACTTTCGAGCCAATCTTTGTGCAAGAACTAATGAACAAGCGGCTGAAATTAAATAATCAGGCGTTCCCATATTTTGTAATCTGGTAATAGAACTTGGTGCATCATTTGTGTGCAATGTACTAAATACTAAGTGACCCGTTAGTGCAGCTTTCAATCCAATATCTACTGTTTCTTTGTCCCGCATCTCTCCAACTAGAATTATCTCTGGGTCTTGTCTTAAAAAAGATCTAAGGGCTCTATTAAAATCATAACCAATGTCATCTTTAATTTGAACTTGTCCTACACCGTCTAATTCATACTCAACTGGATCTTCTGCTGTTAAAATATTTAAGTGAGGTTTAGACACCTCTTTTAATATACTATAAAGAGTTGTAGTTTTTCCTGAACCTGTTGGACCAGTAACTAAAATTAATCCTTGTGTACCATGAATTGCTTTTCTTAAATTTTTTAAATCGTTTTCTTCAAAATTTAATTGTTCTAAACTTATATCACCAGCATCTTTGTT
>MDTB01236773.1_pt1 | contig 19930 bp, 14 predicted proteins | sample 811161 | NCBI WGS metagenome assembly MDTB01 (sample SAMN05326650, study PRJNA326480) | marine metagenome | isolation source: seawater | place: Mediterranean Sea | collected 2009 | reverse complement strand
CGGAGGACCGCCTTCTGGACCGCCTGGAGGAGGACCGCCTTCTGGACCGCCTGGAGGAGGACCGCCTTCTGGACCGCCTGGAGGAGGACCTGGTGGTGGACCGCCTTCTGGTGGTGGTGGTGGTGGTGCATCTCCTGGAGGACCTGGTGGAGGACCGCCTGGTGGAGGACCGCCTTGGTCACCCCCTGGAGGAGGACCTGGTGGTGGACCACCAGGAGGAGGACCGTCTGGTGGTGGACCTCCTGGTGGACTATTTGAAGTATCAGACATTTTGTAGCTCCCCAAATAAGTTAAAAATAGTTAAAATTGATATCGTAACTATTAAAAGTTATTAAACGCATGTTTATTCATCAAGAAATAAGTTTGAAAAAGCCAAAAGAAGAATACATTCTCATTTAATCTAAATAGATTTATTAAAAAGGCTTTTTTATAATATAAAATTTTAAAGCAATGCAATTCAGTAAATCATTCTCTTTTGTGCTTTTTTAGCGGTTTTATGCTAACTTTTTGGACATTAAATACTGAATGCATAAAAAATCCGTGAATGCATTCTTATTTTTTAAGATTTGATAATAAAAAAAAAATTAACTCGCACTAACATAAAGCCTCATGTAACGAATCGATTCGCAAGCTTATTTTGATTTAGTTTATAATATTGTAGGATTGGGTGCATCCCCATAAACAATATCAGGATCAAAGATTTTATCATCTTCTTTAAACTCAAGTATTTTAGAAGCATCCTCCACTGGTATTCCCAGAGGAACAGAACGATAAAAACATGATCTATATCCGACATGACAACTTGCTCCTGAACCTAGAACTTTAACACGAATCCATAAAGCATCTTGATCATCATCAACTCTCATTTCTAATATTTTCTGAATTAAACCAGATGTTGAACCTTTATGCCAGACTTGCTGCCTACTTCTACTCCAGTAGTATGCCTCACCTGTTTCAATAGTTTTTATCAAAGCGGCCTCATTCATAAAACCATGCATTAAAAGCTCTCCAGTATCGTGATCTGTCGTAACAACGGGAATTAGACCGTTAGAATCAAATCGAGGAACTAATTCAATTCCTTCTTCTACTTGTTCAATGCTATCTCTGGTTGAAAAGATTGAATCTGCCATTTAAAACCTCCTTTTGCAGAGTCTTTGCTCGTCTTCTAAAAATATGCCAGAATAGTTACGGAAAGACCTAAAAAATAAATATTATTTAAAGTTATTGTAGCTAAATTCAGCTAAGAATCAAAACCAATGAGAAAGATAGAATTACATAACACCTATAGCAACACCAAAAAGGTTTTTGTTCCTCAAAACCCTAAAAAAATTACTATGTATGTTTGTGGACCTACAGTTTACAATTATGCACATATAGGAAATGCACGTCCGGCAGTAGTATTTGATGTTTTATTTAGACTTTTGAGATTTAATTATAGTGATGAGGCAGTTATTTATGCGCGCAATATTACTGATATTGACGATAAAATAAATAATGAAGCAAAAAAACTAAACTGCTCAATCGAAGAAATTGCAAGTAAGTATAAAAGAGTTTACGCACAGGATATGAAAGGTATTGGAGTTTTGCCTCCCACATTTGAACCACTAGCCACTGAACATATTAGTGAGATTCAGAGCATGATAAAGAACCTAGTTGATAATAATTATGCTTATTTTTCAAATAACCATGTAATGTTTGATATTAATTCCTTCAATAATTATGGAGAACTTTCTAATCGTATACTTGAAGATGATATAGCTGGAGCTAGAGTTGATGTGGCAACTTATAAAAAAAACCCTGCTGATTTTATTTTATGGAAACCCTCTTCAGACGAATTACCTGGATGGAAAAGTCCTTGGGGTAGAGGTAGACCAGGTTGGCATATAGAATGTTCAGCAATGATAGAAAAGCATCTTGGAAAAACAATTGACATTCACGGTGGTGGTAATGATCTAATATTCCCTCATCATGAAAATGAAATAGCTCAAAGCGAATGCGCACATAAAGGAAAAAAACTTGCAAACTTTTGGCTTCATAATGGATATGTCACGATTGATAAAGAAAAAATGTCTAAGTCGCTTGGTAATTCAATAACGTTAAATAGTTTACTAAAGTCATATTCTGGCGAAACTATAAGGTTTACTTTACTTTCTGCACATTACAGACAACCACTTGATTGGTCTGATAAAGCCCTAGGTCAAGCAAAGAAAACTCTTGAACGAATGTATTCATCATTGAAAAATCACCTTTCCATACCCTATGAGCAAGAAACTCCTCCTGATGATACTATTCTAAAAGCACTTTGTGATGATCTCAACACACCAAAGGCACTATCTGAATTATCACAACTTTGTAAAAAATTAAAAACCCTTAGTGATAAACAACAAGTTTCTAAACTTAAGAATAAAATTATATCATCAGGAAAGCTTATGGGTTTACTTCAAGAATCTAACTCTGACTTCTTAAATCCGAATCTAGGAGACCAAGAAAATAAAAAGATTAATGCTTTAATCCTTGATAGAAATAATGCTAGAAAAAATAAAGATTATAAAAAAGCAGATGCAATAAGAGCTGAACTGGACGAACTCGGAATAATTTTAGAAGATAATAATAACCAAACTATCTGGCGAAAAAAATAATTAAAATGACAGTAGATCCATTTCTAATAAAAACTTTAGAAGAGCTTATTGCATATCCGACCGTATCAGAAGACTCAAACTTACCCATTATTAATCATATTCAAAACTTTCTTGAAAACTATGATATAAATTCTCACCTCATTTATAATGATGAACAAACTAAAGCGAATATATTTGCAACTGTAGGGCCATTAAAAAAGGGTGGAGTTGTTCTCTCTGGCCATACTGATGTGGTGCCCACAAAGCAACAAAAATGGACTACAGACCCATTTACCCTTACAAAAAAAGACAATCTATATTTTGGAAGAGGAACTGCAGACATGAAATCTTTCCTTGCAGTCACCCTTTCCCTAATTCCTAAAATGGTGTCAGCTAATCTAAAATTTCCGATTCATTTAGCTTTCTCATATGATGAAGAAGTCGGATGTATTGGTGTTCCATCAATGATAGAGTTTATAAAAAAAGAAATCCCCGCACCCAAAGCTGTAATTGTTGGAGAGCCAACAGAAATGAAGGTTGTTTCAGCTCACAAAGGAGTAACTGGTGTTACAGTTGAGATAATTGGAAAGGAAGCACATTCATCTCAAACACATTTGGGTGTGAGTTCTACTATGGTTGCTGGAGAAATAATAAATTTCATCAATAATCTAAATACTGAAATAAGCTTAAGTGGTAAAAAAAACTCAAATTTTCAACCGCCTAATACAACACTTACAGTTAATACTATTCAAGGGGGGTCGGCATTAAATATCCTTGCTGGCCGTTGCACATTAAGCTTAGATATAAGATCTCTGCCAGAAGAAAATGCTCAAGTTTATTTAGATAAAATAAAATTTTTTTGTAATTCAAGTATTTTGCCCAGAATAAAACAAATATCAAGTGATTGTAAAATTAATATTAATACTATTGCCTCAACACCATCTCTTAAATCAGATGAAAAATCTGAAGCTGAAACTCTTTGTCGAAATATAACGGGTGATAACCAAATAAGGTCTGTCAGCTTTGCAGCTGAAGCTGGTCAATTCCAAAAGGCGGGTATGGAAACAGTAATATGCGGCCCTGGTTCTATTGAACAAGCCCACAAGCCAGATGAATTTATTCAAAAAGACCAATTAATTTTATGCAACAGATTTTTATTAAAGCTAATAAGCAAACTTAGTTAGACATGAATCCAGAAGTAATTAAATACGCAAGTACACTAATGCTAACTGTTGGTTTGCTTTATCTCTCCTGGGTAGATTATAAAACAAAGTTTCTCTCTACTACAGTACTACTTGCCCTTGGTATAGCTGCACTTACTACCATCGCCCTTGGCTCACCATTGGGATTAAGTTGGAAAAGTGCATTGATAGGATCATTATTAAACGGACTCATTTTTTGGCTTATCAGGTATATTTTTACCAAAATAAAACAAAGGGAAGCAATGGGGCAAGGTGATATTATTTTGGTCGCTGTGGGTGGACTATGGGTTGGTCCTTGGGCATTACCATATATTATGGCTTTGGCTGGTTCTAGCTCATTAATAGTATTAGGTATCTATTATTTAATTAAAACAAAAAAACCAGAGCTAGATGAAGAGATTCCATTAGGCCCTGGACTTTGCTTTGGTATTTATTTTTCTTACCTTGGAGTTCTTCTTGGGTTTTTAAACATACCAATGTAAAAAATTATTTACTAAGTCTGTATTTTATTGAGGGATTCTGAGAAAGTTCATTTGTTAAGAAATCGGATATCAATTTGTTTGCATACCCATTCGGGTGGGGATCAGGCACTGATACCCATAAACTTTCTGGTCTCTCACTGACTATAGCGGGTAAGAGGGAAATATAATCAACGCTATTTGCAACTGATAAGCGTTCAATTTTTTTAGATATATCTTTAAAAGGGTAAGGATTTAATCTACGCATTTCAGGGTAATCTAGGACAATTAGAGGTAAATCATTTATTTTACATATTTCTACCATGCTTAAAAATGATTTCTTCAAATCTAACCACCCTGAGCTGTCAACAGAGTAAAGCGATCTATAGTAATTCTCCCAATTTTTTTCTCCAAAAAAATTCCTCTTGGCTGAGTCTACTCCTGCTAAAAAAATAACTTTACTGTATAAGTATTTATCAAGGAATGAAATTTCTTTATATGCTGGTGTAGCTTCTGCATCATTTATAAAAAAATTAAGCAAAACTATGTCTGGACTAAAAAGTAAACCAACTGTCTCAAACCATTCTACCTGCATAGATGTATTGTAATTACCAACACCGGCATTTATAACTTCAACCTTTCTATTTAAGTTTAAGGAAAGAGAATTCTCCAGCCTCTTTGCAATTGTTTTATCGGATTCAACACCCCACCCAAAAGTTATAGAATCCCCCAGCATCAAAATTCTAATCACATCTTCCTGTGGATATTTATCAATCCAGTCATCACGAAGGCCAAAATTATTTGTCTCAACATCAACTCCCATCAGCCTTATTTTTTTATTTGGCAAATGCTCATGTCCAATTTCAGGATTCTTAGATATTTGCTTTAAATTTATTGCATACTTCCACATCTCCAAATGATAATGCATTCCATCATCTATAACTAATCGACAAAAAAGTTCTATAATTATTAAAGAAAATACTGATGAAGTAAAAACTAAAAATAAACTATTTCTGAATTGTCTCAAATCAAACCTCAATTTGTAATTCTATAATTATCCCTTAACCAAGTCTCTAAACACTCAGCATAGTATTGATGAAACTTATCATTAGGATGGCTTCCCCCACCAAGGAGATATAACTCAGGATTAGTTTTCTCAAAACCTGAGCAATTCAAATAATTAATTCCGGAGGACTTCAAAAGAAACTCTGACTTACCCGAATAATCTTCAAGTATTAAAACTAAGAAATCACTTTGGTTTTCTGATGCCATTTCTTTAAACTTATTTAGAGCAAAAAATGTGATTTCATTTGAATAAGAACTAGTACTATAAGAAACGTGCTTGTTAACTAAAAAGTGCAATAATGTTAACATTGATGAAGAGGTTTCGAAAACCCATGGCTTTATTACCTTAAATGGATGAAACTCTACTTCTCCATAGCTTAATCTATAATGTGGAGGCGATACATAGTAACCATTTTTATCAGAAATATTTCTCATCCAAGAAAAATCCGAAACATTTCTATTAAAGTGAGAATCAGAAATACTTAATATAATTAAATCTGGTTTTTGATTAATATAAAAATGCTCTAGAGTTCTTTTGGCAAGCATATAGGACTGTACAGTTCCAAAACCTCCAGTCCCAAAATTATCCATCCTCACACCAGGTAAACTATTTCCGAGTAAAAAAGCAAAAGTTTTTTCGTCCTCCACGCCATATGACTGAGCATTACTCCCGCCAGATAACATTATATTAAGAGAATAATTATCAAATTTATCATATTTCCTTGATGCTCTTCTTCCGTGACTCCAAAATGTCATAGGAGCATTTCCTTCTTCAATTGATATAGATAAACCTGGTTTGTTTAACCATCCAATATCTTTATCAGGGACTGACCATGTAGTTTCTGAATTATCAACAAAAAACCTATTTGGTTTCAGTTGCAGAGGCTGATAACCAGCTACTCGCAGAAGTAATTCCATAATCAGCAAGCATATTATTACAGTAATTGTAAGCAGTGAAACGTTTTTCATTCAAATATAGATTTCTGTATAATTAAATATAAATAACAAAATTACCATTAACCTTAATTCTTTGTCATTCTATGAAAATTTTACTTTGAAATATTAGCATATTCAATAATTTGCGGGTAATAATATACTAAGATTGGTGATAAAATTAATTTTTCTGTAAGGAAAAAAGATGCAAATTATTAAATACCCTGTAGATGTAAAGAAAATAGAGCAGGATCATTACAAAGCACGCTTAGCAGATTTTCCTAATGGCCCCTCAGGGCTTGGAAATGATCCTTACTCTGCTTTAGAAGACCTGGAAAAAGTTGCAAAAAAATTTCTCTCGCTCTCATTAAGAAATAATCTTCTTACTGAGCCATCCAAGCTTATTGATAGGCCAGCAATAGATTTTGATCCAGAAGAAAATACAATAGCAGAAATTGACTTTAATAAATCAATAAATACTTATACTTATGAAAATCCTTCTCAAATGATTAATTACAGCTGGACCAATAGAGAATTTATCTGAGATCAAATTTATTCCATAAAACTATGAAAAAAAAAATAAAAACCAAACTTGAAGAAAAAGATTTGATTGGACAAATTCTTAAGGAAAAGGGATTAATAAGCGATGAAGATCTCGATAAAGCCCTTTCATTTCAACAACAATTTGGAGGTAGGTTAGGGGCAATACTCGTTCGAATAGGAGCTATTTCTGAAAAAGATGTTTTAGCCTGTTTATCTGTTCAGCTTGGTTTCGAAATTATAGATAAAGAAGACCTTCCCTCAAGTCCTGAAATTTATTTGAATTGCCTTGAATCCACTAATATTGACACTAATTGGTGGCTTGAAAATGATACTCTTCTTTGGAAAGATAAAAACTCAATTATTAACTGTATATCAAGAGACCCAGTCAATAGTTCTCTAAGAGAGTCTGTTTCACAGGAATTTGAAAACGATAATATTAAATGGCTTCTTGCAAGTAATAGAGACCTAGACTTTATACTTGATACAATTAGGCAAGACATATCACTTAATAAAGGTAATATTAGTGATGATGTTGCTTTCCTTCGTGAACTGGCTGAAGAAGCACCTGTTGTAGAAATGGTTTCTAATACCCTAGCACAAGCACTCAATGAGGGAGCGTCTGATATCCATGTTGAACCAAGAGAAAGTGACTTCGATATAAGATACAGAATTGATGGAGTTTTACAAAATCGTCTAACTCTTCCAAGAAATAGATTTGATGCAATTGCATCAAGAATAAAATTAATATCTGGAATAGATATAGCAGAACGCCGCTTGCCACAAGATGGAAGAATTGGAACTAGAATAAGCGGTAAAGATTTAGATATAAGAGTATCTTCCCTTCCCGGAGTTTGGGGTGAGTCAATTGTTCTCAGACTTTTAGTAAAAGAACAAAAGGAATTTTCACTTAATAAAATTGGAATGGCTGACGATCATTTCTCATTTTTCTCATCTCTTTCAAGAGAGCCGCATGGAATAGTTTTAGTGACTGGACCGACAGGGTCTGGGAAATCAACAACTCTTAAAGTAACTCTAGAACATATAATTGATGGAAAAAAGAAAATTATAACCGTTGAGGACCCAGTAGAATACAATATTTATGGGGTGACACAGGTACAAACTAAATCCGATATAGGTTATAATTTTGCCCGTGCATTACGTTCTATCCTCCGACAGGATCCAGATACAATCATGATTGGAGAGATAAGAGATATTGAAACAGCAGAAATAGCTGTTCAGGCCTCTTTGACAGGTCATATGGTATTTTCAACACTTCATACTAATGATTCACTAAGTGCATTTACACGATTAATTGATATGGGCTTAGAACCATTCTTAGTTGCCTCATCAGTAAGAGGGGTGATGGCACAAAGATTAGCAAGAAGAATTTGTTCAAAATGTTCGCACAAATCATCACCCTCAAAGCAGGTAATTTATAAATATGATTATCTCCGGGATAGGTTTCCAAACCTCATAACTTCCTCCCCTGAGTGGGTTTCATCAGCTGGGTGCGGTAACTGTCAAAATACAGGCTTCAAAGGAAGAATGGGAATTTATGAGATGGCATCTGTCTCAGATGGACTGGCAGACCTTATAATGCAAAATAAGCCAGTTCACGAACTCCATAACCTAGCTGAAAAAGAAAACTTTAGAACACTCCTTGAAGATGGTTTAATTAAAGCAAGCATGGGACATACATCCATTGAGGAAGTAATGAGAGTAGCAGGACAAACTGGAATTGATAACATATAATAATTAATCATTTTTAAAATAAAAATTTCTAAATCATACAAATATTCAAAGCGAGAAAAGTTTTGCGCTCAAGATTAGATATAATTGAAGAAGCTGTTAGTGAACACAAAAAAGGAAATTTAGAGAAATCAGAAGACCTATATCGCAAAGCAATAAGTATATTTCCAAGAAACACCAAATTATATTACCTAATTGGGACAAACCTAGTTAAACAGAATAAAAATGATGAAGCGATTTTTTTTCTTAATCAAGGACTGAGATTATCGCCAAAAGATATAGAAATTTTAGATGCTCTTGGAGTTGCACTCTTGAAGAAAGGAGAGAGTGGAGATGGGATTGAAAAACTTAGAAAAGCGCTTGACCTAGAGCCTAATAATCCAAAAATATTATTTAATATTGGTAAAGCATATTTAGAAGTATCTAATTATACAAGTGCAGAAACTTGCTTTGTTAGACTAATTAAAATTCAGCCCAATAACTTTAAGATTATAAATAATTATGCGATAGCTTTAATAAACAACAATAAAGATAAAATCGCGATTCAATTGATAAAGGATAAAATTAACAAGCTTGGACCAAATGAAGATGCTTATAAATTATTGATTGAGGCCCTTATTAATCTTGAACTTTTTCAAGACTCATTAAATTTTTCAATATTGGGAAATAAGAAATGGCCTAAAAATAATGAAATATTATTATTTTTGGCAACCTCATACCATAAATTAAAAAATAGAACAGAAGCAAAAGAAGAATATTTAAAACTTCTAAAAAGAGATAAAAATAACCATTCTTATCTGAATAAATATGCAAACTTTCTTTATGAAATTGGTCAATGGAAAGAAGCTGAAAAATGGGCTCTTAAATTATATAAACTTGACCCGAACTCAGTGGTTGCACTTACAAATCTTGGAAGAATAAGACAACAAAGAGGGGACTTGGAGTTAGCCTTGAAATTCTATCATAAGGCAATACAAGAAAATCCAGATTATGCAGATGCTCATAACAATCTTGGTAACCTTTATCTGTATATAGATAAGGTAAATGAATCGATTAAATATTTTGACCAAGCCATTAAGCTAAAGCCAAAAAATATGGGATTTAAATTTAATAGATCTTTAGCAAAACTCACACTTGGAGAAATAGGAGATTCATGGAGAGATCATAAACTGAGATTTAAGAAAAAAAATCCAAACCCTTCAAAAGATTGGGAATGTAAAGAATGGAATGGAGAAAAACTAAATAATAAAAAAATTATTCTTTGGGGAGAACAAGGGCTTGGTGATGAGATCATCCACGCTAGATGCATTAAAAAAGTTTCAGAAATTTCTGAAAAATGTATTGTGGAAACCTCACCAAGACTTAAGGAACTATTTCAAAGGTCCTTCCCAAAAGCAAGCATCATCGGCATGCAAGATCATCCAAGCCAAAAAATAAAAGACAAGTCTTTTGACTTTCACGCCTCTTGTTTAGATATTAACTGTTACTTCTATAAGTCCCCAGAAGATATTAATTCAAGTAAATACCTTAAAGCTGACTTAAAAAAGACAGTTAAATTAAGAAAAAAATATATAAAATTAAGCAATGGCCGTCCTCTAATTGGAATTTCTTGGTCAAGCTCTAATACAACGCATGCGCACTTTAAATCCACAAATCTAATCATTTGGAAAAAAATTATAGAAAATAAAAAGTTTCAATTTATCAATCTTCAATATGGAGATACGAAAGATGAGTTAAAAAGCTTCGAAGCAGAAACAAATCTTAAAATTATTACAGATAAAAATATAAATCCTTCTGGTGATTTAGATGACTTTGCAGCGCAGGTGGCTGCAATGGATCTTGTAATTACAATTTCAAATACTACTGCTCATATGGCTGGAGCACTTGGAGTCCCTATTTGGAATATATTACCTACCGGGCCTGGTCGTCTATGGTATTGGTTTCTATCTGGAAAAACATCTCCATGGTATAAAAGCATGAGACTTTTTAGACACAATTATAATGAGGGCTGGCAAAATGTTATTGATGAGATATGCACACTACTAAATAAAGACCTCTCAGTTATGGAACAAAGTGCTAAAAAAAGGAACAGTGATTTAGAATGATAGAATCACAGAAAAAAATTTTTACTGCGATTGATTATTTTAATGCAGGAAAAAATACAGAAGCAGAATTAGAGTGCAATAAGTTATTGAAAGAAAATAAAGATGACTTCGATGCGGTCCACCTTCTTGCGTTAGTAAAACATAAACAGGAAAAAATTAAAAAATCTATTTCTTTATTTAAAAAAGCATTAAAGCTAAACCCACAGTCTACTCAAGTTCAATTTAATTTAGCAAAAGTATTTCGTGAAAATAAAGACTATGAAAATGCAATTTATTATTACAAGCTTGTTTGTAATAAATCATCGGAAAACCTCAAGCCTTGGATAGAGCTTGGAATAAGCTTTTCTAGGGGTGGTTACTATAACGAAGCCACAAAAGTATTTAAGCAAGTAACAGAATCTGATGAAAAAAACTCAGATTTATTATGCGAGCTAGGATTAGCACAAACACTCTCAGGAAAGCTAGAAGATGCCAAATTAACCTTTGAGAAGTCTATAAGAAATAAACAAACCCACTCACCATCCTGGATTAATCTTGCTATAGTTCATGAACACATGGGAAAGATAGATACCGCATTATCAATATATGAAAAAATCTTATCGAATAATAAGGAAGAATATAATGCCTCACTTCGTCAGGCGCTTGCTCTATTATCATGTTGCTATTTTGATAAAGGATGGAAAAAATATAAACTTAGATATTTATGGCCTGGGATTAAAACCTTACACCAAAAAATAGATAAACCATTTTGGGAAGGTGAGAGTTTAACAAAAAAACTACTTGTATGGACTGAGCAAGGACTTGGGGATGAAATTATTTTTGGAACTATTATTAACGACCTAACTAAAGATCTTAAAGGTGTTAAAATTGCATGTTCAAAAAGAATCCAACCAGTTTTCAAAGAAGCCTTCCCTGATAACGAAGTTATTCCTATAGGAAATGATGGAATAGCTTCAAGATATCTTAAAGATATTGAATATCAAGCATCACTTACTGAAGTTGCATCAATTTATAGACCAAACGAAGAAAGCTTTAAAAATGATGGCATATTTTTAAAATCAAATGCAAAAGAGACTGAAAGACTTAAGAAAAAATACAGGAAAGGTAGAAGGATTCCCATAATTGGTATATCATGGCGTTCATCTAACACTACTGCACAAAATCAAAAGAGTATGCCTTTGATCAATTGGGAAAGTATCCTAAACATATCCCCGGCTAAATTCGTGTCTCTCCAATATGGTAACACCAATATAGAAAAAAAATATTTTTACGAAAAAACAGGTATACATTTATTAAGCGATAATGAAATTCTCCCTGAAAAAAATCTTCAAGACTTTATCAATCAAGTTAGCGCAATGGATTTAGTAATTTCTGTGTCTAACACGACAGTACATTTTGCTGGTGCCTTAGGGATACCCACTTGGGCTATCGTTGCAAAAGGAACAGGTCGCCCGTGGTATTGGTTTCATAATCGTGAAAAATGCCTATGGTATAATTCTGTTAAAATCTACAATCAAAAATATAGTGGTGAGTGGACAGAGCCAAAATACAGAATAAAACAAGACCTTAGTAATTGGATAAAAGATTGGAAAATATAAGTAATAATAAAAAGACTTTGCTTGACCAAGCTATTAAATCTCACCAACAAGGATTGCTAAGTGAGGCAGAAGCACTATACAACAATTATCTTTCTAAACACCCTGATGACCCTGACGCGCTTCACTTAAGTGGTGTATTGAATATACAACTTAAAAAAATACCTGAAGGCATTGATAGAATAAAAAATGCCATTAAGCAAAGAAAGGATTTCCCTAAGGCCTTATCAAACCTTGGGAGGATATTGTGCGATATTGGGGATAATAAATCTGGCAGTCTAGCATACTCACAATCAATACGGCTTGATAATAAAAATGAGTTAGTTTGGAATAGTTTAGCCATAAGTTTTTTTAATGATCAGAATTATTCTGCTGCTATAAATACAATAAACGAAGCAATAAAATTACATCCATTTTCAGAGTCACTTTATGACAATGGATGCCGAATTCTGAAAAGAGAAAATAAAATAAATGAATGTTATTTATTGGCAAAAAAAGGCTTGATGAAAATACCAGGTAACACACGTCTAAGAATGCATTATGCTCAATGCTGTTTTATATTAAATAAATTTGATGATGCTTGGAAAGATTATGAAGTTAGATTGATTGCAGAAGAAAATCCAAATCAAAAACCCACCTATCCTTTCACTGTATGGCAAGGAGAGAGCTTGAGGGATAAATCCATACTGGTCTGGACAGAACAAGGGCCTGGAGAAATTTTTCTATGCTCCTCAATGATTGATAAAATTATAAATTTATCCAAAAATTGCTTAATAATCACCTCTAAAAGGTTCATCACAATCCTTCAAAGGTCTTTCCCAAATGCAGAAGTTATTGATGGTGAAAACTTTTCCTCGGAAAATCAAAATATAGATTATCAAAGCCCTACAATGAGTCTTGGTAGATATTTGATAAGAGAATTGAGTGATATAGAGTCATGTCAAGGCAAGATTTTACCTAACTCTGAAATTACAAATATGCTTAGGAAAAAATATCAATCAAGAGCCCCTGATACAAAGCTTGTTGGTATCTCCTGGAAGAGTTTAGAGTCCGTATACTCTGATAACAAGAATATTAGCATTAACGAACTTATCCCAATTTTAAAAATTCCGAATCTCACATTTATAAACCTTCAATATGGCATTAATGAAAAAGAGATGAGAGAAATAGAAAATAATGATATAAAATTTATTAACGACAAAAATATAGACCCAATAAATAACCTTGATGATCACATAGCACAAGTTGCTGCAATGGACTTTGTGATTACTACATCAAATACAACAGCTCATACTGCTGGAGTAATAGGAATAAAAACTTTCTGCCTACTTCCACATACTCTAGGAGAGGGTCTTTTTTGGTATTGGTTTACAGATATAAACAACTCTCCTTGGTACCCCAATACTAGCCTCTACAGGCAAAAATATCACAATGAATGGTCTTTGCCATTAGGTAAACTTACGAACGATCTAATACAACACTTAAACACAGTAAACTCATTAGATGAACCTGAAGAAATAGCAAAAGATCTCTCTGAAATTTTTCTTAAAAAAAATCAAATAATTCCTGCAGGTATATTAGCTTCACTCTCGATAAATCATGGTAAAAAAGACATCAGCTTATTTAGAACTCTTGCCAGCTCCAAGGTTCTTCAGTCTGAGTTTTCACAAGCGTTGAAAATTTTAAATCAAGCCCTAAGACTTCATAAAGATAATACTGATCTTCTTATAGATAAAGCAAATACTTTAACTAATCTAAGAAAGTATCACAAGGCATCCAGAGTCCTTGCTGAAGCAAATAATATTGAAAAAGAGAAGTTTATTATCTTAAATAATTTAGCATTAAGCAAAAGGAGAGAAGGAAAAACACTTGAGGCATTGGATATTCTTAAACAAATAAAATCACCGCCAGATAATAAGGCATCTATATACTTATCCATTGCATCTTGTCTTTCAGAAACAGGAGATTTTGAAAAAGCAGAGAAGATATATTATGAACTTATTCATCGAGATAATGAGGCATTGAAGGCAAAGACTTCCCTAGGCATGCATTATCTTAAAAATAAAAAATTAAAAAAAGGCTGGCCTCTTCTAAAAAGTAGACTTAACCTAGAAACTGCAAATATAAATTATAATAATTTCCCATTTGAGACTTGGAATCAACAAGAAGTAAATAATAAAAATATTCTTGTTTGGACAGAGCAAGGTATAGGCGAAGAAATCCTTATTTCAACAATGATAGATGATCTGATGATAAAAGCTAAATCTATAACTCTTCTTTGCTCAAAAAGAATGGTGCCTTTATACAAAAGAAGTTTTAGAAAAATTAACGTTATTGAAAGGAAAGAGCCTCTCCCGTCTCAAGCACTTGATAATTCAATAGACTATCAAATGTCACTAAGCGACCTAGGGCTTCATCTTCGCCCTGATATAAAAAATTTCTTAAATAAGCCAAAGCCACCCCTGAAATCAAATAATGTTCTTAAAGAAAAACTTAGAAAGAAATACCAAATATTAACTAACTCGAAATTCCTTATTGGTATTTCTTGGAACAGTCAAACCCCTAATATTGGAAAATTAAAAAGTATTAAACCAAAATATTTTTCGATATTGCTAGAAGATAAAAGACCCAGCCTCATCTCACTGCAATACAATCCACTCGAAAATCACATAAAGGAAATGAAGGAAATATTTGGAAAAAACTTTTTCCACGACAAAACAATTGATCCACTTATCAACTTAGATCATTCAGCATCCCAAATCGCAGCTATGGATCTTGTTGTAACAATTAGCAATACTACTGCCCACCTTGCAGGCGCATTAGGAATTCCCACAGCACTTCTAGTTCCTAAAGGTACTGGTAGACATTGGTATTGGTTCAATGGACTAAAGCAATCTCCATGGTATAATTCGATTGAAATATTTGAATGTGACAATGACTATGATTGGTCAAAACCTATCAAATTAATCCAAAATAAGATAAATGAGATAATAAACTAAAATGTCAAACAGCCATCTAGTCAGCGCCCATAAGAACAATGCTTCAAATATAATTAAAAGTAGAGAATTCAAAGAGAGCATTGAAGCATATCAGGAAACCTTATCAAAAAATCAAAATGATCTAGATGCAATAATGGGAATGGGATTAGCATTTGAATCAGTTAGTGACTATCAAAATGCAGCTGCATATTATGAAAAAGTAATAAGTTTAAAACCTGATGATTCTAAAACTCTTCACAACCTGGGAAGGATGTATATTTTTTTAGATCAAAGCAAGATTGCTGAAAAAAAACTGAAAGAGTCAATAGAAATTTCACCCACTTCAGAATCAGCATGGTGCGACCTAGGCCTAAGCCAAATGCTTAATAATGATTTCGACAGTGCAGAAGTAAGTTTTAAGAACTCCATAAAACTAAACTCACGCTTTATAACTGCATATCACAATTTAGCTGAGTGTTACCAACAAAGATTTAAATATAAAGAAGCCATAGATATGTTTTTAGATGCTTTACAAATTAATGCTCATCTTGAAGATACCATAGCTTCATTAGCAGAAACTTACTCAGATATCTTTGAAACAGAGAAGGCACTGGATGTTCTTAATAATTACATCCTAAAAAATCCTCAAAGTGCAATATGCCATCAGTCTCGTGCAATAATATTATTAAAAGAAAAAAAATTTAATGATGGATTCAATGACTATGAATGGAGATTAAATCCATCATCAAAAAATATGATTGCAAGACCTTTCTCTCAAAAACTTTGGAAAGGAGAAAATGAAAGAGATAAAACACTTCTGGTTTGGCTAGAACAGGGCGTTGGTGACGAAATTCTTTCTTTAAATCTAGTAAAATATTTTTTAAAGAGAGTAGATAACTGCCTCATAGAATGCGACCCACGTCTCGAAAAAATACTTCAAAGGTCCTTCCCAAAAATACAAATATTACCAAGAAATGAAATACCTTCACAACAAATTAAGAGCGCTGATCTTGTATGCCCAATATGGTCAGGAGCAAAGTTTTTTGACCTTGATAGAAAATTTGAGAAACCACAAAAACCTCTTCTAACGCCCGACAAACTTAAAACAAAATTTTACAGGCAGAAATATCTTAAACTAGCAAATGGAAGAAAAATTATAGGCATCTCATGGTTCAGTGGAGGAAACTTCAGCCAGCTTAAGACACCCTCTTTAGACTCATGGAAACGACTTTTATCAAATAACGAAATATTCTTTGTTTCTATTCAATATAATCCTCCAAAAAAAGACCTTAAGATATTAAATAATTTTGCTCATAATGGAATTTATCTTGATGATACATTAGACAGCTTCAATGATATCGATGAGATTGCAGCTCAAATTTGCTCATTAGATGCAATTGTAACAGTCAGCAATACTACCGCACATCTTTGTGGAGCACTTGGGAAAGCAGTTGGAACAATTATTCCTTATTCAAGAGGAAGCTTCTGGTATTGGTTTAAAAATACTGAAGAATCCATATGGTACCCATCAATGACTTTATTTAGACAAAATAACCCTGGAGACTGGAACTCAGCTATTGAAAAAAGTATAAACTGGTTAAAGAAAATAATATAATAATTCTTAACCACAAAGTAATACGAAGATGAAAGAAAGCACTAATGATAAAAGTATTTATAGGATATGATAGCAGGGAGACGGTGGCTTTTCATGTACTCTCAAACAGCATTCACAGAAGAGCTACCAAGCCTGTTGAGGTCGCACCGTTAATGCTATCTCAATTATCTGAAATTTTTTCCAGAGAAAAACACCCTCTTCAGTCAACGGACTTTTCATTTTCTAGATTCCTGGTTCCTTACTTATCAGATTATTCTGGCTGGTCCATATTTTGTGACTGTGACATGCTCATGATAGATGATATTTCAAACCTCTGGTCTCTTAGAAATGAAAACTATGCTGTGCAAGTTGTAAAGCACGATCACACCCCAACTGAAGACAGTAAATTTCTTGATCAGCCTCAGAGTAAATATCAAAAGAAAAATTGGTCGAGTGTTATTTTATTCAATAACTCCAAGTGTAAAGCCCTGACTAAGGAGTATGTAAATAGTGCTTCCGGTCTAGAACTACATCAATTTAAATGGCTTGAGAATGATAGTCTCATCGGTGAACTTCCGCCAAGATGGAATCATCTTGTGGATTATGACAACACCTTGCCAAAAGAAGAACTTTCATTGCTTCACTTTACTAAAGGGGGGCCATATTTTAGTGATTACAAAAATTGCAGTTACTCAGATCTTTGGTTCGAAGAACATGATAAAATGATATATGCTGGTAGCGATCACATTACCTAAATCTATCAAAGTAAAATCTTATGCGTGGAAACCCAGTAAACAATTCAAATAAAGATGCCTATTTAAAGGCAGCTATTGAATCTCATCAAAAGGGTAACCTTCAAGTAGCAAAGGATATATATAGGGCAATACTTAGCCAAGACCCAAAGAATAGTGAGTCAATTTTTAGACTTGGCACAATGGCACTTCAACTAAATCAATATGAAAAAGCAGCTGAATATATTGGCAAAGCGATAAAAATAGGCCCCCCAAGAATTTCTATGTATATCAACCAAGGAGCTGCATTAAAGCATTTAGATCAACATGACGGGGCCATAAAAGCATATAACAAAGCATTAAAAATAGATAAACATTCAGTTGATGCTCTTTTTAATAAAGGTTGTGTATTACAAGCGCAAAATAAATTTGATAAAGCAAAAGACCTATACCTAAAAGCTCTTTCCATAAATAGTAATAATGCTGAAATATGGATAAATTTAGGGGCAGTCGAGAAAGAGCTAGGTGATAATAAAAGGGCTATTTACTCATTTGAAAAAGCAGGAGAATTAAACCCTAAGCTTGGCGCTGTATACAGCAATATTGGAGCAATCTTGTTTGAGGAGGGCTTAGAAAAAACAGGATTAAAACTCGTTGAAAAAGCAATAGAACTTGAACCAAAAAATTCAAAATATCTTTACGACATGAGCACATTTTGGCTTGCTCGAGGTGACCTTGAAAGAGGATGGAAAGATTATGAAAAAAGATTTCTACATAGTAAAATATCTAAAGGACGCCGTCCACCACCACCACCCCCCTACTGGGAGGGTCAAGATCTTACTGAACTTAAAGATAAGAATATTCTTTTCTGGACAGAGCAAGGACTTGGGGAAGAACTCATAAGTTCTAGTATAATCCCAAAGCTAATAAAAAAAGGACTCAAATTTTCAATTGAGTGTACATCAAAACTAGTTCCTATTTTGTCTAAGACTTATCCTCAGATAAATTTTTATTCATGGGAAGAACATGAAGAATTAATTAGAAACAAAAAGGATGAAATTGATTATCAATACCCCTTATTGAGTGTCTTAAAATTTTTCTTTAAACAACATGAGCAAATTAATTACGGCAGAACATTATTAAAACCAGATATAAAAAAAACAAATATTTTAAGAAAAAAGTACAAAGAACTTGCACAGGGAAGAAGAATTGTAGGCATTTCATGGAAAAGTACCAGTATGACTTTTGGGATTAATAAAACCATCCCTCTAAAAGAGTGGGATAGTATCATTAACAGAAAAGATATTTTTTGTGTAAATTTACAATATGGGGAATGCCAGAAGGAAATAAATAGTTTCAATAATAAATTCGGATCAGACATATATTTTGACAACAGCATAAAGCCTCTTGAAGAACTTGAAACAGCCTTTGCCCAAATAGCAGCAATGGATTTAGTCATATCAATTTCTAACAGTAATATTCATTTTGCAGGATCAATGGGTATTCCAGCATTTTCGATAATACCCCGGTCAAAAGGGTTAATATGGTACTGGTTTACAAAAGGGACACACAGTCCTTGGTATCCTTCTGTCCGTCTTTTTAGGGAGACATCTCTCCCTGATACCGGAACACCTTGGTGGCCAACAGTTATAGATAATGTAACTAAAGAGCTATCTGTCTGGCTCAAGAAGCCTCTTGACCCGAGAATAGAATCCTAATGGCAACGCAGGAAAAAATAATTTCCCTTTTAGATCAAGCGGTTAAAATGCATCAAGCAAACCGACTTAAGGAGGCTGAAAATCTATATAAAAAAGTTCTCACCTTGTCCCCTCGACAATATGACGCACTTAACCTCTTAGGTGTCTTAGCCCATCAGGGTGGAAACAATGATCAAGCAATAGACTTATTTGATCAGGCCATTGCTGCATCACCTAATCTAGCCTCAGCTCACTTTAATAAAGGAAATGTTCTCTATGGTGATAAACAACTGGAAGAATCGGTAAACTGCTACAAAACTGCCCTCACCTACGACCCACAATCGCAAGATGCGCTTCTCAACCTTGGTGTGATACTTCAAGAACAAGAAAAAACAGGAGAAGCTCTGAGTATATTTATAAAGCTAATAAAGATTGCTCCTGATAACCCTAAGGCACATTACAACAAAGGAAAGTGCCTGCATGTAACAGGTAACCTGGAGGATGCCGAAAAAGCCCTTAAAGACGCGCTAAAACTTGATCCAGAAAACGCAGACTGCTGTTTTGCTTTAGCAACTGTTAAGGATGAGCTTAATCAAAATGAGGAAGCCATTAAATACATTCAAAAAGCAATTAAAATTAAACCTGACTGGGCACAAGCGTAT
>MDTB01114307.1_pt1 | contig 19930 bp, 38 predicted proteins | sample 811161 | NCBI WGS metagenome assembly MDTB01 (sample SAMN05326650, study PRJNA326480) | marine metagenome | isolation source: seawater | place: Mediterranean Sea | collected 2009 | reverse complement strand
ATCAATATAGAAATTACCTCTATGTTTTATTAATTCAACTGTGTCTGTTAACATATATCGAAGCGGATATAAACTTTTCATCGGAGTTTGTAATCTTCTCTTTCCGAGAGTTTCTCCACTCATATTTTTATCGTCTAATACTTGATCTTCTATCCAAAGTATTCCGTCTATCATATCTATGTTGTCTGTGTGAACAACATATACTGGAAACTTATACTTCATACTTTGCCACAAATTTACCCATGCTGTAATCTTCTCCTACTTCGAAATCACAACCGATTGGGGCATTGGGAATATTTACTCCTCTTTCTCTCTGTACACACTCTTGTAATTTACCACAATATTCTTCTACATGCTCATCTGGCACTTCTGCAAGAATGGAGTCATGTACTAAAGCAAATATTCTTGCTGGCATATTTACTTTCTTTATCCATTGATTCATCTCAATTGCAGCAAGTAAATTTACATCAGAAGCAACAGATTGTACTAGAAAATTAATACCACTTCGTACTTCATGTGATGCAATTCCTTGATCTTTTGATTTTGCATTTGGTAGTCTTCTCTTTCTACCAAAGAAAGAATATATAAAAGCATTATCACGAATAAACTGTTGATTGTGTGTCAACCACTGCTTTAAGTTACTAAACATTTCAAAATATTGTGCAATAACTCTCTGCGCTTCTCCTACTGAAAACTCTTTACCACTATCTTTAGAAACTTGCCAACTGATCTTTTGAGGGCCTGCTCCGTACATTATACCAAATGTAACTGCCTTTGCCTGTTGTCTTTTATCTCCATACAGTTCAGCAACTTCTTCTACTTCACAAGGCAACTTAAATACTTGCTTTGCAATAGTAGAGTGAAAGTTGCCACCCTGTCTAAATACGTCCATTAGATTCTCGTCTTTAGCAAGAACTGCAGCACAATAAACTTCTGCTGTTGTGAAGTCCATTGCAACGATTTGATGTCCTTCTTTTGCTTTGATACAACCTTTCACGATTGGATTATCACGAGGAATCTGTTGCATATTTAGTTTACCTGATGAGGAGAGTCTGCCTGAAGTAGTTCCATGCAGATTAAATCCTGTTCGTAAACGACCATCAAGGTCTAGAGCTGGTAGTATTTTATCAAGATATGTATTCTTTATCTTTACATTCTGACGAACTTCAAGAATAAATTTTGGTATCTCGTGCTGTTCTCCTAATTGTCCAAGAACTTCTGCATCGGTACTATCAGCACCAGTTCCTGTTTTCTTGCCAGTTGGCTCTAGTCCTATATAATCGAACAGTAAACTACGAAGTTGTACTGTTGAGTTTGGATTAAACTCTCCTCTATCCTTGATAAATTGTTGTACTTCTGGATAAGAGTTTAGTTTTGATACTGCTTCATCAATCTGTTCTGCCATCAAACTAGAACTTCTTTTTAATCTATCAGTATCAAATGGTACTCCATTTGTTTCAATATCACAAAGGAAACGACAGCCTGGTAACAGAATATTTCTGTAAACCCAAGTGAGTCTGTCATTAGTGTCTAACGCTTTCTTAAACTTGTGAAACAATGCTAGAGTTACAACTGCGTCCATTGCAGCATAGTCTTTCATTACTTCAAAAGGAACTAAATCCCAACTAAAATCATCTTTTAATATGCCATGCTGTTTACGATAATTGTCAATCCATTCATACAAAGGTTGTTCATACTCTCCATAGTCAGTGTGTTTCATTGCTAGTGTTTTCAGACCATGTGTGCCAGGTTGTTCATCTAGTAAATAATGTTGAAGCATTGTATCTTCAAACCTAGAAAAATTAAAATTAAAATGAAACTCAAACCATTGCAAGTCAAACTTTGCATTATGAAATACTACTATCTTCTTATCGAATAGTTGTTGCATATAAGTTTCACACTGCTTATCAATACAGTCTGTAGAGATATATGCACCTCTTTGTCTTTCGTCAGCTCCATAAGATATGGAAAAACCAATCATATATCCATCTCTCGGAGATAATGCACTTGTCTCACAGTCAAGTGAGATATACTCAGAATCGGACTGTATAGCACTCGTAAGAAAACGATATGCTTCCTCTGTGTCTAGTATTCCTACTTTAAAATGTTCTGGTATCTCATGCACTTTTAAATCTCCAGATATGTAATCTTTTATGTTTTGTACTGCTTCTTCAAATGCTTTCTTTGCTTCAGGTTTGAAAGTAATCATAGCAGGATTAATTACAGGTAAATACTTATCATTAATAAGTCTACCATTCTCTGCTGTAATTGAAGTTTTCTTTGTGAAATACTTAAAAGGCTCTGAACCTATAAGTATCAAGAAATCATACTCGTCTGTATTAATATCTATATCAACATCAGACTTAAGTATCTTTTTCTTTTTTGCTGTGGATAGGGAATACCTATCAAAGTCAAAGTCAAACCAACGATGATAGTCGGTTGAACTTGGTGTTGTTTCTACTAATGCTATTTTAGTCATATAATACTCTCTTTATCTCTTTTATTTGTTGTTCTGTTAAATTGCCAGGGTCTTGATTATCTTTTAACTTTACTATCTTTACTGCCATATCTAGGCTCTCTGCAAGACCCTTTATTTCCTGTGCTGATTGACGACCTGCATCATCGCCATCGAACATAATATCTATACCTGTTGCACCCTGCATTTTTAGTAAAGATAATTTTACCCAATTCATCTGTCTTGTGCCGAAACAGCACACAGTATTCTTGAGACCTTTGTCCCAAAGATTCAAGGCATCAAATATGCCCTCTACAAGTATAGCACGATTCTGTATCAGCTTTGGCTTTGCTGGACAGAATGGTAACTGCACTCCATTAGGATAGATATAGTACTTAGGTCTAGTCTCTCCTATCATTGTATTATTAGTCAATCTTCCAATCAACCCAACTGTCTTACCAGTTATATCACGAATTGGGAAAATTATCCTTCCTTCAAATTTAGGCACATTCCAAGTAAATGCCTGCCAAATCTTTAAGGTTTCTTTTCCTATGTTTCTAAACGGAGCGTCCCACATAATTCTTTCATCGGGGAGTTGAATACCTACTGTCTCCGCTCTTTTTTGTTCTATCTTTTCTTTTACTTTGTGTATCTTTATTTCCAGACTAGTTGCTGGTGCACCAAAGTGTGTAAATACATTGCCTTTAAAACCACAAGAGAAACAATGCATTACTCCTGTGATTTTATCTACTCTCATACTAGGATTAGTATCGTCATGTTCAGGGTTAAGGCATCTAACAACAGCGTCATTTCCCTGAATCTTAAAATCAATTCCTTTTTCTGTAAGTAAATCTGTTGCAATCATAATATATATTATACTCGATTTTTATAATTTTGTCAAGTACTATTTTTAGCAATCCTTAACAAAGATGCCATCAATCATTCTTCCTTTTCTATCCTTTATGTCATTGTAAGCGACCTCTAAACATTCCTGTAAGTTTGTTTTATTTCGTGCAGCAATATTAATAAGAATAACTAGACAATCTCCGATATCATCTTTTACGTCCATTTGGCAACAAACACTATCAGATAGTTCTCCTACTTCTTGTATTAGTTTTAGAACTTGATCTTTATCTGTAGCGCCATCGATAAGGTTTCTATCCTCGTGCCACTCGACTACTTTATTTATTAAGTCTATCATAAATCATGTACTCCTTCGTTTGTATCAAATGTTTCTTTTAGTTCCTGTTTTTCGTCTGGGTCCATCACAGTGTGTGGTCCAATTTTTAGTGTCTCCCAATTAATTTCACTCACAAAGCCTTGCATCTTACCATTTCTCATTTTTTCACAAGTAAGTTTGATTGCGTTTTCTGTATCTCCCCAATGGGATATTTGATAGGCCGCATCAACTGCATCAAATATACCCTTTGAGAATCGTACTTGATTGTTCTCATTTGTTTGAACAGCAGTTGCTACTAACACATTTTCATCTTGTGCTAGATATTTAAGTGCTTTAGATATTTCTATCTGTTCTGTCCAGTCATACTGACCTGAACGACTTGGAGCGTTGTGACGCTTGACTTGGTTTAGATAATCAACTACGATGATACCTAAATCATCATACTCTGCTCGTTTCTGTCGCACTGTACTAATAACTTTTGCCACAGTAAGTGCAGGATCGTAAACTACATCAATCTGATTCGTTCTATTAAACTGTTCTCTTGTTAGTAGTCTATGAAACTTATCAAAGTCTTTCTCTTTGAGATAACTCTCATAATGTTCCTGTCCTTTATCAAAACGGGCTGACCACCACTTTGCAATTTTGTTCCACTCATCATCATATAAATTTCTTTCTATAAGTCTGCCAAGAGGCACATTCGTACTCATACTTACAATTCTTTGTAGAATTTGACGAGTGTCCATCTCGATTGTGAAATAGAGAGCAGACTTACCAGTTTCCTGCACTGCTCTCGCAATATTACAAAGGGTAAATGATTTTCCTCCACCTCGCTGTGCGCCGACAACGACCAAATCTTTGGGAGAAAATTTGTAGGATAAATCATAATCTTGATTCAATCCTAGCGCTAATCGACTCTCTAAATCTTCTGAAGAATCGAAAAGTTCTACTGTGTCCATTGCTTCATCATCATCTTTTGTATCGACTCGGTCTTGCACTTGGACAACTAATTCTTGCAGACTGTCAATGTTTTCCTGTGCGTCTGCTAGTGTTATTGTGTTCTCTATATAATCATCTATGCGTGTAAGTATTTCTCCTTGTGCAAACTCATTCTTCAAATAATCGAGCAGGAGGTATGGATCGATGTCTGTCTCTACAGTTTCGATAGCATAGATTTGTTCTTGTAATTCTCTAGACCTGATACTTGATTTTAGGTCTTCAAAGGTTGGTAACTTGTGATATTTCAATACATGCTTGTCAATTATACCATGTATTTTTTGATAGGTTGTTGATGGTAAATAATGGGATTTCAAACGATTCCAAGTTACAAAATCGCCTTGTGATATAATCTGTTTAATTAATGCTGATGCTAATGTCAATTATTCTCCCAAATAAAAAGAGTGTGGGAGAACCCCACACTCTAAGTTAAACTAGCCAATGTTTTTTCTTGCACTGCCATCGTAGTCTGCACAAGTTAAGCCTCTTCTTGTTAGCATAGTTTTTACACCTCTAACAGTTTTACCGACTTCGTCTGCGATTTCTTCGACTGACATACCAGAAATGTCTAAGTCTGCTAAAACGTCTGCTTTTCCGTTACCTTTAACATTTTCTTGCTTAGGTATAGCATTAATTTCACCAGCTCTTAGTAAAGAAAGTGCTTTACCTCTGATTGAGTTTACACTTCTTCCTAGTGCTTCTGCAATTGCTTCAACGAAAGCACCATCATTTACCATTTCGATAAATGTTGTTTCTTCATCATCGCTGTAAGTTTTTACAGATTCTACCTTTGGTGCAGGTTTAACATGAGATGTTAACTGCATAGAAAGGATTTTACCTTGAATTGACTTAGCAGAAAATGCTCCGTCTTCAAAGTTCTCAGCAATTTCAGCATATGTATACTGACCACTGTTATCTTGAACAAAATTTGCAAGAGTAGACTCTTGAGATTCTGAAAAAGATTTGCTTTGTGAAGCTGATGCTAATTCAACTTCATAACCCATTTTTCTTAGCTTTGAAGAAACACTTCTTGAAGATGTTTCTAATTCGTCAGCTGCTTCTGCAACTGTAGCTTGGGAAACTGGGCCTGAACCAACAAAGTCTACTAAACTTTGTGTTCTTTCGTCTGTCCACTTAGGTACTGCCATTATATTTCTCCTATTAATGATTTTATATTATTTATTATCTCGACTCCTCGATTTCGAGCAGTCTGGGTTTTACTTGACTCAACTCCACTCTCATTAACTAGATGAGTGCAGTCTTTTGTCAGACTTGATTTTACTATGAAACCATAGTTTTCAAGAACTTTTTGTGCATGAGCTTTTGTTGGATAACTTTTTAATTTACCAGTTATACAGACTGTTCCTTTGACTTCTTTTACTTCTACTGCTTTATATGAACTTGTAAAGTCAAAAGGCAACAAATCTAGATAATGGTTTGGGTAAAATATCTCACCTAACCAGAGTAATAGATTTTCCGTTGCTTTTGGGCCGATACCTGATTCACTACAAGTAAGTTCATTGATATCTCGAATGTTTGAGACTGTTCCACATATTTTTTCTGAAACGGATCGCCCAATTAACGGAATAGAAAAGGCAGGTAATAAAGTTTGAAGGTCTACTGATTTCGATTTCTCAAGTTCCTCATAAACCTTTGTACCAATCTTTTCTGAGTCTAATCTCATGATTATCTCATGCTGTTTTAATTCATAGAGTTCCACTATGTCCTCGACTTTTAACCTTTTCAAGGTTGCAGGCCCAAGACCTTTTATTTTTAATTTAGAAACAAAGTTTTCTAACTTCTTATCGTTCTTTGCTTCACAATAGTCATTCCTACAAAATAACTGCTCATTTACTAGTTCTAACACTGAACTACATGATGGACAGTTTGTTGGAATTTCTATTCTTTTCATATTTTCTATTTATATATTATATACAAAACTAACCTTCTTGTCAAGAAATATTTTTGAATTTCTACGATTCATTAAGGTTTAAATTTTGATGCCTGTTTGTCCAATCTTCTGCTGTTTCTCGCTTTTTAGGAAACCATCTCAAAATTTTGGAGTTTATATTAAAACATTCAGTATATCCGCCAAACTTTATTTTAGGTAAGTACTTATCATCTTTAAACATTTCATGTAATATCCACTCCATTTTTCTACAATCTTCATACTCACCAGTCCAAGTTCTTTGAATAAACTGTTGATAGTCAGGAGTGTAGAAGTCCTTACTAGAACCTCGTTGTAACACTCCCACACCTACTTTTCCAGCACGATACTTTGCAATTCCTACTTTAAGGAATTTTTCTTGTGTGTCTGGGTTTATGAACTTGATCCCATAGATGATACCTTTCATCTAAATAACCAAATTCTATTTCTATGCGCAAAGACAAACCATCTGAAACCCTCTCCAAATGGTGCTGATCTTAAACGATTGTAATTCAATCCTCATACCTCTTTGAGAAGTAGAGTCTTGTATAGAATACTCTGATATATGCACTTATAGTTAGAAATATAACTGATATAATAGAAAGAGCTTCAGGACTTGTAATCCCAAACCTTTCTATACATAGCCAGAGTATTAGATAGTTTAAAGGAAACTGTGTCAGTAATGCACTAAGCACACTGAACATAGTCTCTTTATGTATTCTTTTTGTTCTTTTGTCCATTAAAAAATTAGTGTTACCCAGTTTTCTGCGCAATCTTCTGCATAGCGTTCTGAGTGTTTGTGTAATTGTTTTCTTTCTATTAAATTATTTCCTTCGTATAGGTCTACTTCAAAACCACATTCGGTATTGTAGACCTTTGCTGTTCTACCATTTTGTTTAAAAATATGGTATAATTCGTAATTGCTTCTAGTCCTCATTATATATCTCGTTTAACATTGGTTCGAATATTTGTCGTCTAAAATATTCTATATCTTTTTCTTCAAAGACTACTCCTAGTCTTTTTTCTACTCGTCTCTGCTCATGAATCCATAGTCTATATTCTTCATAGAGCATACTTTCTGGATAGTAAATCATAATATGTCGTCCATGTGTTTTTTCTTACTTTGTTGTTCTCCTGAACTAACTCCGTGCTTTTTTTGTTCTTCTACTCTTAAAACAGACTCCCATGCAAAAATTGCCATAACAGACAGAATTATAACTCCAAATATTACTTCTAGTATCATTCTACTCTCCTTACTATCTTAGGTATAATTTTACCACTTCGTATAACTTCCACCTTGCAACCTATTTCTAAATCTAAGGCTTCTATGAATCCTGCATTGTGTAATGTTGCTCGTGATATATTGGCATCATCAATTACTACTGTTTCTAGTATTGCAACTGGAGTTACTGCTCCAGACTTACCAACATTCCACTCAACATCTAGTAGAGTTGTAATCACTCCTTGTTCTCTTACCTTGTGTGCAAATGCTCCTCGTGGGTGATGTGAAGTATAACCAAGTCTATTAAACTCGTCCATGTTATCTAATCGCCACACTGTTCCATCTGTCGGATAATAATACTTATCTACAGTTAAAACAGTAGCAAAACCTTTTGCTCCCAACTCTAATAATCTGTGTGACCATTTTTCATGGGTAACTGGCTCTGCATTATAAGCAACAAAAACTAAGTCAAGGGACCTCTGCTTAAATTCTTCAATGTCTTTAAGGTTTAAGGAACCTGCTGCGTAGTTTCTTGCATTAGGTATTTCGACAGGAGCGACTACTTCTCCTGTAACTTGCAATATCTTTTCGTCTGTTTGTATCTGACGAGGGACAAGATATTTTATTTTGTCTGTAATTGGAACACCTTTCTTTCCATCTCCACGAGTAAGTGCCATAGTATATTCACCTTCTACATAGAGAATACTTACTGCACTCCCATCTAGTTTAGGTGTAATTACTACTGATTCATCGTCTGCCCATACAGGTGGAGTAGTCTCTCCAGCAAATACTTTCTGTAAAGACCACATAGGAAAGGTATGAGGAATACGCTCCTCTCTATCATCTTGGTAACCGACATAGTCATCTACTGTTTTTAGTCTATCATAGACATCGTCAGCGATCAATGGTTTACCATTGAAATACGCCATGTCACATTGCTTTAGATAATTTTCCAAACTCATGACTATATTATAACTAAGTTTGAGGTTTTTGTCAAGAACTATTTTTCAATTCTGATAAATATTGTCAAGTAAATCTTTAAAGTTTTCTTCGATAACTTTTTTACTTTCTGCTAACGACAGAATCTCAACTAATGCTGAGAATAGCTCTCTTGAATTATCAAAATCCAATAGCATAGAAATACCTTCTTTTGAAGGCTTCCATTCTTCGGTAAAATCTTGATAATATTTTCTGATGTGCAAATACTCTTTACCTTTGAAAGTATTTACCATAAGATATATTTTTTCGCCCTTTGCTTCATTGTAATGAATTTCTCTTTCATACATTGAAGGAGCGTTGTGTAGTTCAATCATTTTTCAATATTTTTGAGAGAGGAACAATCGAAACTACATTCTCAGGAACTAACAATCTATAAGAGTCAGTATCCCAGCACCAGCATAATACCTGATGTTGATTTGGTTTTGCACGATTTCTTTTTGACTGAATATAGTCATTGTCGAACTCCATTGTGCAAACATTATACTTTAGTTTTCGACTTTTTGCACTACGATAAGTGATTACTGCATCGCCGTGCTTTTCCATCTCTTGTATAAATTTTTCTTTTTTCATTTTTCTCCTGCGTTGGTTGATGTAATCCTTCACCGTCCAATCGCTAGTCTGAAAAACAACTGAATTTACAAGATATAAAAATACCTCGATCCATAAAGAATCGAGGGTATTTTAATTAACTATTAAGTTTGTTAATAGCTTCGGCAAAATACTTTGCAGCTTTACCAGTAAGTTTGCTAATGATGGAATCATCAACATCAATTCCAGCGTCATTCAGAGCTGAACTCAACTCTTGCTGTGCGCCTTCTTTGGATACTCTAGTACCGCCACCACCTGATGTTTTGCCAACAGCAGGGGTTTTCTTGACATAGACACCAGCTTTTGTTAGAATCATTCTAACGCCATTAGGTGTTTGACCTATGTTTTCTGCAATATCTGAAACAATCTCCATACTTGTTTCTGGAGTTGGATCAGCGCCTTGGTAGTCTTCTACTACCTGTGCTTTCAATTCATCTGTCCAATTTGACATTCTGCTTCTCCTTTTGTAAGATTCTGGCAACCCGGGCGCCCACCCTGTCGCTTGCCTCATCTGTAAATAAAATCTATCACTCATTTATATATATTATATATAGAAATAAGGATATTGTCAAGAACTATTTTAGACATGCTATGAAAAATGCCTTTTAATTGCGCCCAATTTATCTTCTGCCTCTGCAAGTTTAGCCACTTCTACTTCGATAGCTTCAACTATCTCAGAGTGTTCTCCAATGCCGACAGGATTTCTAGTATATGCAAGTATATTTGCTTGTGCTACTGCAATTTGCCCTTCTAATTTTTTACTTAATGCTTCTAATAAATAATTCATTTTACTGCCTCTATATATGATGCTACAAATCTAAATCTATATTTTTCATGTAGCACTGCTGGTAAAAGTAGTGGCGCAATAAAACAGGACATTATTGAAAATATAATGCCGCTTAAAAACCACCATTTTACTGTTATTGAATCTGGTTTCACTTGTTTTAGTACTGAAATAGCAGGCCACCAAAGTCTCCATACTGCCATTATAACTGTTGCTATCCAAAATCCAATAATTATATTAGTATAATTTAACTCCATATTCTTCTAGGTGTCGAAGACTGCCTAGGTTACATGCTAGTTGATTTCTGTATCTACCACCATGCTCTACATATGGAAAGAGAGTATCACTAAAATCAAAAGGTGGTTCTATTGTATAGAGTAAGTATCCATACTGACCATCTGGGTTTACCCATTCTCTTTTTATAGTAGCAGGTGTATTATTAATTACACACCATACTTTCTCTCCAATCTCGAACCTTTCTCGAACACACTGCTCTGGTAACATAACTTCTTTCCAGTTATATCCAGTAGCAGGATATTTAAAAGGCACTCCGACTTTTTCTATAATATTTTTCACAAATGCAGGTGAACGATATAAACTTGATGCAATATCTGAAAGATTGTATCCTTCAATATACATCTCGCATACTGATCGTATCTCATCTTTTGTTGCTAGTTTGCCTTTATTTTGAGACTTTCTAAGAGCAACAAATGCTTCCTGTTCTTTGTAATCTTCTATTATTCTTGCCAATCTTGTTGTATTATATGTTATCCGAAGCATTTGACATGCTTCTTTCTTTGTAATTGGCTTCTCGTTTTCGAGTAATTCTATTACTCGTTGTATATTTGATTTAGTTAAATTCTCGTAATCTTTCTTTTTTATCACTGTCTACACTCAATAATATAATTCCGTAATGAATTATTTTTAGTACATCATCTCGGTTATAGCCGTTCTTCTTGCCGTAACGCTGAGCATATTTAATTATGTTACCTAAACAGAAGCCTACTCCATGACCTGCGTCATTTATAAACTCTGTAGATTGTATCTTGTTCATGCTGTAATGCCTATCGTAAGTGCTATCTATCCATTCTTTAATTTCAGCTAACACTTCGTTTTCTTTGAACTTGTACATTCTTTTTTCTCCTATTAGGTTTTCGATTGTGTGATCTCCATCTGCTTACTGAAGATTTTGCACTTCTTATGAAGTCGTCTCTTGCAGAATCAGTGAGATTCTCAGGAATAAAAATATTTACTCCTCTATAAAAAAATTTTTCCATTTATTTACTTGTTATCCGTTGATCATACCAAGCCAACCCATCGTCCCACCAATCTGGTATAGGGCGATGCGACCACTTCGCAAAGGTTGCCTTGTCTGTGTGATAATATAGACGATACGAACCTACGACATCGTCTGGGTCTTTCAGCTCATCTGGCATAGCCATACCAAAAGGAGTGAGTCCATCTCTAGGCATATTTTTAGGTTCGGGCAATTTATTAATTACTTCAACCACTGACTTATGCTCTTTACCATAACGATAATGATACTCGTCATTCAACGCATTCGCATAGCAATGAACCCACTCAAAGTTGTCTAAAGAAGAACGAGTCCATATCGTGCAGGGGTGATTGTACATCATCGGCAGATATGGAGTAAGAGGTCGTTCCTCTAAAGGTAAATGTTTTATCTTAGCTTTGTGTTCGTTTAGAACAGCAGACTCCTCTCGATTCAATGCACGAGGTATAAACCCCAACACTTCATCTACCCATACTGCTGTACAAAGAAGCTGTGCAGCTTCGAGTGGCATTTTAACAATGTGTTTATCCACATGGTATTCTGCGCACTTGTCTAAATCTTCATCTAAGTAAAACAAATTCATACATATATTATATTCGAATTTAAGATGTTTGTCAAGAATTATTTTTTGAAATGATCCTTGACATACTTAGAATATGCCAAGGATATGGTGACGAGCAAGAGTAGACTACTTACCAAAAGCCTTTCCTGCTTCGGATATACCAAATGCACCGAGTGTTACCACTACTAGTGAGGTGTATATAGTATCATCAATTATCAACTCTTTGCCCATAAAGGCTGTGACTAAGTCACATGTGGCGAATACTACCATAAAGAAAAAGGAAATAAATCCTATGATTGCTTTCTCGTTTACATCATTGTCGTCTAAAAACAAGTCTATAAACTTTCTCTTTGGTGGAGCTAATTGTTTTTTAGCTGCTTCTGCTTCTGCTTTCAAAGCACTGATAGTATCCTCTGCTTCGTCTAGTTTGTCAACTAGAGTCATATACTTATCGAGATCAATATTAACCTCGTTCCTGTTCTCCGCTTCCATCGGTTGTTACCTTTCGATAGTAAACTACTACCTCTTTGAGTTCACGAATATATCGTTTTAACTCTTGCATATTATATGCCATTAGTTCATAGTCTGGAACTGACATAGCAAGAAACACAACTTGTCCTTCACGCTTTTCAATATCAGCTAAAAACTCATCTATGTTTTCTTCGCTAACTACGTACCAATATGGTTCTTTTAAATCTATTTCACGAGGTAGTACAGGCTGAATAATCTGCCTTTCTATTGGTTTTGCACTAACCTCTAATGTCCGTTGTGGTAGGAGGCTGCAACTGTATGCCATTGTCAGCACTATCAATATCCCTACTATCTTCTTCAATTCCATCAAATACTTCCTTTGTTGCTTTATTTACTTTAGTTTCAATCAACCCTGGCTTTGCAGCTGCTAATTTACTAAGATTATGTCTTTTAAATATATCAAGGTAGCGATTCATTTCTAACTGAATCTCTTGATTCTTACTTTGTAAATCGAGAAGACTTTGCCCTTGTAAAGCAAAGTCATTCTGTAGCGATTCAATTGTTTTCTCTTGTACTTCAACTGCTACTTCTAATGATTTTACATTTCCTAGTAGCTTCTGATTCTCTTGATATAAGTAGTAACAAAGACCACTTGCTATCAATGTAGTTCCAAGAAAAATTTTATACATGCTCCCACTCCTTGTTTTGGAATAAAAGAGCTTCTGCTTCTCGTCTGCGAACAAGTCCTTGGAGAACCCTTCCTCCAGCTTTATTCCACCTTTTAATTTGGTGAGGAACATCATCGTAATCGCCTTCATTCAACACTCTCAATAGTGTTGATTCTTTAAAATTTCCTGCGCCTAGGTTGTATACCCAAGCTACTAGTGCGTCAAACTGAAACTGTTCTAACGGCACTTTGACCATATTATTTACATACTCGCAGAACTCATCGAGTTCTTCTTCGAGCATGTACTCTGCGTGTGACTGACTCCAAACATCTGTTGGTTGCACATCTTTTGTATGACCATATCCGATTGTCCAAACTCCTGCTGGACACTGATATGCTTCTGCTTCAAACCCTTCGAACTTCTTAATGAGGGCTAAGCCTTCTTTACTTATTTCCATTTGTCTAATCTCCTTTGCCACTTCTCTATTTGTTTGTCGACTAAAGCAAGTGTTTCGGCGTCGCTTTTCTTTCTTCGTTCTCTTTCCTTTTTTCTAGAAAGGCGACTCCGCTTTGAGCGCGGAGTCTTGCAATGAACCATCATTCTATGTCGAATGTTTTAGGTTTCTTTTCATCAGGAATATTCTTCACTACATTAATAGTGAGAATACCATCTCGAAGTCTTACAGAATCTACTTCCATAAACTCACCGAGTATAAACTGTCTATCAAAACCTTTGGAACTGAAACCTTTATGCAAGTAGCTCTCGCCTTCTTGCAACCAGTCAGTTGCCTTTGCTTTGATAAGCAATTTGTTTCCGTCTTGTTCCACACTTACATCATCACGATGAAAGCCTGGTACTGCAATCTCTACACTCACAGATTCATCATCTGTTCTAACCACATTGTATCGTGGATAGTTAGTATCGACTGTTTCAAACATAGCTGGGTCAAACCCTAGAAAATGTCTTAACATTGTATTTGTCATAATTATACTCCTATATTATGAGCCACCCTTTCGGTATGGCACTGAAAACATCATTGTTTTCATACTTATTATATGACAAATTAAACTCAAAGTCAAGAATTATTTTTCTACTCGTCATCGAAAGAGATGTGTCCTTCTCGTTCTAGCATATCTATCGTATGTTCGATAGTCGCTTTTTTCGTGAGGTAATATGTTCCTATGTTGCTTAAAATTAAAATTATTAGGTATGCTGTATCAATATTCATAAGTTATATTATAGCAACATTTCAGTGCGAAGTCAAGTAAAAAAATTTAATTCTTGACTTTTTGCTCAACTTCAAGTATAATATAGGTATGAAAGAATGGACACACAAAGAAAGACAATACCTCAAAGATAATTACTCGAGCCTACCCGTAAGAGTAATGTCTGAGCATTTAGGTAGAACTGAAAATAGCATACGCAAACAAGTTCAGTACTTAAGAAAGAGAAGGTGGACATTTTGAAGATTGATACAAAGCATATGAAACTAGATAGAGCATTAAGAAAATTCCGAGCATATGGTAAAGAAATTAAGCAAGAATTGCTAGAACGCAAGGAATATAAGAAACCAAGCATTAAAAGAAATGCTACTCGACAGGCCGCGATTCGTCGAAATCGCAGAAAAACTCAAGCAGAGAGCGAATCACTACAAAACTGGAAAGCGCAAGACCGTAAACTAAAAAAGTTAAGAGTGTCTGACGCATTAGATAGCGAGAAATAGCACTTAAAATTTCTACTTTACATTACAAAAATAATTTATTTTTATATTCAACTACCCCGTTTGAATACAGCGTTCCATGACCTTCGAAAAATAAACCTTTACTTATGCCGAAAATTGTGGTATAATATTTATATCTAATTTATAAGATGACCAAACCAAACCACCAACCAGACTGGTTTTCCCTAAACAGGATTGGGTAACAATCCACAGCTACGAAGCCTAAGCGTAGGAGCTGGGGTGTTTGGTCTTATCCCTATCTGGGAAAAAACACAGTCTTGAATTGTGTTAATCACTTAAGCTGTATAAAAACAGACTTATCTTAATAATTCTACAAAAATTACACATTACTAAAAATTCGTCTTAAAAAAGAGCAACTTTCACGCAACCGAAAATTTTTAAGACATAAAAAAACCCCATGCAATTTGGGGTTAATTTATCGTAAGTTTTCGTTCTAGCGTTCTATGTTTTCTAGTAGTATTTTTAGAGTTTCTTTTGGTGCTTTCTCTAACCCAGTTAGGGCTTCGCAACCCAGCTGGGATTGGATATCCTCAACAAGCTCTAGTTTTGTTACTGGTACTTCACCTGTTTTTGTCCTATATTCAACTCGTCTGTACACTCCTTCTTTCGCTAGTTTTCCTATAATGCTTCTTGCACTCTTATTATATACTTCAGCTAACCTATCTACTGTTGCTCTCGTTGGATTCTCCATATATTGCTGAACTATGTTAGCTGTATCATCTTCGCTGTAATTCATACTCTTGCTCCATTTTTCTTAAATTATCTTCGTATGGTCTAGCTGGTTCTATCTCTACACCATCTTTGGTTACTCTGCCAGAGTTGTAATATACATAAAGCACTCCATACTCTATATAAATATGATTCCACTTTTCTGCCCATTCTTCATACTCTAGCAGTAACCTTTGTTTTTCTACTTCGTTTTTATACTGTGTCATCTTGCGTATGGATTTGCTTTCGGTGTTCCATCAGCGTTTAGACCTCTATGAATCGCTGTGCCATCACAGTAACCAACCATCTCTCGTCTTCGTATCTCTCTTCTAGCTTCCTTACCCTCTGGGGTTTGGTCGTCTTTCAACTCTACTAGTTGAGCATCTGTGTATTTTAAATATTCTAAATTCATCTTCCTTGTCCTCTGTATTTCTTGAAGCTATGCTTCTTGTGTTTGTTCATAGTAGCCATACTCTTTGGTCGTCTACCTATACTTGTTCCCTTTTTAGTGGGCGTATGTCCTGTTGCTATTCTGTGTATCATGCAAAGCTCCCTAATAATAATATTAACCATGTAGCTATAAGAATCCAGCCTACTAACAACTCAAAATGATCGTCATAGTCCTTCTTCATTTACCGCCACCTTTTCTATTGTATATCCTCGTCTTACCACTTCATTTCTGCACTTCTGCTTAATCTTTGGCTTGCCATTTGGATTGTTTACATACTTCATCAGCTCCTCGAGTGGAGTCTGCTTAATAAAATGCTTTGTTACTTGCACTTTCTTCGTTCCTTTTATCCTTCTTTTTTCGTCTTTTTTAAATTTTACTGCCATTCTTTTCTCCTTAGTTATTTTGAAACCATTCCCAGACTATTTCGTCTTGTATTTCACTTGGGTCGCCTTCTTCATATTCGCTGTCCCAAAAGTTTTCATCATCTACTACATCGCCAAAATGATCTCTCATTAGCTCCATCAAATCACCACTATCTAGTTCTTCTGTATCATAGTTTGCGTTTTCATAGTGAGCTACTCCAATGAAGTTTCTGAACTCATCTTCATAAGTCATTTTGATACTATGGTTTTTATCGTGATGGTCGTATAGATACTCATGCAAGTATTGTATGAACTGTAGTGGAGCGCACCATGCAGAATAACCACTAAAGTAATCTTCCTCTACTTCTTCTACATTACACCACTTTGCTCCCACATTATTTACATAGTAGTTCCAGCCATCTTCTAGATCGCCTTCTTTGTCGTAAGTTCCTTCTGGCATGAATTTTAACTTGTCAATATCAAGTAGTTCACGCACTACATAAGTTTCCTCACTATTCCAATGCTTTCTCTCTACGCTTGTTAATTCCATAGCAGAGGTAAAGCCTTTTAAACATTCTTCATTGCCATCTACTGTGACATTGAAATATACATGATTAGCCATTTATTTCTCCTTATTTGCCTAAATCTTTTAAATCCATTTCAGTTATATACTGGTAGCCACCCTTGTTAAAGATAGGGGCGCACTGCTGTTTGCGTTGTTCAGTAAGTAGATTTGCTACTTCGTCTCCACACTCCAAACATAGTTTGCCCACTAACTTAACCCTAGCTGGGCTTACCAAATTACCACATTTTTTGCACTCTGGCATTACCAGCCCTCCTCGTAATTTACGATAGGTTGTTTGCCTTGCATAATGCGTTCTCTATTTCGGTCTGTCGGAATAATACTACTATCAGTCTCGCTTCCATCTGACCAAAGAATACGCAATCTTTCGTTCTTGCCATAGGGAATACCCACTGGCTGACCTTCTTCGTTGATTCCTACTGTGGTAGTAGGTCTGCTTCCATCAGCGTAATACAGGTCTACAATAGTTTTGCCATTCCATTCAAAGCCAGGCCCGTATGTTTTAAGATGTCTATTTGCCACTGCTATATCCTCCTAGTGTATTAATTGGACTCGCTATGTGATTCTCTACTAGATAATCAGCGATAAGTCCTGTCATATGCTCATGCTCTTCGCTAAGCATAGTATCACTACTATCGACTGCATACTCCATAGCGTCTTTCCATTCTTGCCTAGAAACTTTATTTAGATTTCGCACTCCTAAATCGAAGTATGATAAATCTTGCTCTAAGCCTTGCATCTCAAGAACGCCATAGATTAAACAGTTGTGCTTTTTCTCTAAGTAAGAGATAGCTTCGTGTAAATCCATTTCGTTTATATCTTTATTTTTCATATGTATATTATACTTCGAATTTTGATGTCAGTCAAGAATTATTTTTGTCGAGTTTAGAAATAGAAAAGGCACTCGAATGAGTGCCTGTTTCATACTACCCGAAGGTAGACGGCCTACTGCCCATGGGAATTCAGCCGAGTCCACTTTACAGCATAAAGACTAATCTGACGCCTGATGCATACTGGCGATTCCATACTTCGCTTTTCAACTAAAATCGGAGTGCGTTGCGTGACCAGTGCCGAACATTGTGCAGTCGCTAGACTGTCGTAGTTTACTTCGCTTTTCTGTCTCGAAGGTTTATCATGGTTTCGAGGGGAGGCAGGTGTCTACCAAAAAATTGGTTTGTTATCCTGCCCTCGCCACTTATAGGCTACTTAGAGTTGCAACTCTCAAGCCTGGCCAGCAATGCTGACTGCCACCATACACGAGAAGTTTTAACGCGAAGCCTCTCAAAACGGATAGTTTTGTAGCTTACTATCAACTACTACCTTACTGTTTATCGTGTGTAAGTAGCCAATCCTCACGCTCCCAGATTATAAGCAACAGCTTCCTCTGGAAGATTGCGAACAGTCCCTGCCTGAATCCACTCTTGCGAGGGTATGGTCTTACGGGCTAGCGAGTAGTTCTCGCTCCAGCCGCTCTATTGTTAGAGGCGAACTGTGTGTGGTGTAGCTTTACTACTGATTTTAGCATTGTTGAGCCACAACTCGGTAAATCCTTTTATCCACATAGTGTCTCTACCACAGTTCGCTGAATTGTTAGGGCTAGTTTTACCATTTTTCGTATCGTTCCAAAAATGAAAACTAGCAAAAGCATAAAAAGAACAGCGTAAATCCCACCAACCACCTCGCTGTATCTTTGCTTCTAACAAGATGGCATTGCTCATTTGTTAGACTGCGTTTGGACAGCTCACCAATCTTTTTCTTACTATATGTATATTATACTACGCTTTTCTACTGTTGTCAAGAAGTATTTTACTCTTGCTTTCTTTCGTTTTGCGTCTATTTCTAATTTCTATACATATATTATATTACGCTTTTATCGTTTTGTCAAGAAAAATTTTGAACTATTTTTCTCAGTAGTGGGCAGTGCCATTTTTACACTGCCCCATGCGAGTTAGACAATCTCACTTAGTCTTTGAACTAGATTTTTAAGGTCTGCTTTTGTTGCCTTGCTGACAGTAGCGATTGTGCTATCGTCAATACCAAGCATTGTTGCAATCTCAGCCACTAACTCGTCTTTTCTTACAACAGGCTCACCAGTCTTGGTTGTTCTTGGTTGTGCTTTGTAAACACCTTCTCTTGACAACTTAGCAATGATGCTTCTTGTTGTTTTTCCAAATTCCTGTGCTAATGAAGCAACAGTTTCTAGGTTTGGCTCATCTGTGTATGTCTTTACCATTTGAGCTACCATTTCGTCTGTGTAATTTTTACTTGCCATTTTTTCTCCTAAATTATACCTACTATTATATAGGGCTTTTGTTGTTTTGTCAAGAAGTTTCTTAAGCCACATTTGATATTCCTAGCCATATTAGAAACACAATCATTACGATTGCACCTACAGCGTGAAAAGCACACTCTGCGTCTTTGAAACATTCTTTTATTTTCGATTTCATACATATTATTATACAGGGCGTTTTTCAAAAGTCAATCTCTTGGCGTAAGATTTTTACTTTATTTTACGCTAGGAACTCTCGGGGGCGGCACGCGAAACCACCACTGGGCTTTGCGCACGCCTTCAAAATCTTCGCAAATCTTGTCAAAAACCTTGACAACCCAGCAAAAGTCTGATAAAATATAAATAAGACTTATTATAAGCTAGCGCGCGCACTTGCATCGCATTTGCACTTCATTTTAGCACTTCGCTTTTGCACTTTGGCGCAAGCATGCCCTCAACCCCGCTGTAGATGCCCATTTTTAAAGGGTTTGCGGCGGCGAGGCGAAGTAGACTCGTAGTTTAAAAAGTTAGTAGTTTTTTGCGCGAAAGTATTGACAGGGCAAATTTGACATGGTAAAATGGGCGCCGACCAAGCGAGGCCTAAAAAAGTTAAAAATATTTTAAGTTTTCCTTGACTTGGCGACAAAGCTCCCCTATAATATTTATATGTTTT
>MDTB01216729.1_pt1 | contig 19931 bp, 17 predicted proteins | sample 811161 | NCBI WGS metagenome assembly MDTB01 (sample SAMN05326650, study PRJNA326480) | marine metagenome | isolation source: seawater | place: Mediterranean Sea | collected 2009 | reverse complement strand
GGATGCATTCATCAAGAGTTAATAAGGCTGGGCTTACGCTCAAATGCAAACTTAATTATTAGCTCAGCTACGGCAAGAGATACCCATCAAATTGCATGCCTGTTAAGCTTTGGTGCCACGGCAGTATATCCGTGGCTCGCTTTTCAGACTATTTTAGACTTAACATCTCGAAAAGAGCTTAAGGGAAGCCCAACTGCAAATTGTGCGAAATACAGAAAAGGCATCAATAAAGGATTGCTAAAAATAATTTCTAAAATAGGCATTTCAACAATTTCCAGTTATCGAGGCTCGCAATTGCATGAAATTGTTGGATTAAGTTCAGATATTGTGGACTTGTCATTTACAAATACAGTCAGCAGAGTGGGTGGAAAAACATTTAAAGATTTAGATAATGAAATGCGCGCTTTGCACAAATATGCCAACTCAAATGTTAGTGAGATTGGTCTTGGTGGATTGCTAAAGTTTGTTCACGGAGGAGAATATCATGCATACAATCCAGAGGTTGTAAAAAAACTGCAAGACGCGGTAAAAACTGGTTCAAAAGTTGCTTATCAAGAATATTCAGATTTAGTAAATCATCGACCTCCTGCAATGTTAAGAGATCTTTTGAAGATTAAATATCCGAAAAAAGCTAAAAAAGTTAAACCCATCAAAATTGGTCATTTATTAAAAAAATTCGATTCAGCTGGAATGAGCCTTGGCGCTCTATCTCCAGATGCTCATGAAACTTTAGCTGAGGCAATGAATAGCATGGGCGCTAGATCTAATTCAGGAGAAGGTGGAGAGGCCAAAGAAAGGTATGGAACATCTAAAATGTCAAAAATTAAGCAAGTTGCATCCGGTCGTTTTGGTGTCACACCTGAGTATCTAGTTAATGCAGAAGTTTTACAAATTAAGATTGCTCAAGGAGCAAAGCCTGGGGAGGGCGGACAGTTACCTGGCGGTAAAGTTAATCCTTTGATCGCTAAACTCAGATATTCTACGCCAGGCATAACTCTTATCTCACCTCCACCGCATCATGATATATATTCTATTGAAGATCTAGCACAGCTTATTTTTGATCTTAAGCAAGTTAATTCCAAAGCTTTGGTTTCCGTGAAACTTGTATCAGAGCCAGGTGTTGGAACTATAGCAGCTGGGGTTGCAAAAGCTTATGCAGATCTAATAACAATATCTGGCCATGACGGTGGGACTGGCGCAAGCCCACTTTCATCAATTAGATATGCTGGATCTCCATGGGAACTTGGATTATCAGAAGCTCATCAAGCACTAAGAGCGAGTAATTTAAGACATAAAGTGAGATTGCAAGCAGATGGCGGACTTAAAACAGGTTTGGATGTAGTAAAAGCTGCAATACTTGGAGCAGAATCCTTTGGTTTTGGAACTGGCCCAATGATTGCAATGGGATGCAAATATTTAAGAATATGCCACTTAAATAATTGTGCTACTGGTGTAGCTACGCAGCGAAGAGACATAATTGATCATCACTATGTTGGCGAAAAAGAAAGAGTGATAAACTACTTCACATTCATTGCTAAAGAGGTTCAACAGATACTTTTAAAACTTGGTGTTCCAGATTTAGAGTCAATAATAGGACAAACTCATTACTTAAATGACATTACTCAAATAGATCCTGCCACCAAAAATATTGATTTATCACCTATCCTATTCACTGATAAAAAATCTAATGCCCCGCATTATTGCAACACTCAATCAAATGATCCATGGGATAAAGCTGATCTAAATAGAAGGGTTCTTCAAGACCTTAAGCCATCGATATCAGGCTCTTATAAAGCTGAATTTTCATACAATATATCTAATCGCGATAGATCTGTTGGCGCCCAAGCATCTGGACTTATTGCATCTTTGCATGGCGAAAAAGGAGTTAAACAAAAACAAAATCTAAATTTTTTTGGTTCAGCTGGGCAAAGTTTTGGAGCATGGAATGCAGCTGGACTGAATTTGACATTGGAAGGCGATGCAAATGATTATGTTGGCAAAGGAATGAATGGGGGGAAAATAGTTATTTCAAGTTCTGCGGAGTATGCCTCACAAGATTCTCCAAGCGTTTTAGCAGGGAATACAGCACTATATGGTGCTACCGGAGGAGAGCTTTATATCGGTGGTTGTGTGGGCGAAAGATTTGCCGTTCGAAACTCTGGTGCATCTGCCGTAATTGAAGGAGCTGGTGATCATTGCTGTGAATACATGACTGGAGGACATGTAACAGTTTTAGGAAACGTTGGTTCTAACTTTGGAGCTGGAATGACAGGCGGCTTTGCTTACGTTCTAGATACAAAAAGAAGGTTTTTTGATCAATGTAATCGCAGCTTAGTAAATTTAGATAGGATTGTTAGTGAAGAAATGGAATCTCATAGAAAGTTTTTAAAACAAATAATTGCTAGACACATCAAAGAAACTAATAGCGAAAGAGCTAAATTAATATTGGAAGAGTTTGATAGATATGCCCCTTCTTTTTGGTTAGTTTCACCTACCGCACTAAATATTCAAGATTTATTAAAAGCAACCACAGCAAACGCTGCATAATCTATTTAAAAACTTTAGAAAGATTGGTTAGATTAAATGAGTTGGTTACAACTGCTTTTGAAAGACCATTTAAGAGAACCAAGTTTAATTTTCCAGCTTTAATTTTTTTGTCTCTAAATATGTAAGGCTTCAAACTAATATATTTATATTGGCTTATAGATAGATCAAATGCATATGCTTTTAACAAAGATTGAGCAATTAAAAGATCTTTTTTAGATAAGATATTTTCTAGATAAGAAATTTTAGCAGCAATTAACATACCTTTTGCAATAGCTTCCCCATGAAGAATTTTTCTATATTTACCCAAAGCTTCTATTGCGTGACCAAAGGTATGACCAAAATTCAAGATTGCACGCATCCCATTTTCTTTTTCGTCTTTTGAAACTATTCTTGATTTAGTTTTAATTGATTCAAAGATTATTTCTTCAATTAGTTTTTTATCCATAGAAATAATTTTTGTAGACTCTTTTTTTAGCAAAGAAAAGAGATTTCTATTTTGAATGAGAGCGTATTTTATCACTTCAGCTAATCCAGCTTTAAATTCCCTTTTAGGTAATGTTGCCAAGACACTGGTATCTATAATTACCCCTTTTGGATTATAAAAAGCTCCTACTAAATTTTTACCTTCTGAAATATTGATAGCAGTTTTACCCCCGACAGATGAATCTACCTGAGCTAAAAGAGTTGTGGGGATTTGAATAAATTGAATCCCTCTTAGATAAGAGCTAGCTACGAAACCAGAAATATCTCCCACTACACCCCCTCCAACTGCGATAATTGCATCTGATCGGTCAAAATTATTTTGAGCTAAAAAATTTAAGATTATTTTAAAATTTTGTATTGATTTTGACTTCTCTCCTTTTTGTAAAATAATAGTGAAGACTTTAGTTGAAGATTTAGAAATAGCAGCAACTTTTTTAGTTATGCTTAACGGCACGCCATCATCAGAAATAATAAGTATTTTTTTGTGGCTTTTTAAAAGGGGAGTAAGATGATTGCTTGAGATAGCGTTATTGCTAATAACAATCTTATACTTATTTTTTGTTTGACCAGCAAATAGTTCTTTAGCCATAATTTTTAACGAGTTTTACTATTTCATTAGCAACTTCAGAACCACTTTTATTCTCAGTATCTATAATATGATCTGAGACTTCCTCATAAAAAGATTGTCTAGATTTCTGTAAATCTGTCAGGATCTTTGCAGGATCTTGATCTTTTAATAAAGGCCTATCTTTATCTTTAGCTGTTCTTTCGATCTGAGTATTCAATGGAGTATGAAGGTAAAAAACAGTACCTCTTGATGCAAGAAGTTCTCTATTTTCCTCTTCTATAACAATTCCTCCACCAGTTGCAAGAACAATTGAATTTAACGCAACCATTTCTCTTAACGTAGCAGTTTCTCTTTTTCTAAAGCCTGATTCTCCTTCAATATCAAAAATCCAATCTATTGTTACACCAGTACTGTCTTCAATTTTTGCATCAGTATCATGAAAATCAAGAAATAGCTCTCCAGCCACAATCTTGCCAACAGTGGTTTTTCCAGAGCCCATTGGACCCACAATAAAAATATTCATACTTCTTTTTAGATTGCAAATTCTATCATTTATAGGAGTAAAATAATTCTAATTTATATATCAAAATACTTTAGAGTTAAATTAAAAAAAATTAGTATTAAATTTATATGTTTGCAAGATTATTAAATGGGACATTGCTAGTAGCACTGATTTCTACCCTGATGGCAATATTCACTATTTTAGCTGGATATATTTTTTTTAAACCGAATCTTCCAGAAATCAATTTAGTTGATGAGAATGTATTACAAATCCCATTAAAGATTTTCACTTCAGACGGAGTTTTAATTGGAGAATTTGGCGAGCAAAAGAGAAGAACAATTGAATATAAGGAGATTCCTCAAAATCTGAAAAATGCATTTTTAGCAGCTGAAGACGATCAATTTTTTGAACATAATGGCATTAGAATTTCATCACTTGTCAGGGCTTTTTATCAAATGATTAAATCGGGTGAAATTGTCAGTGGGGGCGGGACTATTTCAATGCAAGTTGTTAGAGGTTACCTTTTATCACGTGAGCAAAAAATTATTCGAAAGATTAAAGAAATATATTTAGCCTTCGAATTAGAAAGTTCAGCAACAAAAGAAGAAATTTTTTCTTTATATTTAAATACTATTTTTTTAGGGAATCGTTCTTATGGGGTGGAAGCAGCTGCAAATAAATATTTTTCAAAATCTATTGATGAATTAACTCTTGCTGAAGCTGCATTGATAGCTTCATCTGCACAGCTTCCTTCTAGAATTAATCCAATTCGATCACCAGATCGATCCATTGTTAGACGTAACTGGATTTTGAGCAGGATGCATAAGCTTGGATATATAGGAAAAGCACAGTTTTTACTTGCCAAGTCTGAACCAATAAATTTAACTCAATTAGATTCAAGCTTTTTGCTTGATGGGCGTTACATTTCTGAAATAGCAAGACAGGCGATGATTGAAAGATATGGTTTATCAGTATACAAGGAAGGCTTATCAGTTTATACAACTATAGACTCTTCTCTCCAAAAGGCTGCTCTCCAAAGTGTAGAAAAAAGTTTATATGAATATGATAAGAGGCATGGTTGGAGGGAGCCTGCAAACCTTTTATTAAAGATACCCGAGACAGTCTTTGCTGAATTGCAAAAAGGGAACGAGGACATTTTGTATGAAGAATCTAATATCTTAGATGAATTGGGTATGAATCAATTATATATCTCAATTTTTAGAGATTTCTTTGAAGATTCACTCAATTTAGATAAGCATTCAAGCGGAATAGTTATTGATGTTAAGCCCGAAAGAATTATATATTTAAATAATTCATTTCAGTTAGCAAGTTTACCTTGGAGTGACTCATATAAGTGGGCAAGACGAAGGATAACTATTGATAAGCTAGGACCAGTCCCTCAAAATTTTTACGACATTCTTCGATTAGGAGATTTGATATATTTATCTAAGATAGATAAAAATATTTACTTAGATCAAATACCTGAAGCTGAAACAGCATTTATTTCAACTGATCCTTCTTCAGGCGCAATTAAAACTTATATTGGGGGATTGAATTTTTCAAAAAGTAATTTTGATAGAGTTAAACAATCATATCCTCAAGCGGGCTCAAGCTTCAAGCCATTTATTTATTCATCTGCTTTTGCGAGTGGTTATAAGGCATCAGATAAAATAAATGATGCACCAATTGTATTTGAAGATTCTAATTTAGAGAGCATTTGGAGGCCTGAGAACTACACGGGAAAATTTTATGGCCCAATTAGATTAAGAGAAGCATTAGTTCAATCAGTTAATTTAGTTTCTATCAAGCTTTTAAGAGAAATGGGCATTCCCCGCACTCAAGATTTTTTGTCAAGATTTGGTTTCTCACGATCAAGACTTGCTCCAGACTTATCATTAGCACTTGGATCTTCAAGTTTTTCTCCTGCAGAAATGGCTAGAGCATATAGTATCTTGGTAAATTCTGAGAGCCCTAAAGATTTATTTTTTATTGAGAGGATTATAGATAGAAATGGAAAAATAATTTTTAATAATTCTCAAATTAAAAATACAACAAAAAAAATAGATGCTTTCCCTTGGTTCCAAACAAAGTTAATAGAAGAAATCAAACCCTTTTATTTAATACCACCCATGAAAAAAGAATCTCTTGCTAGAATTGATCCAAGGGTTACTTTTATTACAAAAGATATCTTGCGTGAAGCTCTTTCAAGAGGAAGTAATGGAATTAAGACTCGAGTTTTGAACAGAAGTGACATCGCTGGAAAAACAGGCACAACAAATGATGCAATAAGCACTTGGTTCTCAGGTTTCCATAATGATTTAGTAACAACTGTTTGGGTTGGAACAGATGACTTTTCTTCTTTAGGAGATAATGAATTTGGATCTAGTATTGCTCTCCCTATATGGATTGATTATATGAAAACTGCACTTGCAGACCTTCCTGAAGAAGTCTGGAAAATGCCAAAGGGTTTATCTTATGTAAGGATAGATCTTGAAACAGGTAAGCCAGTTGATGAGAGCAGCAAAAATTCCTATTTTGAGATTTTATTAGAAGAAGATAGTTAACTTTTGAAAATACAACTTGAAATAAGAATCCAATAATTCTCAATATAGCTACTCGGTATTTCCTTAAACTTATTTCTAATAAATCTTGAAATTATCCCCTCCATAATCGTAGTTATCAGATGAGCACTTTGCCCAGCTGTTAACTTCAAGGAATTTTTGTTTGAAGATAGCAATTGTTTTATTGAAAGCTCAAGCCTTTCATAGAATTGATTGACGGAGTCTATTACATTTTGCTCACTTGGCCCTAATGCATCTCGGGATAAAATTCTTGCGAAACCTTTATTCTTTTCTAAAAATATTGCATAAAAGAAAAATATTAACCTTACTTTTTCTTCTGGTTCGATGTCAGAATCTTTTTTTATTTCTCCAACTTTTTGAAAAATTGTTTGATCGCAAAATGAGAATAACTCTAAAAAAATAGATCGCTTGCTTGGAAAATGTCGATAAAGAGCTGCCTCAGTAATCCCGCTCTCAGAAGCAAGAACAGCAGTTGTAACCTTAGTCGCATCTCTTTCTTCAAGAAGTTTTGCAAGGCTTTGAAGAATAATCTGCTTTCTATCTTTTGACATAACTTTAGCTTATATCAATGTGAATTGATTCATCAATTAATTTTAATTGATTCAGAAACATATTTTTTATTGCATTTAATCTTGATGCTGTTTTGGCCTCAAATCTTAATACCAGTTTTGGAGTCGTGTTCGATGCTCGTAGCAGTCCCCAACCATCTTTAAAATCCACCCTAAGACCATCGATGGTAATTTTCTTACCATCTTTAAAATTAGCTTGATTTACAAAATCCTCAACTATTTTAAACTTTCTTTCTTCGTCAACATTTATATTTAATTCAGGAGTGGAATGGGCTTTAGGTAATTTATTATAAATATACGAAAGTGACTTATCTGATTTGTTTATTATTTCAAGCAATCTAAATGCAGAGTAATGACCATCATCGAAACCATGCCAATGATCATTAAAAAATATATGTCCACTCATTTCGCCTGCAAGAGGAGCGTTAGTTTTTTTAAGGATATTTTTGATATGAAAATGACCGGTCGGGGACATCAATGGGATTCCTCCAGCTTTATTTACAATTTCGCTAAGTAAATTTGTACATTTCACATCAAAAATTATTTTTTTACCTTTATGATTTTTTAAAATATCTTCTGCAAAGATCATCATAAGCTGATCAGGAAAAATAATTTCCCCAGCATCACTAATAACTCCAAGTCGATCTCCATCGCCATCAAATGCTATTCCTACATCTGCAACATTCTCTTTTACAGCCTTAATTAAATCTTGGAGATTTTCAACCTTTCCTGGATCAGGGTGATGATTTGGGAAATTTCCATCTATCTCACAAAAGAGTTCGATAACTTCATAACCTAGAGATCGAAATAGCTTAGGAGCAATTTCTCCAGCTGATCCATTTCCACAATCAAGGACAACCTTTATTTTTTTTGATGTTTGTTCACTTTGAGATTTCACTTCCTCAATGTATTCATCCATAAGACTTTCCTTGTAGATTTCTTTTCCTGGACTAACTTTTTTATTTTGTTGGTCAGGAATCAAGTTTAAGATTTCAAGACCTGAAACAGGCGAATCATTAATTACAACTTTAAAACCGTTGTAGTTCTTTGGATTATGGCTTCCAGTAATCATGATTCCTGATTTCGAAGCAAGTTGTTTGGCGGCATAATAGAGTAGAGGACTAGTCACAACACCTATATTTATTATGTCTATTCCATGGAATTGAAGTTCTTTTGAAAAAAGATTTAATAAATTTTTACCAGAAAGTCTTCCATCTCTTCCAAGCGCTAATTCACTAATTTTTTCATCACGACATTTTTTTGCAATAGCGCTTGCAATCAAGCTAATGGAATGCTTATTTATTTGTTTTTCAACAATGCCTCGAATGTCATATTCTCTGAAAATGGATTCATCAATCATTGGAATTTTGATTTCATTATATGAGTTGTTTTGTCATAATAACTGAGACTTAAAACCATACACAACATGTTTCTGAATACTGACTCTAAATTTATTTGGCTTAATGGAACCTTTCAACCATTTAATGACACAAATATTCATCTACTGTCAAATACTTTGCATTATGGTATGGGCGTTTTTGAAGGCGTTAGAGCATATGAAACTTTCAGCGGCGGTGCAATATTTAGATTACGTGATCATACTAAGAGGTTATTTGACGCAGCTTCAAAAATTAATATAACCATTCCTTATTCTATTGACGAGTTATGTAATGCACAAAAGGATTCAATGTCTCGAAACAATCTTTTTGAAGGCTATATCAGGCCGATTGTTTTTCTAGGAAGCGAATCCATGGGCTTAAGATCGCAAAGCTCACTTTCAGTAAATGTAGCAATTGCATGTTGGGAATGGCCGTCATATATGGATCCTGAGGCAAAGCGGAATGGCATTTCAGTCATTAAGTCTCCTTATCAACAATACGACAATCCTCTTTATTCAAATAATAAAATTATTGGTACGTACGTAAATTCTATAATGGCAGTTAATGATGCAATTGCAAAGGGTGCCGAAGAAGCAATATTAATGGACAAAAACGGTTATATATCTGAGGGAAGTGGAGAAAATTTATTTCTTGTAAAAGATTCATGTTTGTATACTCCTAAAACAGATTTTTGTTTGAATGGAATTACAAGGCAGAGCGTAATATCTATAGCCCAAGACTTAAACTATAAGATTGAAGAAAAGAATCTTACTTTTGACGATTTATTAGAGTCTGATGAAGCATTTTACTCAGGAACCGCAGTTGAAATCACACCGATAACAACTGTTAATGAATCAAAAATTGGTTCGGGTTCTATTGGATGCATTACAGAGATCCTTCAAAAAAAATATTCTGAGATAGTCTGCGGTCAAGATCAAAACTACTCAAATTGGCTTACCTCGATCTAATTTTTAATTAAATTGAATCATAAACTAAATATTGCTATATCAAGTTATCGAAGTGCCCCATTTGGCGGGGGTCAGGGTATATTTGTTTATGAATTATCTAAAGCTTTGCAGTCCCTAGGACATAAGGTTGATGTTATCTCTGGTCCTCCATATCCAAACCTTGAGTTAGGAATAAATTTAATTAAATCTCCGGGTTTAGATTTATTTAGTACTTTTGTTTTTAGTGAGAGATTTATCCTCTTTAAAAATAAAGAAAATAAATCTCTCGATGATTGGTTCGAGTTTTTTTCTGCCTTGATGGGAGGGTTTCCAGAAATAAAAACTTTTGGTAACAGATTAAGAGATTTAGTCGAAGATTCAGCGTATGACATAGTCATTGACAATCAATCACTTAGCTATGGAATTCTTCAAGTTCAAAGCAAAATTCCTATGATAGAAATTGTACATCACCCAATTACAAAAGATTATAAATATGACATTCAGTTTTCGAATGGCATAGTTCAGAAACTATCAAAGTGGCGATGGTTCTCTTTTTTAAGAATGCAAAAAAAGGTTGCCCCTCAAATCAATGTTATTTCAACGCCTTCATTAAATTCTAAAAATGATATTGAAAAAGACTTTAATGTAATTAGAGAAAATATTTCTGTTATCCCAAATGGCATTGACCACATAAAATTTTCTCCTAAAAAGCATATTGAAAGAACACCTGGCCAACTAATCACAACTGCAAGTGCTGATGTTCCGCTCAAGGGATTAGATTTTACTTTGCAAGCTATTGCTCACCTGAAAAAAGATTATCCCTTATTAAGACTAATCGTCATCGGTGCGCCAAGGCCAGGCGGTCATACTGAACGCTTAATACAAAAATTAAATATTGAGGATAATGTCGTTTATAAAACTAATTTAACAAAAGAAGAAATTGCAATCGAATATGCTCATAGCAATATTGCTATAGTAAGCTCATTATACGAGGGCTTTGGTTTTCCCGTTGGTGAGGCTATGGCATGTTGTATTCCATTAATTGCTACCAATGTCGCATCTATTCCAGAAATAACAAGCACATTCGCTGAGTTGATTCCTGAAAGAGACTCTAAAAGTATTGAGCGTGCAATTAGAAATATTTTATTAGACCCTTTTACATATCAAACTAGAGCAAATGAGGCAAGAAAACATATAATAAATAACTTTGATTGGGAAAAAATAGCCCAATCATATGAGAATTTAATTTATCAAACAATGGAAAAATTTAAATGTTAACTTTTGATTTTAAGAAAATTAATTTATCACCTGGCTCAAAAGTTCTTGACGTTGGATGTGGGGAGGGCCGACATATTTTTGGTATTTTGAATGAATTTAAGGACGTGAATTGTTATGGTTTAGATCAAGATATCCCATCTTTAGAGAAGTGCAAAGAAGGATTAGAATTTTTTAAAGAGCTTGATTCAAATGGAACTATTTTTCAGGAGGGTTCAGTATATCAACTGCCTTTTAAAGAGAATTTCTTTGATCTTATTATATGTTCAGAAGTTTTAGAACACTTAGATGATTATCATGCTGCTATAAAAGAAATTCATAGAGTTTTAAAGCCAGGAGGTAAGTTTTTACCGAGTGTTCCTTCATATTGGCCAGAAAAAATATGCTGGCTTTTATCTACAGAATATCAAAATATGCCGGGAGGTCATGTAAGAATTTTTAAGAAACATCAACTTATTGATGAAGTTAGAAATCATGGATTCAAATATAATAATTCGGAAAGATTCCATGGTTTTCACAGTGCTTACTGGTGGCTAAGATGTTTATTTTGGAAAAGTCAAGACACAAATTTTTTAGTTAAAATTTACAAAAAATTTCTTGAATATCAAATTCTTCAAAACCCAGCTTGGGGAAGAATTTCAGAGAGGATCATTAATCCAATATTTGGAAAAAGCATTGCACATTATTTTGAGAAGAAATGAGTGAATTTCCAAATGCTTCACTCATTGACCCAACTTCGTTATTAGGTTTGAGGCATATAGGTGATTTTATTGAGCGCACTCAACTTCCTTCAGGTGCAATTCCATCTAATTTAGATAATTCTCATGATCCATGGGATCATCTTGAATCAGTAATGGGACTATCAACATTGGGATTTAAGAGCCAGTCTCTTAATGGCATTAAATGGATGGCAAATAATCAAAATGAAGATGGTAGCTGGTATAACTTGTATAATAATGATGAAGCACTTGAATTAAACAAACAGTCTAATTATTCATCTTATATTGCAGTGGCTGCGTGGCATTTTTATTTATTAAATCAAGACATTGAATTTCTTGAGACATTTTGGGAAGTAGTAAAAAATGGGATTTTATTCTCTCTATCAATGCAAAATATTAATGGTGCAATTGCTTGGAATACAGATGAATACTCAAATATTGATGAAGAGTATCTTATAACTGGATGCAGTTCGATAGCTAAAAGTCTTGAATGTGGCATTGCTATTTGCCAAGTACTAGAGCACCGCCAGCTTGAGCAAGAATGGAAAGAGGCGCATTCGAAATTGCTTGCAGCACTTGAAAATCCATTATTAATTTTTGACCTTAAAGAAGATCGCAGCAGGTTTTCTATGGACTGGTACTACCCAATACTGGCTGGAATAAAGTCAAAAAAGAGAATCAATGAGTTAACCTCGAGAATCAAAAATTCTTTTTGGGTTAAAGATCTTGGAATAAAGTGCGTGTCTGATGAACCATGGGTAACAGTTGCTGAAACCAGTGAATGTTCCATAGCATTTAAAAGCATTGGGGAGGATAAGATTGCAGCCGAGCTTTTAAAAAACGCTATTTCAATTGTTGATATCAATGGAATACCCTATATGGGTTGGCAATTTAATGAAAATATATATTGGCCAGAGGAAACACCCTCATGGACATCAGCAGCATGTGTCCTCGCAGCAGATGCAAATCATAGGCTTACAACAGCACATCATTTATTTACTAAAAAGCAATTTGAGTCTTAGTAAGGCAAACAATTGTATCTACTCGCTCATATAGAATAAAACCATCATTCAGGGCTTTTTGATAAATTAAATATGGAGCCTGCCCACCATCTTCTTCCTTTTCATAAATATCATGAATCACCAATGCTCCCTCTGAATGAATTTTTGTACTCCAATTATCATAATCACTCTCAGCAGAGACCTCCGTATGACTTCCATCAATAAATAGTAGCCCCAATTCTTGCGTCCAACTAGGCGCTAAAATATTTGCATCTGCAATAATTGGAATAATGCATTTATTTTCATCAAATTGCTGAAGATTTGCTTGCATCAAAGGCACTGTATTTACTCGACCTAATTGTTTGTCATAAATATCTGAATCAAAATACTCCTCACCCAACTGATGCTCTTCTGAACCTGAATGATGATCAATGGTGTATATGAGCTGATCATTAACCGAGATTCCTGCCGCTATGTATAGAGCAGACTTAGCACCAAATGTCCCTATTTCAAGAGCTGGACCATATTGAGAAAATTCTTTAGCCCATTTAGTTAATGCCTGCCCCTCATGACTAGGCATAAAACCTTTTAAAGTATCTAATTTTTTAAAATCCATATCTATTGATAAAATTCTTTCCCTAAGGTTGATTTAAATCTTCTATGAACCCATAAATATTCTGCTGGATATTGAAGAATTTTTTCCTCCATCAAATCATTTATTTTTTGTGAAAGTTCTGGAGCATTAAGTCCCATATTAGCAATCGATTCTAATGTAAGAATAATTTTATTCTTTTCATAAAATGAGTTTATAAATAATAAATTACAATCGGTTATATCAACAATCTTCTTAACTGAAGTAATTGTTGCTGCATCTTGATTAAAAAACTTTAACTTTACTGAATGCTCCCATCCATAATCTTGATCAATTGCATAGAGAACATTCTTACCATCTTTCAGCCATCTCATAAACTTTCTAGGATTATTTTTATCAGCTGTATCTTTTATACTTGAAAGCCTTCCCTTCTCTTGAATATTATTCATTGAAACAGAATTATGAGTTCGACTTACTCCATAAATTGGGATGTTCATTGCAAGAAGACGAGCATCTAATTCTAAATGTTGAGAATGTTTAAAAATTACTAAATTGCCTTTTAACGGATTATCGACATCTATATGATCTAAACCAATGATTTCGTAATCAATTAATTTTTGTATCTTTTTATCTGACCAAAACCACGCAATACCAGTTTCAATAATTGATTTGCCAAGAAATAAAAAATTTCTTTTTAAAAGTTGATCTTGCTGGATTTTTGATAAATCTGGAAAACAAGCATTTATATTAGCTTGAGCTATCTTCTTTCTGCTTTTAGCAAATATCCACAAAATTTTGGCACAAATTTTTGCCATCACTTGGTGCCATGTAATAGGCAGATGGCAAAGTCCCTGCCAAAATGTCATTATTATTCTCATCGATATTATGAGTACATAAAAATTAAAGAATGTATTATTACATTAATTTAAATATACCTTTGTTATGAATTTATTAATTTACAATTTATTAATTTTAATACTTATTCCTGTGTTTGGATTTCGCATAATGATAAAAAGTATTTCAGACAAAGATTATAGAAGTAATTTTTTGCAAAGGTTTGGATTCAATTTGAGTTCTATTGCCAATAAAAATAAAAAGGTCATTTGGTTTCATGCAGTTAGTTTAGGAGAAGTAATAGGATCACAGGGCATAATTAACAAGTTATTAATAAAAGATTTTGAAGTAATTATTACAACCACAACTCCTTCAGGACATAGAAGAGCCAAAGAAATTTATAATGACGATGTGATAATTAACTATATGCCATGGGATTTTTCCCCATTTATAAATAGATTTATTAATTTCTATAAACCTCAGGGCATTTTAATATTTGAAACAGAAATATGGCCGTCAATGATTTCTTGCGCATATAAAAAAAATGTTCCCTTATATCTTGTTAATGGCAGGCTAAGTCAAAAGTCTTATCAAGCTTATTCAATGTTTTTATGGTTTATGAAAAAAATATTGAGGCAAGTAACTTTTTATTTTGTCCAGAATGAAAATCATATGCAGCGATTTTTAAAGCTTGGAGTAGATAAGGATAAAATAAAAACTGTTGGCTCAGTAAAATTTGACATATCAACTCATGAGATTAGGGAAATTGTAAGTCCTCCTTTCATCTTGGGTGGCAGCACTCATCATGGAGAAGAAAAGTTGTTGCTTAAAGCATTTAAAAAGTTTGTAAATAAAAGAGAATTGAAATTATTTTTATGTCCTAGACATCCAGAGCGAGCAGATCAGATAGTAAAGCGAGCTATTAAAATGGGCTTTAAAACTAAGCTTTTTTCAACTATTAATTCTCATAGTTTTGATGTTTGTGTTATCGATAGCATAGGAATGCTACCAAGCTTTTATGCTGCCTCATCAATGGCATTTGTAGGAGGCAGTTTGGTGCCACGGGGAGGCCATAATTTAATTGAGCCTGCAGCGCTTGGCTCTCCTATAATTGTTGGGCCACATACATTTAATTTCGAAGATATCGTTAACCAATTCGAGCAAGCTCAAGCATGTATAAGGGTAAGTGATGATTATGAATTACTGGCTGCAATAGAGTTATTTGCTAATGATAATGATGCAGCTGAAAAGTATGCATTCAATGCAAAAGAGATCGTTAATAAAAATAAAGGCTCAACAGATATCCAAGCTTCTTATATAATTACTGAATTAGGAGAAAAAAATTGAAGCTTATTACTGCTATTATCAAGCCTTTTAAATTAGAAGAAGTTCGTGAATCACTTGATAAGATTGGTATATCAGGCATGACAATTACTGAAGTTAAAGGATTTGGAAGACAAAAAGGCCATACTGAGTTGTATCGTGGTGCAGAATACATAATAGATTTTTTACCTAAAATTAAAGTTGAAATAGCAGTTTCCCTTGAGCAACTTGAAAATGTCATAACTGCTATTTCTAAAAGTGCAAGTACTGGCAAGATTGGAGATGGAAAAATTTTTATTATCTCACTTGATCAAGTCATCCGAATTAGAACTGGCGAGACTGATCAAAGTGCGATATAAAAATCATTGAATATATTTAAGCAACCGATCATATTTTTGCTAGGTCCCACCGCATCAGGCAAGACTGATTGGGCCATCCATTGGCAAAATACATTTGATGCAATTGAAATCATCAGCGTAGATTCTGTAATGATTTACAAAGAATGTAATACTGGATCAGCAAAACCTTCGAATGATGTATTACAGAATCATCCTCACCATTTAGTCAATCACGTCTCTTTGAATTGCATTTTTTCTGTTGCAGATTTTTATAAATCAGCAATAAAATTCATAGAAGACATTCATTCTCGAAAAAAAATTCCACTATTGGTGGGCGGTAGCATGATGTATTTTAATCTTTTGAAGCATGGAATAAGCTCTCTTCCATCCGCAGATAAAGCTTTTCGAAATACTCTGGAAGAAAAAATCCTTAGGGGAGGAATCAAAGATCTATATAAAGACCTAGCAAGGCTTGATCCTGAGGCTGCAAAAGATATTAAATCTCAAGATTCACAACGAATAATAAGAGCATTAGAGATTATGAATACAACCAATAAGAGTTTGGGTGCAAGTATTTCAGATTCTCAGTCAGTTTCACTAAAAGAAAAATATAACTTAATTGAGTATGGAATTTTTCCTTCACAAAGATTAGAACTGCACAAGAGAATAGAAGAAAGGCAGGGAGAGCTAGTGGGAAATCAATTGCTTGAAGAAATTATACAGATCCAAGATATTTTTAATATTTCTAGCTCACATCCAGCAATGAAGGCGATTAATTATAGGCAGGGATTACAAGTAATCAATGGCGAGTTAAAAAAATCAGAACTATTTGAAAAATCTCTTTATGCAACTCGTCAATTTGCAAAAAGGCAGTGTACTTGGATGAGGAGCTGGGAAAATTTAAATTATTTCGATATTTATGATCTTGAACTTGCTACTGAGAAATTAAAAAACCAACTTAATTTTCTTGAAATCATTTAATTCTTAAGATTTAACCCCAAATTATCTCTATAATTATAGTTTAAATTTAAAGGTATACACGTGAATTGGGATAATCAGAATAATCAAGACCCCTGGGGCAGGAAAGATCAAGATGAAGTTTCATTTGATGATTTAATTAAAAAGTTTTCCGTTATGTTTTCAAGGAAAGGCTCAGGATCAAATGGCTCCTCGGGAGGCAAGGGCTTTAATTTCCCAACAAAAAAAGCATTTCTTTATGGCTTTTTTGGTCTCCTGGTTATTTATGCAAGCATGTCTATATATCAGCTTGATTCACCTGAAAGAGCAATTGTTCTTAGATTTGGAGAATATCATTCGGAAACGGGCGAGGGTTTAAATTTTATGCTTGCTGGAATTGATGAGAGATATGTTGAAAATGTTGCATTAACTAGACGCTACTCTCAAACAGCAAACATGCTTACAAAAGATGAAAACTTAGTTGACGTGACTATTTCTGTCCAATATAGAATAAAAAATTTAAAGGATTTTGTTTTAAATGTTCGTGATCCTGAAAGCAGCCTAAGAGAAGCAACAGAAAGCTCTTTGCGACACGTGGTAGGAGATAATACTCTAGAAGAAACTCTGACTACTGGACGTGAGCAAATTGCTCAAGATGTAGATTTTAGATTGCAAAGTTACTTAGATTTATATCAAACTGGACTTGTAGTTCAGCAAGTTAACATTGAAAAAACCGATCCACCTTCAGCTGTAAAAGCTTCTTTCGATGATGTGGTTGCTGCAAGAGAGGATAAGGTAAAGCTTCAAAATGAAGCTGAAAGGTATGGTCTTTCAATTGTTCCAGAGGCAAGAGGTCAGGCATTTGCTAGGATACAAGCCGCTGAAGCATACAAAGAAGAAGTGGTGGCAAATGCAGAAGGTGAAGCTGTTCGTTTTGATAAATTACTAGCTGAGTACGAAAAAGCACCAAAAGTTACTAGAGATAGATTATATTTAGACGCATTACAGGGTCTTTATAGTAATTCAACTAAAGTCTTAATGGATGTAGAGGGCGGCAATAACTTAATGTATCTCCCTTTAGATAAAATTCTAGAACAAAATAGACCAACGGAGGAAGACTAATGACTAAAGGAATGAATTTATTAATTCTCGCAGGATTTATTCTTGCAATAATTTTAAACAGCCTTTTTGTAATTGATGAAAAAGAAGATGGCATCGTTTTTCAATTTGGAGAAGCCATAAAATCTGATTTACCAACAGGTTTGAACTTTAAATTACCTATTGTTCAAAATGTTAAAAAATATGATTCTAGACTTCAGACTCTTGATGAGGAACCTAACAGAATTTTAACTGTTGAGAGTAAATATCTAATTGTAGATTCATTTGTAAAATACAGAATTACAGATGTAAGAACTTTCTACGATGCAACAAGTGGAAGTTTTGTTAACCTAAATAATTTGTTAGGACAAAGGACAGCATTTGAGCTAAAAAATCAGTTTGGTCGAAGAACCGTAACTGAACTTGTATCTGGTGAAAGAGATCAGCTGATGAGTGACATGAGAGATAACTTAGGAAATTCTGTATCTGATTTGGGAATTGAAATTATCGATTTTAGAGTTAAAAGAATCGACCTTCCCCCAGAGCTAAGCAATTCTGTTTATGAAAGGATGCGCTCAGAAAGAAATAGGCTTGCAGAAGAGCTTCGTGCAGAAGGAAATGAGCTATCAAATGAAATACGATCTACTGCTGATAAAGAAAAAGTAATTATTTTAGCCGAAGCTTATAAAACCTCTGAACAAATCCGTGGAGAGGGTGATGCTACAGCTGCAGCCATCTATGCTAAGTCATTTTCTGGAGATCCTGAGTTTTATGAATTTACTCGCAGTATGAGAGCTTATGATGCTACTTTTAACAACAAATCAGATGTTTTACTAATTGATCCCAAGTCTGATTTCTTTAAATACCTCAACAAATCCAAAGGCGATAATTAATCTCCTATGAGCGCCAACACCCTAATACTAGGTTTGCAATGGGGTGATGAAGGAAAAGGTAAAATTGTAGATGCATTAGCAGAAAGCTCAAATGCCGTCTGTCGTTTTCAAGGTGGTCATAATGCAGGCCATACGCTAAAAGTTGACGGCGATCAGAAAGTTCTTCATCTTGTTCCATCTGGAATTCTTCACCCTAAAGTTAATTGTGTATTGGGCAATGGTCTAGTTTTGTCTCTTCCAGCACTTGCTCAAGAGATTTCGGACTTAAAGGAAAGCGGAATCAATTTTGAAGATCGTTTTTTTGTCAGTGAAGACTGTTGCTTGATTCTTCCTACTCACATTGCAATTGATAAAGTAAGGGATAAGGAGCAGGGGATTGGAACAACTGGAAGGGGTATTGGTCCGGCATATGAAGACAAAATTGCAAGACGTGCGGTACGCTTTGGGGACTTAAAAGATTTAAAAGATCTTAAAATAAAACTTTCCAAGTTAGTTAATTATCATAATCAAGTTTTAGAAAAATTATACAACGCTGAGCCAATATCATTTGAAGATGTATTTGAAGAATTAGAAAAAAATTTATTTCTCTATAATAATTACAGATGCAAAACTCAGGATCTTTTAAAAATTTGGGTTAAACAAGACAAGACTATTATTTTCGAAGGTGCACAAGGATCTATGTTAGATATTGATCACGGCACTTACCCCTTTGTAACTTCCTCAAGCACTACTGCAGGCGGTCTTTCCTCTGGGCTGGGCATTGGCCCAAAACATATTGATTCAATTCTAGGTATCACTAAAGCCTATACAACAAGAGTAGGTGAAGGCCCTTTCCCCACTGAATTATTTGATTCTAACGGGGAGGAGCTAGCAAAAGTAGGTCATGAATTTGGCGCAACAACTGGCCGTCCTAGGAGATGTGGATGGCTTGATTTAAAGGCTCTTAATACCATCATATTTATAAATTCTGTCACAAATCTTTGTATTACCAAGTTGGACGTTTTGGATGGATTCAACAATATAAAAGTTTGTATTGATTATGATGATGACGAGCAGCCAATATATAAGATATTTTCTGGTTGGAAAGAAGATACATCCAATATAAGATCTTTTGACGCGTTACCTGAAGCAGCAAAGAATTATATATCTTTTATTGAAGAGACTTTAGATTGTCCAGTTGGTATAGTCTCAGTTGGTCCATCAAGAGATCAAACAATTTATAAATACTAGATTTATTGACCTGGGGAGAGATATGAAAAAACTTATAACTTCAATTGTTTTACTATTTATTTTTACTGTAATAATTTTCTTTAGTGGAGCGGTT
>MDTB01148865.1_pt1 | contig 19936 bp, 20 predicted proteins | sample 811161 | NCBI WGS metagenome assembly MDTB01 (sample SAMN05326650, study PRJNA326480) | marine metagenome | isolation source: seawater | place: Mediterranean Sea | collected 2009 | reverse complement strand
TTTAATTGTGTAATATATGGATTGTTTTCAAAATATGGATACTTTACATTATTTAATAATGCATTGATAAAATAATTCATAAATCCAAATATACAATCGCGTTTATCTATTTTGGTCATATTATAAAAATCTTCTTTCATATCATTTACATCCTCTATTGTACCAAATATTGAATTTATTTTACTTGGTACAATATATATTTTAGATTTTACAAATGCTATTTCTTTTTTCTGTTTTTCTCTATTAATATGGCAAGAAAAATGCTTTGATTCTTTTGCACAAGACGAAATAATTAAACATTCGTATTGTGTTAATCCATTACAAATTATATTAAATATTTCAGTTGGAATAGTTTGCATTTATGTTATTTTCTATATAATTATGTTTGTAAATCAATTTTATCTAAAATATCTTTTGCTAATTGCTCTCTAGGTATAGATGGCAAAATTGTTTTACCATACGATAACGCTTTTGGTCTTAATATAGTTGTTTTTAGTTCCGGATATTTTGTTTTGAATATATCAAGATCTAATATATTTTCTTGATTGTTTTTAGAACGATATACATCTTTTAAATACCATTTATTCATAACATTTATACCTAGTTCATTTTCATTTAAACTATCTCCAACTCCGTATGCACTAATTAAGATTAAATGTTTACATGATTTAGGTAAATCAGCAAGTATTTTTACCAATAAACGGTCAGAATAATCTTCTTTAAAAGGTTTGGCACTTGTTGTAAAAACAATATTTTCATATTCATAATTTTTTAAAGATTTCCAATAATTGTCTTTTTTAATATTTGGATTATTAAATATTGGTTGTGAATTTATTTCTTCAAATGAATTTTCTCTACATGGAATTGTTAATGGTTTAGATGTTCCACTTAATGCTAATACAGACATATTGCGTTCTACTGTACTTTGATATACTAATTCTTTACCCAATCCGCTTGTTGAACCAATTACACATAAGTTGTAGGCGCGTGTTAAAGTTCCATATAAAAAAATAAATAAGATTTTCATTATAGTTTGTTTAAATATTTAAATCTAAATATTTAAACTTGTAATATTACAAAGATATGGAGAAAGACTATACTAAAATATCATATTATCAAGTATATGATAAAGTATCAAATATAATTAATGATTATGTATCAACAAATCAAAAAGATATATTTGAATATTGTACCACATCAAATAATGATAATGAATTAACTAAATTTAAACAATTGTTAGTAAATGCGAATATTTCAAATAAAGAAAAGATAAAACTTTATTTATGCGCTCAAATTTCTCTTTCTGATGAGAATGTAATGAGAAAATTTGATATTATAAAAGATTGGATAAAAAGGTTGATTCCTGTTACAGACGATCCTATTTTAAAGGATTTATGGGAAGAATACGATAAAAATATAAAAGATAAGTATCAAACTATAAAAAATAATGACTTAATTTATATTATACAAAATTGTATTCTTTAAAGTAATTCTCCTAAATTACACCATTTAGGTAGTTCAATAATATTTTCTTTATTTTTTATTTTTTCATGAATATCTTTATTTAAAATGGAATCTTTATTTACTATTGCCATAATTACATGTTTATTAAACCAAGAATCCGACATTTTAATATATCCATAATTTTCATCATAAGATGTTTCATCTAGTTTTGAACCATGAGAATTTTCAATAATCCAATAACATGGTTTTTGTTTTGAATCTTTAAAATAAAATCCATGAAACAACATTGCGTGATTTACATTTGTTTGATAATATGGTATTGCATTTTCTTTTTTTAAAAACATATTTTTTTTATTAAACTCAAATTCATGATAATTATATACGCTGTTATTTAATAATGATTCTTGTTCATAATGAAATAAATTTACATCACTTCCAAACCAAACCGGAAATTTTCGCAATAATTGATTGATAATTGTCTTTTTTAACATAGATAAAGATGTATTAAAATATAATACTTTTTCACCGTGTTTCATATTATTGAGTTCACTAATTGTATAATATTGATTCACTTTTAAATGTGGTACGTGCAATAAAACAATTTTATTATTTAGTTTATTTCCAGGTAAAATAGAAATACATTTTTCAAAAAACATTTTTGGACTGTATTTTGGTTTTCCTTTTATAAGTTGTACTTTTTTTGGAGGAGTACCTAATGCCTTTTTCAAAAATTCGTATATTTTTTTCATTTGTTTTTGAATTATTTTTTCATGCTCTTTTTTTGGACTACTTCGTATTTCTTTTGATGTTGTTGTCAATACATTAAATAAAACAGTATTTAATTGGTCTGTACTTACAGTATGAAATGATTCTTTCATATCTTTATATGGAACAATTCCGTATTTTTGAATCAAATTATAAAGCATATTCCATGTACCACCATCACTTACAGAACCACCTGAATCGCTCATAATTGAACGAAATAATAAATGATTATTAATATCATCTAATGATACATTTGAATAATCTGATACTCTTTCTAAAAAGTATTTACATTTTTCATATTTATCCCAAAATAATAAATAAGATGTGCTGAATGAATATGTTTCATGTAATTTATAATGAACTATAACACTTAAGCGAAGTATATTTAAATATGCAAATAACCAACATCTTCCACTATAATGTTGATTACTCGCTGGTAAATGTATTTTTAATTCATCTTTAATATCATATTTTTTTAATTTTTTAATAATATTTACTGTTTTTTTTACCTTTGATTCGGAAAGTACAAAACTATTTATATTACCATTTTTCCATTTTTTTATTGTTTTTCTTTTTTTTGATTTATGGTTTAGTTTTATTTTTTTTGTTTTCATTCTTGTATTATAACTATATAATTATTGAAGTTTTCAAAATGAATATTTCAATAATCTAATTTTTTCTACGCGTTTTCCTTTTTTTCTTTGCTTTTAAAATTGTTTTATTTATTTTTTTCGCAGCATTTTCTGTTTTTCTTTTTACTACATTTGCATATTTAGATGTTTTATTTTTTAATTGTTTTGTTAGTTTAACTACCTTTTTTATTGTTTTTTTTGGAAATGTTTTTTTTAAATTTTTAATAAATGTATTTGTAAGTTGTTTCTTTTGTACCATTATATAATAGTATTATATTTTAATCTTCCTTTGTTGGTTCCTTAATTTCTTCGGATGATTGATTTTTTAAAAATGTTTCATTAAAATCTTCAAAATAATATGAGATATGTTTCAAATTAAATTGAAGAAACGCATACAATAGTTGTAATACTACAATTCCATTTTTTTTTATATTTTCAAGTTGCGGGGACTGGTTCATAAATGTATTCTAATATACATGTTATTAATTCTTTAATTAATTTTTTTTTAATTAATGTTTGTTTTCCATAATATGTTGTTTTTAATGTTTGAAACCATTCTTCATATGCTCTATTTTCTTGAAGAACGCACATAATATTCTTACCTGGTTGCCAATTTTTAATGACATTATTACAACAACAAATGCATATATGATTTGTAGATGAATTAAATTCTGGCAAATTTTTTAAATAAAATTCACTTAACCATTTATATAAATGTTGATATTGCATTCTTTTTGATGTTTTTTTATTTTGGATCATTAGTTGTGGTGGGTGAAAAGGATATCCATGTGGTAAAGTAATATTTATAATTCTATTTTTATCGTCATAAATATAAAAACTTGTTATTCTATCTTTATTTTTATCAGTTTTAATAGATAACTCCACGTGATACATTCCCATTAATTTATCAATTTCTCTTTCAATGCGTCTACTCATTCTATTATTTCCAAATATACTATTTGATTGAAGATAAGACGAAGCATAATGAAAATTAGACATATATATTTTATGTAATTTATCTTTAATACTTACTTAAACATATTATTTAATTGCTGACTAACCAATACAAATGTAGTACATTTTGGCATATGTTTTATACATTTTGCGCCTATATATGTACAAGTTGAACGTAATCCTCCTAAATAGTCTTCAACTGTATCTTTTAAAGCACCTTTATACGGTATATAAACTACTTTACCTTCACTTGAACGATAGTTGTCTTTTTTTCCATAAAACTTTTCCATTGCATGAGTAGAACTCATACCATAAAACAATTTAAATTTTTTATTTGTTCCATTTTGGTTCGTTTCAACTATTTCACCGGGATTTTCATCATGTCCTGCAAATATTCCACCCATCATAACAAAATCAGCGCCTCCACCAAACGCTTTGCTTAAATCACCAGGACTTGTAATACCACCATCGCCAATAATATATTTTCCAACTCCATGCGCTGCATCACCACAATCCATAATACAAGATAATTGGGGCATTCCTACTCCAGTTTTTAAACGAGTTGTGCAAGCGCTCCCTGGTCCAATTCCACATTTAATTATATCAACGTCACCTTCTAAACATAATGTACTCACCATATCTGGAGTTGCAACATTTCCCGCAACAATAATTTTGTCTGGATATGCATCACGTACTTTTTTACAAAAAACAAGAAAATTTGGAATATAACCATTTGCAATATCAATACATATCCATTTAACTGAAATGATGCTACATATTTTTTGCAATTTTTCATAATCATAATCACTAATTCCAGTTGAAACCATAAAATAATCTGGATTTATTGGACTTCCATTTTTATTACATTTTTCAAAATAATTTTTATAATCTTCACAACTGTAGAATTTATGAAAAGCAGTAATTATTTTGTATTTACTTAAAACATCATATACTTCAAATGTCCCAGTGGAACTCATATTTGCACAAATAATAGGAATTCCTTTCCACGTTGTACCATTTTTAAAAACAAACTGACGCTCTAATTCAACTTCACTACGAGAGTTTAAATTAGAACGTTTTGGGGTAATCAATACTTGATTAAAATCTAATTTTTGTTGAAAATCTATACGAGGCATATTTATAAAAAGGTATAATCTTTTTATAATCTTTTTATATATAAATGAATTTAACTCTTTATCATAGTTTTTATATTACTTACGCCTTTTTAGTTACAACTGGTACAATTACTTTTATTGAATCCTTGCGAACACAAATAGAACCAATGCGTCATATTTTAAATTTAGAAACATGTATTAGTATTGTTGCAGCATTTTTTTATGGAAATTTTATCAATACTTTAAAAGAAAAAAAAGATCATATAGACGACGAAACCCTTCAAAATGAAATTAATGATAATCGTTACGTTGATTGGAGTATTACAACACCAATTATGCTTGTTGTTTTAGTTTTAGGATTTCGATACAATGCAGGATTAAAAAGTATTAAATTTAATGATATTTTACTTATTTTGTTTTTAAATTATGGAATGCTTGGTAGTGGATATTTAGGAGAAAAAAATGTTATTCAAAAACCGATTGCAAATATCATAGGTTTTGTCTTTTTTGCATTTCTTTATGGATTTTTATACAATACTTATTTGTTGAAAACAAAAGGAGGTAATAATCCATCTAATCAACTTCTTTACTTTTCATTCCTTATTTTATGGGCGCTTTATGGTGTATTTTATTTAATGAAAGAAAATGTAAAAAATGCAGGATATAATATTTTAGATTTATTTTCAAAATGTTTTGTAGGTATTTATTTTTGGACGTATAGTTCAAAAATTTTTGGTTAAATTAATATAAATGTCTTTACGATATTTATCATTTTTTTCAAAAAAATCAGCATATTCAACTATATTTATATTTGATATACCTACTTTTGAAGGAAATTTTAATTCAAATCATCCATTAATTGAAAATATTTTTTTAGAATTAGGAATTTATTTAAGAAATTATGAAGAAATGAATGAATTATAATGTTTAAATACAATATAATGGAAGTAGATAAATTATTATTAAAAATCTGTTATCTTCTTGTACTTTTAACTATTTTTTATATGATTCTATCATCAAATAAACAAATCTCTAAAATAAATTGTATTATTGTTTCCTTTTTATTTTCTATTTTAGGTATTTATTTTACATTTGATTATTTATACAATCATTTAACTCGTTTTATAACAAAAGAAGTTGATGAAGAAGAAAAAGAAGAAGAAGAAGAAGAAGAAGAAGAAGAACACGAAGAGCAAACGCATTCGCATAAAAAAGAAAAAGATTTTATCTTTGATCCAACACAATACGTTCAAACAAATTAAACAAATTAAATTAAGTTTATAATTAAATTTAATTTAAATTTACTTTTTTTTATAAAATTATTATCTTTATAGATATTATAAACAAATGGCAACAATCGCAAGTTTTGATGTTTCGGGTCTTGAAGTGACACCAGGTCACGATTCGCTTACGGTAACATGGGCGGGATTTTTCAATCAAACGGGTGGAGAGAATATTTGCGGTGATGTAAACCAAGTTAATTCAATGCCTTGGCTTACTTACTTAAATGGGGGGCCCGGTCCTGCTGGTGCTTTTATTTCAGGATGGGAAGATACTAGTTTTGGAAAAGATGGTGATGATAATGATTTTGATTTCGCTACTGGTGAAAAAATTGTAGTTAGTGTTATGAATTCAAATACTGGTCTTTTTTCACTAACAAATAAAGTAATTCATGATCATACTGATCTAAGTAATACAAATTCATATACAGTAGAAGGTCTTACTGCTGGTGATAATTATATCGTAATGTTAAAAGCATATAAAACAGATACTTCAGGATCACTTCGCATATATGAAAGAGGTGACGATGAACCATCTGGTGTCCCTTTTACAGTTCCTGATATATTAACACCCAGAATTCGGTCATTAGGGTCAGATTGCATTGAAGTAAGATTGCCTGGAACAAAAGCAGATTATTTTAAAACAGGTCTTGTGGAAACTGGATATAGTGCCCTAAATTATATATCAATTGTTCTAATTGAAGAAGGTTCTGGAAATATTGAGATTTCCACAAATGTTGCACCCCTCACGGCGCTCACTGACGCCGAGTGGGAACAACAAGTTGTATGGAAATTTGATGGAAGAAATTCTGAAAAGAAACATATGGTAAGATTAGATTATGAAAATGATACAGGAACAATTGTTTCTACACAACCAGTTACAATTGAAATGACTCCATGCGCTGATGTAAGTGCCGTGAATCTAGATTTAATTAATTTTATGGATGTATCTTTGAATTGGGAAGATGATACTATTGCAAAAACAAACATGGGTACTAATCCATATACTACAAAACTTGAATTTAAAGCATCTACCTCTTTTGGTACAACTCATGAGGAATTTGAATTATTGCCTGTTCTTTCTACAAAGCATTACTTACCAACAGATGAACAAAACATTCATAATTTTAAATTATTAGATATGGGAGTAACAGTAAATGATAGATTGTTACAAATTGGATATTATCATGTTGTTCTTGAAAATGGTGTATATGTAAATGGTCCTAAATCACACAAATATGTTGTATTGTTACCAAAAGATGGAGAATCTCCATGGGCAACTTTACCAGACCCAGCAAAACATTTCAAATTGTTACGAGCACACGAAGAATTTACGATTTCTTCTGAAAGCGAACCTGAATTAGCGTGGTATGAAGAGTTAAGTGCTGCGTACTATGCTGGAGAATTATCAAATAATATTGGACATGGTGATATTGCAGTAACGTACGATAGCGAATACAATACATATGGTGGAGATAGACTTTTTGAACTCGAGGACATTTGTTATACATACGATTGGTCCGGTGAATTACTTCTTCCAAAAACATTTGACACAACACGTTTTGATTTAGATAGTAACAATGAACTATATGTTCCTGCGGTATTCAAACTTATTGATGGTCTGGCTGACGGGACTGCTTCTACGATCGGTGGTGGTGCCAACGCCGCCGCCAGTCACGTCAACTCAAAAGAAAAACAAATGGCAAACTCTAACACCCCTTATGGCGACTCCAATTCCGACTGTTGTGATAATGTTGTAATAAATGTGTGGAAAAGAACAGAACTTGATACCAATTATACTTATAAATATAGAGCATATCAAGTAAAAGATCGTGAATTTGCAAATGAACTTTCTCTAAATATTAGCGCAGGCGGAACAGTAAATGAAGAAACACTAACTCTTGCCTGGTCGGGTGCAACTAGACCAGTAACATCAAGTTCAGGTGTTCCTTATTATTTTGCAGGTCTTGATATATGCGGTCAACCACCTGACGTCAATCACGTTACTCCTGCTAATCAAGCCAAATTACCAGATGCCTCGTTTGAAACATTAACTGGTTTTGAATTATCTGATAAAAATACTAATAAACATGCAACTACAACAATAGTAAGTGATAACTCATTTTCCTTGATAAGAATTCGTCCATATTTTACAATTGTAAATAGTGATAATACAACAGACGAATTGAGTGGAGAAGCAGAAGATCTTTCTTTTGTTGGTTATAAATTACCAGTAATTAGCGAAATTAACATTGGTAATCTTTCTGGTGGATCGGTCCCAGTGTATAAAGAAGCCCAAGGTTCTTATTATCCTTTTAACGCTGAAGACCAAAAAGGTACATTAGTAGATAATACCACTTATGGTGGTAATATAGGTACTTCTGGTGAATATATTGTACAAATTCGAACTTCTGGGGGAGCTGGTTACAGAACAGAAGAATCTGCCGGTGGTCTTGCTAACAACAAACATTTGACAAGCAACCTTGCTGATGTATCTGTCAATTTCTTTGTAACAGTTCAAGATATGAGTGATCTAGATGTTTCTTTTGAATTTGATACAAGTTTTGGTGACTCTTCATATGTTGCTGTTCCACAACAAATTAATGGTGGTGGCAGCAGCAGCACTGGCGGCAACGGATTGTGGGGTACTAGTGGCGAATATTACTTATCAATACCAGTCTCTCTTGCCGCTGACGGCGACGCAGTGGATAATGTAAATATCGATGCAAGTGGAGTTCAAGAAGGTAAAAAATTCAAAGTGACTCTAGAACCATACATAAATACAGTAGAAAATCCTACTGATAATATTAGTGGTGAGGCAATTATTAAATATTTATACACAAGACCGGTTCTTGACCCTGTATTACATACTAGACCGCTTGTTCAAAATGATGCTAGTGGTAATCCAAATCATTTAACATCCTCTATAATATTGGATCTATCTGGCGTTGATCCTAGTGGTGAATTTATATCTAAAATCGAATTTTTCAGAGATGAAGATACCCAACCATTTTCAACATTAAATCCAGTTGTAACACGAGTTGATGATGATGATGAGTTGGTTTATAATGAAGACGCTAAAATTATATATGGTGCGGATGATACTGATCGAGAATTTATTGATAGTACAGCGTACCCAGAATCGGCGCACATTTATAGAGCAAAGGTACATTATGAGGGCGGTTGGGCTGAAAAAGATATGGTCTCAAATACTAGAGAACTTATATATAGAGATCTAAAATTAAAAGATTATGGTTTTGAAAGTATGATTGTTACACAACTTACTGAGGTATCTGATAATGGTATAACTTATGATCAAAGTGCTGTTGATATTTCTTTGATTTTCAAACCATTTTCTAATGAGAATACTATGTATAAACATTTTGTACGAATGCACAGCGTTGCGGACACCGGACTTCTTAAAGCTAGCCAAAATCAATATATGCAATATTACTATATAAATTCATTGGGTGTAGCGACAACACTTAATAACGTTACCGCCGCCGCCGACGCCGTCGCAAACTTTCACACAGAACCAGTTGGAGTGATGATGTCTAGTGTAGATCTTTCACAAGTAAAACTTCTAGATCTTTCTTATTCGGTTATTGTTGATAAAACCATTGCTAATGAAAGAATACTTAAGGATGTAAGAGATGATGATGTTTCTGGAAAAACTTATGTAATCCATAATTATGTAAATAATAAAGTAACAAATGTAGTAATTGAAGCAGTACATACTGACCATGACGCTATTCCTGATCAAACATTACTTGCGTTTGAACGTCCTGAAGCATATCCTGATGCAGAAATGACCGCTTTTGGGGAACTTGATAATTTTGAATTAGTTATTGATGGTGTTAGTACTGATATATGTTTTGAAGAAGGAGGACAACTTATTCCAAATTCTGAAAATCCAATAGAACTAAAGACCAAGTTTACATTTACTGATACTCACCCAGAAATTATTACATCAGAAGTAATGCACGGTGAAGCTGGATTAGATTTAGCAATAAATCGTCCAAATAATAATACTGTTACATTTTCTTCACCAAATGATGTTAATGCGTATCCAGCTCCAACTTCTATGGAAATTGTTGATTTCGGTGATTGCTCTGGATATCTCAAATTTACAGCAGCGACTAATGCTGTTGGTGCAATTCTATTCAGAACACAAGGTGAATATGATAATGAAGATGAAATCTGTGGATGGCACAGTGCTGAATTACTTGATACATCTGCGACTGGTGAATATCTTGGATGGACTGGTGTTAGTGGTACTGCTATGTATTCAATTGGTTCGCATGATAATGTACTTGGAAATTGGTCTATCCCATCAGCTACGGGACCGAACGATCCACCTATTGGATTTATTGACTTCAGTTTTGATAATGTAGATGGTTATGAATACAAGTTTGGTATTAGTAATGATGATTGCTCTTACGGTGATAAATTTGGAGCAAGACTTGTATATTCAAATGATGGCGCTACAGCAGTATCAAATCTAAGGATGATACCATATAATTCATCGGTAGCGCCAACAATAGTAGACCCTGAATTGGTAATTACAGATATAGTCACAAGCACTTCGCCAAATGAAGTAACATTTAAAATGAAAGAAAATGAAACATTGGGTGTTGCTGCACAATATGAAATTATTGTATACGAAGTTCCAGCAATTCATCCAAATAGTGAAAATGGATATGATATGTGGGATGGTTCTGGAGTCAAGATCACCGCTACTGCTAAAGAACAAAATACTTCAGATTCTAATTGGAAAGTAACTACATTTGATAGGCTACATCTACACACACCCGATCAAGCAATAACTGCTAGTTCCATGTCAAATAGTGTAACTTTATCTAACTCTAAGTTACAACCCAATAAAGTTTATGTAGCAAGAGGTTATGTTATAAATACAAATGGTAATATTAGAAGTACTTCAGGCAGTGCTACAGTTGCTTTTGATGTGGTTGAACTTGGAAAATCACCAAGTGTTTCACTTGTACCAAATGAGGTGGATGATACACCATATACAACAGTTACTCTCAACCAACCATACGATCCTGCTGCGAGATTTATAGAAGTTAGGGTAGAAGGTGACACGAATTCGACGTCTACAGACAGCGTCGTTTTCGCAGGAGATTTCAAAGCGGATCATATGCAGTTAGCCACCTCAGGAACTAACGGATTCGGATTTGCCAATAGCATCCTGCCGAGTGGCCCGCCGAATGGCTCCCGCAGTTCTTCAACTATGATGCATCTTACTGATAATACATTAGATCCCACCGCAGCTGATTTTACTCACTTAGCCACAGTAAATCCTGAACCGAAAAATATAATAGGAACATGGAGTGATAAACTCAAATTCCATTTATCATCAGGTAACACTGGTCTTGACTTGTCGACTGGTAACTGGCCTGATATTTCTCTTACAATTTATCCATCGGTATATAGTGATCGCCCAGCATATAACACTGGTGATGTACCATTACAATTGTATGAATCACCTGTACTAGTATATACGAGTAGCAGGGCCAACTACAGTGATGGTCAAGGTATATATCTTAGAGAATATACAAGTGGTCAAACAGGAGGAGTCAATGGAGCTTCACTCGCCAACTTTACTAATGGTTTTAATATAGCGCGTAATGAAGTTCTTGTAATGCATAAGGCCAAAGGTCAAACCGGCACCCCTTCCCCCTTAGGTGGTTCAATTGATAGTTTAATTATGGTAGTAGGTTTTGAAAGTGATGAGTCAGAAGGTGTCACTGTGAAAACATTTAATAAACCAGATGATGATTCAACATGGACATCAGAAGTTATAAATAAAATATTTACAATTGATGGACTCCCAACAGGTGCGATGATTGTATCAGCCACTGTAATTGCTACAAATAATGTGGGTTCCACGACGAGCCCTACGACCAAAACCGCTAACTATGTAGATGAATAAATTTATTACATAAATAAAATGTAATTATTTGATATAAAAGTTATTTGATATAAAAGTTATTTCATATAAAACTTATTTTATATAAAAGTTATTTCATATAAAAGTTATTTTATATGAAATTATGTAAGTAATAATGTTCTTTTATTTTGTTTAATAGGAACGTCTTTATTTGTTTTTTGAATAATTTTTTCTTTATTAGATTTCTTTTTTTTTATTATAATTGTGGAATTATTTTCTTCTTTCTTTTCTTCTTTCTTTTTTTTCTTTAACAATTTATTTTCATTTAAATTATTTTGTATAATTGGTTTTTTATTTGTATTAATTGTATAGGTTGGTTTCGATGATTTTTTTAAATCTTCGTCGCTAACGAATCCTAACTTTTTTTTTTTTAATTTTTGTTTTTAATCTTGCACCATCTAATTGTATTTCACATTTTCTTGTTTCATGATTATATCCCACTACTACACCAATTTGTTTATTTTTTTTATTTAAATTATGTACTAATTCTACTTGAGTACCAATAACAAATGGCAATGAATCTAAAGTAGTTGATTCAGGAACTTCAACAACTTTTTCAACAACTTTTTCAACAACTTTTTCAACTTCCACAATTTTTTCAACAGGTACTTCTTGAATTTCTTTCACTGTTTTATAAACAATTTTTTCAGTTGGTTCTTGCTTTTTAACAGGTTCTTGCTTTTTAACAGGTTCTGGTTTCTTAACGACTTTTGGTACATTTTTTCGTTTTTTATTAGTTGCAGGTTTATTACGACGACCATTAATCATATCTTTGAAGGATAACATTTATATAATATAAAAATAAAAAATTTTGTACGAATAAAATAATAAAAAATATAAATCTTTCTTTTAATTCATATTTATTAAAAAAATACAATTATACTATATATGGAAAGAGAAGAAACATTTTTTTCTCAAGGAACATATGGATGTGTAAATTTTCCACCAATCAAATGTAAAGGTATAAAAGTTCCTAAACAAACAATTAGTAAACTAGGAATTCGTGATTTTTTTTCAAAAAATGAATTATTTATTGGAAAATTATTAAAACAAATAGAAAATGTAAATAAAAATGTAAAATCTTCTAAAATGTTTGTATATTATAATGATTCTTGCAATATTAAGAAAAAAAAAATAGAACCATATAAAGATTTTTACGACAAATGTAAGTTACTTCATAAAAAAAGAAGTAAAAAAGATTTTACTTTATTGTATGGTCCGTATATTCCACATTCTATTCAATTGTCTAAATACTTAAATACAAATTGTTCATGGAATAAAATATTTTTGTTTTATAACTTTGCATTAAAGGTTTGTAGAATATTAAAATACTATAAAATTATTCATTATGATATAAAATCATCAAATATATTAGTGAGTAATTATCAAATCAATGAACATGGTATTGTAAGTAATGAACCAAGTTTTCATCTTATTGATTTTGGAATGTCTATATCAATTGACAAAGCGTTAATAAATGATTCTTTAAATCTAAAATACTTATATCATTTTTTATTTTTTTCTCCATCATTTAATTATTGGTCAATAGAACATCATATTTTATCATATTATCTTGAATACAATATGGAATTATCCCTAGAAAAACTAAATGAAATTATTTCAAAATTATGTAATAATAATTATGTATTAGAAGAAATGACTAATATGAAAGAGTATAAAATAGAAATATTTGAATTTTATAAAAAAAAACTAATTCAAAAAATGTCAATAAAAGAACGAATTGAAGAGTTATTTTTATCATCATATGAAACATGGGATATGTATTCAATGTGCTATCTTTGTTTATCATCTATTTATAAAAATAAATTATCACAAGATATTCAATGTTCTAGTTTTATAGATATGTTACAAAAAGGTATTCATTATGATTATAATCAACGACCATCAATAAGCGAACATATAGATAATTTTGAAGGATTTTTAATGACATATTCTTCGGATTGATTTTTTATATTTTTTTGTATTGTTTTTTCTTAATATGTATTGAATTAACATATTGTAATTTGTTTTTTTACATTTTTTTAAAAATAACTTTATTTTATTTCGGTATTTCATGTATATATAAAATGATATTAATAAAATTGAATTAAAATCATTTATTGAAATATAGTTATTATAACATGGTAAAAAATAAAACAGGTGGTAATCGTGCAAAAAAAAGTGCTCGTAAAAATGTAAATGAATCATTGCAACCACGAAAATTGCGATTTGTTGAAGAAACTGGTGAACACTATGCAATTGTAATTAAGATGTTGGGAAACGGACAAATGCAAGTATTATGTGATGATGACAAAGAACGATTGTGTATGATTCGGTGTAAATTTTCAGGAAGAAATAAATCAAGTAATTTTATTTCAAATGGTAGTTGGTGTATTATTGGGTTGCGTGATTGGCAAACAACCAAAAAAGGTAAACTAGAAATATGTGATTTAATCGAAATTTATTCGCATGATGAAAAAACAAATTTAATTCAACAATGTGATACAAACCTAAGTGCTCTAATTAAACATGAAAATGGTACATTAAATGAAGAAGTAAATAGTGTTGTTGAATTTATTGAAAATGCACCAGTAAATGATAATGTTACTAATATTAATTCTGATATTTCTAATTTAAATAATACAGATTTTGATGATGAAATTGATTTTGATGAAATTTAATTCAAAGTGAATTAAATATTTATCTATATTATACAAATATGACACATATATTAGTAAATATCGAATATAACCAACGCGTACCAATTTTAATCGATGAAAAAGCAGGAGAGCGAATGATTCAAGAATGGTGTAACTATAACAATCATACTCTTGTAAAACGACCCGAAATGGTTGTATTTCCCTCAACTTATATTCAAAAAAAAGACACATCTAAATTATGGGATATACACAGTTATGCAAATGATGGATTACAAAATACATTTAGTTTTTTTAATCAATCAAATAACGATGTTGTTGTTGAACATTCTTATCATGGATATACAGGGGTTGGTATTTTAAAAGAATCTCATATTTCAATTCACACATATCCAGAACAAAAATGTATGCATGTAGATTTTTTTTCATGTAAGCAATTAAATTATAATGAAAATATGTCTTTTATTGAAAAATATTTTGATAAACCAAATACAAAAAAATGGAAAGTTGAATTTATAGATCGGTCTTTATAATAAATTTATAAACATATCATCATCATTTGGTCTCATATCATTTAAATTTTGTTTATACGCTTTTTTTTGTTGGTTTTCAAAAAAGAAATTATTATCATTTTCTTCTAAATCATTATATTGTATAGAATCTTCATTTTGTATTATATAATCCTCATGAACAATATAATCATTGTGTGATTCAAAATCATAAAATCTTGTTTTAATATTATAATAATCCCATCGTGATTTATTTATTTCTTTTTTTTTGATATCATTTTCCGGTTTTGACATAACAATAAAAACATATTTTTCTTGGAAATAAGGAATCTCTATATTATAAGGAATTATTGTAATATCATCATAAGATTCAAACATTCTTTTAAAAAATGACCCATTTTTTACAATAATACCATTTTTATCTAATAATTCAAAACATTTAAAAAAGAACTCTGGACTATCAATGGATAAATTATCTAAATTATCTTCTGTAGAATCTATTATTACAATATCCATTGAATGTTTGTACTCTTTTAACAAAGTATCAATTGTAACATTTGCATCACCATATATAATTTCAACTCGTTCATCGTCATTAAAATCATCTTCGTCAAAATATTCTTGGCATAATTCTACAATTTCTTTATTTAATTCAAGCATAAATACTTTTTTAATTGTTTTATATTTCATGATTTCTCTTAATGTCATTAGATCTCCTCCACCAATAATAGTAACATATTCTATATTTTTTCTTAAATATTGTATAGGAAAATGGACCAACATTTCATGATAAATATATTCTTTTTTTTCACATAATTGAATTTCATTGTTAATCACTAAACATTTTCCATAGTCTCCTAATGTTACAATTTCAATACCATTGTTATTATTATAATGATGAATAGATTTTGGTCGTTTTTTATAAAATGTATTCTTCATTCCTTCTTTACTTTTTTCAAGCAAAGATACAATAAAAAGACAAATATATATTATAATAGTAAGAATAATTATATTTGATATTGGATTTAATTTTTTCATTCTATATATTAGAATGAAAAAATAAATTATATTAGTCGTCATCTTTTATTTCGGTTACTATTTCATTTTCCATATTTTTCATGGTTTTATTATTTGTTTCTTTTATTTCTTTAAATTTTACTTTTTTCTGTGTTTTATTTTTTTTTTCTTCTTTTTTGGGTTGTTTTTTAGATTCTTCTTCTATTTTAGATATTCTTGAAAAAAATAAAATTAATGTATTATTGTCATTAAATAGTTCAATACATGGAGTAAATTGTATATCTTCTACATTATAATATTGTGTAATAAATGAAAAATCTTTTTGAGATTTACAAAATTGTTTAATTTCATCTTCGTCTATATTTAATTCGTATTTATAAATACCAGTTAAATCAAATCTCTTTGATTGTAATTTATTATGCTTTAAAATGAGCGCTAGTAATTCCTTTTTTGTAATAATATTATCATAAATATCTAATTCTACTTTTTTGAAATTTAACAATTGATTTTTCTCACTATAAAAAATATAACATTTTATATAATCAATATTATAACTCGTTTGAAAAATATTACTTTTATCCAATAAATGATCTAAATTTTCAATCACATCTGAACCATTTATTGAAATAACTGAGGACTCCATTATTAAAAAATGTTATTTTTTAATAATGGATTAAACTTAAAATATTTTATTAATCACTATATTCATCCTCGTTGCTATCATAATATTCTTCTTCTTCATTTTCTTCTTCTTCTTCCTCCTCTTCTTCTTTATATAATTCTTCAATATAGTAGTCAATTTCTTCTTCGCTATAATTTTTACACAAAAGATCCAATCTTAGTTGAGAAAGAATACGTTCGTTTGATTTTTTATATAAATCATATAGACGCCAATATTCGATGTATCGTTCATCATCTGCAATTTCTTCTTCAGTACGATTTTGTATAATTGTTCCATCTTTTTTCAACAAAATCCATCCTTTCGGCATTTGCATAAGACGCTGTACATTATTTTTTGCTTTTTTTTCACGGCGAGTTGTAAACATGCGTTTGACAGCACTTGAGTATTCCATTTTAATATAAGTGGTTATTTTATGTTTATATGTTGTAAGAGTTCATTTCAATTTTTTCATGTAGATTATTATAAAAATAATATTATCTATATATAATTCGTAACATAAAACATTCAATAAATAATGTTAATAATGGAATGGGATTTTTATTTTTTCCCGGGGTAACAAGGTCAATACATCTTAATAAATAATTAATTGTTGAATCATTTTATACTAATTGAAAAGATGTTTCTTATGTAAAAATAATAAATAATTCTGTTTATTATTTTTTATATGGTCTTTTATATATGTCATTAAGTGTATTAAAACGTAAAGCAGGAACAAAATATAATAAAATTTCTTCACGCGGGAATGTAGGATTTTCATTAAATAATCCACGACGAGTAAATTCGCATCACAATCAAGTGCAAACACAAACACCTATGAAAGGCAATGTTCCGCGTGGTCACGGCACATGCTGTGGAAAATATCCAATTGTTATAAATAAAAGTCAATATAATAATTATGATTTTCATGAAAGACAATATATAGGAAACAAATCTAATCAAGGTATATCTGTAAAAAATAATAGAGGAAGTATTACAACAAGATATAAATGGTTAAATGGTCAATATCCTCAGTTTGTTGTAAAAGATATGAATCATCTTGATTGTGGTTTATATACTAAAAAAATACGAGATCAAAGTGCTTCACAAAATGAAGCAACACAAGGAACAACAAATCAGAATTGTGATTGTCCAAATATAAAACGAACTGTAACAACTATTGTAAAAAATGTAAATACATTAAGTCATAGCGAATACTTGGCTTCAAAATATCTAAAAAAAAATTGTTTACCTACACCTAAAAATAAACTTCCCGAACCAATACCCGTTTCTGGTCCATGCATTAGTTGTGGCGGTAGTGCTACAAAAAGTGGAACAAAGGGAACAAATTGTGGAGATTAAATGTCATTGATTTCGTAATAATCCCAGATCTCCAAATGTTTTGTGATTTGTTTCAAAATATTTTGGATCACATTCGTGGTAATTCTTATCCTTATAAAATATTATTTTTCTTATATTAAAAGATTGAATCATATGTAAGCATTTTGCACATGGTGCGGAATTTGTACTTGATCCATTATTAGAAGAGCGACTAATGTATAATGTTGTTCTTCTTAAAATCCGTCGTCTTTTCCATTTTTTAGATGTATTGCGCCAATATATTTTACGCAATACATCCATTTCAGCGTGAAAACTACATTGATTGTTTATAAAATCATCATGCGCCGAATAATTTTTATGAGTATTATAACCCGATGCAATAATATGTCCGCCGTATGTTGCAATACATCCATGTTTAAATAACATATTCGATTTATTTGATATATCAAGAGACTGTGAAAATAACTGTTCCTGCTTTCGTGATAACATTTTTTAATGTATATTCTTATACATACATTAGTTCAATTTTTTATATTATATTTTTAAAGATATTTCTTGTACAATAACATTTATTGAAAAATATATATTATAATACTATATGGAACGTAATCTTTCGATTGAATTAACAATAAATGAAGATGTATCGCAAAATGAGATTATTGAAAAAATAAATGGATTTTGGGAAGCAAATAGCGAGTCTGAATCTGAATCATCATTAGATGAATTTACAGAAAATAATCATGAAAAAAATAGTGGTAAAATATCATTTCGTAAATTAAAAAGAAAAATACATCGTCAATATGACATGAATATTGTTCATAAATATAGCACTGCATTAGATGTTTTTGTACGATATATTCAATGTTACCATATATTATATTCAGAATCATCTTATTATTGTAATTGTAAATTAAATATGTTTATGTTACCATGTATGTTTTTATCCACAACATGTAGTGTAATGGCATCATTTAAGTTTAATAAAATACGAGAAACATTATTATTATCTATATTAAATGGAATTATTGCTTTTTTACTTGCTATTATTAATTATTTAAAATTAGATGCAAATGCAGAAGCGCATAAAATTTCAGCGTATCAATATTCAAAATTAAAAGCGCAAATCGAATTTAATTCTGGAGAAACTCTTTTACAAGACAATGACCCATTTTTGAGCGATAATCATTATGTAACGGAACAAATGAAACAATGGGATAAACATAATAAAACATTATTGTCTCCTGAAATATTTGATAAAGAAAGAGCGCGAAAATATGATGAATTAATGACTTTAAAAACACAAAAAGAAAAACAGTTTATTGAAAAAGTAGAAAAAATTATGGTTGGAATCAAAGAATCATTAAAAAATATTGAAGATAATAATCATTTTGCATTACCAAAACATATTATTAATAAATATTCAACTATTTACAATATGAATATTTTCTTATATATTAAAAGTATTGACACTTATAAAAATGTCCTTTTAAATGATTTACGTAATGTAAAAAATGAAATACGATTTTACAATAAATATATGCAAAATAAGGATTTACAAATGAATGATTCAATA
>MDTB01057195.1_pt1 | contig 19939 bp, 16 predicted proteins | sample 811161 | NCBI WGS metagenome assembly MDTB01 (sample SAMN05326650, study PRJNA326480) | marine metagenome | isolation source: seawater | place: Mediterranean Sea | collected 2009 | reverse complement strand
GCATCCAAGTACCTTCTAACATCTTGAGAATTTTTATCCGTGTAAACTCTGAAGTAGCAAAAGTGGCACCTTTTGCGACAGAAAGGAATATGGTAGTAAATTCCCAATGGAGCAGTTCCAGGGGAAGGGCTGTTGAGCATAGATTCCACGCAGGGAATATCTTCTTCTGTCCAGAAAGAAAACGGCGGATAATTGGATACGAAATAATTTCCGGGTTTGGTTTCAGCCTTAGTCTCCTGGTCAGGCTTGATAAATATTTTTCCACTCATTTTAGGTTTTCCGTTTCAAATGCATAGACTTTCCCATCCTCACAACCAACAATAATATTACGATCTGTAACCGCAGGAGTTGAAGATATGGGCTCCCCTACTTCATAGGAAGCGATTTCCTTTCCGTCCGTTTGAGAAAGAATATAAAGTTTTCCATCCATCGAACCAAAAACAATTTTGTCAAAAGTGATTACCGGAGAACTGTCAATTCTACCTCTAGCCGAAAAACGCCATATCCTTTTACCGCTGACTCGATCAATGCAGTGCATGCCTTTATCACGCCCGCCAATGAAAAGATGTTTTTCAGAGATAGCTGGAGATGAAAAATAGGGGAAGCTTTTATCCCGATAATTCCAAATTGTTTCTCCCGTCTGTAGGTCAAAAGCAGAAACTGAACGATCCATGTCTCCTACATAACCAACACCATCAGCAACAGCAACTGAAGCAGCAATAGGAGCCTCCACTTCGATTGATTTAAAGTTTTTCCCATCTTCCAGTCTTATGACATAAAGCATCGCATCGCACCCACCAAACACGACATACTTTTGATCATAAATTGTTGGAACTCCATTGATGTAGTTTTGGGCTTCAAACTTCCATAGCATTTTTCCTGAATCTGCATTTACACAGTGTACGAAATTATCGTAGCTTCCTACAATGAATACATCATCTTGTGCCTTTGGGCGAAAGGCTTGATTTGCGGCTCCCATAATTTCTCCCATGGTTTCATATTTCCAAAGAAATTTTCCGTTTTCTTGATTAATTGAATAAAGAAAGCCATCGGTAGATCCCACAATGACTTTTCCTTTATGCAAAAGCGGCGGTGCTTCGATTGCCATCTCGGTTTTAAAGATCCATTTTTTCTTTCCTGTCCTTGTATCGATTGCATGCAAAATTCCATTTTCCGAACCGACGTAAGCAATTTCGTTCGAGACAACCACAGAGGATTTGAGAAACTCTCCCGTGTCGTAAGTCCATTTGAGAACAAGGGAATTACCCAACCTGATATCGGACTTTCCTTGTAATCCAGGATTACCCCGATGCATTGGCCAATCAGCAGAATTAAGAGTTTGCAACCCTGTACAAAAAACAAATATCCACAACATATATTGAGTCTTTAGGTTCATAGATCTATAAAACGCATTCTCAAAGTTAGGGCTTAAACAAGTTCTCGGGCGAATGAATGAAACAGCTTTTGGTACAGCACTTCAAAATCATTCACTTCAATACTCCTAGGGTTAAATCCCGCAGTCCATTGCTTTGCCGCTTCACTTGCGAGTTCAGGAATATCATTTGAATCAAATCCTGCTTGCTCAGATTCTACCTGAAACCGAGCCATCCCCAAAAGCACTTTAACTCTATTGATCAAGGAATTACAGGCATTTTCGGAGCTCTCTTCTAATGCTGAAAGTTGGGCCACCTTGGCAAATTCCGAATAAATATTCATGGATGTTTGGTCCGTTGAATTAAATTCCATAACCAAAGGCAGAGCAAGTCCAACTGCAACCCCATGAATTGTTCCGTATTTTGCAGTCAGTGGATTCGCCATAGAATGGGCAGCACCAAGCATACTTTTTTCAATGGCCGCCCCGGCATGAGATGCTCCCAACTGGGCACCTCCTCGGGCAGTTAAATCATTAGGATCCTTGAAAATTATTGGAAGAGAATGATTCAATAATTGAAAGGCTATCTTGGCGTGTCTGTTAGAATCTTCGCTTCTTTTTTTTGTAACTGCTGATTCAAGGGCATGAGCGAGTGCATCAATTCCGGTACATGCACTTACTCTTAATGGCTGTGAAAGGGTTAACTCTGGGTCAAGCAATGTAACGCGAGGAAGCGCTTTTCTATCTCCGCAGGCCATTTTTAAATGAGTATCATCTTTTGAAATTAACGCGAAAGACTGGCATTCGCTTCCGGTGCCCGCGGTGGTGGGAATAGCAATAAGCGGATGCATTGGCTTAGTAGCTTTATCTATTCCCCAGTAATCTTCCATAGTGCCCCCGTTAGTTAAAACAAAATTACAACCCTTAGCAGTGTCCATTGAACTCCCACCGCCCAGACCCAGAATTAAATCGATGCCCGCAGAATCTGCAACTTCTACGCATCTTTGCACACTTGATTCAGTTGGATTCTCGACTGATTTGTCATAGATTGTAACCTGTATGCCAGAACTTTCCATAAGCTTACTTACCACATCGACATGACCCGCCTTTCGAACTCCAGGGTCTGTCACAAGCAGTGCATGACTTCCTAAGGATTTTGCATAATCTGCAACCGATTTAGAAATACCATTCCCAAATCGGACTATTTGAGTGAAGGCATCTTTCCTTGCGAAAAAGGAATCGTTGGAAAATTCCTCCAAAGAAAGGTCAAACATTTCGGAACCTATTCTAAAAATTTAGGCCGCCATTCCAATGGACCTGCGCTTGTATAAGAACTCGAACATATTGCCTTCGTGGGGTTGATCCCAAGATATCTTCATGGTTGAAATAGGTCCAATGTTTAATCTCTCGACGTTCGAGGATGCCAATAATTGGTTCTTAAAATTTTGGTCTTTTGTGATCGCTGTTACTACCAAAGTAGGACCAATTGCTTGAAGCATATCTTTCTGTGGAACTTCAACCACGCTTGCGTAAGGGCACAAGAATTCACGGTTTGAAAGTACATGATTCATGGATTCGCAGTAGGCAATGGTTGGTTTAAGGTAAGTCCCGCCTTCAGTATTCACCAACCTTGATCCTTCGCGATATGGAGCCGTAGCATCATAGGCACCCTTTTCAAGGAAGTCTGATTCTAAAGTCTGATCGATCCATTCTCCCATTTTCGGATTGGCAAATCCAGACAACACTGCATTGGGATCATCAATAGGTAGTGGTTTTAGCGGACCAAGTCTGCGACCTAACGCATCGGCAATTTCTTTTGCGTATTTTGGTACAATTACTGCAGAAGCATTGACACAGCTTCTGCCTCCATTGTCCGAAATGGAAGAAACCATTACATCAATATGATCTTCCCAATTTTCAACCTCGTCTTCACCGATTAAAATTTTACTGAATCCAGGACCATGAACTTGGACTCCAGGATCACCGGCATAAAGATCTGTGGTGCTTTTATCACCAAAAATTAAAGCCCGACCACAGAGTTTCAAAATATCACCTGCTCCTTCATGATCGGTTGGGTAGAAACCAAAAGCCTCTTTAGGACAGCCTGCAGCAATAAATGCCTGCATTAAGCGGTAGGGCGTCCACGGTTCATCTCTTCCAGGCTTCATAACCACAGGAATCTTAAGGGCAATCGAAGGCAACCATAATGAATTAACTGCAGGTGAGTTACTAGGCATTACCAAGCCAAGAGCTTCTGTTGTTGGATAAAAGCAAACAGGTGCACCAGACTGCTCACCGAATCCTTTATCTAAAATTGAAAAATCTATCCCTCTAGTCAAACCGTTCAAAATCAATTCTAGATGAGTTAGGGCATAATGGATTTTATCCATATTTCTCTGCACCATAATGTGGGGGAGTCCACTGGTTGAGGAAAGGGTCTCAAGATAATCTCTAGAGGATTGTTTGTGTCCTTCCATTCCGAGAGGAAGTGACTCATTCAAAAAAAGATCTCCAGCCTTGGCACTTATTTCGATAAGCTCTTTGGTTGTAAACTTGGCTAATGCATCTCGGCCTTTGCTGACTTCGCGAAGATCTCTTCGTATGATTCCGGCGTTTACTTGACTTAAGGTCGCTTTCACGGAACCGTCCCGATAATCCTTAACTTCAGATTCGTTGAAACTACGATAGGGGTTTCCCATTCGTAAACAAGGTAAGTGTGGTATGCTCATAATATTTAATAGACTCCTTCTACGATTGTTTTCTCCATGGCACCAAAAGGACGGACTTCTGCTACCCCGTCCCATGGAGCTTCTTCCCATGGCTTTCTTCTCAAAGCCTCATCACGTTCAAGAAAGCGAGGCATGAAAAACTCTTTGGTTAGCGTAGTTAGCTCGACCCTGCCCCAAGTGTCGTAATCAACGGTTTGATTTGTGTCTGGATTGACCACCCTTAAGGCAGCACGCGGTTGAGGTGCGTAATAAGCAATAGAGTAATCATTGTCTGGACCAAATGGATGGTGCCGAGCTAACCCCATTAGAGTGTTTCCATAGGTTGGTACAAAACCAATTTGTCCACCTTCGCAAACCTCTTCAACAAGAAAACGTGCATATTGTTTATCCATTGTGGTGCCACCACAAAAAACCCCTTTTATGCCTGCCTTTACAAGATCTTTTCTCTCCGCTAGAGCTTCGAGTAATTTTGGCGTCGTAAATAGTGCGCTGATACTTCGATGCTTTAAAATAGTCAATGCTTGGTCAACCACATGATCCATGTATGCACGAGCTTGATCATACTGTTTTCCTGCAATGAGGCGCTTTACCCAACGAGGATCTAGGTCAACAAAATAGCAGGAGCAGCCGCGTTCATTAGCCAAGTGCTCAATGGCTAATCGAAGTCTTCTGGGACCTGTAGGTCCAACCATCATCCAATAGTGATCTCGAGGAAAATGCTCATCACTCAAGGTCTCTGAAAAAGCAGTGTAATCAATTCGGAAATCATCCCACCCTATGCGCTGCTTCGGCATGCCAGTGGTACCGCCTGTCTCAAAAATGTTAAATGGACGGTTACCATATGCTTTCGGAACCCAAACATCGTTAGGTAAATCGCGTAACCATTCATCTTGAAAATTTGGGAACTTTTCACATAGATCATCATAACAAGTAATCTCCTCAACTGGATTCCAACTTTGTTCATCAGCCCAGTTCAGCCAAAACGGGCAGCCAGTTTCTGGCGAAAAATGCCACTTTATGATTTCGACAACATGAGAATCTAATTCTGCTGCTGACTTTCTGATATTTTCTTCGTAAGCCATGAGGTTATACAATAAAACTTGATTTACCGATTTTTCAATTCGGTCTGATTAGGGAAAAATTTGGCCAAGGTTTTAATTGAGGGTGCTTCCGTGAAAAGAGACACTGTTACAAGTGCCACTGTTGCTGTAGCAAAACAGATCGCTGCAGGTACTATTCCGGGCCCGACCAAATATTCTCCTCCATAACCAGATTGGTGAAAATAATAAAGCCATGTAATCAATGCAGTTACAATGCTTGCAATCGCACCTTGTTTGGTGGCTCTTTTCCAATACAAAGCGGCAAAAATAACCGGAAATAGCGCAGAAAAGCCACTGAAGCACCAAATTGCCAAATCAAATACATTGGCATCCTTTGCAAGCATCGCCAAGACATAAGTTAACCCTACGATTATTACGATAAAGCATCTCGCAATAAAGATAATTTGCTTATCGGTGTACTTATTCTGACCAGCCCTGTGAATTACAATGTCGTTTGTAAAAATCGTTCCCAAGCAAAGAAACTGGGAATCCAAAGAAGACATAATTGCGGCCAAAACGCCAGCCGTTAATAAACCAATTAAAATCGGGTCTCCAACCAATAAATTAAGCATAGCAGAGAGAACTGCAGGGGGTGGGATTCCCGGTGGTAAAAGTCCGCTAGCCCATGCTCCAACTAATACACAAGGTACCCAAACCACCATGATGCAGAGGGGATGGGCGATAACGGTCAGTCTGAAGGATTTGGCACTTTTAGCGGTAAGCCAGTGCTGAAATAAATGAGGAAACATGCCAACGCTTAAGGGAATAAAGAGATAGGTGACAAAAGTTACGAAAGGGATTCCCAGCTCTCGCTCAAAAGGAATGAGCTCACCAGTCTTAGGAGCTTTCTTTTTGAACTCAACTGCGACGGGTTCTCGCCAGAAATGAGGTTGTTGATTCGTTAGGTTAGAATTTTCCGAATGAAGAACTCGACCAATTGTTTTGGGGGGATTATTCTCCTTTAGCACACCCATCTCTTTGTCGAACTGGTAATCTTGCACCAACAGTCCTTTATCATTGATTCTAGCAGGTACATTTCCTGCATGGTTGATTCCGCCCAGAGCATTAATGATGAAAGTAAATGCCACCAAACCCATAATCATAAAAACAATGGTCTGGAAGGTATTGGCAAAGGCAGCTCCTCGAGAACCTCCCATAAAAACATAGCTTAATACAACCAGTGACACAACAAGTCCTGTTAACCAAGGTGGTACTCCACCAAGCCATTGTGGAGCACTTGGGTCTGTGAATAATAATGGAAAAGCACCCGCGGTTACTGGTTCAATTGTTTTACCGGCACCAATTATTCCAATGAGAAGGTAAGGGATGACCAATAGCACCAAAATTGGAAAAAGGAGGTAGCCTAATGAGTCTGACTCGAAACGTGCACGGAAGAATTGGATTTGCGTGATAAATCCATGCTTTTTACCAAAAGCCCATAGTCTGATACCAATCAAAAAGAAAATAGCGGCGTGGACAAGTCCACTAATTGAAGCCATCAATCCGTATGTTCCGATTCCACGCTCAAATGATTTACCCGTTGATCCGACCAGTGCAAAAGCTGTCATGGTGGTCCCAAAGACACTCATTAATAACAAAAATGGTCCAATACTATGGCTAGCCACAAAGTAATCTTTACTGGTCCCTCGAAAGAGTCGGTTACTAAAAAAGCCTAATGCCAGAAGAAGGCATAAGTAGCCTATGATTACAATTAAGGTTATCATTTTAATTTGATCAAATATGTCAGGGCAATGGAATTAATCCTCTTCTGCAAATGCCTCTAATTGATGGGGCCAGGCATATTTAATAGCCAACCAACCTAGAATGGCGCATGCGATGGAAAATCCTGCATGATAGGCTAAACCCAATGGCATAAAGCCAAAGATTAACTTAGATTCATCCCACCACCAAAAGTCTTGATGAAGAAAAAAAAGAATAACAAATAGAGTCCAAACTGCTAACCTTCCCATAATGTTCTCCTTGTTTATTTCCCAATCGCGTAGAGGTGGGTTTGAGTCGCAACATATAGAGTATTATTTGCAACGACAGGAGAACTGTAAACAGGGGCTCCCATATTTACAGTTTTTACTTTTGGCTTTTCCTTGCCGTGATCAAGAACAAGAAGGTCGCCATCTTCATTGCCAAGAAGAACCTTTCCATCAACCACAAGGGTTGATCCCCAAATGCGGCTAAATGAATCATGAGTCCAATAAACTTTTCCAGTTTCGGCATCCAAACAGTGAATAATACCAGCGTACTCAGCTAGGTAAACTAATCCTTCATGAACTGATGCGGTAGAAATTGTTCGCCCTACATCTAAATATTTCCAGAGAACCTTTCCATTGCTCGCGTCTATGCAAGAAAGTCGACCAACCCCATCACCATGCTCAGGGTCTTGTCCTATTGCACAATAAATCTTGTCTTCGTAAAGAACAGGTGTGCCGATTAACTCACTCGGACCAGGGGGTGTAGCATATGGAATTTTCCTGCCTTCCTTGTCTTTACGGTAACTCAATTCATTACAATCAACTTTCCATTTAGGCTGAAACAGGTCATATCCATCCCCATCTTTTTGGGTTTGATTTATGTACCCGTAACAAAATCCGTCCGTTCCGCCCCAGATTAAAATCTCCTCTCCTTTAATATTTCCAAAAGTTAAAGAAGACCATGCTGCATGAAGTGCGCCGGCACTCGCTCCCGAGCCATCTTCCCCAATCAACTCCCCAGAATTCTTATCCAAAGCAATCCAGCTTGGTGATAAAGGGCTAGGGATATTAGTGTGCGACCAGTCTACTCCATTTGATGTAGCAACAAATATATTATCACCAATTATTAAAGGTGAAGAACTTGTAACATTATGAGGAAATACACCAAGTTGGTCTCTCATGTCGTATATCCAGAGAATATCGGCATCAAGCTTTTCGTTAAGTAAATCTTGGGTGCCTTTTGGTTTTACATAAGAGGCTTCATCCATAAAAGGTCCATCATTGCCATTCGAGAAACCTGCTATATCCAAACAGACAACTTCGCACTTGTTTGTGACAACATAAACGCGATCTCCTTCTATAGCTGGAGATGAACAAACACCAATGTACTCCCAATCACTTACTTTCCCGGCTCCAAGTTTTGGAATAACAAGCTGCCAATCTAATTCACCGCTCTTTTCGTCGAAACACATAACCACTCCACGGTCACCTTTTTTTCCTTCATCGCGAGGCGATTCGTTATTGGTGCCCGCAAAGACTCGACCATTCCCGATAGTTACATTGCCGTATGCTTGAGACCCAAGCTTAGCTACCCACTTTACATTTTGCGTCGTGCTCATATCCACGGTTTCATCGTCATTCATTTCACCTGGGTTAAAATCAAGGTCTAGATCTGTTTCCAAAGAAACCATATTTCGGGTGGCATCTCCTCCCCAAGTGGACCAATCAGCGGAATGGGCAGTAATCGAAAATATTAAAATCGAATATAGGGTAAATAAGATATTTTTCATGTATTTAATGTTGGGTAATAAAATTAGTTCTGCACGACTGAAATGTTATCAATGTACACCTTCTTTTTGCTTTGTGGGGACATAGCGTAAATTCCCGGTGAACCATTCTTGTGAGCGTTATCGTGCTCAATCTCTAAGGTCCAGTTCTCAGGTTCAGGATCATCCTTAGCCCAAACCTTAGCTCTGATCATACCAGTGCCCATTTCATTGAGGTCCACCCTAGTTTTGAGCGTATACCAAGAATTGGTTTTTATTGAAAAGGGAACGGAGTAACGAAATCGATCGAAATTAGAAACCACTTCGAGTTTTTGACTGTTTCCAACCAATATAAATATGTATCTTTGATTAATTAATCCAATATTGGATTTTGTTCTGCGATCTCCATCGGTCATGACATCCGCGGTCATAGTGTAATCACTCATATCTTTGTGACCAATAAAATTAATCGCTCTTTGAAAAAGAACGCGGTCCAAAGTATTTCCAGCAACATTATTTCCTTCCAAATCCTGAACTTGCCACCTCATGCGTGCACCCAGCCATGAAAGTGGCGGATAAGAAAATGAAATGTCATCGGAACTTTTATTCGAAAACTCAAATTCTTGTTCAAAATCTTCTCTGTATGGTAAGAAAGGCAGGATACGACCACGACTGACTCCTGTAATTTCACCGTTGGAAACCTGCAAGGCACCCGCGGACAAAGAGGCATCCATTTCGGCGACAAGAATTCCATCGTCAGAAATGGTTGCGTCAACTTCTGACTTCACTTTAGCGGTTGGAGGTATCCATTTTTTCCAACTTAGTCCCTCCTCTACCTTTCCAATTCTTTTTCCTCGGTCATCCAAGGAGAAAACTTTAAATTTTTGATTACTACCCGCCTTAAGAAAAAATTCTGCTGGAACCACTTGCAAAGAGACGACAGGAGTAGATGCTTGTTCAACTAGCAGATGCTTTAGTTCTTCTTTTGGTTTAACGACAAAAGCCGGTGCGGGTGCCCCGGCACCAAAGCAGTGTAATTTTTTCTTAGACTGTACGAAAACCCTTCCATGAGCCACGGATGGCGCTGCTAAACAAGCTGAACCGAGGTCCATTTCACTAAGGACTGCTGCTCGATCACCTTCATCTTCTACAACAAAGACTTTCCCATTAAACATTGGAACATATAATCTTCCATCAGCCCATGTAGGAGATGCGTGAATCTGGTCGGGAGCAAGCTTTTGCACCCAATGCTCTTCACCAGTATTTGCATCAAGGCATATAAGTTCTCCTCGCTTGATAGTAGTATAAACCCGACCCTCCCGATATACTGGGGTACTTGTAAAAGCTTCGATTCCATTATTTCTCCAAATCTCATGGGTGTTATCTAGGATTAAGATATCCTCACCGACTGATGGCAATTTCTCAGGTTTTTTAATCGCTACCATTCTCCCGATAATTGTACTGTCTACATTTTCCTTTCCATGAACCGCAATGATTGAATCCTCATGGATGACTACCCCTGCATTGACTCCACCATATGACATTTGAAAGCGCCACAGTGCTTGTCCGGTCCGGGCATCAATGCAAACTACATGGCCACAACCAGTTCCGCTGTAAAAAACTCTTCTACCATCGGGTAAATCTTCAAAAGTCAGGGGAGCAAATGAACTGTCTTTCGGAGTGATTCCTGGTGTGGAAGACCAAACCAACTCGCCATTTTCTTTGTCAAAAGCGTAAAAGCGGTCTCTTGCAGGACCCTGCTTTCCCCAATTCGCGGTGATAGCATGAATAATAACGAGATGCCCATCTACGCATGGACCTCCTGTCCGACCATTGGGAAATGTCAGTCTGGCGAATTCTTCCATCAATGAACGCTCCCAAAGTTTATTCCCATCTGGATCGTAGCCAATAAGCAGTCCTGGACTCGTTTGAAAATAGATATTTCCCGATGCTGGATCTACGCAGGCTGCCCCGACTCCATATCGGTTATAAACAATATCACTAATAAAATCACTGTGCCTTCTTTGCCAAAGAATATCTCCTGAACTTGCATCAAAGCAGACCAGTGCCTCCTGAAGGTCATCCGTAGTTCCGTAATAACCAAATTGATAGGCTTTGCCTCCCGCAATGACAGGAACTCCTCCTCCCTGAATATCATGAGTCCAAAGCAGGCTTTGGTTCAGATCAACTGGAAGACCTGTTTGCTTGGATACGCCAGACCCTTGTGGTCCACGCCAATATAGCCAATCTGACTGGATGGGATTTTCGGGTGAAATATTGTTCGTCGTGGACTTCTTTGGAGCTTGAATGCATCCATTGAAATAACAAGCAAATAAGAGTGTACTGATCGCAAGGGGTTTTTTGAGCATGGCTGATTTTATAATTAATATGAGTATCGACAAAATTAGTACTTGTATGTACTAGTTTGTCAAACATCGTTCGTATTTTTTCAAATCTTAAATGACAGGACTTGTGAGAAAAAAATTTCCGCCTGCTCTTCGGGCATGCTGGATGACATTGAATGCAGCATTTAAAAATCGATTACAATCGGTTGGCTTGACCCCAGATCAATATTCTGTACTTCGATGGCTGAATGAATTGACCAGAGCCAGCCTGTGCCAGAAGGACCTTGCTAATCTAATGTTTACAGACGCCAACAACATTGCAGGTTTAGTAAAGAGAATGGAAGGTTTAAATCTGATATCGAGACAGTTCCACCCTAATGACAAAAGGAAAAAAATTATTAGAATAACCAATCTTGGTATAGATAAACTCAATAAGTCCCGCTCAATTGCAAATTCACTTGAAAATGAATTTTTATCAGGATTGGAAAATGAGGATCGGAAAAAAATTATTCGGTACCTGCAGAAGATTTGCAACTTTCTGCATGGATGAAGGCAATTTTTATCATTTCATCATTTTTAGGCATACTAAAATTCCATCGCTCGACCTGCAGTACAACCGGCCATTTGAAAAAGTTGGCGGTATCCAATTCTCTTTTCCAGAAAGAATCTGAAACCGAGCTAATTCTTTATACTTTACAGAATTTGCCTCTACCAAAGCAAGTTCACCCTCCTCAGATAAGACAACAAGAGTCTTATCTACCAAAATAACACTACCAAGCCCAAAACCCTTTTTTTGCCAAAGGACCCGCCCTTTCTCGACATCCAAACAGAACAGAGTTGCAAACCTTGAGCTAGACCCTGCCTGTCCATGAATTCCAAATACAAACCCTTCATTTAGTACCTGACTGGCTATTTGACTAGACACTTTTTCGGTTTTCCACAAAACCTTCGGGGAATTGGATGAAAAATCCACCAGGGCTGACCCTTTTCCGTAAGCACTTGAAACAAGAATGCGATCCGCAATTTCCAGAGGCTGACTAGCATTAATACCATAGCGGGTCTTGTGCTGGTAGGATGCTAATTCATCTCCATTCTCAAGATTATGAATTGTTAAACCTTCTCCATGAAAAAGTAAACATTGATTATATTTTTGCCGTTTCACCGGAGTTGAGTAGGAAGCTTTGTAAATCCCGTTTCGCCATAGAACTTCTCCGTCTACAGGATCAAGAGCAACTAAAGAAGATTTTAACGCTCCGGTATTTATTACAATACTATCATCCGTAACCAGGGGCGAACCAGCATAACCCCAAGTAGGACGAATCCCCCGCAAATCTTTAATCAAATTTAAGCTCCAGTTAATTTTTCCATTTTTAGCATTCATGGAATAAAAATCTCCACTATGACTTAGAAGGTAGAGATTTTCGTTTTTAATAACTGGGGTAGCCCGACTCCCTCCCTTAAAAAAATTATCGCCCAATGGACTGGGGTATTGTTTTTTCCAGACTACCTTTCCTGTCTCTGCCTGAAAACAAAATATAGTATTTTTTCCGTTTGAATACCCTTGCGTGTATGCATGTCCGTTTGCTTCAACAACAGATGAAAATCCAAGACCCACTTCTGCATGCCAAACTTTTACAGGTTCATCTGCATCCCAAATTTTTCGTAGACCAGTTTCACTTGAGGCAAAGTTTCCCATAAGTCCACCGAATTTGGGCCAATCGGCACTAAATACATGGCACGCTGTAAGTAAGGAAAATGTGCACAGGAAAGGAAATTTCATATGTTCTTGTTAGTTATGAAATTTATTTGTGCCAATCTATTTCACACACGGGATCCAAAAGACACCCTATAGATGAGCAAATGGACTACTTGTTTGTTAAATTATATTCCGGAGAAAGATAACTCTAACTCGTCAGCAAAGAAATTGTGCTGGTGAGCAATAAATGCATTGGTACCAAATTTTTTAGCTTTTAAGGAGACTACTAAAAAATCAGTTCCATGAGGGATTGGTAGATTTGTATCGGCACGCTCCCAGGTCGACTGGTCATTATCGCTTACAATAGTTTGAGAAATTGTTCCAATCTCCTCAAGGGACCCGCTTTCATGATTTTCGATTGCGTGAAGAGATAACGAAAATTCAGTTGAATCACTCAATGAAGAGAAACTTTGATTGAAGTGAATGGATGCATCAACAACAGTTTTGTCTGTTAGATTCGCCAGACCCAAATCATAAACTCTTACAGTTTCTGAAACTTCGGCAGTTTTGCTGACTGCATCAACGGTCATCTTTGGAAACTGCATCATATTATCATCCCTGATCGGCAACACCCCACTGGTTGCAGCGGTTGATAAGTGTTCATCTGACTTGATATAGGGAAGACCATCTTGCAAAGATAAAATACCCCCTACAAATACACTTTGTTTCGTTTCAAGTATGCGAATGAAATTTGCGGTTTTTTCAGAGACTGAAGATTGTAAAAATTTTGAGGACTTTTCTGCCTCCTTCCGAATTGAAGTTTTACCGGCAACCATATTACCAGCGGGAATATTAAGTAAGTTTTCAGAGATATTGGAAGCTAGTGGAGACTGGTTCTTTTGAACTAATGGAGCGACGTCCCTGTATGAATGAGCAAGCCATGCAGAAGCAAGGCAAATGAATACAGCTGCAATGGTTGCTACATAAGATAAATTGGGGAATTGAAATAATTTATTTTCAGTTTCTACAGCCTGGAAAGACTGCTCCCAGTGCATCAATGATTCGTTTCTAACAAAAGAACAATACCTTCTTTGTAAGTTTTTGTTATTGGACAATAATTCCTTGAGATGTACAGCCTCTGAATCGCTTATGTTGGAGTCCAAAGCCTTGCTTACCAAGGAATCAAATTCATTTATTTTAGATTTCATTTGCAGGGTATGTTCCTATACAATTAGCAAAAGAATAAGAAATATTACCAAAAAAATTAATTTTCATTAAAATCCATTTCTGATTCCACGGTAACCATCTTTTCGCGAACGCAGTTTACTAGTTTTTGACGTATCCTGTAAAGGGTGGAGGATATCGCTCCCATTGGTCTTTTGACTGATTTGGAGATAATTTTAAGACTCATATCGTCTTTAAATCTCAATTTTGCAATAATCTGCATGGATTTCGGTAGTAAAGAGTAACAAATACTTAGGGCACGTTGAGCAGCCTGTATTTTCCGTGAATCAAATTCCTCAGAAGCAACATCTTCTAAAAGTTCGGTGCAAAACTGCAATTTACTGCGTTTACTCTTGGTAATGTGCCTCATCACCTGAAATCTTGCAATTTTGAAAGCCCATCCTTGAAAATGTCCTTCTGGGTCATATTCATTGGCCTTTTCGCAAAGGATCAAATTAGTTTCCTGTAAAATATCCTCGGCTTCGCTTCGATTAGGCACCAAGGAGAGAATAAATCCATAGAGAGACTTTTGAATTTGAGTGAGTTTTTGGGAATATTCAAATGAGACTGATCCTTCCACAATATAATGGGCTTTTGGGTGATTAACATGGCTCTTTAGAACTAAAAGTTTAGCTCGAAGCCGAATTAAAATAATTATTATCTAGAGTATGACTCGATTTAATCATAAATGAAAACAATCTTTTGATGCAAAAGCTTTTTAATCTTTCATTCATTTCATTGCTTAGGAAGTATATTCATACGGCCTTTAAAAATGATTTGATCGCGGCTGTTAATGTCGCGCTTCTCGCCATTCCCCAAGGTATGGCATACGCATTGGTGGCGGGTCTGCCAGTTGCATACGGAATCATTGGCTCTGGAGTTGCATCTATTCTTGGGGGGCTCTTGGGGGGTAAAAGGTTTATTACTTTAGGTCCTACTAATGCAACCGCCGTTTTATTGTTTGGTATGTTTGCGAATTTAAGAATGCTTGATGGGGAAGGACAAGTTACCGGTGAAGGATTGTTGATTCTTCCCTGCGTCATTACCCTCACTGCCTTGTTTTTGGTTACAGCAAGTATCTTAAGGATTTCGTTTTTCGTAAAATTCATTTCAAGAACTGTAATTACAGCCTACATTACTGCTGCTGCCCTGCTCATAATCATTAACCAGCTTAAGAATGCATTAGGGATTAGGGAATTCTCTGACGAACCAATAACAAATTTTGCAAGCTCGATTATCTTCACGGCTCAAAATTTGGTCCACTCCTCTTGGCCGGAAATTTCAATCTCTGTAATTACGATCTGTATATACCTTTTATTTAAGAGGTTTTTGCCAGCATTTCCAAGTGTCGCATTTTCATTGGCTCTATCTTCTCTTATTGCCTCCTTTTATGATCAATTCGGATACAATTTAACTTTCTTAAAACCGTTTTCGCACAATTCCCGTATTTTTCAGTATCCGGATTTTCAATTAATTGGGCTCAATCTTGTACCACTTATAGAAACTTCACTGGCATTGGCTTTACTCTGTCTAATCGAAGGGCTTTCCATTGGAAAATCTCTCGCTTCCAGGTGCGGGGAAAGAATAGAAAGTAATCGGGAAACGCTTTCTTTTGGTCTATCAAACTTAGGGTGCGGATTTGTTGCTGGAATGCCGTGCTCCGGATCTTTAACCAGATCTTCTTTAAATATAAATTCAGGGGCAAAAACAAGAGCTTCTAATGTGTTTATTGGATTAATTGTGATCATAGCTTTTGTCTCATTCTCAAACTTGATCGCATACATTTCGCTTTCAGCATTATCTACCTTAGTGATTTTTATTGGTCTTTCTCTTATTAAAATCAAGAGCTTAAAAACTGTTACCGGAGCCACTCGCTCAGACGCTCTTACTTTTGCAATAACTTTTGGAACAGCCCTCTTATTTTCGCTTCAGATGGCAATTTTTGCAGGCATAGTCACCTCTATTATTTTATTTCTAAAGAAAGTTGCTGAACCGGAAATGGTGGAGCAGGGATACAATGAAAAAGGTGAATTAACTAACTATTCTGAAAAAACAGTTAGACCAGAACCTGAAGTTTCAATCGTTCATGTTGAAGGTGAATTGTTTTTTGCGGCAGCAGACTTATTTTACGAACAAATAAGAAGGGCTGGTGAAGATCCCAATATAAAAGTTCTTATCCTAAAACTTCTCAATGCTCACCACTTAGATGCTACTTCCGTAATGGCGCTGGAAGAATTGCTCGAAAATTTCAAAAAGAAGGATTGCCATGTTTTGCTTTGCGGAATCCGAAAGGATGTATTGCGCATATTTCGTGACTCTGGAGTTCTAAGCAGAATGAACCGTCTAAATATTTTTCCGCATTCTCATAAAAACCCAACTTTAGCCACAGCAAGAGCTGTAAAAAGGGCAAAAGAGCTTCTTATGGTCAAGCCAAAGGTAAAGATTTTTTCAGTTGAAAAAGAGTAGGGAATTATTTCTCAAGAAATGGATCTTCGCCCTGATCTTCTTCTGATTCTTTTAAAAACGCATCCTCTGGAACTGCTACTAAATCTTGAAGCATTTTCTCGGTATCTTTTAACTGCACTTCAAGTGCTGCGTAAGAACGAGCATCTTGATCAGTAGCACTATCTTTCATTTGTTCTTTTAAGCTGACAATTTTTCTTTGCAACCCTTCCACTCGAATAGTTTGTTCAATTTGCTTTCGGTCTTGGTCACGAGCTGTAATAAAGTTCGTATGATTATACTGCAGTAATGCATTATATTCTTGCTGCAAATCTTCCATCTCAACCCTTAATTTTGAAGACTTCACTAATTTTAGATCCCTTTCTTCCTTTGGAAGGTTTGGTGTTTCTAAAGCTTTTTCAATCTTGGCAATTTTTGTTTTGGCATTGTCCATAGACAACCGTAAACGATTTTTCTTTTCAGCTATATTTTGCTTAGGGGAAATCACCTCCTTCGCCTTTAGGAAAGTGGTGTGCCCTCCTTCTTCAATGGACTGCATTTCCTTAAAAAGAAGTTCAATTTGTCCCTTACATCCTTCTATATCTTCAGCCAAATTTTCCCCGTTAGAAGTGCGATACCTCAATTCCTTAAGCTTGGCCCGCTCCTCACGGAGCGCTTTCCTGACCAAAGATCTTGAAGTCTTATTCTTTTCAACTGGAGATGAATCGTCCTTTTCTTTTTTCATGGGGAAATTTTCACCTTAACAAAACTTACTTCATTTTTCAATTGTAAAGACTAAAAAAAGATTGGGCTAAACTAGTTGTCTTGCAGGCAAGATCTTCGACTGATTTTTCTAATGTCAAAGAGACAGATTCTCCAATTAAAGGAACTGCACTGGGTTCATTTGCTTTCTTTTCACCTTGATTCACTGGTAAATAAGGACTGTCGGTTTCTAGCATTAATCGATCAATGCCTTGTTTTTTTAATGCTGACCTTATTTGGTCATTATTCTTGTAGCTTACAATTGCAGTAAATGATGCGTACCCTCCCCTATTGATTAATTTTTCGATTTCATCCATTCCCTCAGAGAAACAATGGAATACGACATTTGACCAATCCAACCCACTTTCGTCAATCAATCGAACACAATCGTCGAAGGCATTACGTGCATGAATGATTACGGGGCAACCCAAGTCAGAGGCAACTCCAAGCTGAAATGAAAAACATTCTTTTTGCAAATTCCGTATTTTTTCAGCCTGAACAATATTCTTAGGTAGGCGAAAATAATCTAACCCAATTTCTCCTAATGCAACCGGGGAAGGACTTAGTGACCAAAAACCGGAGAACCCTTCCAATTCAGAAACCCAATTGTCATCAACATAACAAGGGTGCAGTCCAACGGTGTAAAAGACAGTTTTAAGATATTGCTGGGATAAACTTTGGTATAAGGACCAATCACTCTTGTTGGTTCCAACGGTGATCATTTTCTCAACACCTGATAGCATGGCTCTTCTTAAAACTACATCTAATACTTTCTTTTGATAAAAAGATTTTAGGTGGCAATGACTATCAATCCAAGACATCTTCTCGACTTTAAATCAAATAGTGGCAATGTATTCGATCATAATTCCCTAATTTATACATTTATTTAAGCACATGGAAAATATTATCATTCTAGGTACCGGTTGCGCGGGATTAACTGCTGCAATCTATGCAGCAAGAGCAAACCTTAATCCCTTAATTCTGGAAGGCAAGCAACCTGGTGGTCAATTAACCACGACTTCTGAAGTTGAAAATTTTCCCGGTTTTCCAACCGGAATTGATGGTTTCATGCTCATGGATAATCTTAGAAAACAGGCAATTAAATTTGGTGCCCGGATTCAAAATGCATTTGTAAATGAAGTCAATTTTTCCAAAGAAAAAAAGATTTTGATTACCGGGAATGGCGAGCTAGAAACCAAATCAGTAGTTATCGCGACTGGAGCGGCACCAAGATTACTAAATATACCTGGAGAAAAAGAAATGTATGGCGGTAAAGGCGTAACTACATGTGCGACATGCGATGGAGCGTTTTATAAAGACATGGATGTTGTGGTGGTGGGCGGCGGGGACTCAGCCTGTGAGGAAGCATTATTTCTGACTAGGTTTTGTTCATCCGTAACTTTAGTTCATCGTAGAGATCAACTAAGAGCATCAAATATTATGGCACAACGTGTTCTTGAGCACGAAAAAATTGAAACTGTCTGGAATGCTAAGGTGAAAGAAATTCTTCCGAATGAAAATGGGAAAGTTGATAGCATAAAGATATCAGATACTTCAACTGGTGAAAATAAACTTATTTCTTGTAAGGGCGTATTTATCGCAATCGGACATGTCCCAAACACACAACCATTCAAAGAAATTCTTCCTTTAGATGCAAATGGTTACCTAATTCCAAGCGCAGGAAGCATGGTTAAAACAGATCTTGAAGGTATATATGTGGCAGGCGATTGCGCCGATCATGTCTTTCGACAAGCAATCACAGCAGCGGGGATGGGGTGTCAGGCGGCTATCGAAGCAGAAAGGTGGCTTGCAGAGCAAAACTAACTAAGCCAAATGCCTACTGATTCAATATCAGGAAATATTGTTGAACATCTACGAAGAACTGCTCAGCAATTACCAAAACAATTAGCTGTTCTTTCAGCTAATGATAGCTTCGAGTCTAAAACTTTTGAGTCGCTCTTTAAGGATGTAGAATTATGTGCGCTATTTTTCATAAAAAGAGGTATTAATAAAAGCGACAGGACGCTTTTAATGGTAAAGCCAGGATATGAATTAATAATCTCATGCTTTGCCCTAATTTATATAGGTGCAATCCCTGTTATAATCGATCCAGGTATGGGATTGAAATCTATTTGCAGTTGTATCAAAAGAACACAGCCAAGAGTACTCATTGGATCAAAATTTGTGATTTTACTTTCTTTTTTTCTTCGCGACACATGTAGCTCAATTAAAGAAAAAGTAACTATTCCTGAAAAATTAAGCTATTTCCTAAAATTACGTCTTAATAAAAAAGAAATTCCTGGAAATTCACCATCTCAAGATAGTGATTTAGCTGCTATTGTTTTTACCTCTGGATCGACCGGTCCGCCAAAGGGGGTTAGGTATCTTCATAAAAATTTTAATGCTCAAATTCAATCATTAAAAAGAGAGTTCGGAATACAAAAGAATGAGATTGATTTAACGACATTGCCAATATTTGCCTTGTTCAATCCAGCACTAGGAATAACGTCCGTCATCCCCAAGATAAATCCCAGAAAGCCCGCCCATGCAGATGATAAATTAATTGTGGATGCTATTGTATTTCATCATGTAACAACAGCCTTTTGTTCGCCCGTAATTGGTAGGAAGATTTCCGATTATTGTACCACTCATAATTTGAATCTTCCAAACCTGCGTCGCCTTATGCTTGCCGGTGCCCCATCTCCTCCTGATTTGCTTCAGAGTCTTAGCAACATTGCTCCAAATGCTACAGTTTTTGTTCCTTATGGCTCTACAGAGGCTTTACCTGTAGCGTATT
>MDTB01200341.1_pt1 | contig 19942 bp, 20 predicted proteins | sample 811161 | NCBI WGS metagenome assembly MDTB01 (sample SAMN05326650, study PRJNA326480) | marine metagenome | isolation source: seawater | place: Mediterranean Sea | collected 2009 | reverse complement strand
CTTATTTTTTTTGTATAAATTTTCATATTTGTATTTACCTTTATCAAGCCTTACGTAGTCAAGCCCTTTATTCCTATAGATTTTTTGTGAAATCAAACTGGAAGATATAGAGTTAGATGGTGTATAAATATTCATAACATTTAAATATGGTCTTAATACAGAGATATCCTCAAGAGAGTGATGAGTAGGCCCATCTTGTGAATAACAAAAACCTGTTCCCATTCCAATAATTTTAACATTAGATTTATTTAAAATTAAATCTACTTTGATTTGTTCAAAAGCCCTAAAAATCAAAAAAGAACTTATTGCATAAATATAAACTATGTTACCACTTCCAGATAAACCTGAAGCAAAAGAAACTAGAAGTTGCTCAGAAATTCCAACATTTATAACACGCCTACGATCGTGTTTTATAAAATCTTTTAATTTAAAGGCTCCTTGGTCTGCGGTTAAAAAATAAACTTTTTTGTTTTTCTTATATTTCTTGAATAAATCATCGAAGAAGCCATCTCTTATATCATCGTCTTCTTTAATTTTAGTCATTTGATTGTAATTCTTTTTTTGCTATGGAATACTCTTTGTGGTTTGGAACTTTGTGATGCCAGATAATATTATCTTCCATAAATTTAATACCTTTCCCTTTTATAGTATTTAAAAAGATAATTGAGGACTTAGTAGATTTTTTAACAGAACTAAAGCAATTCTTCAAAGATTTAAAATTATGTCCATTTATAGTGTAAAAATTTATATCCTTATTATCTTTAAAAAAATTTTCAATTAACTTTGAATTTATTGTTTCTTTAGTGCTTTGCAGTGTCATATATTTGTTATAATCAATAATAATAACTAAATTATTTATATAACTGTTATTTTTTAGAAATAAAAAAGACTCCCAATTTGAGCCTTCGTTTAATTCACCATCACCCAAAACTAAATAAATTTTATTTTTATTTTTATTTATAATTCTATTGTAAGCTATACCAAGACTGAAGCCTAAAATGTGTCCTAGTGAGCCTGAATTAACTCCTATCCCATTAATTCTCTTATCTGGATGTTCGCCAAACTTACCCCCATTTAAATTAAACTTTAAAATATCTTTTCGATTAATAAATTTTAAATCTTCTAATATTACATACTGAGCAATTGCGCTATGGCCTTTACTTAATAAACATACTTTGTCAACAAATGGGTTTATTTTTTTCTTTTTTATATGATCTAAATTATCTGAAAAATATAAGTACGTAAGTAAATCAATTATTGAATAAGAACCACCAATATGTCCCTTTTTTGCATTAAATATTAATTCTAAGATTTGTTTTCTATAAGAATTAGATTTTTTTTTTAAGTTTTTTATTGAAAGCTCTTTCACAGTAAATAAAATTTTACCTAACTATAAAACTCTCTTTTTTATCAATTTTAACTCTCCAGTGATTTAATAAATCTATCATTGTTTTTTCAAATGAATATTTTGGTTTCCAATTAAATTCCTTTGAAAATTTTTTTGTATTAGGAACTTGAAGATCAGCATCAATAGGCCTATTCCTCTTTGTGTCTCTTTTAATAGTAATTTTACCATCAAAAGATGATTTAGATATTAAAAAATTTAGCATCTGCTTTACTGTGCATGTATAAGACCCTCCTATATTATAGGCTTCTCCATATAACTTTCCTTTAGTAACAAGAAGATAATAAGCTTCAACAGCATCTCTTACATCAGCATAAGTTCTTAAAGACTCTAGATTACCAGTATAGATAACTGGTGGTATTATATTTTTTTCAATCATAACTAACTGTTTTGCAAAACTTGACTCAGCAAATACATCTCCCCTTCTTGGTCCAGTATGCGTAAACATCCTAGTAATAAAAATCTTTAATCCGTATGCTTCAAAAAAAAACTTTCCAATCAGATCAGTACCTATCTTAGAAATAGCATACGGTGATGCTGGATGAAAAGAACAATTTTCATCTATGGGTAAGTCCTTTTTAGAAACTCTTCCAAAGACCTCTGATGAGGAGCAAATATGTATGATCGGATTAATTTTAAATTTTTTGATTGATTCTAATAATCTTGAGGTACCAATAACATTAGTGTTGTACGTAAGAGTAGAGTCATGAAAGCTTGTTTTAGGATAACTTTGTGCTGCTAAATGAAATACATAATCAGGTTTTACTCTGCTGATTACTAAATCTAAGGAGTTTTGATCAGTTAAGTCACCATATTCAAAAAAAAGTCTTTTTTGTTTATTTATTATATCAAATAAATGCTCGACATTATCGAGTGGACTCCTCCATCTACATAATCCGTAAATCTTCCAGTCAGTATTTCTTAAAATAAAGTCAGCAAGATGAGAACCTACCATTCCAGTAATGCCCGTAATTAAACATTTTTTTTTCATTTTTTACTCTATACAAATCTCAATATATAGTTAATTTGACTACGATGTCGACATTTTTTGCTAAAAACATTGAAGGCCAAGGTATGTTTAAAATTCTTGATGAATGCAGGAAAATTGAGCAAACTGGTAAAAAAGTATTACATTACGAATTAGGAGACCCTGATTTTGATACAGACTATTCAATTAAAGAGAGTTTAATAAATGCTATTAATCAAAACAATACACATTATACAAGTTCAAAAGGTCATCCAGAATTAATTCAATCAATTTTTAACTCAGAAAAATTATTCTATAAAAAATTACACGAAGATAATTTACAAGTTTGTATTGCAAATAGTGCAATCTTTTTCTTATTAATTTGCTTGGTAGAAAAGTCTGAAGAAGTACTTTTTCCAGAACCTTATTTTCCAAGTTATGTTTCGTCTGCTAAATCATTAGGATTAAAGATAAATTATTACAATCTTAATTTTGAAAATAATTTTATTCCTGACAATAACCAAATATTAGAAATTGTAAAAAAAAGGAGGATTAAATTGGTAATTTTTAACAATCCTAGCAACCCTTCTGGTACTAAATACGATTATAAAGATATTCTTGAAACTATCAATTACTGTCAATTAAATGGGATTTTTTGTTTATTTGATGAAGTATACTTTAAAACAGTTTTTGAAGGTAAGAGAGAAACAATTCTAGAACACTTAAAAACATTAAGCTATATTTTTGTTTTAAGAAGTTTTTCAAAAGAATTTTTTATGACTGGCTTTAGAGTTGGATATTTGATTGGAGATAAAAATTATATAAGTAAAATTCAGTTAACAAACGAAACTATCAACTCGTGCCTTTCTCCTTTTATTCAAATTGCAGCTGCTCATGCATTAAAACAAAATTATGAAATAAAATATTCTAAATTTAGAGAAATTATAAAAAATAGAAGAGATATATTATACGAGGGTTTAACCGAGGAATGTGAATTAGAGTGCGTAAAACCAAACTCTTCTTTTTATATTTTTCCTAAACTTCACACCTCATTAAACAAAGATCCTAATCAATATTTCTATGAATTACTTCACAGGTATTTTATTGCAGTAACTCCTGGAGAAATTTTTGGAAAAGGATTAAAAAAACATTTTAGGATGTGCTATGCTAGTGTAAATACAGATATTTTATATAAAACTATAGATATTATTAAAAAATCAATTTAAGTTAATTTTTAATGAGAGTAGCAGATTATATTGCAAAATTTTTAAGTAAAAACAAAGTTTCAGATATATTTATGTTAACAGGCTATGGTTCTATGTATATGAATGATGCCATACACATAAACAACATTAGACACATAGCACCTAGAAACGAGGCTACTGCCCCAGTAATGGCAATTGGTTACTCAAAAATTAAAAAAAATATTGGAGTTGTTTGTGTTACTGCTGGACCAGGCTCTACAAACGCCCTACCTGGCTTAGCTGAGGCATATGTTGAGTCAGCTCCAGTTTTTATTATCTCTGGTCAGGTAGAAAGAAAATTTACCTCTTCATCAGTTGGTCTAAACTTAAGAACTTACGGAACTGCTGAAATAAATATTATAAAATTTGTAAAAAATCATACCAAGTACTCAAGTTATATAGATGATCCAAAATTAATAAAATTTGAATTAGAGAAAGCTCTTTATTATTCACTAGAGGGAAGGCCAGGTCCAGTATGGCTTGATATACCCTTAGATGTACAAAGCTCTATTATTAATGAAAAATCATTAGAGTCTTTTTATAAGCCTAAAGATTATATTGATAATTCTTTAAATAAGTCTGTCGAAAAAATTATTAAAAAGTTAAAAAAATCTAAAAAACCATTATTTGTATTTGGTAATGGGGTAAAACTCTCCAATACTATCAGTCAATTTTATAAAATAGCAAAAAAAAATAATATTCCGTTCTGTTTTACAAGGTTCTCCCATGATCTAATACCTTTTTCTGACAAAAATAATTTAGGTTTACTTGGTGAAAAGGGCCAAAGATATTCAAAAATAATATTTGAAGAGACTGATTTTGTAATCTCTCTAGGGTCAAGATTATCCCCAACTTTTTCAGGAGATAATTACAATTTCTTTTTTCCTAATGCTGAAGTTGCTATGGTTGACATAGATAAAGTAGAGCTCGAAAAGTTTGATACAAAAAAAGTTAACATTAAAGTAAACACACATTTAAATTATTTTCTTCCAATATTTAAAAATAAAATAGAAAAAGAAAAATTTAACTTTAAAAATTGGTTGTCTTCTGTGCAATTAATAAAACATAAATACCCAATGTTAACAAGATCAATGAAAGGAAATCCAATTGATCTTTATAATTTTATGAGTCTTCTTGATAAGTGCTCAGATGAAAATTGCATACTAGTAACTGATGCTGGATCAAATTATTATATTGGGGGACAAGCATGGTATTTTGAAAAAGGCCAAAGGGAGATATCTTCAACAAGCAACGCTGCTATGGGTATTTCACTACCTCTGGCAATTGGATCAGCCGTTGCAGATAAATCTAAAATAATTTTAGCTGTGACTGGAGATGGATCAATTGAGCTGAATATACAAGAATTAAAGACAATGTCTCATTACAATTTAAATATCAAATTATTTGTTATTAATAACGGAGGTTACGCATCCATGAGAAATTGGCAAGATAATTTTGGAGAGGATAGAAGATTGGACACAGATGATCTCACAGGCGTAGGCACATTAAATTTTAAGAATATTTCTAGGGCTTTTAATCTAGATTTTGAAATCATAGATAAATCAGAAAAAATAACTACAAAAATAAATAAAATTATGAAAAAAAAAGGTCCTTGCTTAGTTGAAGTAGTAACAAAAATTGATCAAGTAATATCTATACCTTATGAGTTATAATTAAAATATTTAAAATTGAAAAACCTTTCATTAATTATTCGAGAAGAAGCTTTAGAAATGACAAAGCAAGGTGGATTTGGCCATTTAGGAGGTACCTTTTCATGTGTTGAAATGTTAATTTCAGTTTATTACTCTGGTCTTTTTTCTTTTAAAAAAAAAAAAGACTTTTTTATTCTAAGTAAAGGTCATGCAAATTTAGCACTATTATCTATTTTAAAAGACAAAAAATTAATATCAAAAAAATTTTTTCTCAGATATGGAAAAAATTCAGGTATTGGAGGACAGCTTGATATAAACATTAATGGAGTATTCTGGAATACAGGTAGCCTTGGGCACTCAATAGGTGTTTGTGCTGGAGTAGCATTAGCTAATAAACTTAAAAATACAAATTATTTTGCTCTTACAATCATAGGTGACTCTGAAATAGATGAGGGGGCCTCATGGGAAGCAATTATGCATGCCGGAGAAAATAAACTTAATAATTTAATAGTTATGATTGATAGAAATAAATATTCAGTAACTTCTAAGATTGATAATAGTTTTTTTTATAAAAAACCTAAAGAAATTCTTAGTAAATTAGGATGGAATGTTCTTATTGTTGATGGTCATAATTTATCAAAAATTAAAGATAAACTAGTAATTGCAAAAAAATCATCGAAACCCACTATGATAATTTGCAACACTATAAAGGGCAAAGGGGTGTCTTTTATGGAAAATAATAAAGGCTGGCACCATGGCTCAATTAATAAAGAGCAATATTATTTAGCTATGAAAGATTTAGAGAATAACTATGGATGATTTAAGAGATGTGGTTTTTGACAAATTAGTAGATATCGCAAAAGAAGATAAAAATATTATTTTCTTATGCAATGATATGGATGTTTTTTCTTTAATAGAATTTAAAAAAAATTTCCCTAAAAGAGTAATAAATATTGGAGTAGCAGAACAGAATTTGATAAATATGGCTGCTGGTCTTAGCAGCAGAGGTTTTTTGCCAATTATTTACGGTATACTTCCATTTATAATATTTAGATGCTATGAGCAGATTAAATTCAACATTGATAGTATGAAATTAAAAGCTCTTTATATAGGAATTGGCACTGGACATAGCTTCTCTTGGGATGGGCCAACTCACTATGGTGTTAACGATATAGGATTAGTTAATAATCTTAGTAACACAATTATCAGTAATCCAATAGATAAGCTTACAGCACTGAACTCTTTAAAAAAGTTTTTCAAATTAAATAAAAGTATGTTTTTAAGAATTGAAAAACAAAAATTTAATAATTTACAGTCTTATGGAAACATTAATGATGGTTTTAGATTTATAAAAAAATCAGAAAAATCAGAAAAACTTATTATTACTACAGGACTATTAAGTCATGAAATTATTAAAATAAAAGATATAAAAAAAAATATAGATATAATTGATCTTTTTTACATTAATCATTTTAATAAAAAAAAACTTAAAAATGTAATTAAAAAATATAATTTTTTATCAATAGTCGATGAAAGTTATTTGGGAAGTTCATTGATAGATATTTTAGGAATAGAGACTATAAATGGTGTAAATTTAAACTTATTTATCCCAAAAAATAATCAAAATTTATTTTATGGTTCTAGGATGTATCCTCTTAAAAAATACAATCTTATACGTAAAAGCCTAGATGAGTATTTTTAAAAAATATATAAGCTTTATTTATCAAGTTGTTTAATTAAACTTATTCTTCTATAATTATGCATTCAATTAGCTTTGCAGAGAGTATTTTGTGTGCCCATAACCTGTTTATACCATCTAAAATAAAATAATTTGATTGGTGCCTAGTTACCTTAATTGGTTTAATCACGTTTCCTATTTTAATTTCCTGAGCAATTTCTTTTGGAGAAGGATTAAGGTTAAGAGTGTTATTATAAGCATCATTAACACTTTTGAATGTTTTAAGACTTTTGGGAAAATTAATTAAATTAATATCCAAATTAAATTTTTTTTGAACATAAAAAACTTCTAACTCATTTTTCTTATTCTCATTAATATTGATTTTTTCGAGACCAATTAGAGATTTTACTTTATTAATATCTAATGTCCTAATTATAGGTGTAACACCTTTGTATATAAGAAAACTTAGGTGATCTAGAAAAGTAATAGTATTATTTAAATGATTATTAATTTTCAAATATTTAAAAACACTGTATCCTAGAATTAATTTATTAAAATCTATTTCTAAGTTATTTTGATATGTGTTAGTTTCAATTTGAAGTGAGTCAATTTTTGATAGAATTTCTTTGTTATTTAAATCCTTAGAAAAAGGATTAGAAAGCCCATAATATTTTATCTTCCCATCATTTTTTAGTTTTTCAAAAGCTAAAAATATTTCATCAATGGGTAGTTTTATGTTTGGCCAATGCGATTGTAACATATCTAAACAATCAATATTTAGAGTTCTAAGAATATTTTCAGTATCTCTAATTATATCTTCTTTATTAGAGCATCTAGGATGAAATTTATTATTTAAAAAAATTTTATTTTTATTTGATTTGAATAAGTCACTAATAATTTTTATTGATCTTAGATTGTCATAAACACTGCCAGAGTCAAAAAAATTAAAACCTAACTCTATAAATTCATTATATTTTTTTACAATAGAGGTATGATCATCTTTATAATTTTCTTCTAGGCCACCTGTTCCAATGCAAAATCTAGATATTTTGCTTCCATCAGACAATCTCATATTTCTATTTTTTCCAAACGAGTATGTTCCAACCCAAATTCATCATTCCACACAATTCAACTTTTTGACTAGATATAAGTTTAATTTTATTTTTATTATTTAAAGTATCTAAATATGATTTTAAACCATTAAGATAATTCCTATTTATCATAAAAGATTTTGCTATGTAATCAGTCAATATCGTATCATCTAAAAATTCAATAATAGGTTCAACATGAATAACCATGTCATAGTTAGATTCGAGCAAAATATTTATAAATTTTTTAAAGTTCCCCCCCATTTGTTCCATTGAACCAACAGTAATGGCACAAGATTTTGATGAGATCTTAAAATTATTTTTTATTGATGTAGGCTTGTAAAAATCGTATTTAAAAGTTTTAATTCTCCCATGTTTTGATAGCTTTTTCCCAATTTCTACAACAGGGTCAGCCCAGTCAAATCCAAAGTATTCTTTTTCAGGACCCATTTGTGACCAATGATATAAATTATGGACTGATCCGCAGCCAAACTCATATACTGACTCATAGTTTTTTAAATATTTTTGAAATAGATAAGATCTAATTATTTCAAATAATTTATATTCAATATTTGTGTCTTCAGAGTAAACCCATTTCTTACCAAAGCGAATAATATTGTTTGATCTATAATAACCAGGCTTAAGTGCTTCAGAAACATCAATATTCTGTTCTAATAATTTAAGATTTTCACCCCAACCAAAATTCCATTTTTCAAGTTTACTTGGTCCCGATTGATCATTTTTTGCATTTTCAATTTTTGAAAATGCTTCACTCACTTGAATAGATAATTCTTCCCGATCTAGGTCTCTAACAATTAAATTATCATACTTTAATTCTTTCATAATATATGAAATTAAAATAATGTCTTTTTCTCCTAAAATTTCAGAAATATGATCAGGTATAATTTTTATATTCATGTATTGATTTTTTAAATTAATTTAAAGATATTCTACTTTAGCATCTCTGTCAGACAATATTGGATTATTATGTGGCCATTTAATATCTATTTTTGGATCATTCCATTTTATTGTAAATTGCTCTCCCATACCTTCATAATATGTACTCTGTTTATAATGAAAAATAGTTTTTTGACTTAGCACAATGTGCCCATTTGCAAACATTGGTGGTATTAAAATTTGTTTATTATCGTCTTCACTTAAGATAAAGCTATCATGTTTACAAAATTGATTAGAAGATTTATCAAAATTCACAACTGCCAAAAAAAATTTTCCAAATAAACAAGATACTAACTTCCAAGTCTTAGTATCGCCGTGGAGGCCTCTTAAAACATTATGTGATGAAACTGATACATCATCTTGAATAAACTTAATATTTATACCCAATGAATAATACTCCTGCTCATTATACGTTTCTTGATAATAACCCCTAAAATCTTTGAAATTATCTAATTCAATGATTTTTACTTTATCTAACCTTGAGTCATAAATTTTTTTAATCATATATCTATTTAAAGTAGTTTTGCCTGTTATGATATTCTTGACTATTATTTATAAACCATTCCCAAGTAATTTTAAGACCTTCTGAAATTGAAGTTAACGGATTGTATTCAATTTCTTTTTTTGCTTTTTCGATATCCATTACTCTTTTTGGAAAACCATTTGATTTTGAAAGATCAAATTCATAATCAAATTCCACTATGGTTTTTAAAGATGAAATTAATTCTTTAATTGTTATCCCATGACCACTACCAATATTTAAATAATTACACTTTGGCTGAAAGTAAGCACATTGAATTAACCCATCTGCTACATCTCCTGAGTAAGCGAAGTCTCTTATAGAGCTTCCATCACCCCACACTTTCAAGGGTAATTGTTTTTTATATATTTTTGATATTAAAGATGGAATGACCATAGCATTTTTTTCATCAAAATTATCACCAGGTCCATAAATATTAGAGGGTCTTACAACACTCCAATTCAGATCATATTGCTTTTTATATGCTTGGATCTGCAATTCTGCCATTCTTTTTGCCCATCCAGGATAGAAATCCATAGGTGGGTCACTTTCCTCACTATCTTTTTCAATAAATATTTCAGCTGAACTATAAGCCCCAATGGAACTTGTGAAAATAAGATTTTTAACATTGTTTAACCTTGATGCTTCTAAAATATTTGTATTAAACATTAGCATTGGAACCATAAAACTAGCTGGTTTGCTTTTTGTTACCTCTATTGACCCTTTTATACCAGCTACATGAAAAACTATATCAATATCTTTTGTGACTTCATTACAATTATCAATATTTGTTAAATCTATTTTAATATATTTTGCACGATTATCGAGCTTGAGATCATCCATAGACACACTTGTTACTTTTGAGTTTAAATCACAAAGTTTAGTGACTAACTGTCTTCCAATCATTCCTGTTCCGCCAGTAACTAGAATATTCTTATTTAAAAAAAATTTTTTATCTATCATTATAGAAATCTGCATTTTCTATTATTAAAGATGAGTATTGGGCCCTATAGGCATTCTTAAATTCATCAAATATATTTTTTGGATTTTTTAACAATACTACATTTACCTCAGTGAGCATTTTTTTCATAACATCAGTATAATCTTGAGTATGCTGAACACCTCCATTTAATGGTTTTTTCGATCCTATAGCTACTCTGATAATCACTTTTGGTTTATAAATTCCAACAGACATAACCTGCATTTTATCTAAATGGTTAACCAATTGATTCATAGCTAATATCAAAAAATCAAATCTAGGATAGCATGAGATAGGTACTAATCCCTCCATAGCCATACCAGTTGAAATCCCCATCTGTAAGTCTTCAAAGACAGGTAATTCTATTTTTTTTGAAATATTCACTTCTTTTAATGTATTAAAAATAGCATTACCTGTGTAATTTACAGACTGACCAATAAAAATTGTGTTTTTTTTTCGAGCAAGCCAATTCATCGACCTTACCAACTCATCTTTATATCTCATTAAAATAATACCCAACTGCCAGTTCCGTGATGAGGCAATTCACGTTTGTACTTATAGTAAATAATATCTTTTTTTAAAGGAGATTTTTTTTTCCAAGCCTTATCAGTTGGTGTATTTGTGCTTAAGTTGTTGTCTTCAACAATGAAAGTTAATGGTAATTTAAAGTTTGTAGCATATTTGTAGGCCTCATGAAATATACCAGTTTCATAAGTCATATCACCTATGAAACAAAAAACTCTATTTTGTTTATTTTGTCTTTTAATAGCTATTGCCGTTCCTAAAGCTATTGGTATTGATCCACCTACTATTGATGATGAGTAAAATTTTGGTTTTTTTGATATAACACCCATACTCTTTCCCTTTAAAATTAAATTTGTAAGCCTACGTGCATTAATGCCATGAAGAAGAGCATGATAATGATTTCTCCAAGAGGAAAAAACCCAATCATCTTTTGATATGTATGAGAAAATCTCAATTAAATTTTTTTCATTGCCCCTTGATAAATGTATTGGAGCCAAAATTTTCCCCTCTTCATAAATTTTTTTAATTTTTTCTTCAAAATTAAATAAGTCTTTTGATGATAGATCTACTTTATTTTTTTTTTTAAGATTTTTAGGGATATGCATTTTTATGTATAATGGTATAGTTTAGAACATATTATAAGTAAATATAAATCTATGATGTAAATCTTAAAACTTAAATTATTTAAAAAAGTTGAAAATTAAAAATATATTAATAACTGGAGGTGCGGGCTTCATTGGTTCAAACCTTTTATCTAAATTAGATACTGCAAATTTAAATATTAAATCAACCTACCTAAATAAAAAACCAGATTTATCTCTTAAAAATGTTGATTTCATAAAGACTGATTTAACCAATAGAGAGTCGTGTAAGAATATTTTTGAAAATATTGATTGTGTTGTGATGGCTGCGGCTGTTAGTTCAGGTGCAAAAATAATGAAATCTAATCCTCTCATCCATCTTAATGATAATATTTTAATGAATACAATTGCTCTAGAAGAGTCACATAAAAATAAAGTTAAAAAATTTATATTTATCAGCAGTAATACTGTTTATCCTTCTACTAAAAAATCTGTCACTGAAGATGATGCTAATTTTAATTTTTACAAAAGTTATCACATAGTTGCATGGATGAAGAGATTTACCGAAGTAATGTGTGATATCTATTCTAATAAAATTGATAATCCAATGACAACGATAATAGTCAGACCAGGCAATTTGTATGGCCCATTTGATAAATTTGACAAAGATAAGTCAAAAGTAGTTCCTGCATTAATAAGAAAAATTATTGAAAATGAAAATTCCATAGACGTTTGGGGCGATGGAAAAGATATAAAAGACTTTTTATTCATTGATGACTTTGTAGAGGTTGTCAATAAAATTATATTTGAAATTGAAAAATCAGATATTTATAATGTAGCATCAGGTATCCCTGTCACTATTAATGAAATTATTAAACATATCTTAAAAATTCTTGATAAGGAAAATTTAAAAATAAATTATGATGACTCAATGCCTTCTATGATTCCTATAAGAAAAATTAATATTGATAAAATCAAAAAGGAGGTTAATTGGAAGCCAATTACTAAAATAGACTCGGGACTAAAAAAAACGATAGATTGGTACCTCAATTACTTCAAGGATAAAACACCAGAAGAAATAGAGAAAAATGATTATTTGTAGAACTCCATATAGAATAAGTTTTTTTGGAGGAGGCACAGATCATCCTAATTGGTATAGAGACAATGAGTCAATTATTTTAAGCACAACTTTTAACAAGTATTGTTATGTAAATTTAAGAAATCTCCCACCATATTTTAAATTCAGATATCGTTTAAGGTATTTTCTGACAGAGCAAGTTTCAAAAATAAGTCAAATAAGGCATCCAGTAATACGAGAAGTTCTAAAACTAAAAAAATATGATCAAGGAATTGAAATGATTCACTCAGGGGATATTCCTGCAAGATCAGGGGTCGGTTCTAGTTCTTCCTTTACAGTTGGCTTTTTAAACGCAATTAATACACAAATGGGATATTTCGCATCTAAAAGAGAATTAGCTTTAAGGGCTATTGATATTGAGCAAAATATACTTAAAGAAAATATAGGTTCACAAGATCAAATTGCAGCCGCATTTGGGGGCTTTAATCAAATTAACCTTAAAGGAAATAATTTTAATGTTGATCCAATCATCTTACAGAAAAAAAACTTAAAGGCATTAGAAGAGTCAATAATATTTTGTTACACAGGCCATCCTAGAGACTCGGATAAAATAGCAAAAAAGCAAATTAAAAATATTCCAAATAAAAAATTTGAATTGAATGCAATGACAGAATTATCTAGAGAGGCTTTAAAAGTTTTACACAAAAAAAAATTTAATTTAAAAGAGTTTGGAAATCTTTTAAACCAACAATGGCTATTAAAAAAAAACTTAAATCCATTTTCAACAAACAATCTAATAAATACTTTATATGAAATAGCGATTAATAATGGTGCATATGGAGGAAAAATTACTGGTGCAGGGGCAGGAGGTTTCTTATTATTAATTGCTCCTAAGTATAAGCATGAGATAATAAAAAAAAAGTTATCAAAATTTCTCTTAGTTCCAATTAAATTTGAGACAACTGGTACCAAAATAATATATTATTCTCATGAGTAGTTAGAGCTTATTTTTGCTTTAGATAAAAATTTGATTTACTAAATATATAAATAAATTAATGAGTAAAGAAGTTACTATAATTATTCCCACTAAAGATAGGTTTAAATTTTTAAAAAAAAATATCGAATATTATATTTTTAGTAAGTTTCGTGGTGTTTTATTGATACTTGATAGCTCATCTTACGTAGATGCTAGAAAAAATAAAAATTTTATTAAAAAATGTAGTTTAGTAATTAATATTAATTATTATCATAAAAAAACTTTACCAAATCAAATTATTAAATTTTACTCAAGTAAAATAAAAACTAAGTATAGTATTATTGGAGCTGATGATGATTTTTATATACCAAGCACAATAAATAGCTTAGTTAAAATCTTAAATCGAAATAAAGAAAATAAAATTATTCTTGGAGAAGTATTTAGATTAGATATTTTAGATGAAAGAATTCATGTAAATAAATTTCCTGTACAAATAAATAATAATTATACTAATCTACAAAAAAAGATTTCTGATTATTTAAAAAACTACATTTCTATTGCTGCTATATCTATAATTGAAACTAAGTTATTAAATAAATTATTTACATATGTACCAGATACTGAAGAACTTAAAAAATGTCCTATTCAAGGAGTAAGTAATGAAATTTTAATTACTTCACTTATGTTTTTATCCACAAAAATATTGATATCTAACAAACTTTTAACTTTGAGATTAATTCATGGAAATAATTCTATGCTTCCAAAAAAACATAACAAAGAGCAAATTGAAAAATCTACTGAATATTTTATAAATTCAATTAATGACTATCTGACAAATCATAAAAATTATAAACTTTCAAAAAAAAATAAAGATGATATTAGAATGATCTTATCATCAAAATTGAAACTTAATATTAAATCACATATTTTTAATATTTTTAGAAATAAATCTATATTATTACTTAAGAACATTTTATTAAAATTTAAATACACTAAATATATATTTTATTATCTTAAAAAAAGTGACAAAGATATTGATATATACATATTAAATAAAAATAATTTCTATAAAGATATTGAAATTATAAATGAGTTTATTGTTCGATAAATATCAAATAGTTGATATAAATTTTATTTAATCATTATTTATGAAAAAATTTTTAAATGAAATCTTTAATTTTTTAAGTATTAGAGAAAAAATATATTTTTTTTTATTACAAACTTTAGTAATTTTAAGTGCAATTCTAGAGTCAACTTCTATTTTTTCAGTGGGTTTTTTCTTTTCCTCATTGATGATAAGTAATTTTCAACTCCCAAATATACTGAATGAGTATTTAGATTTTGAAACAATGAGTGATACAAAGCAAATAAAGCTCTTAGGAGTTTTCACCTTAATTTCATTTTCCTTGACCCTAATTATTGCCTTTTTAAATAATCTTTTTTTAGTTACTTTTACTGAAAACCTCTCAAGAAAACTAAAAAATAAATTTTTTTCTTTTTATCTCGATCAGAATCTTTTATATCACAAAAAGAATTCATCAAATAAACTAATCAAAAACTTAATCATTGATTTAGATAGAGTATCATCAGGATTGATCCTTCCTTTTTTAAGAATTAATTCAAAAATTGTTATTTTATCTTTAATTTTGATGGCGCTTGTAATACTAAAACCATTAGTTACAACTTCTTTAATTTTAATATTTTTTACAATTTATTTTATAATTATATTTTCTCTTAGGAAATTCCTAGCTTTTTTTGGAAAACTTGTTTCATTAATTAATGAAGAGAGAGTTAGAATTATACAGGAGTCTATTAACAGTATTAAAGACGTATTATTATCAAAATCAAAAATGTACTTTGTATATCCATTCGAAAATTTAAATTATAAATTTTTTAAATATAATATATTTTATACAGCCTCTAATATCGTACCAAGAACATTAATAGATTTACTTTCTTTCTCATCATTAATAATAATTATATTAATTATTAATGAAGAGTCTTCTTCTTCAATAAATATCCTACTAAATACTTTAATTTTAATTGGTTTTGGCGCATACAGAATATTACCCATACTTCAAGACATATATAATTCTGTGCTTCAGATTAAGGGCAGTAGGTATGTAATTGATTTAGTCAGAGATGATCTTACTTTGATTAATTTAAAGTTCAAAAATAAAATTAATTATAAGAATAAAATTATTACTAATTCAATATTTATAGATTCAATAAAATTTAGTTATAAAGCCACGGACAAATTCATTTTAAATGTAAAAAAAACTAAGTTATTAATTGGTGAATCTACTGCAATAATAGGCAGATCCGGATCAGGAAAATCTACATTAGTTGAACTTATGTTAGGTCTTATCCAAGGTAAAAATGTTAAAATATTTTATGATAAAACTAGATTAAATAAAAAATATTTTGAAAATCATAGACACAATATTTCATATGTTTCACAAAAACCATTTATATTAAATGATAACATAATTTCAAATATACTAATGGTTGACTCACATGAACTTGATCAAAACAAACTTAAAAATGATACATTTCTTATCCAGATAATTAAAAATTTAGATCTAAATTTTTTAATAAAACCAAATGGTAAAATTGATATTAATAAAAGATTTGGAGAGGATGGAAGCATGATATCCGGTGGTCAAAAACAAAGAGTTGCTATTGCAAGAGCCATTTACAAAAAAAATCAAATTTTAGTTTTAGATGAAGCGACAAGTTCGTTAGATAGTGTTACAGAAAATAAAATTCTTAATTACATATATAAATTAGACTTTATTAAAACTACCATATACGTCACACATAAAGTTCAAAATGTAAAACATTTTAATCAAATATTATATCTTGATGATGGTAAACTAATTGACAAAGGATCATATAATTACCTGAAAAGAAAATATTTAAATTTTAGGAAATTAATTGAAATTAATAAAAATTAATCTATGAATATTAAAAATGCCAGATAAATTGTTTAATACAAAAGATAATAAAATTATAGAGCAGTCAATCTCCAGCTATAATTTTTTTTTAAATGATCCTTTTATAAAAAAATATATTCAAATTATTTCTTCAACATTTAGAGAATGCAAATTAAATAAAAGAAAAATATTTATAGCTGGAAATGGAGGGAGTTCTTCTATAGCAAGTCATGTAAGTGTTGATCTGACAAAAGTAGTAGGTATAAAATCTTTTAATTTTAATGAACATAACTTAATAACATGTCTAACTAATGATTATGGTCAAGACAAATGGTTACAAAAGGCATTTGAATTTTATTCAACTAAAAATGATCTTATAGTATTGATTAGTTCAAGTGGAAAATCAAAAAATATTGTTAATGCAGCTAAATTTTGCAAAAAAAGAGGTAATAAAGTAATTGGTTTAAGTGGCTTTAATAAAAATAATCCTTTAAATAAAGTTGTAGATCATGGTTTATGGATAAATTCAAAAGCATACAACATCATCGAAAGTCTTCATCAAATTATCTTATTAATATCATGTGATGTAGTCTTAGGAAATATTCATTATAATTCTAGATAATTAAATGAAGAAAATTCTTATCACGGGTGGATGTGGTTTTATTGGCTCACATTTAACAGAGTTTCTTGTAAACCTAGGGTATAAGGTCAAAGTATTTGATAGATATAATCCTGAGAATAACTGGGGCTGGTTAGAAAATTCAAGTTTTAAAAGTGAAGTTGAGGTAATATTAGGAGATATAAGAGATTTTGACTCTGTGAGTAATGCATCCAATGGTTGTAGCGATATACTTCATCTCGCAGCTCTTATAGGTATCCCATATTCTTATATTTCTCCTCTCGCATACATTAAAACTAATATAGAAGGAACATACAATATACTAGAGTGTGCTAGAAAAGGCTCCTTTGATAACATAATTATTACGTCTACAAGTGAAGTTTATGGATCAGGAATAAAATTACCAATAAATGAAGACCACAGAATTTTAGGCCAATCTCCCTATTCTGCATCAAAAATTTCTGCTGACCAAATTGGATTAAGTTATTTTAAATCTTTTGATTTACCTGTAAAAATTATAAGGCCATTCAATACATATGGTCCCAGACAATCAGCCAGAGCTATAATACCCACTATTTTCAGTCAACTATATGACAACAATAGTGTCAACATTGGTAATATTAATACTACTAGGGACTTTACATATGTATTAGATTTATGCAGCGCTTATGAAAAGTTTTTAAAGTGCAAAAAAAAATAGCTTATGGAAATGTTTATAATATTGGTAACAATAAAGAAATTTCAATAAAAGAATTAATCTCATTAATAAAAATTATATCTGGTAAAAATAAGAAAGTAGTTAAAGATGAAAACAGAATGAGAAATTCATCAAGCGAAGTTAAAAGGCTAAAGTGTGATTATAGTGCGTTTAGAAAATTAACAAAATGGGAACCAAGATATTCTATTAATCTTGGTTTACAAAAATTTAATGATTGGTTTTTAAATAATAGGAAAATTTACAAATCAAATCAATACAATGTCTAAAGTATCGGTACTTATAATTGGTGCTGGAAATATTGCAGACAAACATCTTGAGTCTTTATCTAATATTAACTCATTTAAATTAAATGGTATTTATTCACGAACATTATCTAAAGCTAAAATATTATCTTCAAAGTATTGTATTGAAAATTTATACAAAAATTTTAAAGATATTAAAAAGTCTATAGAAAAAATTGACATAATATTCATTCTCGTGAGTCCAGAGGAAACATATTCTGTTTTTAGAAAAATAAAAAATTTCAAAAAAATGATTTTCTTTGAAAAACCAGTTGGAGTTAACCTTAAACAAAATAAACTTATCTTAGATGAAATTGAGAGGTTAAAAATTAAATCATTTGTTGGCCTTAATAGAAGATATTATTCAGTTATAAATAAAGGTCTTACAAAATTGACATCTAATAATAAAAAAATCATAAATATAATTATAGAAGGACATGAAAGAATATGGATAGTCAAAAAGGTTATAAAAAATTATAGCAATTTAAAATATTGGCCATTTTTAAATTCTCTACACCATGTTGATTTAATAAGATATTTAGGTGGTGAAGTTAATTACAAAACTTTTTATAAAATTCAAAATAAGAATTCTCATTCAATTCTACTCAAAACATATAAGAATATTTCAATTTCATACATTAGTAATTATGATTACTTTGATGGTTGGTCAGTAAAAATATATAATGATAAAGGAGAATACTTAAACATTAAACCACTTGAAAAATGTTATTGGATTAGTCATCACTCAAATAAAGAGATTAAACCAAGAAAATCTGATGTTTTATTTAAACCTGGTTTTTCTGAAATGCATAAAAATTTAATTAATTATTTTAAAACGAATAAAAAACAATGGCCAAATCAAGATGTTAAAGATGCTTTTAAATCATCCCTACTAGTTAATAAAATTTTTTATGAAAATTAAATATTTAAATTTTAATATTACAAACACTTTTATTAGACTAAATTTGATTATGGGTATAAAGATACATTTGAAGATTTACCATTAATCTTGAAAAATATAATTGTCATAGCTGGTTTTGGTAATATTGGTTATAGACATTATCAAAGTATTAAATCAAGAAAAAATTCAGATATATTTATTGTAGATAAATTAAATCAATCTTTAAATAGGTATGGAAAATATATTAAAAAAAAAAATTACTTTAATAATATAGGAAATCTGAAAATAAAGAATATTAGTGTATTAATAATTGCTACTGATGTAAAACCAAGAATTAAGATTTTAATGGAATTTATAAAAAATTATAAAATAGAAAATATAATTTTAGAAAAAATTGTATTTAACAATTATAAAGAGTTAAAAAGCATATATGAGTTATCTAAAGAAAAAAAACTAAGTATTTTTTTTAACTATCCTAGACAAACATACAAATTCTATAAGACTTTAAAAAAAAATTTAAATACAAATTTTAATAAAATAATTGTTGAGGGATATAATTGGAACATGGGGTCTAATTTTATGCATTTTATTTATTTATTTGTTTTTTTAACGGGTAATACTAACTTGAGTCTTTCTGAATTAAATTTGCATAAAAAAATATACACATCAAAAAGAGAAGGTTATCATGAAATAAGAGGAATAATTGGTTTTAAAAATAGCTATAATCAAAGTTTACTACTTATGGATAATAAAAATAAAAAATTTTTAATTAAAATTATAACTGATAACAAACAATATATCATTGATGAAACTAATGATTTATTAATTATATCGGAT
>MDTB01159409.1_pt1 | contig 19942 bp, 13 predicted proteins | sample 811161 | NCBI WGS metagenome assembly MDTB01 (sample SAMN05326650, study PRJNA326480) | marine metagenome | isolation source: seawater | place: Mediterranean Sea | collected 2009 | reverse complement strand
ATCGTAGTATTGAGCCCATGCTTCTGCTAATGGTAGCACGGTAGAGGATCCAGCAATTGCAATTGAACCGTCAGGACCACAAGTAATGGTTCCAACATCAATAGTTGTTGTATTCCCCCCTCCATCAACAGTCCCAGTGTTATCTGTGCCAGTGGTGTTTGTGCCAGTGGTATCTGTTCCAGTGGTGTTTGTACCAGTGGTATCCGTCCCAGTGTTGTCCACTGTATCGTCGTCAGTCGTATCGTCTCCCCCTAAACAGCCTGCAAAGGCCATTCCGAGCATTAACGCAATCATTGCTAAACTAGCGAGGTTCTTGTTCATCATTTTCACTCTCGTGCATCTTGCTCGAGTTTGGTTCATGTCTTCATGTAGTCCGATAGTGTCAATATAATACTATATAGAATAAATTTAATGAATCCAGTGAATCGATTTTAACATTAAACAAGCCGTTTTTCCCACGAATCTGATAGAAATATAGAGTAGAAAAGAACTGAATTTTGGAACTATATACTTACATCAACTACTATTATTCATACACAACGATATTCGAGTTCTTGTGTACATGGATGTTTAACAAAATTTCAGCCATATCGCTAGCGTAAGCACATAACCTTCTGATTGATTCTGAACACCTGTTAATGTAAATGGCATCTGCTGTATTAGATCCCCCCCACTTTTCATCTTCGAAGTCGGATAGGATTTTCATGTTTCGACGAAGTTGCAACTTAGCTTCATGGACTTCCTCTATGTTAGGTCTTTTTATGTTTGAATTAAGTTCTTTCAATGCCCTTAGCCAGGAAGGAATTAATGAAAAGGGTAGGACATTTACGTCCACCTTTGTTACACTTCCACGATTTACTACCAATTGTCCCAAAGTGTAGACATGATCCCCCATTCTTTCGAACGTACGAACAATATTTCCTAATTCAGATGCTTCCCAGCGACTTAATCCAGCAGAATCCTCGATATAGGCACTTTCTAAGATCTGTCCAATTTGACGTTCAATAAGTAAACGTAAAGCATCGACTTCATCTTCTCTATCATTAATATCCTCAAGATAAGATTGGTCTCCAGTTGACAATGATTCAATCACGTCTTTTAGAGCTGTCCTCACAAGTAAATACATACGATTCAGAGAAGAATGAATTGGAAGACTTCCAGCGCTAACCAAAGATTCAATTTCAATCATCTTATCATTTTCATTTACAATTTCGATACCCCTGCCTATCGAAATGAATCGACGAAGTAATTTCCTATCCTTGGAATCAAAACCACGCTTTGATCTAATTCGAATTATGCCCGCTCCAGATAGATAAGCTGCGATAAGATGATCTATTGCTAATTTCGGAGGAATTTCATCTAAAGCTAAATCGACTTCACGACGCCTAGATATCGCTGAAGTTTCAGGTATAATTCTGAGATTACCTGATGGCCTCCATTCAACCCTAATCTGATCTTTGGCAACAAGACCATGTTCCTTAACCCAGCGTTTTGGCAAGGATACGATGTATGTAGAGCCCCCTGTTAATTGAAGACGCCTAACCTCGGACTTTCGACGAGGGGGTTGGCCCATGATTCACGCATATACGACTCTACTATATATCTTTCATCGTATTCTAGAAAGGCATTATTTCGAATATATATAATTTTTATAGAAGATATATTTTGAATAATTATTTTCTTTTCAAATTCCCAATCTACCAAAGTTGACCGGAATTAAAATGCTTTAGATTCTTTAGTTGTGATTATAATTACCCCTCCCATATTTACCAGCACACACACATCAAAGTAAACAATGGGAACATCATTCTTGGGTTTGATCAAAGACGATATTTTGTAGCGAATTATCAAAGCCTGAAGTGACAGAGCATTCGCCATGGGGGCACCTAACCGAACCGCACTTTTCTCAGCACACCAGAGACATGGAGGGAATATCGTTGATTTCCACGGGTGGGAGTTACCAATATGGTATTCCTCCATGTTAGAAGAGCACCATGCAACTAGGAATGCAGCCGGACTATTCGATGTCTCCCACATGGGCTCATTCAGATTCCATGGGCCAGGGATTCTCAATTGGCTAGATAGTGTTGGAACTCAGAAAGCATCGAAATTTGGAGCAGGCCGCTGCGCCTACACACATTTCCTCGACGATAATGGCAATGTAATCGATGACATGATTTTCGCCATTGTCAATGAAACTGAAGTGCTTGGCGTACCCAATGCTTCGATGATTCCAGTCATGTATGAATGGCTTAGTCGCCACCTCCCCTCAGATGGCAGCATACAGATTGATGACCTCTCAGAACAGACCAGTATACTCGCCCTTCAAGGCCCAAACGCGCCTCAAATCTGTGAAGCGGTTCTCGGTGCTGAGAATGTTGTCAAGCACTTCCGGTGGCGCGAAATTAGTGAGAACGAATTAGGCATTACCGGTTGGATACAGGGCACAGGCTACACAGGCGAACGTGGATTCGAGATTTTTGTTCCAAATGACCAAGCTGAGACACTTTGGGAAGCAATCCTAGCAACTGGCGCTAATGAGGGCGTAGTCCCTGTGGGCCTAGGTGCTAGAGACACGTTACGAATGGAGAAAGGATTCCTCCTCTCTGGCCAAGACTTCCATTGGCAGGGCCTTGATGAAACCGCTCCGGACGGATTCCCTGAGGGATTCCTATCACGGACTACTCTAGAGACAAATGTCCCATTTGGGTTGGATCTTGAACACAATTTCATCGGCCGAGAGGCGATGATGGCTCGTGCTGATAACGGGCCACGATGGCATGCATTGAAAGTCGTCGATAAGGGACCGTTTCCAAGAAATGGGACACCGGTCCACCTCAATGTAGATGATGCCCCCATCGGATGGATTACTAGCGGGGGCCCAAGCCCTACCTTAGGCCGAGTAGGAATAGCTATGGCATACTTGGATGAAGTCAAAGTTGGAGATATCGTCCACATTGCACCTAATCCTCGACGGATGTTGAAAGCAGAGGTTATTCGTGCTCCATTTGTTTGAGAACACAATATCCTGCACTGAGTTCATATCCAAGACAGATATCCTATGACTATGTCCTCCCAATGGGATCAGCAAGTTGACACCCTTGCAGAATCAATCTACAAGATGGTTGAATCCGGCAACGGCGATATCGATGACCTCCGAGGGACTGCACATCAGACAATCGACAAAGTCGCAGGAATTCTTCCAGATTCTGCCCGAATCGCCCTCCACGATCGTCTCGATAGTAAACTCGACGAGTTGATTGGAATAGCGGCAACTGTCGCAAGTGATTCTGTTCAGGACATTGGAGGGGCAGAGTCAGTTGAACGTATGATCCAAACCCTCCGAGGGATGAATCCAGAAATGCTCGACAGAATGTTTGCTTTCATCGATAAAAACGATGACAGCGTCATTAATTTCGAAGAATTTCAATCATTCATATCCAGCGCAGCACCTAGTGGGATGGTTGTTACTGGTGAACAAGCAGTAGCAGCATTCCGAACACTCGATGTCGATGGAAATGGATTCCTCACAAAGGCCGCAATATTAGGTATTGAACAATCGACAGAAACTCTTGATCCCACACCTGATCCCATTCAAGAACCCGAGCCACAAGAAGAAGTAATCCAAGAGACTGAACCGATAATGGAACCTGTCGAAGAAGTCGCACCCACACCTGAACCTGAAGTCGTAGCAGATACTAGAGCCCCAATTGGTGTCATGGATATCCTTGCACGTATTGGCGAGGCGAGATTTATGTCTGAAAAGAAGCGCATTACTCAGGAACTAACTGGACAAGGTACGCAATTCATTGCTACCATCGATCGAATCCGAAATCGTATGGATCGAAATGGAATGATGGAAGTAGAGATTATCGCTGAGGGAGAACATTTCATCCTCAATATACCAGTTGAAGGAAAAGAGCTACCTGCGGCTCTAGAATCAGGAAAAGGCACCCTGAATATCATTGGGGAAGTTAATGGATTCCATATGGCAAGAAATGCAATCATTATCCTCGCCCACGATGTGAAATAAGTTCAAACAGCGGATGGGTCTATCAATCGGTTCGGATTAGGTGTGTTTCATGTCCCGTACGCAGAGCATGGCATTGACCATTCTCATGCTCCTTGGGTTCTCTCTTACACCCATGTTGATGCAATCAACAGATAACGCTGCACAGTATGGCCTTTCAGAGATGGATGACACTCGATTTAGCCCTGGTGCAACCACGGATTTCACACTCATGTACACACAATCCGCTGGCGTCCAAGGCGGCCCGAATTCGGAACATTGGGTGAAAGTAAACGATGTCATCGTAGACAGTAATGATGACATCTACGCGGTAGGTGCTTTCGCAAACAACGTAACTATTGGATCAAGCAACTGGGATGAGGATTGGAGGACTGGATTCATTGCGAAATTCGATGACCAGGGCAACTCAATCTGGGAGTTGATGATTGAAGGGCCGCCGAGTTCCTATCACCCCGCATCTGAAATCATGAGTATCGATGTCGACAATGCCGGACGGGTCTTTGTTGGAGGCATGATGTGTGGTACTGCAACATTCACTTCAGCATCATCTTGTGGATGGAATACGAACTGGGCTGGCTTCGTTGCCAAAGTTTCCCCTCAGGGCATCTGGGAATGGGGAGTCTCAATCGACGGATCCTCAGGGACTGAAGTAGTGAACGATGTCGCAATCAGGTCTGACGGGCACGTGTATGCTGTTGGTGAAATGCGAACTTCCGCTTTCTTTGAGGCTGTATCGTACAACACGTCTGGCAGAATAGATGGGTTCGTCACACTCGTAGACACCATCAATTTTGACTTTGATTGGGTCCGATTCATTGGAAGTCAATCCCATAACGAATACGATAACGCAACCTCAGTCATGGTCGATTCGGCAGATAACGCAATCGTCACAGGGACCTATTCTGACAACTCGGGGAACACCTTTGGAACATCAATTATCATGCCCGTCGGTCGCCCAAATGCAGCCTATGTGCTGAATCTCTCATCCACTAATACAATCAATTGGGTTGCAGGAGCAGGAGGGAGTGCGAACGCTGAACCTGTATACGCGCATACAATTATCGATGGAGGAGACGGGTACTATTACGTCGCTGGATCGATGGGAGGAGTCACAACTTTCGATAGTGCTGCAACTCAAGGCCAAGTATCCCTCGTAGCTAACGGAACTAGCGAGCATGCGTTCATCGCACAGATGGGCACGGACGGATCTTGGAATTATGCACGACGTTCGGATAGCCCGGATGGCTACAACAATTGGGCCCATCAAACAGTCCACTCAATCTCAATGGGGCAAAATGGAATGTTGATTGCAACTGGGCAATTCGACTCTCCGAACACTCATCCAGTCAGTGAAGCTACTTTTGGAAACACACGAATCTTAGATGGTTACATGGGAGGATTCCTTGTCGGATTCAATACTCAGACTGCCACCTTTGCATGGGCGAAATCGTTTGGATCCAGTGGAGACAATGTTCGTGGAAATGGTGTATCAATTCTATCTGATGGCCGAATTGTCACCGGAATTCACGCCTGTCCAAAAGGCCCGTGCTACGTAACTATCGATGGAGTGCAAACCAATATGGTTGGATTTGAAGGAGGAGGAGGATTCGTCTGGACTTCTTTCCCTGATTCTGACTCCGACGGTGTCGCTGACAAAGACGACAACTGCGACTTAGTTCCAAACTCAACTCAAGATGACATTGATGCTGACAATCTTGGCGACGCTTGCGACCCAGATATCGACGGTGATGCAATCCTTAACGCAAACGATAATTGCGACAAAGGTGCGGTGAATTGGGACTCAAGTGTATGGATGAATGACCGAGACGGAGACGGTTGCCGAGATGCAGATGAGGATTCGGATGATGACGGTGATGGCGTTGATGATTCAATCGATACATGCTCCTCTGTTACACATGAACACAACTGGACTAGTTCTCCCGCCTCAGATTACGACGCAGATGGCTGCAAGGATGCATCAGAAGACGATGACGATGATGCAGATACTGTCCCTGATACACTCGATCAATGTGCATCGAACCCATCTTGGAAGAACTGGACTAGTAATGCTAACACCGACCACGACGGCGATGGTTGCAAGGATGAGGGAGAGGACATGGATGATGACAACGATCAGCGACCTGATGACGAGGATTCGTGTCAGACCGGACTTACTGGTTGGACTTCTGAAGTAAGTTTCGACTTTGATCTCGACGGTTGTCGCGACTCTGATGAAGACCTCGACGATGATGACGATTTAATCCCCGATGTAACAGACGACTGCAACGCTCCGGGTGCCATCGATTGGACTAGCGTCTCAGAGACTGATCACGACGGCGACGGTTGTCGTGACGCAGATGAGGATAGTGATGACGACAACGACGGTATTCCAGACGAACAAGATACCTGCCCAAAGGGGCAATCAAACTGGATTGGTAATGACCCTGCCTTCGACAATGATGGCGATGGTTGCAAGGATACTGGTGCTCAAAATAATGGTTATGGAGAGGATACTGATGATGACGGAGACCAAATCCTCGATATCGCAGATTCATGCCCTGCTGGCGAGACGGGTTGGACCTCGAACTTTGGAAATGACTTCGACAGAGATGGATGCAAGGACGATACTGAGGATGAAGATGATGATGGCGATGGATTCCTAGAGGCCGGTGGCGAGGACAAGTGCCCCCTCACTACAATTGGGGACCCTGTCGACCTGAACGGTTGCGCTCCGAATCAAGGAGACAGCGATGGTGACGGGCTCACCGACCAAGAGGACCAATGCCCGGATGAAGATGCCAGAGGATTCGATGACAACCTCGATGGTTGCATCGACGACACAGACAGCGATGGTATTAACGACGCTGAGGACGTATGTGTAGACATACCTGCCGATGAGTCAGGAACTGCCGAGCAACAGGCTGATGGTTGCACAATTACTGAACGTGATTTGGATGGAGACGGAGTCAAAGGTGACGAAGATTCAGAGAACGGCTTCGATATCTGCCCATCGACCCCTTCTGATGCTGAAGTCGACAATTTCGGATGTTCGGCAGATCAACAACTTGAGCTACTCGATTCTGACGAAGATGGTGTAAACGATCTGATCGAACTAAATTGGCTTGAAAGTTCAGGCTACGATTGTAGCGCAACTATCGAGAGTGATGTAGATGAGAACGGTTGTGGATTCAGCCAACTAGATGCCGATAGTGATGGCGTCCAAAACAAAAACGACATCTGCCCAGGAACTCCAAATCTCTTCAGCGTGGATGAGGATGGTTGCTCAATCAGTCAAAAACAGGACCTAGCAACAGATGGAGGAGGCATGGACCCAATCTTTGTTGCAGCGATTATTATTGTCGCAGCACTTCTGCTTGGCTCGGTAGGCGTTGCAGTGATAATTCGATCTCGCAACAAGCCTAAGCCGCGAAAGAAGAAAGCGCGACCGAAATCTGCAACCACAGCTCCAGCACCTGGGGCTTTCGCCGAAGAAGCAGCACAAGCTCTCGCCCCTGAACCAACCCCCTCACCCGAACTCTCAGGCCATACAACAGATGAAGACGGTGTAGAATGGGCACAGGATGCAAATGGAAACTGGTATTGGCGGAATGACGCAGAATCCACATTTGCATTGTATGAATCCTGATTCTGACTTGCGCACCTTGGAGCCGAGGGTTGAAGTGCGTGATGTGCAACCCTTACGCATGGCACTCAGTGAACGCTTCCTCGTCCTGACCTTGACCGCCATCCTCATTGGAATGATTAGCGCGCCAGGAATCACCCCTTCAGAGGCCCTTGAACCGGCGGCATCTGAGATGTCAATTGGAACGAAAGCCGGCACTACAGAGTGGACTGCTGTCGCAGGATACCCATCTCAACCACCAACTCAACCTTCAATCGGTGTAGCAGCGGGGTACATATCTCCTTCAACTGTAGCAGTCGATACACTAGGCAATGTCTACACTGGCGGATTTGTAATCTACGATGTTAGTTTCGGAAGTCAAGCCTACTCTGATGTGGAACAAATGGCATATGTCGCTAAGGCATCTTCAACAGGAACTTGGCAAAAACTGTACTATACCTCAGTTTTTGGAGGCGGCGGAAGCGCGACTGTAACGGCCATCTCGACATCTGGAACTGATGTTTATGCTTGCGGCTGGTTTATCGGGAATGTATCGATTGGCACCCAGAATTTCCAATCATACACGCCTTCAGGCAGTGTTAATAGTTCACAAGACATTTGGGTTGCAAAGTTTGACCAGAACCTCAATCCACTGTGGGCAAAGCAGGCGGGAACTGTCGAGAATGACGACGCGTGTGAGGACCTCGTAGTTTCCCCAACTAACCCAGATGGCAGCCAGGATGTATATCTCATCGGAGAAACTAATGCAACTGCTCAGTCATATTTCGGTACAAGCATTACTCGAAATGGAATTGGAGGCACCAGTACTGACATCTTCATTGCGAAGATGTCGGCATCAAATGGAGCTTGGAACGACGCGAAAATTACCGGAGGACAAGCACAAGATCTTGGTCAATCCATCGCATGGCGCGGGGGAGGAATTGTTGCAACTGGCCTATTCAGCGGAACTGCGAACTTTGGGTCACAGCAGATGCAAGCGATTGGCTCCTACGATCTCTGGATTGCCGATGCGAGTACCAATCTTGCATGGGCTAATGCTAGCCAAGCAGGTGGTACCGCTGGAATCGTCCAGCCCTTTGGAATCGTGCAACAGAACGGCGTGGATTACATAGCAGGTACTGTGCGTGGAACTGTTAACTTCGATACGAATCAAGTAATGTCCTCAAGCAATGGCCAGGATACTTCCACCTTCGTTGCATCCCGTGGTGGAGTAAATAACCAGTGGGACTGGATTACAACTGCAAACGGGTATCACCAAGTGCGAGATATCGATATCGATAGTGCTGGCGTAATCCTCGTCACTGGAAGTTTTGCTACGGTAAGTTGGTCAGGAACCGGCGGTTCTCTGCAACAAAGTGGCAGTGGCACGTGGGGTTCAACCACACTATCGTCGACATATTTTGACCCATTCCATGCAACAATGGACAGTAGTAATGGAAATTGGATATCGGCAGACGCAGGATCGGGTAGCTTCGACGACAATGGTATCGGAGGAGTATGGTCCCCTAATGGCCAAATTATCGGGATGGGGACGTTCGGAACTGGAGGACCCACAAATATTGGTTCGACCTACACTCTCACTCTAGGAAGCGGTTCAGTCATAGGAAATGGAAACGCCTTCACCGACCAAAATTACCAGATTTATGGCCAGATTGGTGCTTACATCTGGTCACTCAAATCAGATTCCGATTCAGATGGCACCCCTGACGTTGATGACAACTGCCCTGATCTGTTCAATCCCTCCCAGTCAGACATAGATGGAGATACACTCGGTGACGAGTGCGACCCAGACGCAGATGATGACGGAATCCTCAACGAAAACGACAACTGCGATGGCCCTGAAACAAACTGGGACCCTACAGACACCTCACTAGATCGAGATCAGGACGGCTGTAAGGACGCAACTGAAGATACAGACGACGATGCAGATGGCATCGACGATTTGACCGACGCCTGTGACGATATCGGTGACAAGATGGGCTGGATTTCTAACAACGTCTATGACCACGATCAGGACGGGTGCCATGATATTGACGAGGATGATGATGACGACAATGACTACGTCCAAGATACAGTTGACCTCTGTCCTCGCGGTTGGTTCAACTGGTCTACATCAGCAACTACAGACCACGACGGTGATGGATGTCATGATGAAGGTGAAGATGATGACGATGACAATGATGGCATGTTTGACATGACACTCGATGAACAACCCTTGGATAAATGCCCCAAGGGAGACCTAGGATGGATATCCGATGCAACCACTGATCGCGATTCCGATGGATGCCGTGACGAGGGAGAAGATACCGATGATGATGATGACACAATCCCCGATGATGATGATGGATGCACCCCGGACGGTGATCTGGACTGGACTAGCGTCGCAATGCTCGATCACGATGGTGATGGTTGCCGTGATGCCACCGAAGATGACGATGATGATAACGACTCAATTCTCGATGCAAATGATTCCTGTCCGACAGGATTGACTGGCTGGACATCGACTGTCCTACTCGATGTAGACGGCGATGGGTGCCAGGATAATGTCGAAGACACCGACAATGACAATGACGGAGTCGCAAACGCATTGGACGGATGCCCTTCAGGCGAAACCGGATGGTTTGCTAGCAATGATCTCGACGCTGACGGTGACGGATGTAGAGACGAGACCGAAGATACAGACGACGATGAAGATAGCGTATTGGATGAGAACGATGCTTGTCCAAATACGCCACTCGGCGAAGCAGCAGATCCTGCAGGGTGCGGTTACAACACTCAGCAGGACAACGATGGCGACGGAATCTATGACATCGACGATGCTTGCCTCAATACCCCCTCCGAATCAACTCGTCTCTTTGGAAAAACCCTGACTTCGGAAGCAAACGGACAGATTTACGAATGGGGGACTGATATCGATGTGGCAGGTTGCTGGTTCGGTGAATTAGACCGCGATAACGATGGTGTACAGAACTATCTAGACCAATGTCCAGACACAGACACAGGCGCATTTATCGATGCATTCGGCTGTGCTGCCGAGGAATATGACTGGGACAAAGATGGGATCATAGGCGATGTCGTCCTCAACCCGGACCTCTGTCCAGGGACTTCAGATGCTGCAACACGAGATAACCATACCGAGTTTGGAGGCATTGATGGATTCGGATGCTGGGCAGGAGATGCAGACACAGATTCTGACCAAGTTCCAGCCCACATGGACATGTGCCCTGGTACCGATGAGTTCGCCACTGTAAGCAAGGATTTGGAATCTCCAGAGATTATGGGTTGCGCCGATAACCAACTCGACTTTGACAACGACGGGATCACAAATGACCTAGATATCTGCCCTGACACACCAGTTGAAATTGATGTGCAGAATGAAGGTGAGCGGATTGGGTGCTCTCTTGAACAGAGAGTTGAACTCGGCGACCTAGACGCAGTCGTCCAGAAGAATGTCATATTCATCGTAATTGCTACTCTGGTGCTAATTGCGCTGTTGGGTGGATTAGGATTCGTCCTCATGCGCGGCGGTAACAGCAACTCACCATCAGGGGCTGAGATGATGATGGCACAGCAGGCTGCACCTATGATGCAAGCAGCTGCACCTCCGGGCTTTTCTCCGGCCCAGCCAACCCATGTTGCGGACTACACAGGGCTCCCAGGAGGAGGCCACTACGACCAAGGGTATGATGGATCAACGATTTACATCGCACCTGATGCTACGCAGTGGCGGATGAACGCTGATGGTTCGTTCACTCGAGTATGATACTCAAGAATCATCTCTGAGATGAGTTAGAAGGAAGGTTGTCCCTCGCTGGAATGCGTCCTCTCGTGCTACAGGGTCACCCATTACGTGAGCACCACGGTTCCGAATTATTCGCAAGGCTAAGCGTCGGTGGCGCAACTCATTCATTGGAAAACGGATTCCAAACTTCCAGATTCCAGACATATGGCCATTATCTTCAACCCTCACCGTTCGTTTACCAAGACGAATTGCCCTTCGCATCCACCTTTTCTCTTCAGTACTATCGAACGCATGATGAGCGCCAGGGTAAGTATGCAAAGTCGCATTAGGTAACTCAGGAAGGAGGCCTTCGACGAGGCTGACTGGAGTCCAATCATCATCCGTGCCATGAAGAATTAGCATCGGTGCATCCGACCATTCCTTCACGTCAGGTCGAAGATGTGTAGCAGGGTAAAATGGGAGATGGGCATCAAACGGCGTACCAAGAGCCTCGATAATTGGAGACCATGCCGAATAAGTCGCTACAGTCCCACCTAAACTCCAACCCGCAATGCCAATAGCGCCAATTCGAACATCAGAATCAAGGATTTTCTTTACTGCGAAGGCATCGGCTAAAATCATCGCATAGGTAACTGAGAGTTGGTCTTCTACCACAGATTCTACGGATCGTGCTGAGAATGGATGTATCTGGCAAACAGCTAGACCCGATTCTAACCATTTTCTAATATGGTTCTCATGGTGATTTGCCCAACCTCGACTTCCGTGCACTGCAACTACGCAACCAAATGGCCCTTCACCCTCAGGAATATGCAAGTCCGCGTAAGCAGAATGGTCCGTCACAGTTTCGAGACCAGACAGTATGTGATAGATTTCGAACGGCGACTTAGAGCGGAACTCAAGGCGCTCCGGCATAGCCCTAAGTTATGCTCATTGTATGAAAGCAGGAGTACTAAATGGAGTTCGATTGCCATGCAATCAACGGCGTCCACCGCCGCCTCTACGTCCACCGCCGCCACCTGAGCGTCCACCGCCACCTGAGCGTCCACCGCCACCTGAGCGACCACCGCCGCCTCGACGACCTCCTCCCGAACTACGAGAGGATGAATGTACAGTTCTAGAATGAGTACGATGACCATGATGGTGATGGTGATGACGACGGCGATGCCACCACCGTCGGCGGTCACTTCCGTAGTGATTGTTGATTACAACGACGTCGCTACCATGATGATATCCACCATGATGATGGACATACCCACTTCGAGTAACATATGCTCCTGGCGGCGTATTTCTAAAGCGCACAATGAGGAACATAGCAACCAGCATCAGCACCACAACGGGGAGGCAGCATAGCAATGCCTCGGCTGCGGGCAACCCCGGGTCCTCTGATCTGACATCATTATGATTCTCAGGATTCACCCAAACCGACAATGAGGAACCTGGCCCAGTTATCTGCTTGACCTCATCCATACATGGATCCCCTCCGTTCGCACTCGTAGAAAACCACCCTGTGAACGAAGAACTGTAACTCACGCTATCCACAGTATAGTCAAATGATGGTTGGAATGAACAGGTGTAGTATGTATCAAAAGAACCGGACGTACGGCTAAGTAATTGCGACTCCTTCCATTTAGTACCTGATTCTCCATGAATAAGTGTGAAAACTTGGAAAGTCGAGGGATCATCTGGCATAATCTCAATCGCCATGTTTGTGTTAAGTGGGTAGTGATCCTTAATCTCCTCAAAACAGGGGCTTCCGGAGGTATACCATGGGGAATCAGCCCAATCAGTGTAATTCGTTCCGTTAACCGTCCACGTGAGGTAAATCTCAGCATAGCAAGTATACTCATCCTCATACGTATACGAATAATCGCAAACATAGTCACCGTAACTATCAGTATAGCAATCCTCGTGTTCGTGCTCAATCTCGACATAATCCTCGAACCATCCAGTGCCGTTGTTCACACCATCACCGGTAATTGAAGCATCAACGGGAATCCAATCGGTGTCGACTGAGCCAGTTACTTGTGCCTTGACGGGGAGGAATTCTTCCTCATTCATAGCTCCGACAGCCAGGCCGCCAATGAGTAACATGCAAATGGTGCCAACGACGATTACGGCAGTTGCTTCCCCGCCGGAAAGCCACCAAAGACCAAAAGTGCCAATTCCTGGTTTTGAACCGTCGGGATTCGGCGCCTGATTCGAGGCCTGTGCGGAGGTAGGATCTGAGGCTGTGGACGCCATTAGAGGGGTATTCGCCCCACCTGCGCCAGAAGGGGTCATGGTCTGTGAAGTCCCCGAAATCTTAGCCGCCTCTGCCTCGATTTTAGCGAGTTCCAATGCATGCTTCGCCTTCTCAAGTTCCTCTTCTCGACCCATTTTTCCGGATTGAGTCGCCTTGAATTGCTCCATGAGATTACTGGAGTCCTTATCCTCGTCGTGGTTATTGGCCCACCATTGATCTGGAGACTCCTTGCTCATAGTCCTCAACTAATGTGGAACGATTTGAATTGAATGCCTCAAAAAACGAAAAAAAACACTTCATTCGTCGGTTGGACCCCAGCCGGTATCGAAAATCATGGCCTCATCCTTGAATGACTTGAATTCAAGATGGTTGCCGCTAGGGTCGCGAATAAACATTGTAGCCTGAGCACCTGGTTGACCCTCGTAGCGAAGGTAAGGGCCAATCACAAATTCCACTCCTTTTTCTTGGAGCTGATCCCTCATGCGATGCCAATCCTCCCATCCAAGGACAACTCCAAAATGCATCGAAGGGACATGCTTTCCATCAACGGGGTTAGTTGCTAAACTAGGCATAGAACTCACACAATGAGCCACAATCTGATGACCGTGGAGGTTCAGTACGCAGGATTCCGGTTTCTCCCTACCAACAGTGCAGCCGAGGACCTCGGTGTAAAAAGTGCGAGCAGCCGACAAATCAACTACCGGGAATGCCAGATGGAAGGGGCGAAGCAAATCATCACCCATCGATGAAGGTGCGTGCAAGAGCAACTGCTTCATCGACAAGCTCCCCAGATACACCGATATGTGAAGATGGTTCAAACATTGCATCCATTTCCTCTGTACTGAAGACCGAAGTCAAAGCACCTGTACGCCCACAAACATCTCGGAGATGTTCTCCTGTGTCAACTGCCGTGAATGATGCGGTACGAAGGATTTCATGGGCATCATCACGTGCTATGCCCTTGCCTACAAGTTCAATCATTATCTTCTCAGCCATAACTAAGCCACGTTGTGCATCGATATTCGCAAGCATTCGCTCCGCATCGACCCACAGATTCGTGAGAACTTGCATCGTCTTGATTATCACATCATGGCACAAAGCACTGGAGTGAGATAATGTGAAGCGTTCGGAAGAAGAGTTGGCCAAATCACGCTCATGCCAAAGTAGAGCATTCTCGTAAGTAGGGATGATGAATGAACGAACGATTCGAGCAAGGCCGCTTGCATTCTCTGACTTGATAGGATTCTTCTTGTGCGCCATGGTTGAGGACCCCACCTGCTTCTTCACGTCAAAACCCTCGCCGGCTTCAGCAATTTCAGAGCGCTGGAGATTACGAATCTCCTGAAGGATCTTCTCGCAGGTCGTGGCGACATTCGCAAGCCATGACACATACTCCACATAGCGGTCACGACCCACAACCTGCGTCGTAGCTAGAGGGACACCAAGGCCAAGATGTTCAAGGATGAGGCGTTGCAACTCACGTGCGTCATCGCCCTGAGCAGCGCCGGTACCTACTGCACCGAGAAACTTGCCCACAGCGATGCGAGGTGCAGCTTCATCAATACGAATTAGATGTCGTCGCATTTCGTCCAACCAAACAGCGACCTTCAATCCGAAAGTAATCGGGACAGCAGCTTGACCATGAGTTCGCCCCAACATGACAGTATCACGTTCACGCTCGGCCAGATCAGCAGTTACTCGTATCAATTCACATAATGCAGAACGTAACAGAACCATTGAATCTCTCAGCTGAAGGGCAACTGCAGTATCGACAATATCGTTCGAAGTAGCCCCTAGATGTATGCACCAACCTGCATCGCCAGCCACTTCGGCCATGGCCTTAGTTAGAGCCATAATATCGTGGCGAGTTTCGGCCTCAATCTCCGCAACACGTTCAATCCGAACATGCTCAGGATTCGAAATTGCTTCAACTGCAGCATAATCCTCGGCACTCACACGACCAAGTTCGCGGTGCGCCCAGACAAGAGCACGCTCGACCTCAACCTGCCTTTCATGCCGACCGATGTCAGACCAGATGCGCTTGAACGACTGGTCGCCGTAGCGGTAGTCGAGAGGGCAGAAGTGCATGATTAACCTCCATCGTATTCCGGGCATCAAGATTGCGTCGATTATCCGACATTCTGCATTGCTTCCTCAATCATCTGCTCAAGAGTGATTTGAGGCCGGAAACCAATCCGTTCCTCAATGGAGAGCACATCTACGACCCCCCAGACCTCGGAAGAGTCGTCGTTGCCATACTGAGGAGCTGCCCCTGTCATCGATTCATACTGTTGCGCCACATCTCTTAATGGCACAGCACGACCTGTTCCTGCTGCAATGGCGTCTCGAGTAGGAGGAGGGTTATGCACCACGCCCATGATGACCTCAACAAGGTCCCGCACATGGATGAAATCCTTGGCCTGTGAACCATCACCAGGGACAGATACCCAACCGAAGATGGCATCTCTGGCGAATGCATGGAGTAGCCCATGTCCCTCTCCGGTTCCCTGAACCACCCCTTGTACGTTTGAAGCACGGACAATCGACACCGGACGTTCTGCTTCAGCGTGTTCAAATGCAGATTCTTCGACCCAAAGTTGGCCTTCTGCTGCTACATCGCGTGGAGCAAGACGAGTTTCCCCTGAATAGAATGGATCATCAGGTGTGGCCTGAGGATGAACACGAAGAGTACCAACGAGAATCAGATGGAGCCCTTGATGCCGATTAACAGCTCCAAGAATCGGCTTCGCCGCATCTCTCATCGCGAGGAGGCTTGCACGATCATCTCTACCGGCTTCAGGTGAGGCGGCGTTGAAATGAACTAGGGTAGTGCAGGGCATTAGTAAGGCGTCAAGAAGTACAGAGCCCCCCTCTTCAAGCGCTTCAGAGGGTATCTCGACAGCGGCTTCGCCAAGGGCCTCACGTAGATAGGGGGCCACGAAGTCATCCGGAGCACTGATAGCAACACGCATGACCTTCGACTCATAGCACCATCTTTGAGAATATCATGATGCCGGTCGAAACAGGTTGCAATAAATCCAACAATCGCACAACGTGAAAGCGAACGGTTCATGACCTCATCGCGTGGCCTTCGGATACATGGCCGGTGAACCGAAGGTGGTGACCATCACCGGCGAAAGGCCAGGAATTCTCGCTGCACCATTCACGATGTTCCAACGCGTCTACAACCAGAGAAGGCTCGTAAAGCACTTCGTTCGACGTGATCTGAAGGTGGCATATCATGGAACGATGATCGGGTGGGGTTGGACGATGGCAGAGCCTCTTGCCCTCACCGCAGTGTACTGGATTGTATTCTCGCTACTAAGAGGGGAAGATGATACTCTCTTTGTACTCGAGATATTGCTTGGCGTCCTCACCTATGGGATGTTCAGCCGCACCTTATCGGGCACAACTACATCGATTGTAAGCAATAGCGGACTTATCAAACAAGTATCCATCTCAAGAGAGGTATTCCTCTGGGCAATCGGTGGGTTCCAGACCCTACGATTCCTTCTATCAGCTCTCATCATCCCCCCTGTCCTCCTCATAATGGGTGTTGAATTGACCTGGACTCTGCTTCTTGTGCCCCTCGTACCACTGGGAGTCCAGTCTTTTGCTATGGGCCTTGGAATGATTACCTCCATCGCCCATACTCATGTTAGAGATACAAGCCACGTCGTAAGTATCCTAGTAACTGCTGGCTTCTTTCTTTCCGGCGTTTTCTTTGGCATGCGCCATATCCCGGGGGAACACCACGACATGTTCGCACTCAATCCGGTTGCAACCTACATCGAACTGATGCGGGCGCTAGTCACCGGAAACTGGGATGTTCTCGAACCAAGCTATGTCATCCAAGCTGTCAGTATCTCCGTGGCAACCCTAATTCTCGGTTGTATCGTGTTTGTGAGAAATGAGGCGAAAGCCGTGAAGCATCTTTGAGGTGAAGAGAGATGAGCGACAACGCAATCGAACTCTCAGCCGTCACCCTTGACTTCCCTGTAAAGGCGGGTGCAAAATATCTGAAGGAACAAATCACTGGTAGATTCCGTAGGGAAAAGGGGAGAACCACATTCCGAGCGCTCGAATCAGTAAATCTGAAGATTGCACGAGGGGAGATTCTTGGAATTGTCGGGCCGAATGGCGCGGGTAAGTCTACCATCCTACGCACTATGGCAGGCATCTACCGGCCAGATCGTGGGACGGTTCGAACACGGGGGCGTTGTGTGCTACTCGCAGGGATTGGAACTGGATTCCAGTCGAATCTCAATGGGCGAGAAAACATTCGGCTCAATGGTAGCATAATGGGGCTCACCGATGCAGAGGTTACTGCAAAGATGGACGACATCATTGCGTTTAGCGAGATTGAGACCCATATTGATCAGCCTATTCGCACTTATTCGATGGGCATGAAAGCACGATTAGGGTTCGCAATCGCTGCCCATCTGGAACCGGAGATTCTTCTGATTGACGAGGTGATGGCTGTGGGTGATGCCGCATTCCAGAAGAAGTGTAAGGAGCGAATTCGCGAGATGGTCAGTGGTGATACGACAGTTGCTATAGTCAGCCATAACATGAACACTGTCAAGACATTCTGTAACCGAGCAATATGCATCCATGAAGGACTAATTCACACCTCCGGAAATGGAGTAGACGCCGCAATAGACGCCTACCATAGCATCCTCAGCGAGGAGGAATGAATCTGGCCCACATCGCAATGGTCGTATCAAATCCGTGCGACCCAGATCCTCGTGTTGAGAAAGAGGCCTTGGCGCTAGTTAGTGCAGGCCATAAAGTCACAATCCATGCCTTAGATCGAGAGGAAACCCGCCCCAAAGAGGAATTACTGAATGGGGTGCGAATTCTGAGACATCGTGTAGGTATCATACCTCGTGGCGCACCTAACCTAATCACAGGTGCGAGAGTGCTTAGAGGACTCCAAAATTTCAGGAAGGCAGTTGTAAAAACTCTCGAAACTGAAGATGTAGACGTAGTCCACTGCCATGATGCCGATACCCTATGGGTTGGCCTCCGAATAAAGAAGAAGAGCGGTGCAAAGGTTGTCTTCGACATGCATGACCTCGCTCACACTTGGGCAAGAATGACGAATCCTGCATCGATTATCCGGAGAATAGCCGCATCTGGGATCGAAAGACGATTGGTTCGAAGGCTGAAGGCATGTGATCTTGTAATCACTAGCTCGGGGTCGGTCTCGAAGACATCAAAACCAGGATTCAGGGAATGGATTAGAAAGCGAAGTGATGTCGATGTGGTGGTTGTAGAAAATCGACCGAATTCCATCAAAGAACAGACACCCTTTCCTGAAAATTTTACCATTGGCTACATCGGAAGTATTCGTGAACCTAAGATGTTCAGGACACTGATTGAAGCAATCTCCCTTTGGCCTGAGAATCAACGACCAAGATTCGTGCTTGCAGGCCATGGAACCGCTGACAAAGAAGTGGATCATATGTTGATGGATTCTGAGATTGATTTTGAGCGATTTGGGGCATTCAATCGAGATGAAATGAGGGGATTAATCAGCAGAATTAGTGTCATGTATGCTGTATATCCTGTGCTTCGAGGCAATATCCTCGAGGGCGCTTTGCCAACCAAGATGTTTGATGCGGCTGCACATGGCCGACCATCTGTTGTAAACTCAGGATGTTTGATGGGAGATATTGCTCGAGCCGAAGAACTTGGAGAAACTGTGCCTGTAGGGGACCCCCAAGCACTCAAGAATACATTAGACAAAATCAAGGAAAACTCAACCCCCGTTATTCTGAATCGGGATTGGAGTGGAGAAGCAGAGAGATTAATCGCGGCATACGAGAGGTTCGGGAACGGTTCTTGAACCGAGTTGAGGGAGGAGAGATTATGCTCACAAAGGACCGAATCAAGGCGCTTGACCTCACCATTGGCGTTGTGGGACTGGGCTATGTCGGTCTACCAACTGCTTTGGGATTCCATGATGCAGGGTTCAGAGTTCATGGATTAGATATTTCAGAACGAATAATCTCAGACCTCCTCAATGGGAAAAACCCCGGTGATGACCCTGCTTTCAATGATGTAATTCCAACCGATGAAAGATGGCTGGTGACCACGGATGCACAAATTGCAATCCCTAGATGCGATGTTATTCTCGTCACCGTACCTACACCAGTTCTTGATGACAATCGCCCTGATCTACAATTTATCGAAGCCGCTGGAGAGACAATCTTCGACCAAATAGATCGAACTAGGAGGCCTTCTGTGGTCTTGGAATCTACTGTATATCCTGGAGTTACT
>MDTB01127793.1_pt1 | contig 19942 bp, 17 predicted proteins | sample 811161 | NCBI WGS metagenome assembly MDTB01 (sample SAMN05326650, study PRJNA326480) | marine metagenome | isolation source: seawater | place: Mediterranean Sea | collected 2009 | reverse complement strand
GTGGGGAAATTTTTAAAAGATATTTAGATCTTAAAAAGCTAAATATACATAAGCCAATAAATTTAAGTAAAAGAATAAGTAATTATTATTTAGACATGCAGCTACCTCCCGAAAAGTTAACTCAGTTTACTCAAAAGAAAATAGAGGGTAGTATTATTAATGAAGCTTTTTTATTTTTAAAATCAAATATTTCCAATTTCATTACAAATGTGAGTAATAAAATACATTATGATAATGAAGCTAATAAAAGTAGATTTAAAACTTATTTCTTTGTTTTTTTTAATTCAATATCAGCTTTTGCGCCCTTTTTATTGAGATTAATAATATTTGCACTTAATAAAACCAAGTTATACCTGTCTGTTTATGATTACTATATCAACTTGTGCAGTAAGAATCTGGACCTTAGTAAGAAATATATATATTTTGCATTGCACTACCAGCCAGAATTAAGCACATCACCGCTTGCAGAAGATTTTTCTAATCAATTATTAATAGCATCTACTATCTGTTCGACTTTACCAGATAATGTTTATTTGTATGTGAAAGAGCACCCAAGAATAAGTTTTAATCGTAACAGAGAATTTTATAATAAAATGGCACTTAATAATAATGTTGTATTTTGTAAACCCGACATAAATACTTACGAGTTAATAGACAATTCAATTGCGGTCGCTACAGCGACTGGTTCTGTAGGTTGGGAAGCATTCTTAAGATCAAAGCCTGTATTAATGTTTGGGTATCGGTTCTATCAGTATGCGCCTAATGTATTTCGTATTTTTAGTGAAACTGAATGTAGAAATGCAGTTTATTCAATATTAAAAAATGATTTTAAAATTAAAAAAGAAAATATTCTTCAATATTTAATTGCTTTAGATGCATTTTCATTTGAGGGTTACAATGCAAAATCAAAAGAAAATCTAAATGATCTATCTATTGAAAAAAACGTAGATAATTATCTAAAAGCCATTAAAAATTATATATAATTTAATTAGAAAATATTTATTAATGCAAACATCAAAAAAATGTTCACAATTAATGCTGTCAGCTGAGATCGATGCAATTTTAAGTCATTCGGATGAAATTGTTATTGAGAATATTTTTTATAAATATAAATTAAATCAAATATTTAATAAAAAGATTTCAAAGATTCATAATAACTTCTATGACAAAGAAGTTTTCGATAATGAAATAAGCTTCCAAAAAGAAAAATATTTTGAGTTTACGCAAATTATAGCGTCAAACTTAAACAAGTATCATAAAGTCAAAAATACCACTTTATATTGGGAGAGAATCATTGGCCTATTCGTCCTTATGCATCTTCATCATACAAGATATATTTATAATTTTTTGAAAAATCTGAAGGATGCAAGGTTTTCTATTAATTTGCTAAATAGAAAATGTTTTATAACTCCTGAAACTACCGAAGAATATAGATCGATAGTTCAATATTCATATTTTGGTTATGAACAGCTTGTTTCAGAATACTTTTATTTATTTAAAAAAAATCATAAATTTCACTTATATCAATATAATAAGCAATATAAGCATAAGATTAGCTACGTTAAACCTGACGTAAGTTTAATACAAAGAATTAAGTCTAAAAGTATTGGAGAATTAATTACTAGTATCTTACTAAAAATCTCAAACTATTTTTTTAAAAAAAATGTAAAATCAAAAGTGCTTCTCTTAGAAACAATATTTAATCCTTCAAAATATTTATCATTATTATTCAAAAGCTTTGGTCGAATTCAAATAATTAATAATTATTCTATAGTACATGCCTCACAGGATGTAGATTTAGAAACTAGAAAAAAATTATTTGAAGATGAAAATAACCAATTAGACTCCTACGATAAATTTTTTTTTCATACACTAAATTTATTAATGCCAAAGTCATGGCTCGAAAATTATACTATAAGAAAAAAAATGGCACAAAACTTGTTAGATAATAATAATGATTTAAAATATGTAATAAGTGAGACTTTATTAGAGACTGCTCACCTATTATTGTCAGAGGCTAAAGAAAGAAATATTAAGTATATCTTTAATGAACATAACTGGTTACAGCATCAATATGTTGGCAACAAAATATGGTATCTGTCAAGGCTCTGTGATAAATACTTGAGTCTTGGATGGAGTTCAAAAGACAATAAAAAAATATTACCAGCAGGCAGCTTATTTACTTGGATAAGGCCAAATAATTTCGAAGATATACCGATTTTATATGTTACATCTTTATGCATGTCTAAGATGACTCACCTTGATTCATCTCATGGTGAAAGTGGATCGGCAAATATATCAACATACATAGATATGAATATAAACTTTTTCGATTCTTTAGATGATGATATCCTAAATAAAATTTATTTTAGATCGCATCCTCACTCTACTTCACCTAATTACGAGGAAAACAGCCTAAAAGACGAATTAGTTTTTTCCAAATATGTTAATAAATTTTTATATGTAGATACAAAAAGATCTATTAAGGCTGATAAACTTATGTCCCGTTCTAAAATAATTATTATAAATTATTTATCTAGCGCATGGTTACAGGCTTTAGTATTCAATAAACCAACTATTATTTTATGGAATAAATCTGCTTATAGATTAGATGATAACTATAGTAATTTTTTTGAAGAATTAATGAAAGTTAACATTGTTCATAATGATCCAAAAAAAGCTGCTAAATTTTTAAAAAGTATTTTGCATAATCCATACAACTGGTGGAATGATAGAAAAACAATTAATGCAAGGAAAAATTTTTTATCTCAAAACTTCATGACAAACCAAATACTTGAAAAGATACTTTTAAATTATGCAAAGTAATTATGACTACTCTCTGCTTAATCTTTATATTGATTTTGAAAGTAAATAATAGTATAAGAAAGCCGATTTCGCGGGATGGAGCAGTCTGGTAGCTCGTCAGGCTCATAACCTGAAGGTCGTAGGTTCAAATCCTACTCCCGCAACCAAATATAACTTTTGTTAATAGGATGTAGTTATGATCATTTGGATTACAGGCATAACAGCATCAGGAAAAAGTACGCTTTCATTAATGCTTTATGATGAGTTAAAGAAACTTCAAAAAATAAGAATCCTTAGACTTGATGGCGATGAATTAAGAAGAAAAAAAAAGTTCCATAAAGGACATGACCTCGAAACTAGGTGGAAAAACCTCAAAATCATGGTAGAAATAGTTAAATCTGAAATGTCTAGTTATAATATAATTATTATCTCAACAGTTTCACATGTAAAAGAAATGAGGGATTATGCTAGGTTTAATTTAAAAAACTTTCATGAAATTTATCTAAATTGTAGTAGTAAAATATGCGAAGGTAGAGATTTCAAGGGCTTGTATAAAAAGGTTAGAAATATGCCATCAGATAAACAAGAACTTTTTCCTGGTGTAACTGTACCATATCAAATTAGTGATAACCCTGAATTAGTAATTGATACAGGACTATACGACATAAAGTCATCATTTAATAAACTTTTTTCATATGTAGAAAAAGTTAGGTCTAATTTAACATGAAAAAAGTTTACTTAGGAATGAGTGCAGATTTAATACATCCAGGGCATATTAATATTATTAAAACTGCGGCCTCATACGGTAAAGTGATTGTTGGATTATTAACAGATAGCGCAATTGCAAGTTATAAGCGTGTTCCTTATATGACTTTTGAGCAGAGAAAAGAGGTAATTGAAAATATTAAGTATGTAGAAAGCGTGGTTGAACAAAGAACACTTAGCTATGTTGAAAATATAAGAGATATAAAGCCCGATTATGTAATACACGGAGACGATTGGAAGACTGGTGTTCAAAAAAAAACGAGAGAAGAAGTTATTAAGGAATTAGATAAAATAGGCGGCAAATTAATTGAAGTTGCATATACAAAAGGTATCTCATCATCGAAGATTAACAGAGCAATAAAAGAAATTGGAGTCACTCCAGATCAGCGGCTTTCTGCCTTAAGAAGACTATTAAATTCAAAATCTACAATTATATTAAATGAAGTACACAATGGATTATCTGGAATTATTACTGATGATACAGTTGTTGATATTGAGGATAAGAAAAATTTAGAATTTGATGGTATGTGGGCAAGTAGTCTAACAGATTCGACTGCGAAAGGTATGCCAGATATCGAGGCTGTTGATGTAACGTCAAGATTACAAAGTGTAAATTCCATTTTAAACGTTACAAATAAGCCAATGATTTTCGATGCTGATACTGGTGGCTTGGTTGAACATTTTGTATTTACAGTTAAATCATTAGAGAGATTAGGTGTGTCAGCAGCTGTTATTGAAGACAAAGTTGGTTTAAAAAAGAATTCTCTTTTTGGATCAGATGTTGAACAATATCAAGATAGTATAGAAAATTTCCAGAAAAAAATTATTGCAGGTAAATCATCACAAGTTACAGATGATTTTATGATTATAGCTAGAATTGAGAGTCTAATTTTGAATAAAGGAATGGATGATGCACTTCTTCGTGCAAAAAAATATGTAGAAGTTGGAGCTGATGGAATTTTGATACATAGCAGGTCAAAAGATCCTGCTGAAATTTTTGAGTTCTGCGCTAAATTCAGAGAGCATAATAGCAATACGCCAATAATGGTAGTGCCTTCAACTTTTAATCAAGTGAAGCTTGATGAATGGGAAAAACGCCAGGTAAATATTGTTTGCCACGCTAATCATATGATCAGAGCGGCTTATCCAGCAATGAAAAAAGTAGCAGAGTCAATCTTAATTCATGGCCGTGCATTCGAGGTAGACGAAAATGAAGATTGTATGCCTATTAAAGAAATTATTAATTTAATATAATTACTTAGGTAATTATCATTAATCATCAGCACCGTCCTTATTAGCAGTATGTCTTAAATTCCATCCATTATTAGTTTTTTTCCATAGATGAGGAGATCTAAATTCATCACATAGCGCAATAAATTTTTCTGGATCCATTTCTAAGTAATCCATAACTTCATTAAAATACTTATCTGGAAATTCACCATCGAATTTAGCAACTAAGCTTAAAGCTTCATTTCTATCAATATGATTATTCCTAATTTCTTGAGATGCATCATAAGTAGCTCTCCCTATCCCAAATTTTATATACGTTGTATAATAATGAAAATCATCAATCTTGTCGTCAATACTGTTATATTTACTGTAAGTACCTTGAGTTCTATATGGCCTAGCTTTAAAATTAACATTTTCGTTAGCAAAGTAATACATTTCTTGTGGATCCCATTTCAAATAGTAACCTAAATAGTGAACTTGAATATCAGTACCTAGTAATTCTTTTTCATCGATTGGGAGATATGTATTAATATCAGAAATACTAATTTTATAATCATTTATTAACTCACTTATTTTTACACCCGCTAGATATAAATTATTTTTATCATTATATGTATAATACGATTTTTTTCTTATGGAGTCTGAGTTATCCGCAATGGGATTTCCATATTCTGCTTCGTTTTCTCCATAAAATATCAATTTAATATTATATTTCTTAGCTATTTTTGGAGCTAAATTTTTTTGACCTAAAATAAATGTTTGAAAAGGGTGCAGAAGGTTCTCTATAGACAGCCGGGTTAATAATTTCTGAACCCTACCATTTGGCTTGAACGAAATATTATCATGTCCTCCTATCTCAATCCAATTCTTGAAATTTTGATAGCCATAGTCTGTATATAAGATCGGTGGCCATGTAACAGTTAGAGGATTCATTCCATATTTGTATTTTAGAATATAAGATTGAAAAACACTATCCTTACCTCCGCTGCCAGGTACCAAACAATCATACGATCCGTCGTTGCTTCTATATTTATCAAGTAAATTTGTTAGCTTTTTTTCTCTTAATTCCCAATCAATTTTATTTTTTGTATCTGCAGTTAAACAAGCATCACATATTCCATCGCTATTGAAGTTAATGTAAGTTGCTCCCTCTCTATTTTTTTTATGTTTAAATTCAGGAATCGAAGAAGGTCTTTGATTTGAAATGACACATCTTTTACAAAAAATGACATTATTTGGTAAACTAAAGAGCGCTTTCATAAGTAATATGGTTCTAGAATACTGAAATTTTGAATATAGGTAAGTGTTTTAAAGAATTAATTATTTTCAAGAAGAGTTTTTGCATTATTTAATTCTTTTAATTGTCCAGTGTCAATCCAAGAGTCATTACTTATCTCAAATACAGATATTTTGCCATCCTTCAAAAGTATTTTTTTAATTAGTTGGTCAATATCCATCTTTGTATTTATTTCCATAAAATTTAATATTTTCTTATCAAAAACATACAATCCTATATTTATTAACTGTTGCATTGTGGGTTTTTCAACTATTTTTTCCACAAATCCCTTTTTATCAATTTTAAGTGATCCGTAAGCAGACTTAATTTGTTTTCTAGAAACTACAATGGTCAATAACGAATTACTTTTTTTGTGATGCTTTATCAAATCTTCAAAATTTACATCAAATATTATGTCACAATTCGAAACTAAAAATATATCTTTTACTATTTTCTTTTTCAGTAACCTGATACTTCCTATGGTTCCCAGAGGTTTATTCTCTTCAATATAAGAGATCTGTTTCTTAAAGTTTTTTTCAGTAAAAAAAGCTTTCAAAATATAGCTCAGTTTATTGATTGAAATTATTATCCGATTTGCACCACTTAATTTTAAAGTTATTATTATATGTTCAATTATTGCTTTATTATTTATAGGCAGTAATGGTTTTGGCAATATATCAGTGTAAGGTTTAAGTCTTGTTCCCTTGCCACCTGCCATAATAATTATTGGTAGATTTTTTAATACTTGTGATTTCTTTGCCACTCTTTTTTTTGTGAAAATTTCTTCCCAGCTTATAAGCTGATATATGGTTTTATTTTTATTAAGAATTGGAACAAGATTTATTCTTTCGATAGTAAATAAATTTTTAACCTCATGGTGTGAAAATTCTCCAATGTAAAAATATTTTGGTTTCTTATTATAAATATTTTTTATTTTTCTATTTGTATTGATATTAGTTATTAGGGCTCTGCGTATGTCTCCATCTGATAATGATCCTATTAACTTATCATTTTCATCGACTATAAATATTGTATTATGACCAGATTTATTTATTGCTGAAAGAGCCTTTTTGATAGTTAAATTTTCTTTAAAAATATACTTATTGTCTTTTTTCATTTATTTAAACTAGTATTATTATTTTCATCTGATAAAAATTTATGATATAAATTAACATAAGCATTTTATCAATTAAATAAATGAAATTCATACTCGTAACAGGCGGAGCTGGTTATATTGGATCAATTGTTTCAACACAATTGTGTGATCAAGGCTATAATGTTACATGCGTAGATAAGCTTGTATTTGGAAGTGAGCCAATTCTGCATTTACGAAATAACGAAAATTTTACTTTCATAAACTGTGATATTAATGATTATGAAAAGTTCAGTGAAATTATAAATTCAAATAAATATGACTGTATAATCCATTTAGCTGCGATAGTAGGAGACCCAGCATGCAAACTTTATTCAGCAGAAGCAAATCAAACTAATTTTATTTCTACAAAATGGCTTATTGATAAATGTATTGAAGCTAAAATCGAAAAATTTATTTTTGCTTCCACATGTAGTAATTATGGTAAGTCAGAAAATTCTTCAGAGTTCATTCGAGAAGATGCTCCCCTTAAACCTTTATCTATATATGCAGATTTAAAAGTAAAGATTGAAGAATATATTTTAAATAAACAAAGCAAATCTAAAAATTTCTATCCAACAATTTTAAGGTTTTCAACAGTTTATGGTCATTCTTATAGAATGAGATTTGATTTAACTGTAAATGAATTTACCAAAGAACTTGCTAATGGAAATGAATTAATAGTTTTTGGTGAGCAGTTTTGGCGACCTTATTGTCATGTAGATGATTTTGCCAACGCATTCATTGCTGTCTTAAATTCAGATAGAGATAAAGTTGCTTATAATGTATATAATGTCGGCGAAACTAATGAAAATTACACAAAAAAAATGATAGTTGATATGCTTAGAGAGAAAATCCCTGATACAAATATTAAATTCGTCAAAAAATTAGAGGATCCAAGGGACTATCGAGTGAATAGTGATAAAATTAAATATGAACTTGGTTTCAAAATATCGAAAACAGTTATGGATGGAATAGAAGAAATCTTAGATTTGATAAAAAATAAACACTATTCAGACACTGAAAATCAGATTTATTATAATATTCCGCATGAAACCAAAACCTAAATATAACCATTCTGATCTAGTACACTTTATAAAAGATCTATATGGAAGAAAAAAAATTATTGCTCTTCATGAACCCTATCTTAAAGGAAACGAAAAAAAATATATTTCCAAAACAATAGAATCTTCTTATGTTTCAACAGTTGGTGAATATGTTAATAAGTTTGAGTCTAAAATAGCAAATTTTGTAGGGTCTAAGTATGCAATTGCAACATCAAGTGGTACAAGCGCATTACATGTATCTTTAATATTAAATAATTGTTCTCCAAATACAGAGGTTATTACGCAGGCCATATCTTTTGTAGCGACTTGTAATGCAATTAATTATTGTGGTGCAAAGCCAATATTTATAGATGTTGATCTGGATACTATGAGCATGTCACCTACTAGCCTTCGACAATTTTTGGAGAACTGCGCTGAAGTAAGAGATGATGGAAGATGTTGGAATAAAATTACTAATAACATAATAAGTGTTTGTTTACCAATGCACACTTACGGATATTTAAATAGAATTGATGAAATTTCAAAAATTTGCAAAAAGTACAAATTAGCAGTCATAGAAGATGCTGCCGAGTCTCTTGGAAGTTTTATTGGAAAAAAGCATTCAGGTACATATGGCAAAATGTCCTCAATAAGTTTTAATGGCAACAAAATTATAACAACAGGTGGAGGTGGAGCGATAATAACAAATAACAATTTGCTAGCGAAGAAAGCAAAACATATTTCAACAACAGCAAAGATATCGCATAAATGGAACTTTATTCATGATGAAGTAGGCTTTAACTATAGAATGCCGAATATTAATGCTGCACTCGGCCTTGCCCAACTCGAACAACTAGATATCCTTCTTAAAAAGAAAAAAAAGTTGTTTAGGCAATACAAGAATTTTTTCAATAAAACACATTACTCCTTTTTTGAGGGATCTAGTGAAACATCCCCAAATTATTGGTTAAATATTTTACTAGCTAAGGATAAATCTGATAGAGATGAGATACTAAAAATCTTACATTTAAACAATATTTTAGCGAGACCCGTATGGGAGCCATTAAATAAGTTATCGATGTACAAAAATTCTTTTGCCTATAATTTAATAAACACACAAAAGCTAGCTGATAGAATTGTATGCCTACCAAGCTCAGCAATATAAAATGAATAAGTTAAAAAAACTCTTTGCAATAACTGGTAGCAGAGCCGATTACGGCCTGCTTTATTGGACACTTAGAAGGCTAGAAGGGTCAAAAAAAATAGACTTATCAATTATAGTGACAGGAACTCATTTAAGTAAAGATTTTGGGCATACAATTAATGAAATTAAAAAAGATAAATTCAAAATTAAATCAAAATTAGATATAAATCCAAATTCTCGTTCAGAATTAGAAATTGCAAAATCAATAGCAATAGCCATCAGAAAATTCTCTTCTTATTTAAAAAAAAATAAACCCGACGCAGTATTATTATTAGGTGATAGATATGAGTGTTTTGCAGTAGCTACAGCTTCTTATATAAATAAAATTCCAATCATTCACATTCATGGTGGAGAAACAACGCAGGGTTCATTTGACGAAGCATTCAGGCACTCAATTACCAAAATGTCACACCTGCACTTTACAACAACAAATTCATATCGCAAAAGAGTGATTCAACTTGGTGAAAATCCAAAATACGTTTTTAATTATGGAGCACCAGGGATTGAAAATATTCATAAAGCGAAGTTGATAAAAAAAAATAAACTTGAAGAAATGCTTAATTTTAAATTCGCAAAAAGAAATCTGCTAGTAACTTATCATCCGGTTACTCTTGAAAAGGAAACTGAGACAAAAAATTTTAAAAATTTACTAATGGCCGTTAAAAAATTAAAAAATACGAAAGTGATTTTCACTAAATCTAATGCAGATAATGGGGGAAAAAATATAAACGTTCTTATAGATAAATATGTACTAGAAAATAAAGAAAATTCAAAGTCCTTCGTCTCGCTTGGACAAATTAAATATTTATCATTACTTAAAATAGTTGATGGAGTAGTCGGCAACTCCTCTAGTGGCATAATTGAAGCTCCATCATTACATACTGGGACAATTAATATTGGAGATAGGCAATTGGGAAGAGTACAAGCAAAAAGTATAATTAATTGTTCTGACAATACAATAGAAATACTAAAAGCATTTAAAAAGCTCTTCAATAAAAATTATAAAAAATTATTGTCAAATACAATAAATCCCTATGAAAAAAAATATACATCTAAATTTATAACAAAAAAAATTATCGAATTTAAATTTAATAATATTATCAAGAAACAATTTTATGATTACAAATCAAAATAAAAATAAAGTTTATATAATTGCGGAAGCAGGTGTTAATCATAATGGAGATTTTAAAATTGCTTTAAAAATGATTGATGAAGCAGTGAAATCAGGAGCAGATGCTGTAAAATTTCAAACATTTATATCCAATAATCTCGCGTCTGAACATGCACAAAAAGCCGATTATCAAAAAAAAACAACAGATATTAATGAAAAACAAATACATATGCTAAAAAAACTTGAGTTAAAGAAACCAGAATATAAAAAACTTAAACAGTATTGTAGAAAGAGAAGAATAGATTTTTTAACAACGGCATTTGATGAGGAAAGTTTAGATTTCATAACTAATGATTTGAAAGTTAATAAATTAAAGATTCCTTCAGGTGAAATTACTAATGGTCCATTATTACTTAAACACGGATTAACAGGTTTAGATATTATTCTATCAACGGGTATGTCTACAATTAAAGAAATTGAAACTGCTCTAGGTGTTATATTATTTGGATATATAAATAGGAAAACTAAAAATATGAAACCTTCTTTAAAAGCATTTAAAAATGCATATAAAAGTAAGAAAGGAAAAAAATATTTAAGAAATAAGATCTCCATTCTTCACTGCACTACAGAATACCCAGCGCCATTTGAAGAGTTAAACCTCAATGCAATGAATACTATAAGAAATACTTTTAATGTAGAAGTAGGCTACTCAGATCACAGCAAAGGTTTGATTGTTCCATCCATAGCTGCTGCAATGGGTGCAAAAATAATTGAGAAACATTTTACATTAGATAAAAATATGAAAGGTCCAGATCATAAAGCCTCTATAAATGTAAAGGAACTAAAACAGATGGTTGAGCAGATTAGATTTATTGAAAATATAAAAGGATCTGAAAAAAAATTACCATCATCTAGTGAAATAAAAAATATTGAGGTAGCAAGAAAAAGTATAATAGCCAAAAAAAATATAAAAACTGGAGAATTATTCAGTGTAATAAATTTAACTTCAAAGCGTCCTGGATCCGGAAAAACCCCAATGGACCTATGGAAGACTTTGGGTAAGAAATCAAATAAAAATTATGATGAAGATGATATAATTGAATGAAGATCGGTTACTTTGCAGATGGACCATGGTCCCATAAATCGCTAGAGAAAATAATTGAAGACCCCAGATATGAGATAGTATTTATTGTCCCACGTTTTGAAAATCAAGATCCTATTTTAAAACTTTTTGCAAAAAAACTAAATGTTGACTTTTTGGTCCTTAAAAATGTCAACTCTATTAAATCATTAAAAATCTTAGAAAGTTATAATGCAGATTTATTTGTTTCAATGTCATTTAATCAAATAATAAAAAAAAATTTAATCAATTCTGTTCCAAAAGGCTTTATTAATTGTCACGCTGGTAAATTGCCATTTTATAGAGGAAGAAATGTTCTCAATTGGGTTTTAATCAACGGGGAAAAAGATTTTGGAATCACTGTTCATTACATTGATGAAGGTATCGATACAGGCGATATAATACTTCAAAAAACTATTCAAATTGAAGATTGTGATAATTATGGAACGCTTCTAGAGAAAGCCTATGTGAATTGCGCTGAACTTTTAGTTAAAAGTCTTAATTTAATTATTAATAACAATGTTAAAGTAATTAAACAAAATGACATCCATCCCCAAGGCTCTTATTGCAGAGGACGAAAAGAAGGAGATGAAATCTTGGATTGGAAAAATAATTGTACCATCATTCATAACTTTGTAAGAGCCCTTACTATACCTGGGCCGTGTGCGAGAACATTTCTTAATAATACAGAAATTATGCTTTATGACTCAGAAGAACTAGAGACAATAAGCGAAGATTACTCGGATCCAGGAACAGTTCTAGAAGTAAAAAAAAATAAGTTAATCATAAAAACCGCAACTTATGATTTACTTATAACTAAATATTCGATTATAGGTGACAAATACTTGAAAATCAAAAAAGGAGATATTTTAAGTTAAAAATGAAATATCTTAGATTAATACCTAAACTAGATATAAAAGGTAACAACTTAGTTAAAGGAATCCATTTAGAGGGGCTAAGAGTTTTGGGTGACCCTTCAAAATTTGCTGAATATTATGCTGAAAATGGTGCTGATGAGATAATATATAATGACGTTGTAGCAAGCTTGTATGGAAGAAACAATATACTAGATTTAATTTCTAAAACTGCTTCTAATTGTTCAATACCTATCACAGTATGTGGTGGGATTAGAAATATTGATGATATTAAGAAAACATTAAAATCAGGTGCAGATAAGATAGCTATTAATACGGCAGCAATTGAAAACATTAACTTCATTGAGTCCGCTGTAAAGATCTTTGGCTCTTCAACAATAGTGATAAATATTGAGGCATCTTTTTACGAAGGAAGCTTTAGAGTATTTACTAATAATGGAAGAGAGCGCACACCTTTTGAGGTAAAGGAGTGGTTAAATATTATTCAAGATAAAGGAGCAGGTGAGGTTATGTTAACATCTATTGATAATGAAGGCACTGGTAATGGATTTAATATTAGACTCATAGAAAACATTTATGACTCTATTAGAATTCCTCTTATACTACATGGTGGCGCTAGAGATTCTCAAGATATAATTGATGTAAAGAAAAGATTTGATAATATAGAGGCATTTGGTTTATCTTCAATTCTTCATTATAATTTTATAAGGGACAGACAAAATGAAAATAATCATATTGTGATAGGTAATACATCATTTTTGAAGTCAAATAAGAAGTTCAAAAATTTTGGTGAGTATACAATAAAAAAAATAAAAAACGATTTAATCAAAAATAATATATACACAAGGCATAGATGGTAGAAAAACAAATTGATGTTGCCATAATTGACTACGGAATTAGTAATTTATTTAGTGTCAAAAGAGCATGTGATCTAATTGATCTTGATGCACAGATTACATCGAGCGGTGAAATAATTAATTCTGCAAAATCAGCGATTCTACCTGGTGTTGGTGCATTCCCTTACGCAATGGAGGTAATAAAGCAAAAAAAATTAGATATTACTATTAAAGATTTCATTCAAACTGGCAAACCTCTTTTAGGTATATGTTTAGGTATGCAATTATTAATGGACTCAAGTATTGAATTTTATGAAAATAAAGGATTAGGTGTTATAAGCGGAACAACTAAAAAATTTAAATTAATAAATGACAAAAATACAAAATATCCTGTGCCGCAAATAGGCTGGAATAAAATCTTTAATGAGCAAAAGAGTTGGGAAAATACAATTTTGGAAAATAATTCAAATGAAGACTTTATGTATTTTGTTCACAGTTATTATATTTTGACTAACGATGATATTATATTATCAAAAACCAAATATGGTGAAACTGAATATTGCTCCTCTTTCCAAAAAGAAAATGTTATTGGTGTACAATTTCATCCAGAAAAAAGTGGAGAAATTGGTTTAAAAATATACAAAAAATTTAAAGAAATAATTAGCAATAGTTCTTAAAATCATTTTTTAAGTAATGCAACTCTCATATGATTTGAGTTTTGATTAAAATCAATAAAGTTTTGCAGAGTATACATATTTTTTTTTAAGAAATCTGCATACTTTTTTTGCCCATGGTCTCTTTCAAAAGCATACATGTCGGCAATATCTAGGCCAGCATTTGAATAATCTACAAATTTGAAATTTTCCTTTGCAAGGTACCTCATTGATTCTTCACAGAAGTAATGTAGATGATATGGTGGAATTATTAAATTTTGCTTTTCTCTCATTACTTCAAATGAGATTGATTTACTGTTAGGCGTAAATAACAGTAATAAACCACCAGGTTTTAATATCCGATTGAATTCACTAAATGTTTTCTTTGGCGACTTCACATGCTCAATAACATCAAATGCAGTTACTATATCGTAGTAATTGGAATCTATATTTTTTATATCATTGTAAATTGGTCTTTGAAGTATACTTTGCAAAGTCTCAGCTAAATTTTTAGTAGGTTCATATCCGTCTGCTTCAAAAAATTGTAAAGCATATTCAATAAACCAGCCAGTTCCACAACCAAAGTCTAAAAGCTTCCCATTTTTTTTATATTTCTTAATAATTTTTACACGTTCATTTCCGAAACGTTTCATTCTGTATTTTCTACTAGGATCCATAATCGCGTTTGTTTGATTGAAATGTATTTCATTTTCATAAACTACAGTTAAGTTTTTTGGAATTCTCTCAGAATATTTATGGCGACAGTTCTGACATTCATAAATGTCATTATCATAACAGGTAAGATAAAATTTTTTATTTTTGGACTTACATATTGGACAAAATTTAATTATATTCCATCCACATATTTTAGATACTCTATGATTTATACTTTTCATTTCTTGATCAATATTTTTATGAAAGCCTAAAGGCCTCATACTTTTGAGATCAATTTTACTATGATTTGGGTTAAAAGAGTTTTTTATACTCATAAAATTTAAAATGGTTAGAAATAAAATATATATATCATTATACTGATCATAGCTATAACTTCTTGGTACTCAAGAGTTGCTTTATAGATATAAACAAGTGATTATTACAAAATGATTAACCCGGATAATTTATTAACATTAATTACAGCGCGCTCTGGGAGTAAAAGACTACCTCAAAAAAATATACTTGATTTTCATGGATCACCCTTAATAACTTGGACAATTAAAGCTGCACTTGAAACAAATTTTATTAAGGAAGTTATTGTATCGACAGACTCTAATAAAATTTCTGAAATATGCATTAAGCAAGGAGCAAGCGTTCCATTTTTAAGGCCTGCTGAACTATCGGAAGACGACACAAGTTCTATTGATGTATTACATCACGCTTTGAAGAATTTAAATATTAAAAAGTATAAGTATGTTTTGTTATTGCAGCCTACTTCGCCCTTAAGAAATTCTGATCACATCAACGATTCTATTATGTCTTTCAATAACAATAAAGCTAAAGCACTTATTAGTATTTCTAAGGTAGTCCACGAGTCTCAGAAGAAAAACTTTCTTACGATAAATAAAAATGACCCAAATTATATAAATTTTATTAACATTGACGAAAAAGTTATGAAAAAATATGAAAATTTTCGTATCAACGGCGCAATATATTTATCCTCAATAGATAATATTATGCAGTATAATAGTTTAATATCAAAGATAGCTACGTACGCTTACGAAATGAGCCCTTTGTCATCAATTGATATTGATACGCAGGAAGACTTTGAAATTGCTATAAAATTACTTGAAAAGAGTAAAAAGTCCAATCTTTGAACTGATCATAATTGATCTTGCGTGAATGTATTAAAGTAGTTTACAAGTATAATTAAATGAAAAAAATTGCTTTAATCACAGGAGTTACAGGACAAGATGGATCCTACCTTTCAGAATTGTTGCTTAGTAAAGGTTATGAAGTACATGGAATAAAAAGAAGATCCTCATCACTGAATACCGAAAGAATTGATCATATTTATAAAGATTCTCACGAGGCTAATATTAATTTTTTTTTACACTACTCAGACCTAACAGATAGTAATTCCTTAAGAAATTTAATAGAAAAAATAAATCCCACTGAAATATATAACCTTGGTGCGCAAAGTCATGTTTCGGTAAGTTTTGAGTTACCTGAATATACAGCTGAAGTTGATGCTTTAGGAACTTTACGAATTCTTGAAATTATAAGACAACTTAACCTGGAGAAGGTGACAAAGTTTTATCAAGCATCAAGTTCCGAATTGTTTGGTTTAGTTCAGGAAACACCTCAAAACGAAAATACAAAATTTTATCCAAGAAGTCCTTATGCAGTAGCAAAATTATACGCTTACTGGATTTGTATTAACTATAGAGAAGCATATAATATTTTTGCATGTAATGGGATACTATTTAATCATGAATCACCGAGAAGAGGCGAGACATTTGTTACTAGAAAAATTACCACTGGTTTATCTAGAATAGTATACGGCTTACAAGATTGTTTATATTTAGGAAATCTTAATGCAAAAAGAGACTGGGGACATGCGCGCGATTATGTTGAAATGCAATGGCTAATGTTACAACAAAAAGAACCAAAAGATTATGTTATAGCAACAGGATTGACTTATAGTATTAAACAATTTATCGAAAAATCATGTTTCCACCTGGGCATACAAATTAAGTATGAAGGAGAAGGTATTAACGAAATTGGAATAATAAATGAAATTTCAAATAAACTTGTTTCTGGTAGCAATGTCAAAAAAGGAGATATTATAGTTCGTGTTGATCCAAAATATTTTAGACCAACGGAGGTAGATGCACTCATTGGAGATCCAAGTTTGGCTAAGAAAAATCTAAATTGGAGTCCATCAACATCAATAGATCAGCTTGTAGGGGAAATGATTGATAACGATATGACGCAAGCTTTAAGGGAAAAGACGATCCTAAATAAAGGAATATAACTTCTTCCATGATCGATAAAATTAATGAACTAAATAAAATTTATATTGCAGGTCATAACGGTATGGTGGGCAGTGCAATTTTAAGAAAATTAAAAAAATTAGGCATTAAAGAAAATTATATTTTATTAAGAAGTAAAAAAGAACTTGATTTGATGGATCAGCTATCGGTAGATGATTTTTTCAAAAATGAAAATATTGGATTTATTTTTTTGGCAGCTGCAAAAGTTGGTGGCATTGTGGCCAACAATGATATGCCTGCAGAATTTATTTATAATAATATTATTATTCAATCTAATATTATTAATGCAGCATATAAAAATAACATCAAAAGATTAATAATTTTGGGTTCAAGTTGTATTTATCCAAGAGAATGTAAACAACCAATGAAAGAAGAAGAATTTCTAAATGGATATCTAGAATCCACTAATAGACCATATGCGGTAGCCAAAATTGCAGGCATAGAGATGATATGGGCTTATAATAGACAGTTTCTAAATAGTTCAATAACAAAATCTATAGCAATCATGCCTTCAAATCTCTATGGAATTAATGATAATTATGATTTAGAAACCAGTCACGTAATTCCTGGCTTAATAAATAAATTTCATACTGCAAAGAAAAATAAAAAAAAGCATGTCACTATATGGGGTACTGGTAAACCACTAAGAGAATTTACATATGTAGATGATGTTGCAGATGCATGCTTACATTTACTAGATTTAAAAGATAAAATATTTTTTGAAATAAGTGCTTCTAATCGTAATCATGGATTACCCCCAATTATCAACGCAGGATCCAGTCGAGAAGTATCCATTCTTAATTTAAGTAAAATTATAAATGAAATAGTGGGTTTTAAAGGGGATATAGTATTTGACGAAACTATGCCGGACGGAACAATGAGAAAAGTACTCGATAGTACAAGGATCAGAAAATTAGGATGGATACCAAAAATAGATTTAGAATATGGAATATCTGAAGCATACAAAGATTTTCTTTTGAAAAAAAATTAAGGCTTTAACTCTTTAATTGAGCTTGCTTTAGAACTTTTAATAATTCTGAATTAGATATACTTATTGGATGATTCTCCAAACGTTCGATATTGACTGAATTTACAATATTTCTTATTTGTCTCATTTGGAGAGTTTTTCCATTATTATTTTTTGAATAGATTTTATTTATATTTATTTCTAATCCAATATTTTTCATCAACTCAAACCATCTCATTTTTGTTTTTTCTGGTGAGTTTTCACTAAAAAGTTTATAGATGTTTTTCATTGTATTTCTCAACTTTGTTTTATTATTTGGATAACGTACCACATTACTAAAGTGATTTAATTCAAAAAAATACCCTAATGTTATGGCTACAGCATGGCCATGTGGTATTTTTAAGATCTGAGAAATCTTGTATGAAAGCGCGTGAGGAGCGGTTGTTTTTGTAATATTAATTGCTTTGCCAGATAAATGAGATGCAAACATCATATTTTTACGTCTTAATCTTGATGGTTTATTTACAGAATCCGCAAGATTTTCAATTATAAGAAAAATTGCCCTTTTTGCATATTTTCTACTTTTACTAGTCGAACTCATTGACCAATATGATTCAATTGACTGCGATAATGCGTCCATACCAGTACATGCTGTTTGATATCTTGAAAGATAGTTTGTCAAAGAGTAATCAACAATTGCAAGATTTGGAATCATATTTTTATTAGCAATAGAATATTTTCTATTACAGTAATATATGACTGCAAAATGAGTGCTTTCACTGCCGGAACCGGCAGTGGTAGGAATTGCAATGAATGGATCTAATGAATTGAGCATATTTTTCTGACCGAGGGTGATTTCTCTTTCAATTCCTTGGTGGGATTGAAAAACATTTATCAGCTTTCCCATGTCTATAGCAGATCCTCCTCCTATAGAAATAATGCATTCACATTTCTCCCTTATATAAATCTTTGCTCCATTAAGTGCATCTCTATAATTTGGTTGAGATGAAAGTTTATTATAGTAAATAATTTTAAAATTATTACCTAACAGTTTAATTTTTTTATCAGCACCTGATTTTTTAAACGATAATTTTCCACTTATAACAAATATTGTCTTAATATTTTTTATTTTTAAAAATGATTTTATAGAATTGATTGATGTATTGCCAACTAACACATTCATATCTTTTATGACCTTTATTTGTATAAAATTTTATTCATTAATTTTATTTTATTTTCTTTAGGGCTTAATTTGGGTCTACCCAAGTTATTTCTATGTTTAGTGTTAACTTTAATTTCCATAAAAGATAAGACATTATTGTTTATAACTTTTCTAATATTTCGCTCAACATCAACTACTTTAGAGCTTGAATAAGCCTTATTATATCCAAGTGCTTTAACGACTTTATCAAATTTAAAATTAAGGCCATTTGTTATTTGATTTCCCACAGAGCCATGCACACCATTATTAATTAAAAAATGTTTAAAATTGGATGGTTTGATCATTCCAATAGTTGCAATTCCTCCTAAATGCATTATTGCAGCACCATCTCCGTCAATACAAACAACATCACGATTTCTATTTTTAATGGCAATACCCAATGCAATTTGAGAAGCATGCCCCATACCACCTACAGTGAGGAAATTCAAGTCACTCTGTTTTCTATTTATCTCATACAGTTCCCTTGAAGCCATCCCAGTAGTAGATACTATTATAGTATTTTTTTTTACACGACGTACTATTTTATTTATAGCTCCTTCTCTAGTTAAGTAATAATTATTTTCGTTCGTTTCAATTGAGCTATATTTATTAAAAGTTGCGTCTTTAATAATTACAGCTACTGGCACAGAGTTTATTTTCGAAAAATTTATTAAGTTAATTAGTTTTTTCAAAGATGAACGCTTTTCAACTATTATATACTTTATTTTCAT
>MDTB01220134.1_pt1 | contig 19944 bp, 18 predicted proteins | sample 811161 | NCBI WGS metagenome assembly MDTB01 (sample SAMN05326650, study PRJNA326480) | marine metagenome | isolation source: seawater | place: Mediterranean Sea | collected 2009 | reverse complement strand
GTAAAACATGAAAGTGACTGGAAAAAATATGATGAATATGCTGAGAAGTGGTCACCTTATAAAACGATAGCTTCTTTACATCTTTGGAAAACTGTTGATTGAATAAAGCCTCTAGTAAGTAGCGATATTTAAAGTTTGTTAATGATCTCGTAGTTAGATTTTAGGCGTGGTAACTAAGATTTCATCTTTATTAAAATATAGCAAGTGAATTATTTTTTAATATATTTTGGTTCAGTTCCTGAGTATTTAAAATATACAGTCAAAGCAATTAAAAGTTCTGACAATAATTCAAAAATATATCTTCTTTCTGATGATCAATTAAATATGGATGGGATTACTAACTTTAATTTAGAAGATATAAAAGGCTCTAAAACCAAAGAAGTCCTTTTATCCAATTATTATAAAAGCCAAATAAATCCACTTTGGAATACTTCAATGGCAAGGATTTTCGCAATAAATGATTTAGCAAATTATCTTAACATCGGTGACGATATTATACATTTTGATGCTGATGTATTGATATATGATGATTTTAATAACTACAAAAATAAATTTGATTTACTAAAAGGACTTCATATTACTCAAACAAATTCAGATGAACTTATTTTTGGGTTTTCTTATATTAACGATATGACTATTTATGAAAAAATTTGTAACGCGATATATAAAAAGCTATTTGGGTCTCAAAATATTGCAGAGAAATCAAATTCAGAAACTAAAAATTTCAATTTTAATGAAATGAGAGTGCTGAGAGAGGTAGAGGCTGAGAATAAAGGATATATTTTTCCAATCACATCAGTACCAACAAAAAAAGAAGATATAATTTTTGATCCACTTGATATTGGTTATTTTTTAGGCGGGCAAGATAAGTATGAAAATGTTCCAACTATAGATTCTAGAAACTATCTCGGCAAATATATTTTAAATGATAAGAGCAATTCAAGGATAGAATTTATTAATAAAAAACCATTCTTAATTTCGCATGGTATTCAGAATAAAATTTTTAATATTCACGTACATAATAAAAAATTAATCAATTATCTCTAAAAGAAAAACTCACTTTACTTTCTTTGTCTATTATTTTGAGCAAATTAATTTTCTTAATTGCAAAAAGTGAAAGTACATCATAATTGTTATATTCATCTTTACTAACATTTAAGGAATACAATCGCTTGTTAGACATTGAAAACAACTGAAAACCTTTTGATTTAAAATAGTTATTTAAATCATCAAAATCATTAAAACTTCTTTTAAAGTAATTATCAAAGCTGAAGACGATTACTTTCGAATCTAGAACTTTTTTTTCTAAATCAAGGTATTCATTTTTACTGAACTCAGTAGTAGACAATACTGAAATATCAAACCTTATATCGTCTGGATACAAGGTATTGCCAATATCGGCAAGATTACCTCCCTCTTCATTTATTTCAAAATAATAAACTTGTTTTAACCCTGCGATATTTTTGTAATCAAAGATAAGGTCTTCATCTTTATTACTAATAATTATTACATTATTGTCATCTGGTATATGTAGGTTCAAGAATAAGTTCTTCAAACTTTGTTGAAAGCTATTGAATGTTAAGTCCTGTTTTTTTCTTGTTTGAAATATATATTTTTTAAAATTGAAAAGTTTACTCATAATCTTAGATAGATTATAGCTTCAGAAAGCAAAATTAAACATTTACCTCTTTTATTTGTGGATAAAAATTATTTAATCTTGCTTATCAGAGCATTTTCCTAACGATATTTATAAATTGCAATAATCCATTTAAGTCCATCAATAAATTTAATTTTCTTGCCTTCGGCATAAGTTCTACCTTTATAAGAAATTGGCGTTTCTTCATAATGGGTTGTTTTCTTCAAGACTTTAGCAAGCAATTCTATCTCGCTTGAAAAACCATTTTTTTCAATTTCAATTTCTTCAATAATTTCCTTTTTAAATAATTTCAAGCAAGTTGCAATATCTGTTATTTTATTTTTGTAAACATATGAAAATAAGAAACTTAAAAATTTATTAGCATAAAGAGTTCTTAAATAGATATTATCTCTAGTTTCATTGCCAATAAATCTTGAACCAATTATAAAATCTAGTTCCTTCAATTTTATAATTTCATATAATTTTTTTACATCCTTAGGTGAGTATTCTAAATCAGCATCAAATACTCCAACAATATCTTTTGTCACATGCTTAAACCCTCCTTTTATTGCACTCCCTTTTCCTGAATTCTTAGAATGGTTTAGTAATTTAATGTATGGATAATCTTCTATAAGTTTTGACGCAATTGACAATGATCTGTCATTTGACCCATCATTAACTAATATTATTTCTGTTACAAAATCCTGAGAAATTAATTGTAAAATAGACTCTTCTAAAGTGTTTTCTTCATTGTAAAAAGGAATTACAAGTGAAATTGTCTTGTCTGAAAACTTCATTTACTAAATTGTACATTAAAAATACATAAGATTTGTAAATCAGGTATATATAAACTAGAGAATTTATAATTTAAAAAAATTTTATTTTTCTTATTTATAATCACTTTATGATTGCGACCTTATATTTTTTAATATTTTTTAGTTTGATTTATTTCCACGGTAGAGGAATTTACTATATCTTTTACAATAACGAAAAAAAAGTTTTTTTAATTCCTATAAATTTATTTTATCCCTTAATTTCTCTTTTTTTTGTCGGAAATTTAACTGTTATATTTAATTTCTTCCTTCCTTCAATAAATATTTTTTTTCAATTTATACTTTTAATTCCATTTATATTTAATTTAAAATCTTTTATTAAATTAAAAGTTTCTTTGTATAAATTCATTCAATTTGTTCTTTTACCAAGCATTTTAGGTTTAAGCAGTCTAACTGTTGGGCTATCCTATGATGCTGGCTCATATCAATTAAGCAATCAGCTTTGGATTAGAGAGGAAAATATTCCAATTGGTTTATTTAATCTAAACTTTAGATATGGTTATTCATCAATAATTGAATATATTTCGGCAAATTTTTGGTTAGAAAATAATTTTATACTTTTACATTTTGTCAATATAATCTTTATTACAGTATTTATTACTGTATTATTTCACTTTCTTATTGAAACCCGCAATCATCTATATAAAAGAATGGCTATATTCATTTTAATTTTTGGATTTTTAGATAATTTTGGTCTCGATGGAGGAAGAAATGGGTTTTTAGACATTGAAGCAGTAACAAAGCAAGATACGCCTTTTGCAATTTTATTTTTGTTAGCTCATGTTTTTTTGATTGAATTGATTAAAAAAAATAAAGCAAGTTCGTTTGAGCTTACTTTTATTTCATTACTTATTTTATTCACTATTCAGATGCGGGTTTTTGGATTGTTGATCTTATTTTTATTATTTTATGTTATTTTAAAACTAAATATTTTTTCAATTAAAACTTTTGTTCTGTTTATACCTTCTTTGTTATTAGGTATCGTATTTTCCTTCAAAAATATACTTATCTCTGGTTGTATGTTCTTCCCAATTGAGCTTCTTTGTTTCGATGCTTTACCATGGTATGCAAAGGGAGAAGCATCTTTAGAAACTATAAGTTTGAATAATTTTCATATTGGATACGATATGGAATCCAACATATATTTGTGGTTTCAAGAATGGCTAACAAAACCAATTAATAAAACAGTTTTCTATAACTTCTGTTTAAGTTTGATAGTTGTTCTAATTTTTAGAAAATTAGTTTATAAAAAATGGCCAACGATAAAAGGTAAAAATTTATTATTTTTATATTTCTATCTTTTTGTTCTATTTACATCATGGATAATTTCAGCTCCAGGTATTCGATTTGGTTTAGGTTTATTTTTGTTATTTATTGTTTATCAAGCCATAAATATAAGTGAATCAACTATAAGATTTAAAATACTTGAAAATAAAATAATTTTAATTACTGGTTTATTGCTTACAACAGCTCTTATGCCTAGGCTTGACAATTATAGAAATTTTATCAATGACCCTTTCAGGGAAGTTGTATTGGAACCCGTTTATCCAGAATATACAATTAATGAAAACTACGGAGTGAGCCCATTAAATGGTGATCTATGTTGGGTCAATCGTAAATGTATTAGATATGGAGATGAAGTTAAAAATCAAAAAATTTACGAAACAAATTTTAGATTTTGGACTTTATTCTTGACATATGAATACAAGTAACTCTATTTAGATCAATGACACTCTTTAAAAATTTTACTTAATTTTACGCAACAAGAGACCGTAGTACTGATAAACGATTTCATAATTTTTCATTATTTCATTTTGCAATATTAGAGTACCTTTACCAGGAATAAATCCATAGCTTTCAATACTGTTATCGGCCTTAAAATGATGATTCATGTATTTCTCAAAAGCTTTTAAGTTAGGAGTATCATCAATTGCAACCAAACATCCTTTTCTTATTCTCTTATCAAGTAATATGAATTCATTAAGACAATGTTCCATTGATGGTTGAGGATTGTTTATATCTAAATCGTAACTGTCTAAATAAATCAAATTTAGATTATTAAAAAATTCTTGATCAAAATTCTCAATAAATTTTAAACTATCTTCTTGACAACTCAATGATCCTTTACTAAATATTGAATTTAAATATTTATTTGCTTCGGACCTTATATCAACTGTGATAAATTTCCCCCGAAATTTATAAATATAAGAATCAAACAATATAGAGCTGTTTGCTCCCCAGTTAGCAGAAGATCCAGTTTCAAAAATATTTACAGCTTTATTTTTAAAGTTTCCGATAGAGAGTTCAAACAGTTCTTTATTCATCTCCCCATATTCTGCTTTAAACTTAAAGTGGTTATCTATTAGGTCTTTATAATTTTTAACAAAATACAAATTTGACATGTATCTAATATGTTTTTGAAATTTATAGATTGATTCAAAATTTTTTAAATAATTTTTAAATATTTCCATTTTTTTTCAAGCCTAAAATTTCGTATTTTAAATGTTTTAAGTCGTACTTAATAGTACTTAAGAAATAAAGCACTTTTTCAGAAGGATTAAGAGATTTAAAATTATTATGCTCTCTTGGAGTCTCAATATTCCAACTTTTTAGAATAAATTTCTTATTAAAAAGCTCATTAAAAAAAATATGTTCACATACTTTGCGTGAATTTTCTTGATCCCATTTGTAAGTATTATCTAGCATTTCAGATTTTGTTATTTTATACATTGCCATACCACCAAAGGCACTCTCGACATCAATTAAATCATTTCGAAAATTATTTGGAGAATATTGTTTTCTGATAATAAAAAAATAATTAATAAAAAAAGAACCAAGAATTAAAGTTTTTTTAAGAACGTCTGCTTTATTGACATCATTGCCATTTACCCAACCCTTTTTTCTTAGTGCAAATATATCGTAATAGTAAGGTATTGAGAAAGGAAATAAAGCATCTATTTCATTATTAATAAAATACTCAAGTAAATTATTGAATTTTTTATTATCCATTAATTTAAATAAATCTATGTCCATATCCATAGGTATAAATATTGAGGACTCTTTAAAGTTTTTTTTGACTTGTTCAAGCCCTTTATTTCTACAATAAACTAACTTTTTAATTCTAGATTGATACTTATCGGATAAATTATCAATTTCTATAAACTCATCAATAGTTTTATCTTGTTCCATTTGTCTACAAAATTCTTTAGTTCCATCATCAGAATCAGAATCGATAATGAATATAGATATTTTATACTTCGAATATGCTTTAAACTCTTTAAGAAAATCAAGATTCTTTTTTAGTGTATTAAAACAATTTTTTGATAAGCCAACAAAATATAAGCTTTTAGTTTCCATCAATAACTTAATGATAACGTTAATAACAACATCTATTGAAAGAAATTTATGACATTATCCTAAGCGATTGTTGCAAAGACATAGCTTTGTGTCATGAATTCTTCTGACTGCCTGTTGGAGTTTCTTTTAAGAACTAAATATTGTCCAAGATTTGAAAACTTAATCAAATGTTTTAATTTATAAAATAATTTATTTTCATTAAACCTGTATCTATTTTCAATATTTTCTTTTGTGTACCAACTTTGAGTCATATGTATGGATTTGTAAAGCACTTCCCCTCCGAGTTCACCACTCTTTAAAATATGAAAGTTTTTATTTTCTAAATTTTTAGTGAGATAGCTAGAAGTAAAGCCACTTGAATAATATATAGGGGCCATATGAACCTTGTTTGATTTTGGACAATTTAAATATAAGATACTTTTTGGTTTTGATAATAATTTCATATTGTTAAAAAAATAATCATGATTCCATATATGTTCTAAAGTTTGAGTACAAATAACTAAGTCAAAAAATTTATTATCTGATATTGAGTTAACCTTATTCAAATCAAAAAACACATCTTCATCCTCGATTCCAAATGTTGTGACATATGTTTGAAACCCCATTTGATTAAGAACTACAATTTCAGCCTGATTAATTCCTCCACCAACCACAGCAATGCTAATTTTTTTTGGTAAATTAAAATCTCCTATTGATTCAAAAAAATTGTTAATAAGTAAATATTTACCATAACTTAAATTAAGAAAGTTATCTTCTATGTAATTGTCAGATTTTTTTTTATTTTTCATGTGTCACCTATCAAGTAGCTTAATATAATTTTTTATTGTCGACTTAATTCAACATGATAAAATTTATTGTGTTTAACTTTAACCAATTAAAAAAATCCTATGATATTAATGCAAAAAAAATTGCGTATATTGGAGCAAACGAAGGTCAAGAGGTTGAAGATTTGGTTTTGACTTTTAATAATTCAGAAATACATCTTTTTGAGCCTCAGATGAAGCCTTTTAAAAAGTTAATAAAGAAATACGATAATTGGGAAAATCTTAATTTTTATAATTTTGGACTTGGTTCGGAAATAAAAGAAGTTGAATTATATGTAAATAGTAATAATAACAATATGAGTTCTTCTGTTCTAAAGCCTAAAGAGCATTTACGTTATCATCCAGGTGTTGAATTTGGTGGAAAAGAAGTAATAAAAATAGAAAAATTTTCTAATTTAAATATTCAAGATATAAATTTTTTAAATTTAGATGTACAAGGATATGAATTAGAAGTTCTTAAGGGATTTGAAGATTACCTAATGGATGTAGATTATATTATTTGCGAAGTTAACAGAAAAGAACTTTACGAAAATTGTGTATTAGTTGGAGAGTTAGACAAGTATTTGAAGCGCTACAATCTTTTTAGAGTACAAACTAAGTGGTATGAAAAAACAATTCCATGGGGCGATGCTTTTTATATTAGAAAGTCAGAAATTAGTACAGGCACAATAATTTTTGCAACAATAAAAAACTTTATTACAAATATTAAAGGATATTTTTTTACACTTTCAATTTTAAAAAAAATTAATCTAATTTAATTAATTCTTAATTAACAAGATTAATTTAGTTTTGATGTTTTATTAAAAAGCAATATGGTTTTTTTCAATATTTTATTGATATTCATCATTATCTTTTCACTCTGGGTGAAAATAGATGATTTATAAATATTATTTTGAGATCCTTGTCTAAATATCGTAGGCTCATACCACCATAAATAATCATTATTTTCATTTAAAATTTTGTCAATATAATGACCAATAGGAAGATCATACTCAAAACTTTCTTCATCATGATATTCAAGAAATTTTTTTGAAATTACATAACTATCAGTGCTCCTGCCGTATGTTTTTTTTGTTAGACCGTCTGAATCTCCATGTTGGTGAAGTCCTGAACCGAGAGTGATAAAATTATGTTCGTCTGTAACTTTAGCCAGCATATTTTTTAACTCATCGATAATTTTTTTCTCACTTGATATTTCAAGTCTTTTTTCAAACATAACATCGTCCTCAAAAACAAAACACAACTCATCTTTGCTTTTTTTAAACATTTCCCATGCTAAAAAGTGTTTTTTTATATTGGATATTTTTGGAGCAGATAGAGAGTAAAGTTTATTGAGTTTTTTTATTTCTGTATGTTCTCTATCTAAGTCCTCAACAATAATTATTTCAGTGAACAAATTACTACGTGAAAGGACAGGTATTATTTTTTCTTCAAGATACAAAAGTCGTTCTTTATTTTTTGAATAATGAGATATGTAACATTTCATTTAACTACTCATATCTATATTAAGAACTAAATCTTTTTATTTTCAAAAAGGAATGTTTTTCTAGTCAAACGATAAGTATTAATTAATTCAAAATTATGGTTATTTAAATATTTTGTTACAGGAGCTAGGGGCGATATATAATTTTCGTTATCAGTATCATATTTTTCAAAACCTAAATCTGCTGATATAAATTTTGTATTTATCAGAATATTTTTTGCTCCTTTTAGTACATTTAACTCATCACCTTCGGCTTCTAACTTAAGTAATTTTATTTTTTTATTTTCAAGTTCTTTTATTTTGTCTAATCTAACTGTTTGTATTTCATCTTCTGAAGTTGCATTGTCAATTAACGATAAGCTGCTGTCGGCATTCTCTTCATTTAAATAAATTACTTTTATTTCGTTTCTATCAAAAAGAGCATAATTACTTTCAACAAGATTTTTTGTATTTAACTTTAAGGCTTTAAAATCTTTTTCACTTGGTTCGAAACCAAAATAATTAAAACTATTATTTACTCTTTTTTTAATACTCAAATATAATTCTCCAATATTTGCTCCACAATCTACAACAATGTCGTTATCTTCAAAATTTATTTGATCTAACATATACTCTTCAAATAGTTTGTTTAGCCTATGTTCAATAGAACCAAGTAAATAAGCACTTCTTTTAGGCTGTGTTAAATATATTTCACCAGTTGAGTCATTAAATTTATATAAATTGTTACCTAATTCGCATCTTAAATTGAAATCATCTTTTGTCATTACTCTTATATAAAAATTAAATAGATATTTAAATTTTGAACTTTTTGTTTGAGAAATTAATTCGAAAATATGATTTTGTATTACTTTTTTTATTTTTTTAAACAACATTATTATCTTGAGTTTAAAGAATTGTTGACATATTTCAATTTAAGATTTATCCAAACATTATCATATAAGTTATGACGGACATAAAAAAAATAGTTTTTTTATTTCTAATAATTCTGATAATAACAATTTTAAATCTTAATAACATTCTCGGAAGCCAACAGTATCAAAATCAGGAAATCAAATCGTGTGAATATTCAACACTAGAAGTATTAAATTATTACGATGAGCAAGGTCTAGATTATCAAGCAAAATATGAATATATAAGCGTTTTTCCAGAACTCAATAATATTAAATGTCTAGGTAAAGCAATCAATATTGATAAAACAGAATCAGGATTAATAATAATTTACACGTCAATTAATAATTTAATAAAAAATTTTATAGTTGTTTCTCTACCCATGCTTCTTTTCTTTTTACTTAACTTAATAAAAATAAATAAAAGTATAAATATTTTTCTACTGTTTGTGCTTTTCCTAAATTTGAATTTTTGGACATATTCAATAGATCTTACTTTTTTAAATATAAAACTAATATTTCTCTTACTTACATATCTGTTTATTTTTCATAAATATAAAAATTTAGACAATGTAAAGATTGAAAAATTTATGTTGCTTATTTCAGTTTTCTTGGGTGTTTTGTATAGCTCATTTGATTTTACAAAAATTCTTCATGCCAACGAATATGGGTATGTCGGGGAATTTTTTAAAGTTCAAAATGAATATAGCTCATACATTGGAAATTTAAGTAATTCCTTTATTTGGGAGGGTATGGTTATATTTCTTGAAACTCTATTTGGTGATAGTTTTATTATTTATTTTAAAATACTAGTTTTTATTTCAACTGCTATATTAATTTTTAAATTATTGGAATTATTTAATGTCTCATTAATTTCTGGATTATTAATTATGTTTATTTACTCCCCAAATTCTCCAGTTGCTGGTGGAGATGTAATGTACGGATGGTTAGAGCCAAGAACGTTGTCTTACTTATTTTTCTTGTCTGGTATATATTTTGCATATAAAGAAAATTTAAATACAAGTTTTATATTTTATACAATTTCTTTCTTATTCCACTTCGGTGTATCAATTGTAAATTTCCCTATTTATTTTTATGTATTATTAAGGAAATTTAAAACTAAAGATATTTTTAAGTATGGATTTTTTTATATTATTGCTTTGAGTCCATTTATATTTAGCCTACTTAGAGAGCAAGGTGTAAAAAATGAAAGTAACACATTTTATTACATTGTTGAAAGAAGTCCCCATCATCTCTACCCATTTATTAGAGAGAACAATGAGATATTAGAATTTAGTAGTCAAGAGTGGTCTACTGGTTTATTATTTTTTTCATTAGTTTTCGTAATTTCTTTTTTAGTTAAAAGGTATCTTAGAGAAAATCAATTTAATGATATTGGCTCGCTAACAATAGCTACTGGGTTAGTTTGTATTGCCAATCTGTTAATCGCTTATTTTTTTCCTTTTTCTAGATATATTCTTCTGCACCCTTTTAGAACTTTTTCAGTATTTACTTTTTTCAGTACGATATTTCTGATTCAGTCAGGAATTACAATTTTTAATAAATATGATTTCGAACTAAAACCTAAAGTCTATTTAATTATTTTATGGATTGTTATTTTTCCTACTTACTTCCTGGATGATTCAAAATATTATTATTCAAATCTTTCTGAATATCAAGCAGCAGAATCAAAATATTATATTAAAAACAAAAACCCTGAAGTTCTAATAATTAATCCATATGCATATACAGCGTTTTGGTCAGGGTTTGAATCTGATTATCAAATACCAACATATTTAATAAGGAAATATACACCTAATAACTTAAGTAAAATGGATATATATCTTGAAAGATTAGACGAATTAGTTAGATTTTACGATGGTGATTGTGACGCGTTAAATCATCTTCCAGATTTTTTATATGTAGACAAAGTCGAAAACAACCCTTGTGGAGAGCTTGTTTATTCAGAATATAATTTTTATATTTATGAGAAAATTAATTAATGTTGTAATATTATCAACCTAATATTGCGTAACTATAAGTTATAATTTATTTAGGTCAAATGGTTATTATATAATTATATATAATTTGATAGTTCGATTCTATCTCTGACCACATGTCAAAAATCTTAATTACTGGCGGTTTAGGATATATAGGAACTGCACTAACTAATCTCTATTTAAATAATCTTGAGGATGATATTACAATTATCGATAAAAAAAGAGACCCCCTAAGAGAAAACCAATTTCAGAATAACAATATTGAATTTATAGAAATTGACATTCTGAATAAGAAAGAGCTGAGAAAAATAGTTTCAAATTCAAATATTATATATCATCTTGCAGGAGTAACTGATGTGCCAAGATTAAAAAACGATAATGTTGATATGAAAAATGAAGAAATTTACCAAATAGGGGTTAATGGAACAAGGAATATACTTGAAACAGCCTCAAGGGATGCAAAAATTATTTTTCCCTCCACGCATGTAGTCTTTGAGGGGCTTGAAAAGGTAAAGTTAGAAATTTCTGAAGAAGAATCAACACAACCTCTCCTTACTTATGCAGAAACAAAAGTTACAAATGAAAATGAAATAAAAGATTCAGATCTTAATTATGTAATACTACGCCTAGGCTCCGTCCACGGTTTTGTTGCTAACTCTACGAGGTTAAATATAATGCCAAATATATTTTCAAAAATTGCTGCTGAAAAAGGAGAAATTAATCTTCATGGTGGAGGTAAACAGTTAAAAAGTTTAGTCTCAGTATTTGACGTAGCTGCTGCATTAAAATATACGGCTGAAAATAATGAATTACAAAAGGAATTATTTCATTGTGTTTCAGAGAATATTTTAGTTAAAGATGTAGCTAAAATTTGTAAGACAATAGTAGATGAAGTCAAAATTAATATTTCAAATGAAAAAGTACCAAATCAAGGATATGGCTTAAGCAGTAAAAAGCTTATGGCAACTGGTTTTAATTTTAAAGTACTATTACTGGAGTCAATTACAGAGATGATTAATGAGTGGAAAAATGGAAAATAATTTTGAAAATTTAGAATTTAATGAATTTATAAATGAAGGAAAAGATCCATTTATTGATCATAGAGGATCAATAATAAATTATTATCTAGACAATAAAGTTAACCAAATCGGCTTGATTGATTCAAAAAGAGGAACCGTAAGAGGCAACCATTATCATCCTGAGCAACTACAATCATGTATTTTAATTAAAGGCTCTTATATAAGCGTTACTAAAAATTTGAAAGATGATAACGCTGTTATTGAATCTAGATTGGTCAAGGAAGGAGAAATATCAATAATAAAACCAAATATTGCACATACGATGGTATTTATTCAAGACTCGGTATTTATAAATTTAGTTGACGGAGAAAGAGAGCATGAAAATTATGGAGAAACGCATACATTTCCAATAGAAATTGTTGATAATTTTTTGGCAGAAAATATTGTAGAATGCTACAAAGATGATTGCAGAGTTTGCGATTCTAGAAATTTAGTTCTTATTCATTCATTTGGTTTAAGTCCATTAGCGAACAATTTAGTTAAAAATAAAACAAGTAAAGCTACAACCTACCCTCTAGAGTTAAATTACTGCAAAGATTGTAATAATATCCAGCTGAATGTTGTTGTTAATCCCAATATATTGTTTGATAAATATCTCTATACATCATCAACCAGTCAATCTTTTGTGAACCATTTCGAAGAATTAGCATATGATTTAATAAAAGAGTTTAATTTAGACAAAGAATCAACTGTAGTTGATATTGGAAGCAATGATGGTATATTTCTTAAGCCTTTAATTGAAAAAAACATAAAATCTATAGGGGTTGAACCAGCAGTAAATTTAGCCAAAGATGCTAACCAAAACAATTTGGAAACTATAAATTCATACTTTGACAAAGAAGTTGTTGAAAGCATAATTCAAAAATATGGACAAGTTGATGTAGTTACAGCATTTAATGTTTTTGCTCATTCTGATAAATTAAAACAAATTGCAAATGACGCTTTCGATCTCTTAAAAGAAAATGGAGTTTTTATAATTGAGGTGCAGTCACTTGCAGAAATGGTAGAGAAAAATTTATTCGACAACGTTTATCATGAACATGTTAATTATTGGAGCCTTACTAACCTAGTTCACTTTTTTGAAAATTTAAATCTATATGTTAACAATTTTCAAAAAGTTGAAACTCATGGAGGATCATTAAGATTGTTTGTATCAAAAAAAAAGAAAATCAATGCTTCTGTTTCTGAATATATAAAACATGAAGAAAAATTAGGTTTAAATAAGTTAGAAACTTTCTATAATTTCTCAAACAAAATAATCGAGCAAAAGAATAATGCTATGGAAAATCTAATTAGACTCAAAGAATCTGGTAAGAAAATAATTTTTTACGGAGCACCAGCTAAAGCAACAACATTATTAAATTATTATGGAATTAATTCGGAATTAGTAGAATTTACCATCGAAGATAATCCGTTAAAAGTTGGAAAATATATTCCAAATACAAATATAGAGATTATTGACAAAGAAAGAGCTATAAAATTAAATCCAGATGTAATAATTGTTTTAGCTTGGAACTTCTACGAAGTAATAAAAAATCAAAATTTGGATTTTTTTCCTGACGCTGAGTTTAAAACGCTAAATTAATATGATTAAATTAATTTTTTTACATTAAAAAAAAATATAAATATATCATATAAATATTATTATTAATTATTCAGTAAAAACCCCAGTAGTGTTATTTGGATATAACAAACCTGATACCACTCAGAAAGTATTAAACCAGATAAAGCAAGTTAAACCTAAAAAAATTTATCTAGTTCTTGATGGCCCAAGAAATGAAGCGGAAATAATCAAATGTATTGAGACAAAGAAAATCTTTGAAGAAATAAATATTGATGCGGAGGTAAATAAAATTTACTCAGAGACAAATCTAGGTTTAAAGAAAAGATGGAAAAGTGCTTTAGATGAAATTTTTTCAAAGGAAGAGTCTGCAATAATTATTGAAGATGATACATTGCCAAGCATTAGTTTTTTTAGATTTTGTGATGATTTATTAGAAAAATATAAAAATGAAAAACAAATTGCTCAAATAAATGGATATAATTATTTTTCAAAAGTTTCAATTGAAGAAGATTATTATTTCACGACCTACTCGGAATTATGGGGCTGGGCAACCTGGAATGATAGGTGGTTTAGTATTTACAACGATGATTTTATGGAAAATTGGGATAAAGTAAAAAAGTCAGAAAGCTTTAAAAGTACATTTTTATCACATGATGAATATGAATACTTTTTTACCATTTTTGAAAATGCCTATAACAATGTAGTCGATTCATGGGAATTTCCTTGGCTATTTTCAATGAGAGTAAATAATTTATTAGCTATATCTCCACGTAAAAATTTAGTTAAAAATTTAGGATTTGGGCATCCCGGAGCAACTCATACACACCAGTGGCATAAGTATTTATCTGTGACTAGAAATAAGCAATTTAATATTGAATTTCCATTAAGTCATCCAGATGTTATAAATAAAAAATTTAAACTGGTTGAAAATGACTTTAATAAAAGATTATTGAAAAATTCAAAATTAAGTAAGCTAATTTATAGACTTAATAAACTAAAAAAAATTATTAATTTAAAATGAAAAAATACATTAAATTTCTTAAAGATATAATTCTTATCTCAAGAATTACTGGAACTGATAGAAAAAAAGTAAGAGTTTTTACTTCAGTTATATTATCCAATGCAACAGTCGTTTTAGACATTGCAATAATCATTGTTATAGCAAATTTATTCACAAGAGATTATGGAGAAAAAAATTTTTTAATAGACCTTTTAATGGAAAATATAGAACTTCTTCCAGCAATTATTGTTATTAGATTTGTTGTTCAGTATGTTCAAAAAATTGTTTTATTAAATTTAACACATGAGGTAGATAGAAATCTAAGGATATATTTGTTAAAAGAAGCATTTGAAAAGGGAAACTACTCTATTTCTGATGCTTACTATTTTATAAATACATTAAGTGTTCATATAGCAACTTTTTATGGCAGCCTTTCCACTTTATTAAATAGTGTTCTACAAATTGCTCTGTATGCTGCATATCTTATATATACAGACTTTAATGCCGTAATAGTTTTTTTAATCGGAGCAATAGTTTTTGCAATACCAACAAAATATCTTACAGATATTGGCAGAAGATATTCTCATGAAAACTATGAAGTTTCTAAAGAAGCATCAACCTATATACAAAGAGTCTTAGACAATATGTTCTTGATAAAAATATTTAATAAAATTGATCCAGAAGTCAATAGGTTTGAAAAAGAGCTTTTGAAACAAAACGCGGCATCTATAAATAATCAAAAAGTTGGAAATATAAATGCAAACTTTCCAAATTTTACAACATATTTTTTAATGTCGATATTATTAATTTTCTTTAATTTTGCTGCAATTCTAACACTTGAATTTGTAGGAATATTAATAAGATTATTTCAAGAGTTAAGTAATTTTAACCGTCAAATCATGATGGTTTCTAACACGAATGTTCACTTTAAAGAGTTATACAGAATATTGAGTAATGAGGAAAACATTTTCAAGAAAAATTATGTAAAAACAGAAAAGATTTCAGACTCGAATGCAGTAATAAAATTTGAAAATGTTAAATTTAAATATTTCAATAGTGAGGTTGATATATTTGAAAATTTAAGTTTCGAAATTTTAAAAAACAAACACACTATTATTACGGGCCCTAATGGTTCTGGTAAAAGTACTATTTTAGGTTTGATATCTGGTATTTATTATGCACAAGACGGGGAAGTAAAAATTACAACTCAAAAATTGGGTTACGTGGGTGTTACACCTTTAATTATTGACTCAACATTAAGAGAAAATCTTTCATATGGGTTAGATGAGCCAATTGAGGACAATATACTTCTTGAAATGGCCAGAGAGTTTAAACTCTTCAATGAAGAACAAAATTATGACCTAGATAAAAAAATATCAAACAAAACACTTTCTTCTGGGCAAATGCAAAAAATATCCTTTATAAGATCTCTGTTATCTGATGTTGAGGTCCTTCTTCTTGATGAATCGACGTCTAACTTAGATCAAGAAACCAGACAAATGATATTTGATATATTGAATAGCAAAGATTTAACAGTTGTTAACTCAACCCACACACCAGATGATTTCAGAGGTTATGATTATCATATTAGAATTGAAATTGAGGATGAAAAAAGAATATTAAAAGTTACTTAAGAGTTTAATTTCTTTGCTTAACAAAACCTCTCTACTATTGTTCTCCAAAACTTTCTCATAGCCTTTTTTTGCTATTGATTCAAAATTTTCAGAATCTTCTAATATATTCTCAATTAATGTTTTTAACTCAGCTGATTTATCCTCAAAAATAATCCCACTTTCATAATTATCTATCAGTTCTTCTACTGAGTTATTTCTTAGAGACAAAACCAAACAACCCATCGACATTGCCTCAAGGACCGTTTTTGGGTTTCCTTCATATAAAGAAGGTGATACAAATAATTTATAATTTGCGTAAACTTTTAATAGGTCATTGTTGTCTATTTTGCCTTTTAGATTTAATTTCACATTATTAATCTTTGCTAATTTGGTTAAATATGTTTTTTGGCTACCTTCGCCATATAAATCAATTTCTATGTTCGAATTTTTTAAATCATTAATCACTCTTTCAAAATTTTTTTGTTCTTCTAATCTTCCAACCATCAAAATTCTATTTTTATACCTTTTCTGAAAAGGAATATATTTTTCACTTTGAATCCAATTTGGCAACAACTTTAATTTATGCTTCTTAAAAATGTAATACTTTTTCAAATGTTTAAAGTCATTTTTACTTGTTGTTATGTATATATCTGAAAAGTTTAATGAAAACATTGTCAGAAGATATGAAAGTATTATGATAATTGGATTTTTAGATTGCTTTAATTTAAATTTTAAAAGGTCATACCCTGTTCTAATAATTAATTTATTTCTAAAAACTAATTTTCCAATTATACCTATCCAAGAACCAAGAAGTTGATTTGTTTTTATTACATCAGATTTTGAAAATTCTTCTCTAAAAAATATTGGAATTAAAAATGATTTGATAGCCCTTAAAATTTTTGAGTTAGAATATTTAAATTTTTCATAAACTGGAATTACATCTATACCAGGAAATTCTTCTCCAATAAATTTGTCTTCTAACCCCCCAAAAGTTAAAAATGTTATATTCAAATTAAAATTTTTCATCATTTCTTGGTAGTAACTTATTTCTCTTGAGAGTAAGCCACTATCTTTCCAATTTTTTAATGAAATATCGAATGTAAATATGACTAAAATCTTCACAAAATAATTTTAGCCATAATAATAATTTTCAATAATATAATCTAAGTTAGTGCCTATGAAAAAAATATTGTTAATTCACAACAAATATAGACAATTAGGTGGAGAAGATATATCTTTTGAGAACGAACTTCAATTCTTAACTAGGCATTTTGAAGTGGATAACTTAGTTTTTAATAATAACAAAATTACGCCCAATGATGTTGTCTCATTTTTTACTAATAGGAACAAGTCGAGCTTAAAAATATTGGATAAAAAAATAGAAAAATTTAGTCCAGACGTGGCGTATATTCATAACACTTGGTTTAAAGGATCATTAGGAATTTTTGATAAGCTAAAAGATAAAAATGTAGAGATTATACTTAAACTTCACAATCTAAGGTTTTACTGTACAAAATCATTTTTTTCATCTCAGCATTTTAAAGGTGATGAAATTTGTTACTCATGTGGAAAAAAAAGAGAGTCAATGGGGTTATTAAATAAGTATTACGACAATTCCAATTTGAAGTCTTTTTTTGTCAGCAGATATGGAAGGAAATATTTTCAAATTATTAAAGATTATGATATTAAATTATTAGTTTTGAGTGAATTTCATAAAAAATTTCTTTTTGATTTAGGTATCGATGAAAATAAGATTTTTATTTTTCCTAATTACATTAAAAAACAAAATGAGAATCTTGAAATTAAAAAAATTAAGGAAAGAAATAAAGTATTATACGCTGGAAGAATTTCTTTTGAAAAAGGAGTTTTTGATTTAATTGAAAGTTGGAAAAAAGCAGAATTAAATAATTTAAGTTTAGTTTTAGTTGGTTCAGGTCCAGAAGTAGTTCAACTAAAACAACAAATAGAAAATGAAAAAAACATTATCTACAAAGGAGAAGTTACTAATCAAGAAGTGATCGATTTAATTAATGAATCTAGAGCAGTAGTTTCAGGTACACACTTACATGAAGGGCAACCCACGTTGTTTTGCGAGGCATCTTCTTTAGGGATACCATCAATATTTCCAAAATCAGGAGGCATTACAGATTTTTTTCCAGATAATTCAATTTTCTCCTTTGAAAGAAAAAATCTAGATGATTTATCATTAAAATTAAAACTTGTTGAAGACAAAAATTTGTTGTCAAAAGAGGGAATTAGAAACAAAACTTTTATTGAAAATAAACTAAGTGATGAAAACTTAGTTAGAAAATTTAAAAAGATACTAAATGACTGATCCTAATATTAGTGTTTTAATGACTTCGTACAATAATGAAAATACTATTGAAGAAGCTATTGAGAGTGTTTTAAACCAAACTTATAAAAATTTTACTTTATTGATACTCGATGATTGCTCCACTGATAATACATATGAAATTATTGAAAAAATTAAAAACAAAAATAATAATTTAATAACATTTAGAAATAAAAGAAATATTGGTTTAACAAAATCTCTTAATATTTTGATCAATAAAGTTTCAACTGACTTTATAGCACGACAAGATGCTGATGACATAAGCCTCCCAAATAGATTTGAAGAACAAATAACTTATTTATTGGACAATAACTTAGATGCTTGTACAACAAGAGCAATTAATAAAAAGACAAATAAGAAAATTCCAGGATTCAGTTTTTATTTACCGGTTAAACTGTTATTACTTTACAAAAATCCCTTTATTCATGGAACTTTACTTATTAACAAGAAAGTTTTAAATAGAATTGGAAACTATAATGAAAATTTTTATTTCGCACAAGATTTTAAACTTATGAAAGATCTTATTGATACAAAGTATAACGTAGGAATTTTAAACAAAGTTTTATATAAATTAAATATGGAAAACAACATTTCTAATTTAAATGCAGACGAACAGAAATATTTTGCTGATTGTGCAAGAAAAGGAATTGTACCAATTGATAGAAATTAATTTAAATAAAAAAATATATATTAATAAAGCAAAAGAAAATTGGGTTGTAGACAGGTTTAGGTCCGAATGGAATGAATACAATTATAAAACTGTAAACTCTATTTATTCAAAAAATGTAAAAATTATTTGGATCATAGCTCCCTGGACATGGAGAAAGCTTTCAACTACTAAGCTAAATAACCAAAAAGTTATTTGCACAATTCACCACATAGATGAAGATAAGTTCGACAATGAAGCAAAGGAAGAATTTTATAATAGAGATAAAACAGTTGATGCATATCATGCAATTTCAGAAACTACTAAAAATCAAATACAAAAACTTACTGATAAAAGAATTTATACGATACCTTTTTGGATAAATCAAAATATTTTTACACAGCTATCGAACAAGCTTGAGATAAGGAAGGAATATGCTATTGATCAAGAAGCTTATTTAATTGGAACTTTTCAAAGAGATACAGAAGGCTATGATTTAAAGTCTCCTAAACTATCCAAAGGTCCTGATAGATTCTTAAATTTAATTGACAATATCTCACTACAAAAAAACAACTTACAAATTCTTTTAACAGGGAAAAGGAGAAATTATTTAATTGAAGAATTAAAAAAAAGAAAAATTAAATTTTATTACCATGAAATGGTTGATTT
>MDTB01061639.1_pt1 | contig 19946 bp, 18 predicted proteins | sample 811161 | NCBI WGS metagenome assembly MDTB01 (sample SAMN05326650, study PRJNA326480) | marine metagenome | isolation source: seawater | place: Mediterranean Sea | collected 2009 | reverse complement strand
AATTATCTTATCTAAACGGCTACTCCTTTTATCAAAATATGCCTGAGCATCGAGGCTTAGGTCGGCGGCAACTAAATTGGTAGTATTCATTCGTATGAGCTTATTGTTCCGAATGTCAGCTTCTAGATGCAGTCGCCCTGCAGATCCGCTCGGTTTTTTCAAATAGATTTAACTACTGGCTGGAATCTTAGCGAAGCCTTCTATTTAGGTATTAACGCAACCTCTCAGACAGGAGATCTTTCTGGAGATTTTGTAGGTGCGGCTGGTTATTTGCAACTTGCTCTGTCTGAAGCTTTCTCCATGGGTGTTAGGGGAGAATATTTCAGCTCTGATGCTGGAACAGCTGTGGGAGCTCCTGAAGAGAGTGTTTTTGCAACTACTCTTACAGCACCGATTACCAGTGGAAGCTTAACTATCATTCCTGAAATTAGGTTGGATGCTTTGTCATACGATGGTTTTGTTGATGACGAGGGGGCAGCGGGCTCTTCATTGTCTTCATTTGTACTTGCGGCAGTCTACAGCTTCTAATATAATCTTCAAAATAAGAGAAATAGTCAAACAAAAAGGTTTACTATTTTCTAATTAAGGTTTATTTTTTACCTTTACTTCAATTTAATTTCGTAATTATTGAAGAGATAGGTTAAAAATAAACCTTGATTTAATTTAATTAAAAAATTTAAAAATCACCTAAAACGATACCTTGTTATGACAAAAGCAAATATTCTTAGAAGACCTTCATCTAAACTCGAATACATTTGGTTAGATGGTTATACACCAACGGCTAATTTAAGAAGTAAGACAAAGATTGAGGCCGATTTTGGAGGTAAATTGGAAGATTGCCCTATGTGGTCCTTTGATGGAAGCTCTACGCGTCAAGCGGAAGGAGGATCCTCTGATTGCATACTTAAACCCGTCGCTATTTACCCTGATCCCGCGAGAACAAATGGACACTTAGTAATGACAGAAGTACTCAATGCCGATGGTACCCCTCATGTTTCTAATGGTCGTTCGACCATTGATGATGATGATGCTGATTTTTGGTTTGGTTTTGAACAAGAATACTTTCTTTGGGACCCTGAAACTAAGTTACCTTTAGGTTTTCCACGAGATCAAACACCACAAGGTCAATTCTATTGCTCGGTGGGTGCTTCTAATGCCTTTGGAAGAGAAATGGTAGAGAAGCATATTGACTTGTGTATTGATGCAGGAATTAATATCGAAGGGATCAATGCAGAGGTGGCTGCAGGCCAATGGGAATTCCAATGTTTTGCTAAAGGAGCAAAACAGGCAGGAGATGAGATGTGGGTGGCAAGATATTTACTTGAGCGATTAGGAGAAGAGTACGGATTGCACATCAATTGGCATCCCAAACCCCTAGGAGCGACGGATTGGAATGGTTCAGGTATGCATGCTAACTTTTCTAACGAAATATTACGTACTTGTGGAAGCAAAGAGATATACGAAAAAATTTGTGAAGCTTTTAGACCTACGGTTGAAGAACATATTGCCGTTTATGGTGCAGATAATGATAAGAGATTGACAGGTGAGCATGAAACTGCCGCCATTACAGATTTCAGCTACGGTATATCTGATAGAGGTGCTTCGATAAGAATCCCTTTAATGACTGTTGAGAAAAATTGGAAGGGCTGGCTCGAAGATAGAAGACCCTCTTCCAACGGTGATCCTTATAAAATCGCAGCAGTGATTATAAAAACAGTTAAATCTGCTGACTTATAATTTAGGTTATATTCATTCGATAAAGAGGAATGTGTTGACGCGCTTTCCTTTTTTTTATTATTTAAAAGCGCTCATTAACTGAGAGGGTTTTTAGATACCCATTCAATTGATTTTAGTAAAGTTTGGCAAACTTCTTTGATCTCAATTTCTGAAATAGTAAGGGGAGGGGCGATCCGCATGCTGTTGTTACAAAACAAGAACCAGTCTGTGATTATCCCAGCTTCTAAGGCGCTGTCAATGATCCTTTTAAGAACTTCATAAGATTCGAATTCTACGGCCATGAGCAACCCCTGATTTCGAATCGACTTTATTAGATCGTGTTTAAGTAATTTTTTAAACAACAAGGCTTTTCGCGCTACCTGATCGATTAAGTTTTCATTTTGAATGGTTTCTAGGGTCGCTAGCGAAGCAGCAGTGCTTATAGGATGTCCACCAAAAGTGGTGATATGCCCAAGGATAGGGTTTTGTTTTAATGAACTCATGATTTCTTTTGAACTGATGAAGCAGCCTATGGGCATACCGCCGCCCATACCTTTGGCCGCCAGCAGAATGTCGGGCTGGATGCCATAGTGCTCAAATGCCCATAGTTTGCCTGTTCTACCAAAGCCACATTGTATTTCATCGAGTATTAATAGCGCACCTGTCTCAGTACATTTTTCACGTAACTTTTGAAAATAGGGTTTATTGGCCATTCGAACACCCGCTTCTCCTTGCACCGTTTCTATAATTACTGCTGCAGTTTTAAAATCGATCAAATCAAGGGAAGTTGTATCACCAAAATCGATGTGTTGAAATCCTGGAAGGAGGGGCCGAAAATTTTGTTTCAGCACTTCATTGCCGCTTGCGGACAGCGCCCCGTGACTAGATCCGTGATAACCATCAATGCAAGAAATCATTTTGAAGCGTCCCGTATATCGTTTGGCTAATTTGAGGGCACCCTCAGCAGCTTCACTTCCAGAGTTGACAAAATAGGTTACTTCAAGCGGATCTGGGAGTGTTTTGCACAAGGCTTCTGCCAGTCTTACTTGGGGTGTTTGGATAAATTCACCGAAAACCATGACATGAAGATTTTTATCTGTTTGACTCTTAATAGCATCAATGACCGCTGGATGCCGGTGTCCAATACTACTCACCCCGATACCTGCGATAAGATCAAAATATTTTTTTCCTTTTTGATCGTAGATGTAACAACCTTCAGCACTGGCAACTTCTACCATGAGCGGCTCCTCAGAAGTTTGGGCCACCAATTGCAAAAATTGACGTTGAGTTAAGGAATTGAACAAATGATATTATTTACGATGGCGCACCATCACCTAGAATTTATTTTCTTTCGATAGCCCTTTTAGCAGCTATAACTATATTTTTAGCACTCAACCCATATTTTTCAAGTAATTGATCGGGCGTACCACTCTCTCCAAAGGTATCATTTACTGCAATGAATTCTTGTGGACAAGGATGATTTTGACCTACGACTCGTGCGACGCTTTCACCTAATCCACCATTGATATTATGTTCTTCTGCCGTGACAATACATCCTGTTTTGTTTACAGAATCTATGATGGCAGCGACATCTAGGGGTTTGATGGTATGCATATTGATTACTTCAACAGAAAACCCTTCAGCTGCCAATATGGCTTCTGCTTCTATTGCTTTCCACACCATATGTCCATAGGCCATGATCGTTACATCGCTACCTGATATCATTTTTTGAGCTTTTCCTATCATAAAAGGTTCTTCAGGATTTGTGAAAATAGGCCAACTGGGTCTTCCAAATCTCAAGTAAACAGGACCTGTATGATCAACAATTGCGATGGTAGCTGCCTTGGTTTGATGATAATCGCAAGGTACGATTACAGTGAAATTAGGCAACATTTTGACCATACCTACATCTTCCAAAATCTGATGTGTGGCACCATCTTCTCCTAGTGTAAGGCCAGCATGCGAGGCGCATACTTTAACATTTTTTTCTGAATAAGCTATGGATTGTCTGAGTTGATCATAAACACGTCCCGTCGAAAAGTTGGCAAAGGTACCGGTAAAAGGAATTTTTCCTGCTGTAGCAAGACCAGCAGCGGTTCCCATCATATTGGCTTCTGAGATGCCCATTTGAAAAAATCTTGAAGGATTTTCTTTGATGAAATTGGCCATTTTTAACGAGCCTACGAGGTCTGCACAAAGCGCAACTACTTCAGGATGACTTCTTCCTAATGCGGTAAGTCCGTCTCCAAAACCTGATCGGGTATCTTTTTTTTCGGTATATTGATATTTCATATTAATAATCGCCTAAAGTTTCTTCAAGTTGATTCAATGCATCTTCTAATTGCGCATCATTGGGAGGTATTCCATGCCATTTGTGAGATCCTTCCATGAAGTCAACGCCTTTCCCCATAGCCGTTTTCATGAGGATCATAATTGGTTTTCCCTTTCCAGTTTGATCGATGGCCTCATTGAGCATTGATAGGATTGCTGACATATCATTGCCCTCACAAGAAAGGACGGCCCAGCCAAAGGCTTTGTATTTACCCGCAAGGTCACCGAGGGACAAGACTTCATCCACAGGTCCATCAATTTGCTGACCATTATAATCTATGGTAGCAATCAAATGATCTAATTTATTGTGGGCAGCGAACATAGCTGCTTCCCATACCTGACCCTCTTGTTGTTCGCCATCACCCATCAGGCAAAAGACATTTCTAGGATCATTATTTAATCTTTTGGCTAAAGCAGCACCGCAGGCTACAGACAGTCCTTGGCCCAATGATCCCGCGGACATTCGGATACCTGGTAGACCTTCTTCAGTAGCAGGATGTCCTTGAAGTCTTGAGTTTATTTTACGAAAAGTAGCTAATTCGGAGACATCAAAATATCCTGATCGTGCCAAAACGCTGTAAAATACGGGTGATACATGACCGTTGGATATGAAAAACAGATCTTCTTCGATCCCTTTCATATTAAATTTACTATCATGTTTCATGATGGAGAAATAGAGTGCAATCAAATATTCTGTACATCCTAGAGAGCCTCCCGGATGCCCCGATTGGCATGAATGAACCATCCTTACGATATCTCTTCGAACCTGACTGGCTATTTTTTTTAATTCAGTGATGTTGGCCATATCTATATTTTTTTGTGCAAATTTAGTGAAAATTTGAATTTTTTTTTATTTTATCAAACATATGATGATCGTATTTTAAAAAAAAATCAAACAGATTCCTTTAGAAAAATTGGATTTAAACTAATTTGAATAATTTAGATAACTTTTTATTTTGCCTAACCTTTATTCCGTCTTTGAAGGTTCTTCATTGATTATTGTATTTTCATTATTGATACTTTCTAAACCTAACCAAGTAATCAATAATTTGAAGGCGATCGATAAAATGATGGCACCCAAAAATAAACCCAGAAAACCATTAAATAGAAAACCTCCAATGGCACCTAAAAATATAACTATTGTGGGAACGGATGATCCCTTTCCTAAAAATATAGGTTTGAGGATGTTATCTAATAACATGACAATGACTAAATAAGTGGACCACATCGAGGCAGGTACTAACTCTCTTGTAAAAAATAGCCAAATAATGACGGGTATGATGACAAATCCAGGACCCACTTGTATAATCGTCAGAATGAGACAAATTAAAACCCATAGGCCGGCATAGGGCAAGTCAATCATTAAAAATCCAAATCCAGCTAGGGTGGCTTGAATGGCAGCAACTCCCAAAATCCCCTTGACCACATTTCTGATGGTATGCTCGGTAATGGAGGCAAATTCAACCCCAAAGTCCCCTGATATTTTTTCAAATAATTTATAAACCACTATGTTGGTACCTTTAGAATAAAGCAATATACCTGCGATGAGCACAGAGAGGGCAAGATTTATAATGATGATCCCTGTATCTAGAATTGAATCTAGCAAAAACAATCCAAATTGCTTTAAATAATCTTGATATTGGTTGAGTAGAGAGGGGAGATTTTGAGAAGCCAATTGCCATGAATCATAGATCCAATCACCTATGATTGGAATGGCTTTAATACTTTCATCAGGAGTTTGAATTAAAAATTTACCTGAAGCATACATAGAACCAATATCGGTAATACCATTAATTGCAGATTCCAAAAACAAATAAAGCGGTATCAAAAAGACTATAAAAGTAAACATGACGGAGACTACACTTGATATCTTCCGTTTATTTCTGATCAGCTGATCTATTTTCCGATAGAATGGATCCAAGGCTACGGCAAAAATAATACCCCAAAAAAGAGGATTAAAGAATGGTTTTAAAATTGAAATGCATAAATAGGCCATAAGCCCCAAGCTGATCAAACGAATGGTGGTATCGACTACTTTATTGATGGATGAATTATAATTTTTCATTAAGGCTCATTCGGTGACTAATGTATATAATTAACTCAAAATATTGTCCCTAATCTAATAATTATTGAAGTTAAAAATGTTTATTTTAATATTATTTGATTGATATAATCAAATAATCTCTCAAAGAATTGCGTTTAAAAATATTCTATATAACATATTTCAAAACAGTCAAGCAAGTGAATAAAACATTTTCACTAGGATTTAATCTAATTAGATGCTTATCTCTCTTCTTAATTTCAAGAATTGGTCGTGTGTTTGGATCGTTAAATGGAAGGAGTAGCATCGCCATTGATGGAGTTTTTATAACCACTGATTTTACATTAATAAATGTATATGTATCCTTTTCCAATGAGGATAGGTAAGGATGACTTTTGAGACTTTATTTACCAGCCCATAGAAGGGGAGAACTTAGATGGGTAAGTCGATGCAGGGCCGTACAGCTTCTGAGGGAAATCCTCTGAAACGGGTATTTAGGCAGAAATAGGTTGGGTTGATCAGTTTTAAAATAGCCGAATGAGCACTTACATGGACTAATACATGGGGCTAAATCTTGTCAATAACTAAGTTAGATTACAAGGTTTGGACTTGCAGCTAAGCTATCTTACGAGTACTCATTGATAACTGGACATACTTGTTATTTCTCTAAAATTTGGGCAGTATGATTGTCTGTTCTAACCTTTTCGATAACATCAGAAATGATTCCTTTCTCATCAATCACAAAGGTAGTTCTAAGAGTACCCATATATTCTTTACCCATATATTTCTTTAGATCCCACGTTCCATAGAGATGATGAACTTTATGATCGGCATCACTGATTAGGTCGAAAGGCAATGATTGTTTTTCTATAAATTTTTGATGTGACTTTTCGGAATCTTGACTGATACCAAATATTTCATAGCCTTGTTTTTGCAGTAATGCATAATTGTCACGTAAATTACAAGATTGAGTGGTGCATCCGGGTGTATTGTCTTTTGGATAAAAATACAGCACTACTTTTTTTCCTTGATAATCTTTTAGACTGACCATTTGACCATCTTGGTTAATGGCAGAAAATTTTGGGGCGATATCGCCTATTTTTAATTTAATCATAAGGGGTTACTAATTTTAGTTTTATTACCAAAGTGATCTTCAACTTCTAACACGAAAAGGCCTTTATTTGGCTTTTCTCTGTTTTTAGGAAGTACTGATAGTAAATTCTTCTTAGTATCGTATCGCATCAACAAAAAATGACCATCAAGAGTTGCATGATAAGACTTAATTCCTGACTTGACATCTTTAATCATGAATTTTAGATTCATTCTATCCCAAGAAATAGGTTTAACAATAGGTTTTGTGGTGTCATTGTCTAATGTAAAGGTCCCCAATTCTCTGGTTTTAAAAGTAAAATGGCCTGCAGTGTTTCGCTTACTGCCCACATAGCTCAAACAATTTTTTTTATCTAATTTAAATATCTGGTATTGATTTTTAAGTGAATCAGAATCCTTAATTGAAATAATGACTTCTTTTCTCAAAGGCACGGTCATGTCATTAAATGAATAAAATATTTTCCCGTGTAAGGAATCATAAACTTTAGTGAACTGTAAGTACAGGGTATCAAATAGAGATTTTTTGTTGACTTCTAGAATGAAATCTTCGTTATGAAATGAATAGTCAATACCCGAAGGAATGTCGGCAAAAAAATTGGGTTGAAGTACCAAGCTCCCAGAAGTTATTGATTCGGGCAACCCAGATCTCAGATCCCACAAGTAGTAATACTGGTTTTCGTTTGATAAATAGGGTTGAAGGACAATCAATGTATCTTCAATGAAGACCTGGGATTCAGCATCACTACTTACGTAATGAAATTGATTTTCATCGATTTCAAAGGTGTTCACATCTGGAAAATAATTATCGTAAGGGCCTTCATTATTTAAAGTATCTTGAAAGGTAGATATATTTTGATGATTATCCTTTAATATGATTTCCAATACATGAGGGGTTTCGTCAAAATGATAGCCTTGATTGGTTTTGATATAAAAATCGAGCCTATTTCCATCCGCTTTATATAATTTATTGAGCGTGATCTGTTTGTCAATCGCATAGGGGTAGTCAATATGGACTAATATATCTCGCTGTTTAGCAAAAGACATTGATTTTTTGAGTTGATGAAATAGGGTATCTTGATTGACTTTAAGTATGATTTCTGGAATTCCATTTCGATTGGGAGCGCCATTCATATTGTCATAATGATATATTTCAATTCCAATATTTCCCGAGAGATGAAGGGATTTTCGAATGCTAAACAGATTATTTTTTTTAGTAGGTTGAACCAATAGGGTACCATAAGCACCATTGACGCGAGCATTGAGATCAAGGCATTTAAATGCAAGATATTTTATTCTAGGGGCGATATTATCTTGAATTTCACTGAATGAAAACTCATCAAATGGATTGAGAAATTCTTGCTGTGCATTTCTCATTTCAAAATGAAGATGAGGTCCTGAGGAAGACCCACTATTCCCTGAGTAACCTATGGTATCTCCCTGATTGAAATAAAATTTGTTTTTTTGAGGAAACAATTGAATGGGGTAAGTTTCTTTTTGGTATTGTTGTTTAAGGGTATAATCTTCTAAATACTCCTCAAAACGCTGAAGGTGAGCATAAACAGATGTTTTCCCGTCCAAGTGGGTTAGATAGAGTGCATGACCGTAGCCCCCTTCACTGACGCCAATCCTTGATACATAACCATTGGCAATGGCTAGCACGGGAATACCTATTTTACCTTCTGTTTTGATGTCGAGACCTGCATGAAAGTGATTATGTCGAATTTCTCCCATGGTACCCGCCAAGTATTGTTGCGATCCGCTGTTGATGGGGAAGATATATTTTGGAGCGACTTGAGCCTTTAAAAAAAAGTAAAATAACCCAATAATGAAGAAACTAACGTATCTCAAAATGAAACATATTTTGGGATTCAATAAAGCCTTCAAGTTGATCTCCAATTTTGATCGGCCCTACGCCTCCAGGAGTGCCCGTAAACAATATATCTCCCTTTTTTAAAGTCATGTATTGGGAAACGTAAGCAATCATTTCATCAATAGACCAGAGCATAAGCGAAGTATTCGATGATTGAACTCTAATACCATTCAATTTCAATGAAAAGTTGAGATCTTGTAGGTTAAAAAGATGCTTATTTATAAAGTTCGAAATGGGAGCTGAGCCATTGAATCCCTTAGCTAGATCCCATGGCAAGCCTTTGGCTTTGGCTTTATTTTGAAGGTCTCTAGCGGTTAAATCAATGCCTAATCCAATTTCGTCATAATATTTGTGAGCAAAGTTAACAGGAATAGATTTGCCAACCTTTTTTATTTTTACCAGAACTTCAACTTCATAGTGGATATCTGTTGAAAAGTCAGGATAGTAAAAAGGCTCATTGTTTTTGATGAGGGCAGAGTCTGACTTTAAGAAAATTATCGGACTTTCTGGTTTTTCATTTCCCAGTTCTTCGATATGCTTCACATAATTGCGGCCTATGCAAATGAGTTTCATACTTTTTATTTAAGGATGGTTGAATATTCTTCTATTTCTAAGACTTGAAAGTTGCCTTTTTTATCTAACTCAGACAATCTTACTTTTTTTAGTTCATTGGTGAGCATCGGGTCATATTTTGCTGTAACACGGACATAGTTCTCTGTATAGCCTTGCATCTTCCCATCTTCCATGTTATTTTCAAATAAAACTGTTCTTATTTGATCTTTTTGGGTTTCGTAAAAATATCTCTTTTTCTTTTCAGAGAGTATTCTAAGCAAACGACACCGATCCTGTCTTTCTTTTTGGGGCACCGGATCTGCCATGTTAAAGGCCCTTGTGTTTTCTCTTTCGGAATAAGTAAATACATGAAGATAAGAAACATCCAGTTTATGTAGAAACTCATAAGTCTTTAAGTATTCTTCTTTCGTTTCACCTGGGAACCCTGTGATCACATCAACACCTATACAGCAATGGGGCATGATGGCCTTGATTTTTTTTATACGTTCAGCATATAAAATCGTATCATATCTTCGTTTCATATCATGCAATATAAGGTCACTTCCTGATTGGAGTGGAATATGAAAATGGGGAACAAACCTTTTCGATTGTGCTACAAAATCAACTATTTTCTCAGTTAATAAGTTGGGCTCTATCGAAGAGATTCTAAATCTATCAATCCCTTCAACATTGTCTAGTGATTTGAGTAGATCGATGAACTTTTCTTTTCGCTTTCCTCCTTGAATGCCAAAATCCCCAATATTGACTCCTGTCAGGACTATTTCTTTTATTTCCGTTACAGCAATTTGGTTGGCCTGGATAAGTATATTTTCGATAGATTCACTTCGGCTTTTACCTCTGGCTAAAGGAATGGTGCAGAAGGCACATTTGTAATTGCAGCCGTCTTGAACTTTAAGGAATGTTCGGGTTCTATCACCATAAGAATGAGATGCATTAAATATATTGGCAGTTTTGATTTCGGAAGTAAAAACTTGAGTTTTGGATTGAGGGGTGAATTCCTCGATATAATCAAACATTCTAAATTTTTCAGCAGCACCCAAAACTGCATCAACTCCTATAATATTACTGATTTCTTTGGGTTTTAGTTGGGCATAACAACCTATTATGGCCACAAAAGATTGAGGTGCTATTTTTTTAGCTTCACGAACTATTTTAGTGCATTTTTTATCTGCATTTTCCGTTACAGAACAGGTATTGATGATGTATATATCTGGAGCTTGATCAAAAGGTACTTTGCGATAGCCCTTGGCTTCAAAGGATCTTGCGATGGTTGATGTTTCTGAAAAATTCAACTTACAGCCCAGCGTATAGAAAGCAACTTTTTTCATTCGAGTGCAAATATAATCAGTGGATAGGAGTTCGACTAGGATATATATAGAGCATTCTCTAATTAAAATGAAAAATTTACGAGAGGCTTTATTTGATGGAATATTCTAATGAACTATAAATTCGCATTGAAAGTGTAGGAAATTATATTTGCGCCCATCTTCAATGCCTTCAACCTTAAATCTTCAGGATCATTATGTATGGAAGCATCTTCCCAACCATTGCCTAGATCACATTCATAGGTGTAAAAGACAACGAGTTTGCCTTCATAGAATATCCCAAAACCTTGCGGGGGCTGCCCATCATGTTGGTGAATTTTGGGAAGACCACTATCAAAATCATAATATTGATGGTAGATTTCGTGATCAAAAGGTAGTTCTACCCACTCGTTCTTTGGAAATATTTTTTTAATCTCTAGTCGAATAAAGGGGTCTAAGCCATAATTATCATCAATGTGAAGGAAGCCACCGGACGTCAGATATTTCCTAAGATTGCTGCATTGGATAGAGTTGAAAACGACATTCCCATGACCCGTCATATAAACATAGGGATACAAAAACAGATCAGGACTACCTGCATCCACCTGATCTTCATTTTTAAACAAATCAGTTTTTATGTTTTTATTCGTGAAGGCGATCAAATTTGGGAGTGCGGTTCTGTTTGCATACCAATCACCTCCGCCATCATATTTTAATCGGGCAATTTTCATTTCTTGTGCAAGTGAAAGCCGAACAGATAAAATAAGAAGTAAGATCACCCCATAGATAGTTCTTTTTCCCATTTAAAATAAATCATACAACATTTGAATATCGATCTCAGAAAAGTCATTGATGACTAGGTCAGCATTTAATGCTGTTCTTTCATGCGAAGTGGCCAAAGCTATCACTTTTGATCCTGCCGCTTTTCCGGCCTCAATCCCTGCGAGGGCATCTTCAAAAACAATACATTGTTCATTGGGTAATCCAATAGACTGGGCACATTTTTGATATATTTCTGGATGGGGCTTTCCTTTAGTTACTGATCGATCATCAAGAATCGTTTTAAAATAATGACCGATGCCCAGTCCGTTTATGGTAAAACTGACATTTTCTTTAGGTGCGCTCGTGCCTATGCATATAGGAATTTTGTGTTCTTGTACATTACTTAGGAAGCTCCATAATCCTTTGGTAGGCATTAAGAAAGGTTGATATAAATCACGATAGAGGACTTCTTTTTCTATTCCGATTCTTTTTGCTTCTTCTTCTGAGGCATCTTTTTGGAGAAACCTGACGACTTCTCCGATTGTTCTGCCATTCATATGATTGCGATAATCCTCTTCATTTAGATTTAGGTTATAATTTTTTGCCAACACTTGCCAAGATTTGTAGTGAAATATATGATTATCAACAATGACTCCATCCATATCGAAGAGCAATCCAATTCTTTGTTTATTCTGCATTTTTGGAGCTTTTTAGATGAGTAATAAGAATTGCTTCAGAAGTTTGGTTCACTTATTGACGCTAAATAAACGAATTTTTTGCAAAATTAATTTAGAAAATAACCTACTTATTGAGCAATTATAGGTACTTTTTTGGTCTTTTCAAAGTACGTGTAGAAGATTGGTTGAATGAATTTGGTAAGTCAATTTTAAGGTTTAAAACGCATCATTTTTCCTATTTATTTTAGTCTTTTTTCGAGCTTCTCATGCCATCAGATAAAAGTTAACTAATCTCTAATACTATAAAAATAGGCAAACCTATAGTTGTGATTATATTTATATTGAACTGAAGAAATCTTTGGTGTTTTTTTTAGCTACTTTTTTCTCCTCCACTAAAGCTTTTTTTTATCATGATATTCTCTTGAAAAGTGTCTACTGCAATTACTTACTGGTAAGGTAAATAAAGCAACTAGACTTGGCACAGGATTTCATTTGAGAATCATGATGGCATAATTACCTTTAACAGTTTTGGACTTATATAGTTATGATTATAAAATCACGAAAATTTCTTCTGAAACTTTTACTTTTGAATAATCTTTGATAGCTCAAAGCAAATAGAGGTAATTAAAACAAGCCATTGTCATAGCCCGTTGCTATAGCATATATATCTACTCCAATATTTGATCGACAACTTCATAACCCGATGGTATAGCACTTTGTACGGGGCCGCGGATTATATGAAACTCTTGAAAGGGGGTAATTCCGTAAATATTATAAGTTTCTCCAGCAAAATATACTTTTTCATCAAGAGAGTCATTTAATTATTTAGATGATTTCTCAAAATTAGATGTCCAAGTTCCTTGGATATATGTATTTTGGCCCAATCTTGATATATAAGAACCCAGATAATTTTGAGAGGCAAGTCCGTTAAAATATTCATCTAATTCTTGAATTACAAAACTTACAATTGAATCTTAATTATCCAATTAATAATATTATTATGCTTAAATACCTGTAGGCAACAATTCTAAAACATGATCTTGCGATTCCTTACCAAAAGCAGCATCATAATAGGTTTTTTTTCCACTACTTGTTTCAGATGAAATAACATCTCGATAGAATTGATCAGAAAACTTCATTACAACTTAAACCCAGACAAAAATTCAACGTCTTATAGTGCATTGATTTTTTTCGGGTAATGGAGGATTAAAAGAAATAGCGTTGGATCTAATTAAGCCTATAGAAAAAGTTAAAATCACTTTATCAGCTTGATATTCCGTACCGTTTTCTGTCATTAATATTACTTGATCTCCTGTGTAATCGATAGTTGTAATTTCGTCAATAAAATCATAACACGTAGTCCTCTTAAATTTGTATTATTTTATATAATCTACATAGTAATCTACCATTTCTTGATTTGGAATTTGCACAATGAGATGATCAACTACGTGCTGAACATTCATAGGTTGATATAAAATAGTTTTAACTTTTGGTTTATTTCCTGATCGATTTATTAAATAGTTCAAAATCTATTTATCTTCATGAATCCACTCGGCACCTAAATCGATAGGAAAATCCGCGAAAGTTTCATTTTTCTGGATCTTAACACCAACTTTGTAAGTTGCTTCTAATATTTGATAGCTAATTTCTTCCTCTTCCAATTTTTTGGCAGCAGCTAATTCAGAAGCTACCGCACCTACTATGATTACATTTCCTTGAAACCCATTTTCGATATTTCCTTGGAGCTCATTTTTGGTATTTCCAAAAGTATTTGGGTTTTCATCTTTGTTGCATGCTATAAATGAAAATGGCAGAACAAGAAACAATAATGAAACAAGAGATTTAATTTTAATTAGTCCTTCCATGTCTGCAGATATTTTTAATTTTCTCAAGTCACAAGATTAATTGATTCTTATCTGAATTCATTTGACATTTATAACAAAGCAATTACTTAGATCTTATTCTACTCAATGTTTCTCTAGTTTCTCCTAGATATGATGCGACGTCAGTAAGGGAGACTTTTTGAAATATTTCGGGAGTTGATTTATAAAGTATTTGATGGCGTTTTTTACTAGTCATGAACTGCAATTGATAGAGTCTTCCTCAAGATATAGGGTATGTTCTATGATAATATCTTTTATCAGTTGACTAATGGATAGATCTGTTAGTGTTAGCTCTTTTATTTTTTCGATATTGAATTTTATCAATTCTGAATCCTCTAATAATTCAATTGTTTCTTTGAGGGTAGACCACCATATGTTGTAATTGTTCCAATAATCTCGTTTTTAAATGCAAACCACATGCATACTTCTCTTGATTCTTTTAAATAGTAAGATTTGACACCTCCTTTTAAGATTATTTAGAAATAACGATGTCTGTTTCCCTCGGAAATCAATTTTGTACCCTTGTTAGATTTCAAATATGAAGCATGCTTCATAAAGGCCTCTAGAGACTTTTTTTCTAATTTAGGGAAGAATGATTTCATAATTTCTTGGATCTCTGACTTATATATTTTTTTCTGCTAAAATCATACTAGGACTTTTATGCTGATTAGATTCTATTAATTTTGCAATATGCTAGATAAAATCTTGATCATTGATTTTGGTTCACAATATACACAATTGATTGCTCGAAGGGTTCGAGAATTAAATGTATACTGTGAAATTTATCCTTTTAACAAATCAGGTGAAGTGGCTCTTGACAGCTTCATTGGCGTTATTTTATCGGGAAGTCCTTGTTCTGTTTTGGATGAAAAGGCACCGGATGTTGCGCTTGATATTTTTGGAAATTTACCTTTATTGGGCGTTTGTTATGGTGCCCAATTGTTGGCCAAAAAAATGGGAGGAAAAGTAGCTAAATCATCGCATAGAGAATATGGACGGGCTAACTTGAATGAAGTGACGGATGTGACAGATTTATTGAGTCAATTTAATGTTGGCAGTACGGTATGGATGTCTCATGGAGATACCATCGTGAAATTACCTGAAGTATTCGAACAAATAGCCTCTACTGAAAACATACCTGTCGCAGCTTTTAAATGGAAGGATAGACCTGTTTATGGCATTCAATTTCATCCAGAGGTGACGCATTCTGAACAAGGTAAGCAACTGATTGAAAATTTCATTGTAAAAATATGTGGGGCGAGTCAATCATGGACTCCAGATCATTTCGCAGAGTCTACCATAGCGAAATTGAAAGAAAAAATAGGTAATGACCTGGTCGTTATGGGGTTGTCAGGAGGTGTGGATAGTTCGGTTGCTGCCGTACTGATAGACAAAGCCATAGGTGAGAATCTGTATTGTATATTTGTAGACAACGGCTTGCTTCGAAAAAATGAATTTGAAGAAGTACTTAGTTCATACAAAGGATTAGGTTTGAATGTGAAAGGCGTTGATGCTAAATCATTGTTCTATGACGCACTGGAAGGTTTGGAAGAGCCCGAGGCCAAACGAAAAGCCATTGGACGCGTATTTATTGATGTCTTTGAGCAAGAAGCTAAAAAGATTAAAAATGTTAAATGGCTCGGTCAAGGGACAATTTATCCTGACGTCATAGAGTCCGTTTCCGTAAATGGGACCTCGGTAACCATCAAATCACATCATAATGTAGGTGGCTTGCCAGAAAAAATTGATTTAAAGGTATTGGAACCTTTAAATACCCTATTTAAGGACGAAGTGCGAAAGGTTGGGGCTACCCTTGATATCTCAAATGAGATCTTAGGGAGGCATCCTTTTCCGGGACCAGGATTAGGCATTCGGATTTTGGGTAGTATCAATGCTGAAAATGTGCATATCCTACAGCAGGTTGATAATATTTTCATTCAAGGACTTAAAGATGAAGGCCTCTATCATCATGTCTGGCAGGCAGGGGCTATGTTGCTTCCAGTTCAGTCTGTTGGGGTTATGGGTGATGAGCGGACTTACGAGCAGGTAGTCGCATTAAGGGCGGTATCTAGCTTAGATGGCATGACTGCAGATTGGTGTTATTTGCCATATGAATTTCTGGGTCGAATGTCTAATCACATTATAAATAAAGTGAAGGGAGTCAATAGGGTGGTCTACGACATCTCTTCTAAACCACCCGCAACCATAGAGTGGGAGTAATGCAGAAAGGAATAATCATATTGTTTTTATTATTGAATACTTTCATGGGCTTAGGCCAGTCTCATCCCAAAGATGAATTCAATGAAGCCAAAAGGTTGATGTCAAATCAGCAACTCAGATCTGCGATGAGCGCTTTTGAAGCATTGAAAACTGATCCTCAACTTGGTGTTTATGCCTACTTTTTTAAAGGGTTGTGTTATAGTAAGAATGCAGATTATAAGAGGGCCATTGACAATTGGGAACAAATTGAAAAGAAATTTCCCAATTGGCCAAAACAAGACGAGGTGTTTTATTGGCTGATCTTGGCATATTTTGAGTTGAACGAATATACTGCTGCCTTTGATTATTTAGATCGTTACAATGCTTATGCCAGGGATTCGGAATTTTCATCAAGGGTAATCAACAAATATTGTTTGGATTTATCCCTGATAGATTTGCTTGAATACAATAGAGCGTATCCCAATTACCGTCAATTATCACTTATTTTGGCCAGAAAATTAATCATTGAAAAAGACTTATCTGAATATGTACATATCGTCAATCAATTGAAATTCAAATACAACTTTACTAATGAAAATTTAATTAATGGGAGTCTAAAAGATGAATATGCATCGTCCTACGCGATTGCAATAACTTTACCTTTCATGTTTGACTCCCTAGGAAATCCGAATACCGTCGTCAGAAATAAAGTCATCATTGAATTTTATCAAGGTATGCTGCATGGAAAATCTACCCTTAGGTCTAAAGGGATCCAATTAAATTTTTATGATTTTGACACGCAAAAATCGCAAAGCACTACAGATTCTTTGTTGCCTTATTTGAATGGAGCAGATCTTATTGTGGGTCCTTTGTACGCAGGTCCGATCAGGAGTGTCAAATCGCTTTCAATAAAGGATAGTATCAATATTATCAATCCGTTTACTAACAATGAAGAATTTATTGAGGATAATCCTTTTGCTTTTATGTTTAAGCCCAAATCAAAAACTGTTGCTCTTAAGTTAGCTGAGTTCGTGGCTGAATCTGATACCAACAAGAATGTAGTCATATTTTATCAAAATGATCGAGATTCAATATCAGGACACGTTTATCGAGATTTTTTAGAGGAAAGAGGATTTAATGTATTGGGATTCATACATTTAGATGAGAATAGTTCAAAGCTTTTGTTGGATAATTGGATCGAAACAAATAAGGTGTACTATACAAAAAATGACGCTGATTCAATTTCCGAAATATCAGGAAGAAAAATCATTTATGCGGATAAGGTAGCTGATTATTTGATTGATCAAGAAACGGGCAATTGGTTGGTTGCCTATGAAGATAAATTTATTTTTCCAAAGGATTCTATTAACCATATGTTTATAGCTACTGAGTCAAGTACGGTCATCAATAACTTATTGGGAGCGCTCGTAAATCGTGATGAAAAGGTGAGTGTTTACGGTTATGGTAATTGGTTTTTTGAGCGAACTGTAAACTATGACCTGTTACAAAAACTTAATGTGAAGCTGGCGGTTGACGATTTTATTAATAAAGAGTCGTTAGTATATGAGCAATTCAGAGACGATTTTCTTGCTGAATTTCATCAGTCACCCTCAACTTATCATCAATTAGGCTATGAATTCATCATGTTCGTTGGAGGTAAGTTGAATGAATATGGAAAGTATTTCCAAAACAGTTTGAATATGGATTTGATGGAAGGATACCTCATGGAGGGAAATAGGTATCCAGGTACTCGGGATAATCAAGTAGTACCCATCATAGAAATGCAAGATTTTAGGCTTAAGCGATTGAATTAAATGAAGACTCGAAACAGTAAAGCGTTATTTGAGCGTGCAAAGACCTTGATACCTGGAGGCGTGAACTCACCAGTAAGGGCTTTTAAGTCGGTAGGAGGAGATCCTATTTTTATTTCTCGTGCCAAAGGAGCCTATTTGTATGATGAAGATGACAATTCCTATATAGACCTCATTAACTCTTGGGGACCTATGATTTTAGGCCATGCCAACGAAGAAGTTGAAAAAGCCATTTTTGAAGCCGTGAAAAGTTCGACTTCATTCGGAGCTCCAGGTAGAAGAGAGGTGGAAATTGCTGAATTAATCATTGAAATGGTACCTTCCATTGAGAAAATTAGAATGGTCAATTCCGGAACGGAAGCTACGATGTCTGCTATTCGCTTGGCCAGAGGCTATACGGGAAAGAATAAATTCATCAAGTTTGAGGGCTGTTACCACGGTCATGGAGACGCTTTTTTGGTGGCCGCAGGAAGTGGAGCAGCAACCTTGGGAGTTCCCGATAGCCCGGGAGTCACCAAGTGTACGAGTCATGATACTTTATTGGCGCCGTACAATGATTTAGAGGCTATTGATCTTGTGCTTGCCGAAAATGAAAATGAAATATGCGCTATTATTGTTGAACCTGTCGCGGGTAATATGGGTTGCGTACTCCCAAATAACGATTTTTTAGAAGGCCTTAGGGTGAGATGTGATGCCCATCAAATATTATTAATTTTTGATGAAGTAATGACCGGTTTTAGACTTTCAGCAGGAGGAGCACAGGAGTTGTTGGGAGTAAGGCCTGATCTCACCTCCTTTGGAAAGATCATTGGGGGAGGGCTACCTGTGGGTGCCTACGGAGGTTCGAGAGAGATCATGAATCAAATAGCTCCAGAGGGGCCGATTTATCAAGCGGGGACATTGTCTGGGAATCCTGTAGCGATGGCTGCAGGAATGACCATTTTGAGGAAATTACACGAACACCCAGAAATCTTTAAACAAGTTGAACAGACGACACATCAGATCGTTAATGGTATATCCAATATCTTGTTGCGTCAAGGGCTCAAGTATACGATCAACCATATAGGGAGCATGTACAGTTTATTTTTCACCGATCAGAAGGTGACGAATTTTGAAACAGCCAAAAGTACTAATGCTGAATTATTTGGTGCTTATTTTCGTGGAATGCTATCCCGAGGCATCTACTTAGCTCCCAGTCAATTCGAATCTCTTTTTATATCTAATGCTATTCAACCTGCTGAAGTAGCCGCTATTTTAAAGGCGACTGAGGAAGTATTGTCAGAGATGCGTGAAATAAAATAGTTTTTTTATAATAATAGTTGTTTTGTATAATCATTCAATACTACCAATGATATTTAGGCACTTGGGAATAACCTCTATGTTGAGTTTACCCCCAATAGTTAATGATTCGCGGTCTAATTGTACGTGCTCAGTCGGTGAGGTCATGACCATACTTTTTAATGTATGCTGATTAATGTATGCTGAAAAACGAATTTACTTTTCAGTAAGTTTTTATTGAAAAGTCGAAAAACCAGCAGGGGTGCATAATAAAAAGGAAATGATTTGATGCTAATCAATCGTAAAAAGCTGTCGTTCAACTTGGACTGGGGTGACACATAAGCATTATTTCCATATTGATTTGAATTCGCGATGGTCACTGCCAAGGCTT
>MDTB01119172.1_pt1 | contig 19948 bp, 29 predicted proteins | sample 811161 | NCBI WGS metagenome assembly MDTB01 (sample SAMN05326650, study PRJNA326480) | marine metagenome | isolation source: seawater | place: Mediterranean Sea | collected 2009 | reverse complement strand
TACTAATAATCGTGTTGATATAAAACATTTAGCAGGTTGGAGACTGACTAGTATTGGTCAAACAGCAGTTTATTTAAATACCTCAGATTTCAATACTGATTTAAAATTAAGTGGATATGCTGAATTTGAAATAAGAAATAGTGATAATAGTAGTAATGTTATAAACAATGCGGTAATATCCTATGATGAAGCTTATCCAGTTCTTCTTGGACACTTGGCAGATGTTGGAGACTCCGTTCTTGGTTCAATTGTTACTGGTGACGTTTTAACATGGACTGCAAATAATACGTGGGAACCTCAACAAGCAACTGGTGGATCTGGTGGTGGATCTTATGCGGATAGTAATGTTGATACACATTTGAACGTAAGTACAGCAACTACTGGTCAAATTTTAAGTTGGAATGGATCCGATTATGCTTGGGTGGCAGACCAAACAGGATCAGGTGGTGGTTCTGTTACCAAAACAATAGATTTAACTGGTGACGTCTCATCAACAATTGCGACTGCAGGACAAATTTTAATGTGGGATGGTGGAACAGGAAAATATGTACCTACTAATGGTCATCTTAGAAGTTTTTCTGATGTTGCATCTACTCAACCAGGTGATAAAGAAGTTTTGAGATGGAATGTTACTAATGGTGAATATGAAAGTCAACTTTTTCCAGATTTTTATACAACAATAGGAAATAATCAAACTCCTGCAGTAAATTCTTTGTTGGGATGGACAGCAAATAATGCATGGGAACCAGTAGAACCTTCCGCCGGTATTAATGGGGATTTAGATGCATTAACAGATGTTACTTATAATAATAGATCTAATCAATCTCCATCATTAGATGACGTAATACAGTGGACAGCAAATAATGCGTGGGAACCAATGACTCCACCACAAGGATTTGATGGAGATTATAATAGTTTAACCAATCAACCAACTATAGATGATCTATATCCAACAACCCGAGCAGATTATTTTGGTTCTATAAATCATGATATGATTCCTTCATCTAATGAGGTTTATGATTTAGGTTCTTCAACAAAAAAATGGAAAGATTTATTTCTTTCTGGAACAACAATTAATTTAGGAACTGTTAATCTTAAATCAACTGCTTCAGGTGGATTTCAAATACAAAAAGCGGCAGCAGTTGGTGGTGGAAATCCTGGTGATCCTGCTCCATTAGATACTGATGTTGATTGGAGTAATATAACTAATGTACCAACAACAATTCTTGGTTATGGCATTACAGATTCAGCAGATATTTCAACAGTTGATAATGTTGGCGATGTTGATACAACTACAATATCCGCAACAGAAGGAACAGTATTAACTTGGACAGCAAATAATGCGTGGGAACCACAACTAACACAAACTTCAGCATCAAATTCTAGGTTAAAAGTTATCGTTTGTGATGGACAGTCAAATACTTATCAAGTTAATCATAAAGCAGGTAATGTTGATATTATTTTAAATGGTATTTTTATGATACCTCAAATAACTGATTGGAGTGACACAACAGGAACAAACAATTTGTCATCAGGTGATTATGATTATCAATCTGGAACTTGGGACGCAAGTACAACAACATTTACTGCATCTTCAGGTGCACAAGCGGATGCAACACATTTTAAATTTTCATTTATACCTGATCTAAATGATAAATTAATGATAAGGAGCTATTAAAATGGCAATGTATACTAAAAATCAAGCTTTAGTTTTTCTATTGGATGATACAGGAAATATAACAGGAAATAATTCTGTAACATATGGATTAACAAACGTCCCAGGAGTAGATCTGGTTTCAACTCCACCCTCTGACGGTTTAGCATTAAAATGGGATGCAATTGCAAATAGTTGGAAAATGGGAGCTTTAACGTCTGCAGTTTTAACAGATTATGCATATCAAAGTGATGTTACAAGAAGTATTACAGAACTTGTTGGTGTTGCATCAGAAACCGTTGATACTTTGGGTGAAGTTGCACATCTTTTTGCAGAAGATACTATTTCTTTAGCAGATATAATTGATAAATATGAAAATGATACTTCTTTAACTTTTACAGGAAATGGTGTTAAAACAGAATTTGATATTGAACATACAGCAGGAAGAATTTCTGTTCAAATTGATGGTGTTGAAGTAATTTACAACATAACAGATTATAATGATACAACAGGATTAAATAATATAGCCTCTCCTGATTATGACTTTGAAAGTGTAGATAGTGGATCTTTAACTGTTAATGCAAAAGGTGCAGCTACTGCAATAAAATTTTTAACCGCACCAATACTAAATAGTAATATTGAAGTGAGGAAATACTAATGGCAACAAAAACACAAGAACTTTTAGATTTATTAAATGCACAAGGAGAAGCTTTACTTTCTAAGTTAGATATTCAGGTGCAACATTTAACTGAATCAAATTTTCATTCTGATTCAATAACAGGAATAAAAGCTTACGGACATGATGGAACTGATTTTGTTCCAATTGAAGCAGCAAATCCAAATTTAGGACCTGTTGCTGCTAAAACTTTTGTTGATGCTAGATTTGCCGCTTTGGTAGATAATGCACCTTCTGCATATAATACTTTGGGGAAAATTCAAGATGCTTTTAAAGGAGATCCTCAATATGCAAAAAAATTATTAAATAAATTAAGAGCAGCAAGATTACAAGTTCATCAAGGGGATGGATCTAAAACAGATTTTCATGTAGGAACACCATTCTGTAGTATTCCAATGTGTACTGATAACTATGGATCATCCGATGATCATATGGAGACTCATCAAGGTTCTTGGGAAAATTATCATGCACCTAATGGTAGAGCAATACCACCAAAAGCATATGCGGGAAAAGTTGATGTTTGGTTGAACGGTATTAAATTAAAAAGTCAAATTACAGATTCTACTGATATTAATAATGAAAGAAATACAAATTTAACAAATGCATCAGATGTTGATTATTTATTATTTGGTTTAGGGCCTGAAAATCTTTATAGAGATGATCCACAAAGAGGATATTATGGAGGAATGGCTTGGTATGGTACATATTCTCGGCCCGCTACTAGTTATACTTGGCAATGGGGTGGCATGTCAAATCGAGGATATACAGAACCTAGATATTTTTTTCTAGGTCAAAATCAGTATAGTACTTATGTTATGTCAGATTCTTATCATGTTAATCCTCTTGGTCAAAAAAGTGTTCAAGGACGTGATCCTGTTCAAGATGATGATACTATTGATCGAGGTTTAAAGTTTTGGGAATGGTGGGGAAGTACTACAAAAAATAATCACTTTTTCAAATCCGCTCAAGGACATATACATGATTCTATGTTATCAGTACAGCATTATATTGGATGGAACGGAAGAACAGACACATCAAATTCAAAAAAATTTCCAAATGGAACATTTGCACAATATGTTATGGATTGGATTGACACGGTGGGTTTTGGGCGAACATCTTTTTATGGTGGTCATGCCGGTGGTGATATGATATATCTTTCTGATGGATATCAGTATAATATGCCGAACACACGTGGTGGATCATTGAATAGGTGGTGGAAATTAACACCATGTAATGCGGGAGATATTGTTTATGGTATTAGATTAAAAACTCCACCATCTACGGGTGATAAACTTATAATAAGGACTTATTAATATGTCATCTAAAGGATTTAAATTAGCAACAATATTTGATAGTGATAGAGATGTTAAAGTAGCAAGACTTGTTCAAATAACAGGTGTTCAAGATTTGTCAGATGTTACTATAACAAATTTACAAGATAGAGAAATATTACAATGGAATAATACAACAAATGTTTGGGAAAATCAAGCAGCACCAGGTGCAGATTTAAGTTTATTTTCTACTATTGTCTATTTAAATGATGCAATTTATAATTTTATAGATCCACAACAAATGTTGTTTGATCCTGATACTCTTGATGAAAATGGAGCATCAATTGGTGGAGATCATATAGTAACAAGTCATACTCATGATAATTACATTTATTTGAAACCTATTACGACATGGAGATTTAAACGATATCCAAAAAAATTACCAATTTCAGATGTCTACACTAGTGGTAGTTATTTTTGTAAAGATTTATCTTTTCCAAGACATGATAAAACCGCTACAGATCTTAACTATCAAATTGTTTTATCTAATCCATATGATTATTGGTTAGAACCTTTAGATGAAAGACATTGGCAAAGAAGATATATTCCTGTTCCTCATACTGTAGGAAATTTAGCAGAAGTAAATTTAGATGATCCACCGTCATGGCAATCTGTAAATTATGTTGGTTCTTATAGAGCAAATAGAGCAATGACTACTGATGGTCCTGGAGTGCAACATTATGATAGAAATGATTTAAAATTTATTGGTGGTGAACAATTTGCAAATTCTCATCCAAATGTTTTACAAGAAAATGATATCGTTTACTGTATACATTATGCGAACAACAATAATTCTTATGCTACTGATTGGGGAAGATTTAATTTACAATGCACGGGTTGGTTTACTATGGGCATTCCTCAAGATATACATGGTAATTATGCGTGGAATCCAACATCAGCGATGGGCGAAGTATCTGACTATCTTTATGCAAATTCAATGGTAAGTTATCGCTATTATGGTAATGGACCCTTTTATATTAGAGATGAAAATGGTTCTACAATTTTTACAAAAGGTCACAGTTATCATAATTATAATACACCACACTTTGGTCATGATAATATGTATTTTGGTAGAAGAGATTATGCAATTCAGTACAATTTGTGTGATTTTCATGTTTTTAGACCTACTAATACTGCAGGAGCAGATGCAGATGGTGTTTTATTAGATGATTTATATTTAGAAAATGATAAAGTTCCTACCGGACAAGAAGAAAGTTTTTATCTTATAACTGATAGATCCACTACTGAACATCAAGAAGGAGACAGTTGGCGTCCCAATGGAGAACTTAATTATAATAATTCTATTAGAACAGAGTCTAAAAATCATCATGTAACTGATACTGATGGTTATAGTAGTCACCAATACCAAGGTTATGGAGTATCGACAGGTCAAGCAGGTTCAGGCAAATTCAATGGATCAGATCAATGGGAAAATCCAAGTAATATGACCACTGATCCCGGAGGTTCGACCATTGGAACAACTACATATCCTGCTTATGATCCAGCTACTTGGTTTTATCGAGTTGATACTACGGCATATGGAAATGCAATAACTGGTCATACATTTGCTGCTACAACAGGATATGATCCAGTTACAACTATTAATAATGTGGAGCCAACTTCGACTACAGGATCTGGTAAAAAATTTAAAGCAAATTTTGTAACCAATTTGATTGGGGGAATAAATTCTGTAGAAATAGTTGATGGTGGATATAATTATGCAGTAAATGATACACTTACTTTTGCTTACGCGGATTTAACTTCTGGTTCAGGAACTTCAACAACTGATTTAATTGTCACTGTCACAGAAACAAATGGAGCATCACCAGGAGTCGGATTACAATTGAATATGCGTACAAACTGGCAAGGAAATATAGACCATTATGACCGTAATTTACCTGAGCCTGGATCTTTAGAAGCTGGATGGAACTATAGAGTTGGTGATAGAATTGTAGTTTCTTATGATCAAATGACAAATGCTAATAATATTCATAATTATACTGATACTCGATTTCCTGGAAACGCTACAGAAGATTTTATTATGAGAGTTTCATCATTAGCTAATGATGGTGGATATCAAATTCCATGGACAGGAGGTGAATCTGTTGTTCATTATCCTGCGAATGAAACCAATCCAGGTGGTGTTGTTGCTAGTGATGTTCCTCTTTGGACTAATAGATACGCAAATAATTCAGTTTTTCATTGTGCAACAGGTTTTGATAAAAAAGTAAATGGTGTAGGTGGTGGAAGTTTTACGGGTGCTGATGGTGAATATTACAATGAAAATGCAGCAATTTCACATAGAGATAATACAATGAGAATTTATGGTGGTGGACCAACTCATTGTCGCAATGATGGATTTGCAAATTCTTACATATACACAGCTAATTGGGGAGATTTTTTTCATCATGGAATTGGTGTTGGATCTAAAATAAAATTAGATCCAACAGATTATGCAGGAGCAAACACTTTTGGTTCTGTAGAAGAAGTGACAGTTACATATATGCATTCAGCAACATCCGCTGATATTGATCCACCTTTTTCGAGAAATATTCAAGGTTGGTCACATCAACATCATAGTGGAAATCGATATGATTGGCAATATTGTCATGAACATGAAAATGGTGGATGGGTACATACAACTCCAAGAAATTTTTCTGATTTAGGAATAGTTGCAGGATCAGTAATAGAATATAATAATGAGCATAGATATGTTCAAGAGGTTAGATTGGGTGGACTAGAATTAGTAATGAACAAAGCTTTTGGAACAAATCCTGATTCTCCTGTAATACTTCAGTCAACTATTGATTACCGTTATGGTATTCCTTCTAATCCTGGACAGAATGCAGATAGAATTATTCTAGAAGATAGAAAATATGAAAAAGATGGATTTGTTATAGATTCTAAAGAATTTAAATTTATAGATACAACTTATCTTCAAACAGCAAATACTGAAACATATGTCATGAAATATGACAATAATGACGAATTTGATACTGTGGCGGAACTTGGTGAACTTTTTAGTGTAGCAGCTGATCAAACTAGTTATTCACAAGACGTGATAGTTTTGGAAGAAATTGGTACTGATTATTTTCCATCAGGATCATCCAATTATGCAGATTTATTGGGAAACACTGCAGTTAGTGGTGCATCTCATGACATGCAAGGTAAAGTGGTGATGGAAACCGGATCAGTTCATAATTTATCAGGATTTGTTCCAAGTGGAAGATTAACCAACAGAAGTGGAAAATTATGGTGGTCAGGTGGATCAGTAAATTTTGATAGCTCAGGACAAGTATTTTCTCCCCATGATCCAATTAATGATATTAGAACCATAGGTGTTAAGGTTGGTGATTATATCCACACTAATAGTTACGGAACTAGAAAAATTAGATCTTTTGATACAAAAGTTATTGGTGATCAAACAACTGTTAATTTTTATATGGAAAATAATTTTACTGGTGATTTTACAGATTATGATGCATATAACACTTCAAGTGGAGTTGAGCAATGGGCTGTACAAGAATTGTTTATGTTAGAAACTCCATTACAAGCTGATTTAGAACCTCATTTTTTAAATCATATATCAAGAAGAACTACAAAAACATTTACAGGTGATGGTGTAACAAATATTTTTGCAATTGATCATATTGTTGGAAATATTGATGTTTGGGTTAATGGTGTATATCAAATTCCAGAAGTAACAAATTCAGAATATGAATTTTTTAGATTTGCTGATGGTGATCCTTATTCTACAGGCCAGAGAGATTCAATAAACCAACGCATAATGGATACAGGAGGTATTCAATCTGATGCTATTCGATGGAATCTTATTGAAGATTTTAGTTTTCAAAATATAAATGTATCTCAAGGTGTTCTTGCACCAGGAGATTATGACTATCATTCTTCTAGTGGTACAGAAGTTGGGTTAATTCCAGGAGTACAATTGTCAGGATATCCTATGGTTTCTTTTTCATTTAGTGCATATGCTGGATCTGAATCACTACCTAATACATTACTAAATGGTACAGACTATTTTACGTTAGTAGGAAGTCCAGCGGATTGGAATACTTTTCATCCATTTACTAGATTTTCTACAATAACTAATCCAATATATAGAATAGTAAGTGGCGGTGGTGCTGGTCCAGGTAATTCTGCTGCATATTATTATTTTTTAACTGATTCATCTAACACGGATAAAAGAAGACCTGTCTGGGTAAAAGGAACACAAATTAGTTGGGATATAAATGAAGATTATACTTATGATCAAATATGGAGTTCTATTCCAAATTATGATCATTTAAGAGAAACTTTCATAGAAACAGGACAACCATTTTGGGATGGGAGTGGTGCGAGAAAAGAGATAAACATCTTTTCTCAACATAATGGTTCTAATGGTCAATATCATATTCCATTGACAGTAAATGAAAGAAATCCAGCTACTCATGTTCAGTTTTCTTATATACCACCATTAGGTGCAATAATTAAAATTAGAGTTTATTAAAATGGAGTTATTATGATGACTTATGAATTACTTGAAAAAGTTTTAGAAGATGAAATAACTAAAACTGAAAGATATATAAAAGAAATGAAATCCAAAAAATCATTAGATGTGAAAGAGATAATTTTACCTGAAAAATTAAAGTGCTATATAGAAGGTATAAAATATTCTTTAGATACATTATATCATGTTCGTGAACATTATGAAAAACTAAATGATAGTAGGTATTGATTATTCATTAACAAGCCCAGCAATAACTATACATTATGGAACCAAATGGAATTATAATAATATTAACCACTATTGTATTGCTAATAATAATAACCAAAGGCAAAGGTGGTCCACCGTTCAAAATGTGAATGTTTCTTTATATCCAAAATATAATGATGAGTTGGAAAGATATGAAGCATTAGCTGAATGGGTTATTGATAATATAGTAACACCATTTAGAAGACCAGAGTTTGTTGTTTTAGAAGATTATGCTTATGCAGCAACTGGTAGGGTTTTCAATATTGCTGAAAATGTTGCTATATTAAAATATAAATTAAAAAAATGGGGAATAAAATATCATTTAGTTGCACCAACAGTAATCAAAAAATTTGCTACTGATAAAGGAAATGCTAATAAAGAACTTATGTATGAAAATTTTTGTAAAGAGACAAATACAAATATAAACTTGACATTATCACCAAAGTCTGATAAGATAGGAAATCCAACATCAGATATTGTTGATTCTTATTATATTTGTAAATACGGTCAAAAAAACTTGACTTTTACATAAAGGTATAGTAAAATGATTAAAAAGTATAAAGATCCAGTATTTGATTGTCTGTATAAAACAATTGAAGAATTAGGTGAATCTTCAGAAAAAACTTTTCCTGAAGATACTTTATGGACTAATGCTGATTTAATTTTAAAATCAACAGATAATGTTGTGATTAAGTTTTCTATAACAAAAGATGAATATGGAAAAGTTGAAGGTAAAGTAGGAACTTTTAGAATTCATGAAGATGGTAGAGTAGAAAATATGCAATTAGATGAAATCTTTAACAAAAAAATTGAAGAAGAAATTACAAAATTAACTGAGGAAGGCCCACCAAAAGATTATTTAATGAATTAGAATGGCAAATCCCCTAACTGATAAAAAAGAATTTAAAAGGTGGCAGGATGCAATATTAGAACCGCCTGAGTGGATATTGAAGAAAGAAAAAGATATGACAGTTAAAGTAGAATTGAGTGAACCATATATGGGTAAACATGATGAAAGAAAAAATGTATTTGTTAAACTTGTAGACAAAAAAGCTAGTGCTAAATATGGTAGTGTTTACATTGTTCAAGATAAAGATGGTAGAAAAGGCATGTTCTTCAATTTTACATACAAACAAATTGAACCAAAAATTAAAGATATTGAAGTAAATGATTGTTTTTTAATGACCGCAACTTGTAAACATAGTCAGAGTAGTTATGATGGCCAAGAACAAACTTATTTTAACAGAGTTAAAATCTTAAAAAATACTGGTAGTGTAGAAAAACCAATAGTTCCAGTAAAAATTGAACATGATATATTTGAGCATGGATTATGAGTGAAAAACCAAAATTAGTTGTCATTAACGGTGGCAAACAAGAAGATGAATTAATTGACCCTAAAGCAAATGGTGGGACAGAAATACAAGCAAGAAGAGTATTTTCTGAATTTCCAGATTTAGTTGAAAAATTTGATTGGGTTTTGTCTTATCCAAAACTAAAATTAGATTATAGTAAACCAGCTTTATTGTGGATGCATGAAACCCCTTTTGATCAAGGAATTAGACAACAATTTCAAGACTCCAATTATTGGAAACAATATGTAAAAATTATATTTGTTTCCTATTGGCAACAACAAATGTTTCATATACTATATGGTGTTCCTTATGAAAATTCAATCGTTATTCAAAATAGTATTGATCCAATTCTTGTTTCTGAGAAACCAAAAATTGATGAAAAAAATCCTATAAAACTAATATATGCTTCTAGTCCAAATCGAGGTTTGGATATACTTTTAGATGTTGTTGATAGTGAAGAATTTAAAGATATAAATTTTGAATTATCTGTTTATTCTTCTTTTAAACTATATAATAGAAAAAATAATGATCTTCAATATGAAAAGTTATTTAACAGATGTAAAAATCATGAAAAAATTAAATACTATGGAACAAGACCAAATGATGAAATCAAAGAAGCAATGGCTAATTCACATATTTTAACTTATCCAAATAGTTATGCGGAAACATCATGTATAACTGCAATGGAAGCTATGAGTGGTGGTTGTCTTGTTATTTGTCCTAAGTATGGTGCTTTACCAGAAACTACTTCTGAGTTTTCTTGGTCATATAATTTTGAATCTGATAAAAATAGACATGAGACAATATTTAAATATGTTCTGATGGAAGCAATTGAAAACTATAATCAAAATAATGTAAAACAAATGTTAAAGTTACAGAAAGTATTTTGTGATACATTTTATAATTGGAATACAAAACTTCCTATATGGGAACAAATGATGACTGCATTATATTCTCAATATGAGGAAGATCCTCAAACACCTACACCGAAGGCGGTCTGATGTCCTACTCAAGATGGATATATTCTGACTTCTATACATATTGGTGTAGTTCTAAGGCCACTGATATTAATGAAGAATTATTTGCACTCCACGAAAAACTTGACAATGAGATCATGATAAGGTATGATGATGCATGTAAGATGATTGAAGACAAAGAGTTCTTCATGGACTATCTTCAAGAGATAATTCGCGATGAGGCGGATTATCATGAATTGGTTTCATATTTAATACGATGGACGCAAGATGTCAAAGACCACTATGAAAAGAAAGAAGGAAACACCTGAACAAGTAGCAGAACGCATGGCTAAGTTGAGGGCCAAACGCAAACCCGCTCAATATAAGAACATTCATCCAACTGTTCTTGCACTCCCAGATGATCATAACTATTCTTTTAAAAATATAAAGGAATGGATCAAAGAATCAAAAGAATTAGTTTCTGCATATAATAAGACTGCAAGAAGTCGCGGTTTGACTCCACAAGAGAAACAAAAAGCATCTAATGCATCAGATAATAAAAAAGCATATATTAGGTATATGGAACATTATCTGAAGCATGGTGATTGGATTAGTGAATTCTCTGGTAAGAATGAGGAACATAGAGTGATTCCAAGGTGTATTGCTATGGCATACGATTCCAATGGTAATCCAAAAAGAACAGTAGGTGTTTACTATCCAGACATTCATGCGGTGTGGACAAGAGAAATGGAGAGACAACCTATACAAAGCGATATTGCGATAACTGATAAACAATTTACATCAAAATGATTTTAGTTGATTACAGTCAGGTTTTTATTGGCGCATTTATGCAAGTAGTTAAGAACTACAAACCTGATGAAGACTTAGTGCGTCATATAGTACTGAATACTATCAGAAACTATAAGAAACAATATAAAGATTATGGTGACATAGTTTTATGTTGTGATAGTTACAATACTTGGAGAAAACAATTCTTCCCACAATACAAAGCTCCTAGAAAGATGAAGCGGGCTAAGGATGAAGAAAACTATGTATCTGGTGATTCTTCATTCTCTTGGGAAGATTTATTCACCTCGCTAAATAGGGTCAGAGATGAGATAAAAAATCATTTACCTTATGTTGTCATGCATATTGAGGAATGTGAGGCAGATGATATTATCGCAACTCTTTGTAAACATCTTCAAACTGAAGAAACTATACCGGCAGGTATGAATGGTATGTTTGAAGAAAAACAAAATGTAATGATTATCTCTAGTGATAAAGATTTTATTCAGTTACATCAATATGACAATGTGAAACAATTTTCACCAATCGCTAAAAAGTTTATTACAGATAAAGACCCCAAATCATATCTTGATGGTCATATATTAAAGGGTGATAAGAGTGATGGTATTCCAAACATTCTAAGTGATGATAATGTATTTGTTGAAGAACGCAGACAGATACCACTCACTAAAAAGAAAATTGCTGAATTGGATATGGATAATTTGTCAGAAAGTAATAACTACAGATATTCAAGAAATAAAACACTAATTGATCTATCATGCATTCCAGAAAGAATTGAAGAAAAGATTCTTACAGAATGGAAAGAGACAGATCAATGTAATTCTAAAAAAGATATGTTAAATTATTTTATGAAACATAGACTTAAAAATTTAATGGACGTTATAGAGGAATTTTAATATGGCAGAGAGTATTCCACATATATTTCAAGCTGTTCAAGCAGCAACAAAAAAAGAAAAAGTAAATGTACTTAGACAATTGGGAAATGAGCATGTTAGAAAGATATTACAACATGCTTTTCATCCTGGTATAAAATTTCTTTTACCAGCTGGAACCCCGCCTTATGTTTTTAGGGGAACACCGGAGGGCTTTCCGACTACTTTGTATCCTGAAGTTCGTAAATTCTACATTTTCTGTGAAGGAGGTGGTGCTAATATAAATCAGATAAAAAGAGAGAGCATTTTTATTCAATTGCTCGAAAATATTCATCCTGACGAGGCAAAGGTCGTGATTGCCATGAAGGATAAAAAATTCAATGAACTTTATGATACCATCACGTATAAGTTGGTTCGGGAAGCTTTTCCGGATCTTCTTCCAGAACAGGAGGTTAAGAAGAAGTCGCCGGCAAAAAAGTCTGGTGGAAAAGGGCGGCAGCAAAAAACTTGACATTTGCGATGGTTCTTGATATACTAGGTTTATATGAAGATGAGAATTCTCATAGTGAGGAATCTCAATGGTTGGTTCAACCCCCTAATATGGATTTGTTATGAGAAAGGTAATCCTTGCCCTATTGTTTAGTCTGGTAATCACTCCAGTTTTTGGCAAAATTGTCACCATGAATGGTGTTCAATATCAAGTTTGGCTTGATGAAGAATCTGGTGAATATCGATTAAGACCAGTTGATATTAATTTAGAAAACTTTGGTAAACCTAAAGTTACAAAATTGCAACCTACTGGTGTATTACTTAATCCACAAAAAAAGGTTCAAGTTGTTGAGGAAAAAAAGATTCAACCAATTGGTTCTGTTTTAAATAGAGAATCAGTTAAATCAAATATTGTTGAAAAAGTTGAATCTGAAGCAAGTTATGTAGAACAAATTTGTGATAATCCATTGGGTTGTAAACAAAACATAAAAACAGGAGATTGTCCAGACTGTAAGAAGGTTCAAATATATGAACAAAAAATAGTACAAAAAACTCCTGAAAAAATAGTTGTTCATAAAAAAGTAGAAGATGTGCCTCTCATTAAAGAAGGCATTTATGAATTGAGGAAATTAGAAATTGCTAAAGGAACAGAATTTAAACAATTCTTTTTTTCTGAGGGATTTACTTTTGAGTATAAATTACTTTCAAGAAATGAATACTATGAGAAAATTGGTGGATCTGCAATATATTACGAGAATAACATTAAGAAAGTTTTATCTTGTCCAATTCATACTATTTACATAGTAAAACTTGATAATAATGGAAATAAAATAAGAAATAATAGAATACAAGATGGATCATGTGCATCCAAATATATAAATGATATTTCATTTGATTATGACTCTGATCAAAATCTAAGAAAAATTAAGAAAAGATTAAACTCTGCTTGTATTACTGATCACTGTAATGATAAAGGTGCAATAGATATTTTAACATTAGTGAAAATTTAGTTAAGGCCCGATAGTTAAACGGATATAACAGGAGCCTTCTAAGCTCTCATTCTAGGTTCGATTCCTAGTCGGGCTACCACAAATTTTCCTAAATATATGTAAGATCAATTACTTACTAAAGGAAGACAATGTTTAGGTTTTTATTAGTAATGATTTGTGTGTTGATGTTTTTGGGATGTTCAAATAAAAATACAGAAGTTAAAATAAAACAAAAAACAAATACCACAAAACAGTTAGTTAAATCATGGCCAAAAGATGAAAAACATTTTTGGACATCTATGATGTTCGCACAACTATCAGCAAGGCCAGATGTTAGAAATAGATTTCTACCAATACATCTATATAAAACTGTTGAGTGTATAATGAATGAATATGAAAAAAGATATGATTATCAAATTTGGAAAAAAGAATTTGGTGCAAACATGAGTGGCGTTTTACCACCAGAACAAGCACAAATTGCTTATAATTTAACATATTTTTGTTCAAGTATACAATTACAAATTCAACAAAAAGAATTACAAAATAATCTTAATCCAAAGGATGCTATATGATTTCAGTGAAAGTTTATGATAATAATGTTGGTAAAGCGATTGATAAATTGAAAAACTTGTTAGTAAATGAAGGACTTTTTAAAGAACTTAAAGATAGGAAACATTATAAAAAACCATCTTTAAAGAAAAAATTAAAACGTGAAGAGGCTGAGAGACAGAGACAGAGAGATTTTAAAAAAGAAATTAAAGCGTTGGAGAGGGACGATAAGTTTTTTCTATGATTTCATTAATTAGAAGAGCATATTTAGAAGAATTGTGTGACTATCACCCTGTGATGGGTGATCCATGGCGTCCTATTTTTATGGATGAACATGAGTTTGAAGATGCTTGCTTTTCTAATTCATTTCATTGGTGGATGTGGGAAGTTTTTGATGAACATTGTCCGAGTTTGGATGAAATGGAAGAAGATGTTCAATTTAAATTTGGTAATAAAATTAATATTAATGATCCAATTAAATTGTGTTTTCCTGTCACTAGAGTAGCAAAATATAATACTAAAAAAGGTAAACAATCATTAGTAACTGTTTACCATATTCCACCTGGTCGACCTTATGATCCGTCTATAACTAAAAAGAGAGCACAATTAGCATATGATTCTTGGAAGTCTGGTAGATGGACTTTTCATGAAGCAATGACTAGAAATAAATCTAGATGGAAAGCGATAACAAAGTATACTCCTTATGTACCAGAAAGAAAAGTTAAAATAAAAGAAAAAGTTAAACAAGCAAGTCAATATGTTTTGGATGGTAGATCATTAAATGATGCTTTGCGATTAACAAAATTGACTAAACAAACTTTTTATAAACATACAGGAGGGAGTAGAATTCTCATTTCAAGTCATGAAAGATATCAAAGTTTTAACAGTTAAAAATCCATACGCATTTTTAATTTTAGCAGGAATTAAAAAGTATGAGATTAGATCTTGGTCTACAAAGTATCGTGGTCCATTGTATATACATTCAGCAAAAGTACCAGTTAAAGAATATGATGAAAATACTATTAACGGTATATCCAGATTAAAAAGTCATCATTTAAGTGTTGATTATATGAGTATGCATGGATATATACTAGGAAAAGTAGAATTAGTGGATATTAAAAAGATTGGTGACAACATAGAAAAATCAACAGCACAATATGATGGTTGTTGTTCTATAGATGATAATGATAAATACGCATGGGTTTTACATAATCCAGAAATAGCAAGTTTAACAATTGCCACTAAAGGTAAATTAGGTCTATGGAGTTTAACAAATGGAAACACTGACGATTAGTGATGAAGCAGCAAACGCAGTTCTTGATGCAATAGTTGCACATGAACATTTAAGAGTAAGTGCAAATTCAGGAGGGTGTTCTGGTTGGAAATGGGCATTATGGACTGAAGATGAAATGCTATATACAGAAAGAGATATTAAAATAAAAACCGATTATGGTTTTGATATGGTAGTTGATAGAGACATTTTAAATGATGTTTTGGGAACTACTCATATTGATTATTCAGATACGCAAAACCTAGTAGAACAAGGATTTGTTTTCAAAAGAAGCAAAGGATTGTCTTGTGGTTGTGGTGAATCTTTTACACCAATAAAAGAAAAACAATAATGCAAATAGAATATCACTTAATAGAAGTGGAAGAATTAAAACAAACAATAAATTATTATGAAGAACAATTAAGAGAAAATGAAATAACATACAGAGAAAATGAAGAAAAATTAAGTGATTTACTTAAACAAAAATTAGACGAGTTAGAAAGTTACAATGCAAATTAAAGAAGCAATAACCAGATATAATGATTGGGTAAAATGGGTTATAATTGTGGTGTGTGTAAGTGCATTGGCGTGGCAATTTTGGTATCAAATTGTATCACCAGAATATAAATTTTATTCAGCAAAAATAACAGAAATAAGTAAACAGTTGGAAAATTTTCAAGATGATGTTATTTGGGCAGAAGAAAGATTACGTGAATATAGAATAGAATGGAATAATAAAAAAGAACAGTTAATTGAACTTGAGGCAGATTTAAAACAAAAAGAACAAGATATGCAAAGACAATTAAAAACTTTAGAAAATAAAGTTAAAAAATTGAGAGGTGAATTAAATAGTGGTTTGAGAAAAATACAACAAGATGCTCAAGCAGGTTTAGATCAAGTTAAGAGTGATACAAGACAAGAGGTAAATAGAAAATTTAAATTGTGGGAAGATGAGTGGGAAAAGGAAATGTCAAAAGTAATGAAAAGTAAATTGGGATTTTAGGAGATTTTTGAATGGATGTCGAAAATAAACTATATGAAATACTAAAAAATGAATACGCAATAGAAAAAGTAGAGATTACAGCAAGATGTGAGGATATTGGATTAGATTCTTTAGATATGATTGAATTAGCAACTTACATAGAAGAAGAATTTGAAATAGAAATTAAAGAAGAATCGTATGATGACATGACAATGGCTTCTGTAAGATTAGAACAACTCATTGAAGAGGTAGAAAAGTTATTGGAAATCAAAAATGGCAAAGAGTAATGATTTTGAATTAGAAACTATTTTAGAATATAAAAATAGAGATGGTAGTAGGGGTTGGTTTATTAAAGTTAAAAATAAAAAATGACACTAAATATGTTTATTAATTGAATTATTTTGAAAGGAAATTATGAGTGAAGATGTGGATGTAGTTGAAGCTGAAATAATTAAAGATTCAGCAAACAATACAGTTGATGTTCCAACAAAAAGGGAACCCATTAAATATGATATTGAAAATGGTGTTTGGAAAGATCCTATATTGGAGACAGATCATTATTTTGCTTTTTCTGATAAATTTCCAGTATCAGATGGTCACGCATTATTTGTTCCTAAAGATGATACTTTTGAAAGTTTAGCACAATCTTTCATTGCAGCATATGCATCTGGAATAAATTCTTCTGGACCTGAAGGTTTTGCGGGATTTAATATTGGGATGAATGTTGGTAAAGCAGCAGGACAAACTGTTGATTGGCCTCATATACATTTAATTCCGAGAAGAGAGGGTGATGTTGAGGATCCGACCGGTGGTGTAAGAAATGTAATACCAGAAAAAGGAAATTACAAAGAGAAAAAATGAATACTTGGGTAGAGTATTTTAAATATGAAGATAAAAGAAATAATACTCACGCCCAAATGAAAGAACAGGCAAAATGGACTGAACCCACTGACGTTATGAGAAGATTCTTTGATAAGCCTGAAGATGCAAGACAATTTGCTAAAAGAATGGGAGATCAGGGATATCATGCAACAGTTAAAACAGATGGTGCTGGCATGGGCCATTTTGATAGGTTTAAGTGTTAGTGGTTGTGTACAAAAAACTACTTGTTGGAAAATAGTAAATGGTGGAAAATGTATACCTATCAAAACATATGAAGAATGGAACAAATGTGTTATGCCATGTGAAAATATTATAATTAATTCTAAAACAAAACCATATAATCCTGAAAATAATAAATGGATGAGGCCGAGGCCTTATGCATATCCATAGAAAGAAACTATGTTAGGAGAATTTTTAGTTTATTCATTTGCAATATACGGTTGTTATTATATTCTAGATGTATGGAATCAATGGGGAGTTCTATAATGCCAGCAAGAAATTTAACTAAATGGAATGCAGTTCCAGGTAAATTAGAAGATGGTGAATATGTTGATAGTAGAATATATTCTGATGAAGATATTTTTAATAAAGAGTTAAAAACTATTTTCAGTAAAGTATGGATACCAGTTTGTCATGAATCAGAATTACCAGAAACATTTAGTTTTAGAACATCATCTATTGCTAATGTTCCTATTATGGTATTCAGAGACAGACGACATATTGTACGTGCGATAGGAAATACTTTTGAAAGACGACCTAGTGGAAAAATAGAACCAGAAATTCATTCTTTTGAGTCTACAGATTATCTCAAAGTTGATGTAAAGTTTGGTGGATTTGTATGGGTAACATTAAATGATGATCCACCTACAATAGAAGAATGGGTAGATGGTTCATTTGATTGTATGAAAGAATCACTCAATGCAGAACCATTAGATGTGTTTCACTATCACAAAGCAATTATACCATGTAATTTTAAATTATGGCATGATACTAATTCAGAATTTTATCATGATTATTTACATTACCATAATAGAATAACAGGATTTAATGATTCATATTTTGCGAGAGAAAATAAATGTTTTAATAATGGTCACGTCAATGTTGGTTCTTTTGAGGTTCAATATGACAACTACGATGGTTTTGAGTCGAGAGAAGAATTATCCTTTCCTCATCTACCAACAAACCATTGGGAAATGATTGATATGTTTCCAGGTATTAATTTTAATTTAAGAGGTTCAGCGTTGCGTGTGGATGTTATGACTCCGCTTAGTCCAGATAAAGTAATGATTGAATTTCGTGGTTTAGGATTAAAAAAAGATACACCAGAAGAAAGATTAATAAGACAAAGACACCATAATTCTATATGGGGTCCATTCGGAAGAAACTTACATGAAGATTTACTTGCGGTGACTACTCAACAAGGATCAATGCATAGTTCAGCAGATCCTAGAAGAATCTTACATGGTAGACATGAAAATAATACTATTCATGATGAAGTTGGAATGAGACACTATTATGACGAATGGGGCAAATGGATGAATATCAATCCAAGTAAACCAACAGAAGAATATCCATATCAAGTTGAGGAAAGAATGACCGCATGAATGATCATTTAAAAAGTCAATTAGAAAGATTTCTTCAATTATTATATGAAGAATACTACAGACAAGAGACTATGGAAGAGCGTGCACAAGTAAAGTTTGAAATTGAACAATTAAAAAGAGATATTAAAATGTTACATAGTGAAGTTGTTGATGCAAGACTAACTAAGCAATGGGAACATTTAATTGGAAACCGTATATCAGAAATATAAACCTGCTCATGAGTTATTAATTGAATATTACACTTATAATGATTTGAGAATAATAATAAAAGATGAGTGGAAAGAAGAAGATGAAAAATATGAAAAACAATGTATTAAGTTGTATCAAGAATATGAAGAAGCGGCGGCAAGGGAACAACAACGTGAAACAAATTCAAAGTCTGCTAGAATAGCAAAAAAACTTGAACAGATGAGATTGACTGATAGTTTAGTTAATAAAATAAAATTGAGACAAGAGCTAAAGAAAAAATGAATTATAAACTAAAAGTTGATTGTGTGATATGTAATGGGAGTTCTCACAATTATTTTAAAAATCAAAGATGTAATTGTAAAAAGTTTACAGGTAAAACAAATGATAAAAAAAGAATATTACAATTAATATCTTCCTCTTTTAAACATAATATTGGTGGAAAAGATGATTCTATTAATGTCATTATGTATGGTGGAAGATTAGGAAATTGGAGATAAATTATGAAAGATAAATTATGTATGAAATTATTATTTACGGCTGTACATTTATTATTATGTATGGTGTTATATACTACTACGCAAGCAGGTGAGTGGAAT
>MDTB01153090.1_pt1 | contig 19949 bp, 21 predicted proteins | sample 811161 | NCBI WGS metagenome assembly MDTB01 (sample SAMN05326650, study PRJNA326480) | marine metagenome | isolation source: seawater | place: Mediterranean Sea | collected 2009 | reverse complement strand
ATTACCAACTTTTGAACCCTCTTCCAAAACAGTTCCTGGTCTTAAACGTGCATATGGACCAATTGAAACATTATTATCGACACTTACGCCTTCGAGGTGCGAAAAGGCTAATATTTTTACATTATTTTTAATTTTTACTTTCGATCCAAAAACAACGTATGGTTCGATTGTTACATTTTTTCCAATTTTAGTATCATTTGAGAAAAAAACAGTTTCGGGTGCAATCATTTTTACACCTTGTTTAACAAATTTATTTCTTATTTTTTTTTGTAAATTAATTTGTTTCATTTGATTTTTTCTTATAATTAACTATTTATGATTATTAATTCACAAATTATTTCTTAATAATACTTTGGAAATGACTCAAAAATTGTCAATTTTATTTGATCTAGATGGAACTTTAGTTGATACAGCTCCTGACCTTATGAGAGCGCATAACCATGTTATGCAAAAATTTGGTTATGATACAAAGGGTGTTGAAGACATAAGAAATTTAGTTGGTAAAGGTGCTTCAGTATTAATAGGAAGATCTTTATGGGGTTCTGCAAAAAAAGAATTTTCAAAAATAAAAAATGAAAATGAGAAAAAATTAATGGTCAAAGAATTCATAGATTTTTATAGTAAAAATATTGTTAATGAAAGTAGATTAATTAAAGGTGTTATTGATTTTTTAAAATGGGCAAAATTAAAAAAAATCACTATGGCTGTTTGTACAAATAAACAAGAGAATTTAGCTATTGATTTACTAAAGAAAATAAAAATTTATGATTTTTTTGATTATGTTTCTGGAGGAAATACTTTTGATTACTGCAAACCAGATCCAAGACATTTAACTAGCACAATTGAAATAATAGGTGGTGAATTAAATAAAACAATAATGATTGGTGATAGTGAAAATGATGCAGATGCAGCAAAATCAGCTGGTTTACCGATGATACTTATAGAGGATGGATATACAGATAAAAAGGTTGATCAAATTCACCATGACTATTTAATTAAAGATTATATTGGTATAGAAAAAATTATTTCAAAATACATTAATGATTGACATAAATATTCTATTTGCATTGATAAGTTTTTACTTTGTTATGTACGTTACGCCTGGTCCGAATAATGCAATGGTTTTAACATCTGGTCTTAAATTTGGTTTTATAAAAACTATTCCTCATATATCTGGAATCACCTTTGGGCATATAACTCAATTAATACTAGTTTGTTTAGGATTGGGAAAAATTTTTCAAATATTTCCCCAAATACAAAATATTTTAAAAATTGTATGCGCAATTTATTTATTGTATTTGGGTTTTAAGATCATTGGATCTTTTAGTAAAATTAAAGAAGATAACTCCAGACCGTTAAAATTTTATGAGGCCGCACTATTTCAAATTGTAAATCCTAAGGCTTGGACTATTTCAAGTATGGCTGCATCTGGTTTTTTGCCTAAAGACGGAGATTTAATAAAATCTATTCTTTTTATTGCAAGTATTGCACTTTTAATCTGTCCTATATCGATTTCGCCATGGGCTGCTTTTGGATCAGCAATTAAAAATTTTGTTAAGAATAATAAAATAAAAGTAATAATTGAGTTTTTTTTGGCTTTTTTACTTTTATTAACGGCCATTTTGATTGTAATTGAAAAATAATTATTTATTACTGTTAATAAAAATTTAATGGAGAAAAATTGATTATACATAAGGTAAAAGTCTATCCGTCAAAAATAAATCTACCAAAGAAAAATCAGCTTGCTTGGAAAATTGCTGAAATAGCAAGTGATAATGCAAAATTAAATAAGAAATCTATAGATATGGTTATAAACAGAATTATTGATAATGCGTCAGTTGCCGTTGCGTCTTTAAATAGGAAATCGGTTATTGCTTCAAGAGAAATGGCTATGACACACACTAGAAATAATGGAGCTACAATATTTGGTTTAAATTCGAAACTAAAATTTGATTGTGAATGGGCAGCTTGGACAAATGGTACAGCTGTTAGAGAATTGGATTTTCATGATACTTTCTTAGCAGCCGACTATAGTCATCCTGGAGATAATATACCTGCCTTAATAGCAGTTGCTCAGCAGAATAAAAGAAGTGGTATAGATCTTTTAAGAGGAATAATAACAGCATATGAAGTACAGGTAAATTTAGTGAAAGGGATATGTCTTCACAAACACAAAGTTGACCATATTGCTCACCTTGGTCCTAGCGTTGCTGCAGGAATAGGATCAATGTTAAAATTAAATACAGAAATAATTTATCAATCAATACAACAAGCTCTACATACAACAGTTTCAACAAGACAATCAAGAAAAGGGGAAATTTCTAGTTGGAAAGCATTTGCGCCTGCACATGCTAGTAAACTTGCTATTGAAGCAGTCGACAGAGCAATGAGGGGTGAAGGCGCACCAAGCCCAATCTACGAGGGTGAAGATAGTGTTATAGCAAGAATACTCGATGGAAAAAATGCAAATTACAAAGTTCCTCTCCCCAAAAAAAATGAGGAGAAAAAAGCAATACTTGAAACGTATACAAAAGAATATTCCGCCGAATATCAAGCTCAAGCACTAATTGATATTGCAAAAAAATTAAATAATAGAATTAAAAACTTAAACCAAATAAAAAAAATAAATATTTTTACCAGTCATCATACACATAATGTTATTGGAACTGGAGCTAATGATCCGCAAAAAATGAATCCAAATTCAAGCAGAGAAACTTTAGATCATTCTATTATGTATATTTTCGCAGTTGCCTTGGAAGATGGAAACTGGCATCATGTAAAATCTTATTTAAAAACAAGATCAAAGAAAAAAAGTACAATCAAAATTTGGCGATCAATTAAAACTCACGAGGATAAAAAATGGACTAAAAAATATCACGACCCAGATCCTAAGAAAAAATCTTTTGGAGCAAAAGTAATTGTTACTATGAATAATGGAAAGAAAATTATAGAACAATTAGATAAAGCTGATGCCCATCCATATGGAGCAAGGCCATTTGAAAGAATTGATTATATTAATAAATTTTTAACTTTAACTAAAAGTATTATCTCTAAAAAGGAAAGTAATAGATTTTTAAATATTGTTCAAAAATTAAAAAAACTAAAATCTGGACAACTTAATAAATTGAATATTGAAGTTAAGAGAACCCAGGTAAAAAGAAATTTAAAAAAGGCTATCTTTTAATGCACTTCGTAAAAAAAAAAAACAAAACAAAAAAGAAAAGATTTTATTGGGAAACTAAAGAGTGGTAAAATTTTAAGGGTTCCCGGTGCTTATAATCCTTTAACAGCAAAACTCATTGAAGAAATTGGATATGATGCGGTTTATATTTCGGGAGCAGTCATGTCGAATGATTTAGGTTATCCAGATATTGGTTTAACAACATTGGAAGATGTAAGTAGAAGATCTAAACAGATTGCTAGGGTAACAAACTTACCAACAATTGTAGATATCGACACTGGTTTTAAATCTTGTAAAAAAAGTATTCAAACTTTTGAAAAAAATGGAGTAGCTGCAGTTCACATAGAGGATCAAATAGAGCGTAAAAGATGTGGTCACCTTGATAATAAAGAACTTATTTCAAGAAAAAAAATGGAAAAAAAAATTTCGGAATGTTTTAAAGCGAAAAAAGATAAAAACTTTAAAATAATTGCTAGATCTGATGCAAGAAATGTTGAGGGGATTGATAAAATGATTGATAGATGTAAATCTTATATCGATGCAGGTGCAGAAATTATTTTCCCCGAAGCACTTAATAATGAGAAAGAGTTTGAAATCGTAAGAAAAAAATTAAATGCATATTTGCTTGCAAATATGACTGAATTTGGAAAATCCAAACTTTTAGATTATAAAACTCTTGAAAATATAGGTTATAATATTGTGATTTACCCTGTAACAACTCAACGTTTGGCAATGAGAAATGTTGAGGAAGGGTTAAGGGCTATTTTTACAGATGGACATCAAAAAAATATTTTGGATAATATGCAAACTAGAAAAAGATTATATGAATTAGTTGATTACGAAAAATATAATTCTTTAGACGAAAGAATATACAATTTTAGCACTGAAGGACATGATTAATGGAAGAAGATATTAAAAAAGGTTTGTTAGGTATTGTTGTTGATGAAACTGAAGTTTCTAAGGTGATGCCAGAGATAAATTCACTTACATATAGGGGCTATGCAGCACAAGACTTATGCGCTAAATGTAAATTCGAGGAAGTAGCTTATCTAATTCTTAATGGTGAACTACCAAATAAAAAACAATTAAGTAGTTTTGTGAAAATTGAAAAAAAAGAGAGAAAATTATCAAATTCTTTGCTTAATAGTATTAAAAATTTCCCAAAACAGTCTCATCCTATGGATGTAGCGAGAACTGCTGTAAGTATAATGGGGCTTGAAGACAAAGAAACTAAGGATAATTCTCCTAAAGCAAACATGAGAAAGGTGATGAAAATTTTTGCAAAAACTCCAGTTGCTTTGGCGGCCTTCTATAGATTAAGAAAAGGAAAAAAAATTATTAAACCAAAAAGTAAACTCTCTTTTTCAGAAAACTTTTTTTATATGTGTTTTGGTAAAGTTCCTGAAAAAGAAATAGTAAAGGCCTTCGATGTATCTTTAATTTTATACGCTGAACATAGTTTTAATGTTTCCACATTTACCGCAAGAACAATTACTAGTAGTTTATCTGATATACATGGAGCTATTACTGGTGCTATAGCAAGTTTAAAAGGGCCTTTGCATGGTGGTGCCAATGAAGAAGTAATGCATATGATGAATAAAATCAAAAAACCCGAAAATGCTTTAAATTGGATTAATAATGCCTTAGATAAAAAAGCAGTAGTCATGGGATTTGGTCACAGAGTTTACAAAAGCGGAGATTCAAGAGTGCCGACAATGAGGGAGTATTTTGCAAAAGTTGCTAAAGTTAAGAAAGATAAAAAATTTGAAAAAATTTATGACATTGTTGAGAAAGTTATGGTTGAGAGGAAAAATATTTACCCTAACGTTGATTATCCTACAGGACCAACTTACCATTTAATGGGATTTGATACTGACTTTTTTACACCTATATTTGTTATCTCGAGAATAACAGGTTGGTCCGCACATATCTTGGAACAGCATGCAGCTAATAAGTTAATCAGACCTCTCGCAAGTTATAAAGGTAGCGGCTATAGAAAAGTAGTGCCAATTAATCAAAGATAATTAAGCAAACGCTTCTATCCAAGATCCTTTTGTTGAGGCTTTTGAATATTCTGTAGCTCTTCCTTCAAAGAAATTCATATGTTCAACCGCATTAAGCATCGTGTCAAGCCACTCTAAAGGATTCTTTTCTATTTTATAAATTGGTTCCAAGCCTAATTGAATTAATCTTCGGTTTCCAATCCATCTTATATAATCCTTAATTTCTTGTGGTGTTAATCCTTTTATAGGACCTTGTTCAAAAGCTAAATCTATAAAGGCGTCCTCGTGGGAAATAATAGTTCGGCACGCTTCATAAATTTCTTTTTTCAATTGTGGTGTCCAAATTTCAGGCTGTTCTTTTATAAACTGTCTGAATAATTTTATCATAGAATTACAATGCAAAGTTTCATCTCTAACTGACCAAGTTACAATTTGGCCCATACCTTTCATTTTATTTTGTCTTGGAAAATTTAAAAGTATAGCAAAACTTGCAAATAACTGTAAACCTTCGGTGAAGGCACTAAAAACCGCTATCGTTTTTGCAATATCATGATGGGACTTAACATTAAAGTTTTGCATGTAATCATATTTATCTTTCATTTCTTTATATTTTAAAAAAGCTGAATACTCTGTTTCAGGCATACCGATTGTATCTAATAAGTGAGAATACGCTGCTACATGGACTGTTTCCATTGACGCAAATGCAGTCATCATCATCAAAACTTCAGTTGGTTTGAAAACTTGAGTATAATGTCTTAAATAACAATTATTAACCTCAACATCAGCTTGTGTAAAAAATCTAAAAATTTGAGTTAGTAAATTCTTTTCTTCGGGATTAAGATTTTTTTGCCAATCTCTAACGTCGTCAGCAAGCGGAACCTCTTCTGGTAACCAGTGAATTCTTTGTTGTGTTAGCCAAGAATCGTAACACCACGGGTATCTGAATGGTTTGTATACGGGGTTTTCTATTAACAAACCCATCTCTTTTGGTCTAGATATTATTTTCGACTTTTTAGCTTTTTCTACTGACATGATAAACACTCCTCATAGTTATTGTTGTTGTCGTCGTCTTGTTTTTCTTGTGATTTGTAAATGTTTGCAGTTACGTCTGTTGATGAGCCACTGTTGATATTTTCAGCTCTTTGAATAGATTTTGATCTACAATAATAAAGGCTTTTAAGTCCTTTTTTCCAGGCTTGAAAGTGAATTTGATGTAAATCTCTTTTATGTATGTCGGCTGGAATAAAAATATTTATAGATTGTGCTTGAGAAATATTTGGAGTTCTATCCGCACCTAAATCAACAATCCATTTCTGATCTAACTCAAACGCGGTTTTAAAAACATCTTTTTCTTGTTGTGTTAAGAAATCGAGATGTGAAACTGAACCTTGATTTGTTGTAATACTTGACCAAATAACATCGTTGTCTTTATCATACTTTTTTAAAATCTCTTTCAAGTATTTGTTTCTTACATTGAATGAACCTGACAATGTCTTATGAGTAAAACTATTTGCCGCAATTGGCTCTATACCAGGAGAGGTTCCTCCACAAATAATGGATATTGAAGCAGTTGGTGCTATTGCAGTTTTGTTTGAAAATCTCTCTTTAATACCGTAATCAGCCGCGTCTGGACAAGGACCTCTTTCTTCGGCTAAATCTTTAGAGGATTTATCAACTTGTTTTTGTATATGTTCAAATATTTTTTTATTCCAAACTTTGCTCATTACTGACTCAAATGGTATCATCTTTTTTTGAAAATAAGAGTGTAAACCCATAACGCCTAGACCAACACTTCTTTCGCGTAAAGCAGCATAAGTAGCATCATTAAAAGAACTTGGCGCATTTTCAATGAAGTCAGTTAGCACATTATCTAAAAACCTCATTACATCAGGAATAAAATTTTCATCTTTTTCCCATTCATCGTACTTTTCAACATTCAAAGACGATAAACAACATACTGCTGTTCTATCTTTGCCGTCTTTGTCAATTCCAGTGGGCAGTGTAATTTCGCTACATAGGTTAGAAGTTTTGACTGTAAGACCTGCTAATTTATGGTGCTGAGGTATCAATCTATTAACTGTATCAATGAAAATAATGTATGGCTCACCAGTTTCAACCCTAGCAGTTAGTAACCTTATCCATAAATTTCTTGCAGAAATAGTTGATTGAACTGAACCATCTTTAGGACTTTTTAAAGCCCATTGTTCATCTAATTCAACTGCACGCATAAATGCATCAGAGACTAAAACGCCATGGTGTAAGTTTAATGATTTTCTATTTGGATCACCACCAGTAGGTCTTCTCATCTCCATAAATTCTTCAATTTCAGGATGATCAATTGGAAGATAACAAGCTGCAGAACCTCTTCTTAAAGATCCTTGACTTATAGCCATTGTAAGTGAATCCATTACTTTAATAAAAGGAATAATCCCTGATGTCTTTCCTACTCTACCAATTTTTTCACCTATTGATCTTAAATTACCCCAGTAGCTGCCTATGCCGCCTCCCTTGGCAGCTAACCAAACATTTTCACTCCACAAATCTAAAATTCCACTTAAACTATCTCCTGCCTCATTTAAAAAGCATGAAATTGGTAAACCTCTTTTTGTTCCACCATTTGACAAAACAGGTGTTGCAGGCATGAACCATAAATTACTAATATAATTATACAACCTCTGGGCGTGTAAGTTGTCATCAGCATAATGGCTTGCAACTCTTGCAAATAGGTCCTGGAAAGCTTCATTTGTTCCCAAGTATCTGTCGCTTAAAGTTGCCTTTCCAAATCCAGTAAGATTTTTGTCTCTAGAACGGTCAATTTTTATAGTAATACCTTTAGAATTTTGAAATAACTCTGTCTCATTGTTTAAAGAAAAAAGGTCAGGTCTTTTTTCCTTATTGATTTCACTATTGTTAATAGCGCTATATTCAGAGACAGCTCTCTTAATTACCTGTGAAAGTACTTTGTTCATTTAACTCCCTTTATTTACTTGTAGGACAACTACATGTTGTATGTAGAAAATTTTTATATACTATATAAATTAAAATACAAGAGAACATTTATAGAACATATTATTTATTTTGCAATAGAAAAAATAAAAAAATATAGAAATATCAACATGCTAGAAGATATAAAATTAGATATTTTGGGATTTCGTGAATATGACGCTAGATGGTTATATCCAAAAAATATAAATGATGAGGGAATCATTATTGTTGGAAAAGGTTTTGGTTCTCAAGTATTAAAGAAAATAAAAAATCCTACCGTCACTGTTGGACATGATTATAGATCTTATAGCGAAAATGTTAAAAAAAACTTTATAAAAGGCTTACTTTCTACTGGATGCAATGTTGAAGATATAGGGTTATGTATTTCACCTACCGTATACTTATCTCAGTTCAAACTAAATTCAGACGCAATAGCAATGATAACAGCTAGTCATAATGAGAATGGATGGACGGGAATTAAAATGGGGATAGAAAAAGGTTTAACTCATTGTAAAGAAGAGATGTCAGATTTAAGAGATATTGTATTAAATAAAACATTTACGATTGGAAAAGGCGATTATAAAGAAATTAAAAATTTTAATGAAATATATATTAATGAATTATCAAAAAATAAAATAAAAAGAAAAATAAAAGTGGTTGCAGCATGTGGTAATGGTACTGCTGGAATATTCGCTCCAAAGATACTTAGAAATATTGGCTGTGAAGTAATTGAATTAGATTGCAATTTAGATTTTACTTTTCCTAAATATAATCCAAATCCAGAAGATATGAAAATGCTTCGTGAAATTGCAAAATGTGTTATTAAAAATGAAGCAGACGTTGGTTTTGGGTTTGATGGAGATGGAGACCGAGTAGGAGTTGTCGATAACAAAGGAAAGGAAATATTTGCTGATAAGATTGGTTTATTAATGGCAAGAAATATTTCTGAAAAATACCCAGGTTCAAATTTTGTTGTAGACGTAAAATCTACAGGTTTATTTGAAAGAGATGAAGTTTTAAAAAAAAATAATTGTAAAACAATCTATTGGAAAACGGGTCATTCTTATATTAAAAGAAAAGTAAACCAAAACAAAGCTATAGCGGGTTTTGAAAAAAGTGGACATTTCTTTTTTAATAAACCTCTCGGTTATGGATATGATGATGGAATAAACTCAGCTATACAAGTATGCCAATTAATTGATAATAAAAACAAAACAATAAATAATTTAGTTGAAGAATTACCAAAGACATATCAAAGTCCAACAATGGGTCCTTTTTGTAGAGATGAAGATAAATACAAAGTAATAGAAGAAATAAGTTCAAAAATTGAAGAATTAAAAAATAAAGATCATAAAATCGATGGATTAAATATTAAAGATATTTTAACTATAAATGGTATAAGGTTTACTTTGGAAGATGGGTCATGGGGTCTTATAAGAGCATCGTCAAATAAACCCTCTCTGGTAATTGTTACAGAAAGCCCCGAGTCCGATTCAAGAAAAAAAGAGATTTTTTATTTTATAGACAAACTTCTTCAAAAAACTGGGAAAATTGGAAGTTACGATCAAAAGATATAATTTAAAATAAATTTAACTTTCAACTAATAAGTGATCACTTTATTTTAACGAATCAATTAAAATTTAACTATGGGGTGATTGAGGGAGACTGAGATCACCTCATTTTTTTTATGGCAGACAAAAAAATTCGTTCAGTGGCTAAAACTTTTTCTTGGAGATTTCTTATTTTTGTTTATTGGGTTATTTTTGGATATATTTATACTGGAACTTTTACAGGAGCTGGAATTTTAGGTTTAGGTTCAATTATTCCTTTATTTTTCTACTATTTCCATGAAAGAATTTGGAATAAAGTTAAATGGGGAACTAATTAAATATTCTTCGATTTAACTTATATTTAAATATTCCAAAAAAGACCTTATTGAAACACAAAGTAAGAATATTCCAAAAATTTTACTAAGAAGTTTCTTATCAATTCTATGAACAGCTTTAGCTCCTAATCTAGCCATAATCGTAGTTACTGGGACAAACACTAAAAATCCCATTAAATTTATATAGCCAAAACTGAATGGTGCATTTACATTTCCTATTATTTTTCCACTTAATGACATAGTAATAGCCCCACTCAATGCAATTAAAAATCCAACTGCAGCAGCAGTACCTATAGATTTTCTAATGTCATAACCAAAAGTTCTCATGAATGGTACCATTAAAGAGCCCCCTCCTATACCAAGGGGAACTGAAATGAAGCCAATGATAATACCAGAAATATTTTTTATAAAATTTGAGATTTTTTTTGGATGGTTCATTAAGTTTTCTCTTAGAAAAATAAAAAATAAACCAACTAAGAAAGCAAAAAAAGCAAAAAACAGAACTAGTGCTGGGGTTTTAAGATTGACAGCAAGAAACGTGCCGGCAATAACACCAAATAATATAAAAATACCAAAAGATCTTACCATTTTAAAATCTACCGCATCATATTCTGAATGAGTTTTAGTTGATATTATTGATGTTGGGATAATTATTGCTAAAGAAGTTCCAACTGATAAATGCATTCTTGTAGCGATATCAAAATCAAGTACTGAAAATGCATAATATAAAGCTGGAACCATTATAATGCCTCCACCTACACCTAGAAGTCCTGCCATAAAACCTGCTACTGCGCCTGCTAAACCTAAAACAAATAATAAATTTATTATTTCATTAAAATTTAAAATTTCCATTATATACTTAATTGATTAGCTTTTTCATTATTTTGAACGATTGTCATTATATGTTTTGCTTTTTGGAAATCAGAATCTCTAGCCATCATGTTTTCGCTTAAATATCTTTTCCAATCTTTTGATCCAATTTGACCATGGTATAATCCAACTGTGTGTCTCATAATATGATTTACCTTAGTTCCTAATTTCACTTCTTTTTCTAAATATTTTAATAATGACTCAACTACCTGTTCTCTTGAGGGTAAATTCTTCGTTTCAAAAATATCTTTCTCTAATTGAACTAGCCAGTATGGGTTTTGATAAATAGCTCTACCAATCATAACCCCATCACAGAATTTTAAATGATTTTTTATGTCTTGTATTTGAGTAATCCCGCCATTAATTATAATTTCTAAGTCTGGGTTTGCTTTTTTAATTTTATAAACCATATCATAATTAAGTTTTGGTATTTTAAGATTTTCTTTGGGAGATAACCCTTTTAGAATAGCTTTTCTTGCGTGTAAAATAAAAGTTTTACAACCAGCTTGTTTTATTTTGGCTACGAAATTATTTAAATATTCAAAATCCTCAGTATTGTCAAAACCAATTCTAGTTTTTGCAGTTACTGGTATTTTACAAGAATTAATCATTGAGTTCACACATTCAGAAACCAAATCTGGTTCTTTCATAAGACATGCTCCAAATTTATTTTTTTGAACTTTTTTACTTGGACACCCTAGGTTAATGTTAATTTCATCATAACCCATGTCCTCTGCAATTTTACAAACTTCGGATAATTCTTTTTTATCAGACCCACCAACTTGAAGTGCTAAAGGCTTTTCCTCTGGACTAAATGATAATATTTTGTTTCTATCACCATGAATTGCTGACTTTGTAGCTACCATCTCAGAATAAAGCATTATATTTTTGCTCATCAACCTCATAAAAAAACGATCATGCCTGTCAGTACAATCCATCATGGGTGCAACTGAAATTTTTCTATCTATTTTTTTTTTAGTATCCAAGAGGCTTACCCATTAATTTATCTGGCAACCATGTTACAATTTCTGGAAAGATACATAGTATGACTATCGCTAGTGCCATCATTAACATAAATGGTATTGAACCTTTTAAGATTTCCGATAAACTTACATCTGGTGTTATACCCTTTATAATGTAAAGGTTTAATCCCACTGGTGGTGTAATTAATCCGATCTCCATATTTATTGTAAATACTATCGCAAACCAATAAGGATCGAAACCTAATGAAGTTATAACTGGCAATAGAATTGCTGAAGTCATTACAATAACTGCTACTGGTGGTAAGAAAAAACCAGCTACTAATAAAAAAATATTTATTAGAAAAAATATAACCCATTTGTTTGCACTAATCTCAATCATGCTTTGTGCAAGTGACTGGGTTACGTAAAGTTGAGATAAGGTAAAAGAAAAAAAATAAGATGCAGCTATTATAAACATTATCATTACACTTTCCTTCATAGAAATTTTAATTATATTCCAAATTTTTTTGGGCTGGTAAATTTTATAAACAACTGCAATTAAAACAAAAACTAAGAATGCCCCTACACCAGATGCCTCTGATGGAGTAGCAACTCCACCATATAAAACATAAAGTACACCAGCTATAATAGCTAAAAATGGTAAAACTCTTGGTAAAACTTCTAATTTTTCTTTAAGTGTTGGAGGTCTTTTGTTTCGCAATGCTTTTGCCGAATCCTTATCAATAAAATAACTATGAATTAAAGCCCATATAGCAAACAAACCAGCTAACATGAAACCAGGTATCAAACCACAAAGAAAAAGCCTACCAATAGAAGTTCCGGTGGCCATTCCATATACAATTAAAACTATACTTGGTGGAATTAAAACTCCTAAAGTTCCTCCAGCAGCTATTGTGCCTGTAGCTATTTGATCAGAATATCCACGTTTTCTCATTTCTGGAATTCCCATAGTACCAATCGCTGCACATGTGGCTGGACTTGAACCACTTAAAGCAGCAAAAATTGAGCAAGCTCCAATATTCGAAACAACTAATCCTCCAGGGAGTCTCCATAACCACCTATCTAGACCGGTATATAAATCTTTGCCAGCTGGAGAATTGGCTACTGCCATTCCCATTAAAATAAACATTGGTATTGATAACAAGACAAATGAATTTAAACCTGCATAAAAAGTTTCAGCAAAAACTTCTAACATTTGAAATCCTTCAAAACTGACTAATAAGACCACTGATACAAAACTTAATCCAAATGCTATTGGAATTCCTGAAAATAAAGTAATTAAAGTAAAAACTGCAACTATTAGAGCTATAATTAATGGATCCATTATTTTAAATCCTCTGCATCAAATAATTTTATTATTTCCGCAATGTACTGAATTATCATTAATATTGATCCAATTAACATTGATGAATAAGGTACCCATAATGGAGGATCCCATATGCTGCCAGTAGTATATTTTTTTAAAAACGCTTCCTCAGTAATCAAATAACCATAATAAAAGAGAAGTAAAAAAAATAAAAGACTAAGAAATGAAGTAAAAATTTTGAGTTTAATAATACTTTTTTTAGAGAGAAAATCATAAATCCACTCCATGCTAACATGGGCTTTCTCACTTAAAACGTAGGCACTACCTATAAATGTTGAAGCTACTAGCAACATTGTAACAAGTTCATTTTGCCAAGTAATTGCTCTTTGAAAAAAATATCTTTCAAATACTAATTCAACAATTATTATAATTGATAGTCCTAAAGCTATTGCTGCAAATGCACCACAAGCTTGAGAAACATATTTACAAAATTCTAAGTATTTTTTTTTCATAAAAAAAACCCCTACTTTTAGTTAATATAAGTAGGGGTTCTTTATATATTATTTTATTTAACAGCTAAAGCCATATCAATCAATTTTTGACCTCCTGGCACTTTATCTGAGAACTCCTTGTAAGATGATTTTTTTGCTATAGCTAACCATGCATCAAAATCATTTTGGTCCATATACGCTAATTCAACACCAGCTTCTTTATAAGCTTTTTCAAAAGTCTTATCTAAACCTGCTGCTTCTTTTGTCATATATTTTTCAGCTTTTTTTCCAGCTTTTAATAAAGCTTTTTGCTGTTTTGGATTTAATGCGTTGAAATTTTTCTTTGACATTAAAATTGGTTCATACATAAACCATAAACCAAATTTACCTGGAGGTGTAGCGCATTTAACTTGTTCATAAATTTTGTAACTTACAAAACTTCCTGAACTAGTATTGGCTCCAGTTAAAACTCCAGTTTGTAGACCAGTATAAATCTCTGATGATGGCATCTTTTGAATACCTGCACCAGCTGCTGCTAACATTTGATTAAATGCTTTACCAGCTGCTCTCATTACTTGTCCTTTGGCGTCCGATGGATTTTTAATACATTTTGTTTTTGAAGCAAAACCACCAGCTAACCAAGCATCTGATAGAACTATTACTCCAGCATCGTCCATGATTTTTCTAATTTCATCCATCATTGGAGATTTGTTAACTCTTAGTGCGTGCTTATGGTTTTTAACCATTCCAGGCATTAAAGTTATATCAAACTCTGGATGGAATTTTGCAGCATAAGCTAATGGGAACGCAGAAATATCCAATTGACCTGTTGTCATCGGTTTCCATTGTTCTTTAGGTTTGTATAAAGATTTAGCTGGATATATTCTTACTTCTAAATCTACCTTCGCTTTAGCTACCTCGTCTGCAATAATCTGTACCATCTCATGACGAACATCATAAGAACCATCGGCTCTTGGTGTTCCTGGCCATTGGTGACTAGCTTTTAAAGTAACTGCAAACGCAGAACCAATAGTAGTCATTACAAAAATTATTGAAGTGAAGTATAATGATATTTTTTTAAACATTTTTTCCCCTTCTTTAGTTATTAAAAAAAGTGTATTAAAGGAAAGATATTAAGAAGAGTCAAGTTAGCTAAATGTATTAAATATAAGAAAAATGGACGGTCCTTTAAAAAATTTGTTAGTTGTAGATCTTACTAGAGTTCTTGTGGGCCCTTATTGTACAATGATACTCTCAGATCTTGGTGCTAGAGTTATAAAAGTAGAAGCTCCTGAGACTGGCGATGATTCAAGGAAATTTGGTCCATTTGTAGAAGATTACTCTGCTTACTTTATGTCTTTAAATAGGGGAAAAGAAAGTATCGCTTTAAATTTAAAAAATGAGGATGATAAGAAAATATTTAATAAAATTTTAGAGAAAGCAGACATTTTGGTCGAAAATTTTAAACCAGGAACATTAGAAAAATGGGGCTATGGATGGAAAGATGTATGTAAAAAATTTCCACGACTAATCTATGCTTCAGCTTCAGGGTTTGGTCAAACTGGTCCGCTAAAAGAACTTCCGGCATACGACATGGTTGTACAAGGAATGGGCGGATTAATGAGTGTCACAGGCCAACCCAATTCAGAGCCTACAAGAGTCGGAACATCAATTGGAGATATAACAGCAGGGTTGTTTACTGCAATAGGTATTAATGCAGCATTATACGAAAGAGAAAAAAAAGGTAAAGGAATGTACTTAGATGTATCGATGCTAGATTGTCAAATTGCAATTTTAGAGAATGCTATCGCCCGATATTTATCTAAAAATGAAATTCCATCACCATTGGGCTCACGTCATCCATCGATCGCACCGTTCGAAGCCTTCAAAACTAAAGACAGTTATATTATTATAGCTGCTGGAAATGATAAACTCTTTGAAAAACTGTGTGATATTCTAGAGCTTAAAAATTTAGTTAACGAGGAAAAATTTAAAACTAATTCTTCAAGAAGCAACAACATGGATGAGCTAAAAAAGATTATTGAAGAAAAATTAAAGAAATATAATACATCTGAGTGGATAAGAAAAATGGAAATTTTAAAAATTCCATGTGGACCAATAAATAATATTAAGCAGGCTGTAGAAAATCCTCAAATAAAATCAAGGAATATGATTGTAAATACCTTTCACAAAATTATTGGTGATTTTAAAGTAGCAGGAAACCCCATTAAGATGTCTACATATAAAGATCCAAACAAACGTGGTGATATACCTGACTTAGATGAACATAGAGGAAAAATTATTAAAGAATTTTGTAATGATTAGTTATTTTCTTCAGTAGACTTTTCATTTTCTGTCATCTCGTCTAATGAAACATCTGTATCATTTTGATTTGGGTCTTCATTATTATTCAAAATTTCAGGTTCGTTAGTATTTTTTAATTCATCTAAATCTTCTTTTGATACTTGAATCTTTTCTGGAATTTTTCTCGCTCTTTTCGAAGGTAGTATAGGTGTTCCTGTTTTTGAGATTTCACCTTTGTATAAGTTTTCAAAGTCATCACCAATATCTTCATCCTCATCTAATTTTTCATCTACTTGCTCTACATGTTTTCGAAGTTTATAAACTGCGCTATCTGATAGATCTGAGACTTTTACATTATCAGATGCAATTTCTCTTAGTGAAATAACTGTGTTTTTGTCATTGTCAGGATTCACAGTTGGTTCAATTCCTGAATTTAGTTGTGTAGCTCTTTCTTTTGCTACTAAAACTAGTTCGTATGGACTATCAACTTTATCAATACAATCTTCAACTGTAACTCTTGCCATGCGGAGTATTTATACTTTTAGTTGTTTAAAATCAAGGTATTTTTAAAAGTTTGTCGGTTCAAGTTTGTTCCTAATTAAAAACAATAAAATCAAGGAAATTAAAATATAGGAAATTGAAAAAATAGATATTTTTTCAATAGAAAATCCATAATCTATTAGCAAACCAAATAAAGCTGTTCCAAAAGCAGTTGAAAAAACCATCAGAGCAGTTGTTAAGGCTTTTATTGAACCAATAAATTTTACCCCATACAACTCTGCCCAGGTTGAGGAGCCTAATACGTTAGCAAATCCGTTAGAAACCCCTATTAGTCCCAAAAAGAAAAAGGAGGAAATGGGAGATTTAAAACTAAATAATATTATTAACGATATTAGCAATGGTAAGTTCATATATATTAGTAATTTTCTACTCGTAAATTTGTCTATTAAATAACCAGCTAAAAATAAAGTAATTACAGATGCAATCGAATATACCATAAATGACTGAGCAATTACAAATTCCCCCCAATCTTTGGATGTGAGAATGAATGATTGATAAACAAAAATACCCGTTGCAATCCAAGGCATTGCTAACATATTCATAGCTATAATTATAAATCTATAATCTTTTATGACTTCTGTTCTTTTCCATTGTTTAATTTTATTATCTTCATTCTCATTTTCACTTTCCCTTGAAGTAAGCTTTACCTCTCTAACTAGAAGGTAAGATGCAATAGGAAGTAAAAAAATTATAACCAAACTAATTATAATCCAAATGTTTCTCCAATCGATAATACCTAGCGCCCAAATTATAGTGATAGGTAATAAAAACTCAGCACTTGATAATCCAAACCAACCTGAGCTAAGCGCTTTACCTCTTGTATTGGTAAAGTATCGAGATATAGTTGTCGAAGCAGTATGAGACATCATTCCTTGTCCAGAGAACCTCATTAAAAGTATAGCAACAAATAGTAATGTGATTGAATTTACTTTGGAAAAAATAAAAGTTGAGATGGCAAGTAATAAAATTACAAATAAAGAAAATCTGAGTACATCAAAATCATCAATCTTTTTACCTACCCATATAAGAACAAAACTGCTTAATAAAGTTGCCGCTGCATAAATTGAGCCAAATTGTCCATGTGATATATTTAATTCATCTCTTATGCTCTCATTAAACAGACCTAAAAAAAAACTCTGTCCAAAACTTGAAAAAAATGTAAATATAAATCCAAAAATAATTACTTTAATACTTAAATTTTTTAACATTTAAATTATGTCTTGTAACGTTACTTTCATAGGTCTTGGTGTGATGGGATATCCCATGGCTGGTTATATATCAAAAGGTGGGCATAATGTAACTGTTTATAATCGAACTGGTTCTAAAGCAGATAAGTGGTTACAAGAATTTAAAGGAAAAAAAGCAAACACACCTAAAGATGCTGTAAAAGATGCTGATTATATTTTCACATGTGTTGGAAATGATAATGATTTAAGAGAAGTTACTTTTGGTGAAAATGGCATTTTTAAATCAATTAAAAAAGGTGCAGTATACATTGACAACACTACCGCCTCTGCAACGATAGCAAAAGAAATTTATGATCATGCGAAAAAAAATGGATTTGGTTTTCTAGATGCACCAGTATCAGGAGGTCAAGCAGGTGCCGAGAATGGTGCTTTGACAGTCATGGTTGGGGGAGATAAAGAGGATTTTGATAAAGCAAAAGATAAAATAGATTGTTATAGCAAAAAGGTAAAGTTATTGGGCAAATCTGGATCTGGACAATTAGCAAAGATGGTAAATCAAATATGTATTGCGGGATTAGTTCAAGGATTATCAGAAGCAATTAACTTTGGTCAAAAAGCTGGATTAAACATGGAAGATGTTATCGAGGTAATTTCTAAAGGAGCGGCTCAATCTTGGCAAATGGAAAACAGATATAAAACGATGATTGATGATAAATTTGATTTTGGTTTCGCTGTTGATTGGATGAGAAAAGATCTTAAAATCGCAATGGAAGAAGCAAAAAAAAATGGTTCTTTATTACCTGTTACTGAACTTGTTGATAAATTTTACGCAGAGGTTCAAGAAATGGGTGGAAATCGTTTGGATACATCAAGTTTAATCAAAAGATTTAGAAAGTAATGTATGCAACAACCGGCATACTATGAAAATCTAAAAGAAATTCAAAATAAGTATTGGTCTATGCTTGATGAAGCTGTGATCAACAGAAGTTCGCCATTTAGAATTCCAGTCTTCATTTGTGCAAATCAAAATGAAATTGATGGAAGAATAGTGGTTTTAAGAAAATCAGATCGAAATAATAATTTATTACAATTTCATACTGATTTTAGATCTCCAAAAGTAGATATTATAAAGATAAATAAAAAAGCCTCTTTAGTTTTTTATGACAAAGAAGAAAAAATTCAATTAAGAGTTCAAGTTGAATGTGAAATTAATAATCAAAATTCAATATCTAATGAATCATGGAAAAAAACTCAACACATCAGCAGACGATGCTATTTAACTGATAATGCACCAGGAACTGTTTCAGAAAATCCTACATCTGGAATGATATCAAAGTTAGAGGATTTTGATTATACAATGGAACAAAGTGAAGAGGGTTATAAAAATTTCACAGTAATCCAATGTCAAATTAAATCTGTTGAGTGGTTATATTTGGCAGCCAAAGGTCATCGTAGGGCTAAATTTGAATATAAAAAAAATTTTAAAGAATTTTGGTTAGTGCCCTAGTCTATCAAAAGAAATATAATAAGTAAAATCGATGTACTTAAAATTAAACCTACAAATAGAGTTAACTTAATTTTCAATTTTTTAAATATTAATTCTTCAATTTTTTCCCAAAAGATTATAACAAGAACTAGAATAATTGCTGGAAGTATATATTTTATCATTTAAAAAATTAACTTAGAATACTTTTTCCAGTTATTTTGATAGTGTTTTGCGTTTTGCTTAATGTTAATAATTTCTTCATCTGTAACTTTTCTAACAATTTTTCCTGGAGAGCCTATTACTAATGAGTTGTCAGGAATAATTTTATTTTCTGTTATTAACGACTTTGCGCCAATAATACAATTCTTTCCAATTTTAGCGTTATTTAAAATTACCGCACCTATTCCGATAAGGCTGTTATCTTCAATGGTACACCCATGAAGCATAACAAGATGCCCAACGGTTATATTTTTGCCTAATTTTAGAGGATATCCAGGATCTGTATGCAAAACACAACCGTCTTGTATGTTTGAACCCTCTCCAATATGGATATTTTCTACATCTCCTCTTAAGGTTGCATTAAACCAAATACTAGTGTTTTTTTCTAAAGTAACGTCTCCAATGATTACAGCATTAGGTGCCACCCAATTTTCGCCAGAGTTTTTTGGTTTTTTATTTTCCAAATCGTAAAACATAATTTATATATT